>Ga0070712_100000119_pt1 | contig 41046 bp, 43 predicted proteins | sample LARL81metaG_FD_71396 | JGI IMG/M metagenome (GOLD analysis project Ga0070712, IMG submission 71396) | Corn, switchgrass and miscanthus rhizosphere microbial communities from Kellogg Biological Station, Michigan, USA - LAR L8-1 metaG | ecosystem: Host-associated > Plants > Roots > Rhizosphere ...
ACACCGGTCGATAGCGTCCCCGGATTAATGAACCAACTCGAACCTGCTACGGCAAAGGCAATTCTGGATGCGATCGAGAAAGATAACGTCGACTTGGCCAACAACATTCGCAATCTGATGTTCACGTTCGAAGATCTAATTGGCGTCCCGGAGACTGCAATGCGCGATTTGCTGGCGGCGATCGACAAGAAAACCCTGGCCATGGCGCTCAAAGGAGCGAGTGAACCAGTCAAAGATCACATTTTCAAGGTAATGTCATCCCGTGCGGTCGAGATGCTGAAGGAAGACATGGAAGTGCTGGGCCGGGTTCGCGGTAAGGACGTTGCCAAGGCACAACAAGAAGCGATTGCGAATGCGCGGCAACTGGAAGCAGAGGGGAAGATTGTATTAAGAGCGGAGGCGGATGATGAATTCGTCGCCTAAGCGGGCGGTCGCGGCATTCGAATATCAGGAGCCGGGTTCATTCGAAGCTGGGTCATCAAAAAAAGGTGTTTCTGAAGTCGCGGCCGCAGGTCAATCCGGACCGGTCAATCGTGACAGCGCGGAACAAATTGAATTGAAACTGGCTGCCGCTCGCGCCGAGGGGATTCGTCAGGGTTTACAGCAAGGCCAGGAATCACTGGAGAAAGCGATCACCACCGAACGGTCAAAGATCGCGGAGGCCATAGGCGCTTTTGAACAAAAGACCAGCGAATATTACTCCCGCGTCGAGGTCGAATTGGTGCATCTATCACTCGGCATTGCGGCCAAGGTTTTGCATCGCGAAGCCCAGGTAGACCGCATGCTGGTGGCTGCATTAGTGAAAGTTGCCTTGAACAAGCTGCAGCATGGGACCACGGCCACAGTTCGAGTGCGCCCCGAAGAGGTCGCCGATTGGAACCGGTATTTCGAAAGCGACGGTACCGCAGAGATCCGTGTAGACATCAAGCCGGACGCTTCCGTAACCGCGCATAACTGCATTTTGGAAACAGAACTCGGAACCACTGAGCTTGGCCTCGATGCCCAATTGAAAGAGATCGAACAGGGCTTTTTTGATCTGCTGGCACAGAGGCCAGACAACAAATGACAGATGCGATCCTCGGGGCGTATTCCCAGTGGCTAAATTATTCTTCGACCTTGCGGTGGAAGGGGCGGGTGACGCATGTCGTCGGAAACCTGGTCGAGTCCGCGGGTCCTTTTTGTTCCGTCGGTGAATCCTGTGAGATGGAAGACTCAAACGGAAATTTGTTCCCCGGAGAAGTGGTCGGATTTCGTGGTTCGACAGTGCTTTCCATGCCACTGGATAAGCCCGCCGGCATTCGCTACGGCGATCATATCGTGGCATGGGGAGCGCGCCCGTCGCTGCGAGTAGGTCCCGATCTTTTAGGGCGGGTGATTGACGCACGCGGCAACCCTCTTGATTCTCTCGGTGAATATCGAGCAACTCGAACCGTCCCCATCGACGGCACGGTCCCGCTGCCCATGAGCCGGGTGCCCATCAGTGAGCCCCTAACATGCGGAATCCGCGCCATCGACGGCTTTGTGGCTTGCGGCCGCGGCCAGCGCGTCGGGATATTCGGAGGCAGTGGCGTGGGCAAAACAACCCTGGTCGGGATGATGACCCGGGCAACCGCTGCCGATCTCACCGTACTCGCACTGGTCGGCGAACGTGGACGCGAAGTTGGAGATTTTCTCAAAGCGTTGGGCGAAGAGGGCCGTCGGCGTTCGGTAGTGGTGGTATCAACCTCCGATCAGTCGCCGCTGCTGCGGATACGGGCGGCTTTGGCCGCTACCGCCGTGGCGGAATATTTCTCGTCCCGCGGAAAACACGTTTTGCTGGTACTCGATTCGCTCACCCGATTCGCGATGGCGCAGCGCGAAATTGGGCTGGCTGCCGGGGAGCCGCCCACCGCGAAGGGTTATACACCCTCCGTTTTAGCCATGATGGCGCGCCTCATCGAACGGGCTGGCCGGTTTTCGACAGGAAGCATCACCGGTTTTTACACCGTCCTGATGGAGGGCGACGACCAGCAGGATCCGCTGGTTGACACCGCGCGATCCCTGCTCGATGGACACGTAGTGCTCAGCCGGGACTTGGCATTGCACAACCACTATCCTGCAATTTCCGTGCTCGACAGTCTTAGCCGGTTAATGCCTGCGATTTGCGGTCCACAGCAACTGGATAAGGCCGGCAAAGTGCGTATGTTGTTAGCCGCTTTTGCAAAAGCGGAGGATCTCATTCGCATCGGAGCGTACAAACAGGGTACCGACGCTTTGCTGGATCGAGCTATTGCCGCCCTGCCCGCGATTAACGCATTCTTGCAACAAAACCCATCCGAAATTCCGTCGCCCGTTGAAACTGCTCAACGGCTCCTCGCGCTGCCAGCCTAAGCATGCCATTTCGCTTCAAGCTCGATGCGGTCTTGCGCTTCCGGGAAAGCGTGGAGCGCACCGAAAAAGCCATTCTGCGTCGTCTGGTGGGAGAAATCGCGGATGTCGAGCTCGAAATCAAACAGGTTGATCTGAAACAGATCCAGCTTCGAGAGCAACGGGAACGCGACCTATCGCAAACAGTACCCGGAGTTCATCTGACTGAAATTGCCGAACACGAAATGCTACTTCGGCAGGTAGCTTCTGACCTTCGCTCGCAGCTTGCACAACTGGAGAGCAAGCAAATCAAACAGATGGCTGTCTACCAGGCCGCCCGCCAGGATCGACAGGTTCTGAGCGAACTTCGCGATCGAAAGCAGCGCGCCCATGTATTGGATCAAAGGCGTCAGGAACAGAAAACGCTCGATGACTTGTTTCTGTCGCGATGGGGCGATGACAAGTAGGCACACCTTGCCTAGTCACAATAGGCAAGCCTTGCCTAGTAGACACTTCTGCGAAACTCCCGCCGCTGATGTTATCGGCACATTACCTCCAAGTCTTTAGTCCACAACAAATATTCTCTTTCGGGAATGACTCCCAAATGACGTCCTTTGGTCTGCGGCGTGCTTAATGTCTTGTGATCGACACTGCCTTGTGAAAGTCATGCCATCAAATTCGGGAGCAGCAGCGCACGTGCATAATCCATCGCCGGTGCCGTCCGCAAAACCGTCGTTAGCCGATTTCTTGACAGGCGACACGACCACGAGCGAGCAAGACTTCCGGTGGATCGCGGCAAAACTGTATGGTGATGCGACCGCGGCTACCAAACAGAAGTCTCAAATCAACCCAAACGATTCGACATCAGCGGCCGAGATTGCTAGTAGCGTTGCTAAGAACAAATCTGAAAATCTCAAGTCCATAGACAAATCCAAAGACGACGCTGCCAAAGCGCCATCAGAGTCACAAGCGGTTCCTAATAGTGTTGTTCTCATTGCGCCACCGTTGGTTCAGCCTGTACCCAAATCACAAGACGACGCCGATGAGATTGGGCTGCAAAAACTGAACACAAAATTTGAAGACGCTGTTCCTCTGCACGACTTGGGCGGAGCCGAAGCTGCCGAACGGGGACGCGATAAGGCAACAGCTTCAGATAAAACCGATGGCAAGGATGCAAGGCCAGACCCTGGCAAAAACGAAGATGCCTCGGGCCAAATGCCGACCGTCAATGCAGGGATACAACTGGCTCAAACACTGGCCCAGCCCGCCGCTCCTCCGCCCGGAGTCGAAGTAAAGGGCAAGAAAGAACCAGCGTCGTCGAAACCCGTCGAAGACAGCTTGCATTCTCACGTTCCTACAGCCTCTCGTACGGTGCAGCAGCCGGGCGTGGCGTTGACTTCCGAACAGACTTCAGTCCCATCACTAAAAGAGATTCTTGATGCCACAAAAACCTTGAAGGGCGCACCACAACCTCAGGTAGCAAGTCCTGTTTTGATTTCGAAAGATGGCGTCGCACAAAGCACGGCGGGCAATAAGAAGACCAATGAACGCGGCGAGAAGGATACCCCCCATACCGGCGTTTCTTCGATTGGGAAGCAAGGATCCATACAGGCTGGGCTCGTCCCGGGGGTAACTGCTGCCTCGGGAACTGGAACCAGCAAGGATGGCGGTGCCATCAGCTTATCTACTCCCGCTGTCACCAGTCCTGCTGCAGGCCATGGCAAAACGGTACTTCTAAAAGAGACGGGCACTCCCCTGTCCGCCAACGATCGCGCGGACCTGGACGCTCCCGATGAGTCTCGTCCGACGGACGCCGCTTCGCTGGTTACAACAGCGAAACTTGTCCAGGGAATGAGCCAGTCTGAATTTCGGGTTGGAATGCAAAGCTCGGAGTTCGGCAACATCGATATTCGAACTTCGGTGGCCCGCCACCTATTTAGCGCCCAGATTTCTGTGGAGCGCGGCGATATGGCCAAATCCATGACTGCGGAGCTGCCAGCTCTTTATCACAAGCTCGCGGATCAGCAAGTTCCAGTTGCCAGCATCACTATTCAAGGGCAAAACCTAGCTACGTCGTCTGGATTGCCACAAGATACGCAACGCCAGGCCTGGCAGCCACAGGGACAAGGCTCGGCAAAATTGAGTACAGAGACTGTCATGCCCGTCGTGGCAGAAACGCTGAGTTCCCCGGGCAGACTAGACATTCGCATTTAGTAATAAACAAATCGAAGCGAGCAGCAAAGCAAGAAGGAGAACAAACTGATGACGATCAATCCCATTGGAACATCGGCACTGGCGCTAGCCGATCGGGCGGCGACGGCGAAGACCAGCTCGACCGGATCGACAAACTCGACCGACAACACGAGTCAGACGTCAGATCCGCTGGCCAACAGTTCGAGCGATCTATTTCTGCAGCTACTGATCACACAACTCAAAACCCAGGATCCGACTTCGCCGATGGATCCGACGGCGATGGTTGGACAAATGTTGTCCATGAATCAGCTCAACGAACTCATTCAGATCCGCCAATTGTTGCAAGGCACAACGCCCACAACCACGACGTCGTCGCAACCCACGACGTCACCGACAGGAGCCTAAACCCATGCTTAACTTTTCCATTCCACTTTCCGGATTAACTGCCGCCTCGGAAGCGCTATCAGTCATTTCCGATAACTTGGCCAACCTCAATACGGTCGGCTTCAAAGAAAGCACCGCCTCTTTCAACGACCTTTTCTATCAGGCGCTTGGCACGAACGGAGCCAACGATCCGATACAGGTTGGAGAAGGAGTAGCGCTCGACTCGGTGACGCCGAAATTTACGGGCGGCGACATCCAGGCCACCGGCATATCCACCGACGCGGCTATCACCGGAAATGGTTTCTTTGTGACCGGCAAAAATGGCGTGCAACAGTACACCCGCGCAGGGAACTTTACTCGCAATTCTCAGGGCGAGTTGACCACCCAGGATGGGCAATTGGTCATGGGATATCCGGCTGTGAATGGCGTCATCAGTGCGTCACAGACTTTGGCTCCTCTGGTGGTTAACCAGGGCCAGCTCATTCCGGCCGCCCCCACCACCGCCATCCAGGCTCAGCTCAATCTCGACGCAAGCTCTGCGGTAGGCACAAGTTTTTCGACGCCTCTCACCGTATTTGATTCTCTCGGCACTTCTCACGTGTTGACGTATCAGTTCACCAAGACTGCATCGAATGTATGGAATTACCAACTCAGCATTCCAGCCGCCGACACTGGTGGCACAGGAGCGCCGACCGTTATCAAGGCTGGCAACCTGACATTCAACACGGACGGCACTCTCGCCACACCAACCGCTCCGGTAACTGGCATCGCAGTCACCGGTTTGGCAGATGGCGCGGCTGACTTGAATATGACCTGGAACTTGCAGGACTCCAACGGAAATGCGCTACTGACACAATCGGCAGCCCCCAGTGCAACTGCCGGCACGTTCCAGAACGGCTATGGTAGCGGTACTTTGACGGATTTCACCATCACCAGCGACGGGACCATCGAAGGTTCGTTCAGCAATGATCAAACCCTGGCTTTGGGCCAGATTGCGTTGGGTAACTTTGCCAATCCTCAGGGTCTGCTGCGGACGGGTGCGAATAGTTATCAATCCACACTGTCATCCGGGGCCCCGGTAATCGGAGTAGCAGGAACGGGCGGTATTGGAACCATTACCGGTGATTCTCTGGAACAGTCGAACGTGGACATTGCCAGTGAATTTGCGAACATGATCATAACTCAGCGTGGTTACCAGGCGAATGCACGAGTCGTAACGGCATTCGATACGCTAACGCAAACCACCATCAACATAACCCAGGGAACGTAGCGTCAAGTCACGACCTTGAAAGTTAATTGACGATTAGAGCGGATCCGGCGCGACTACTGTCCGCGCCGTGCCGCTCTGTCTTCTACTCGGGCTCTAATCGAAGTCGACCGGATTCCATAGCTTCATGCCTTGCGCCAGCATGGCGTTAAACATATTACTTTCTGTTTGTTAAGGTCATTCCTACAAGCCAGGCTTTACTCCTATCCTCAGCCTTGAAACTGGCCCAGCGATTGCACCTTCAGTGCTTCGCGAAGCTCCAACTTCGTGTAGCTGCAGGTAATGGGAACGGAATAACGAGATGGCCACAGCTCAAGTTGCGCCGGTTAGAACCGAGGCTCCGGCCGTTCCGGCGCGCTCCACCAGCCCAATCGAGGCTTATCACTGGCTCTGTTGCAACGCGAGTGCGGAAGTCCCGGTGCCGAAATTCACGGTTGGCGACCTGCTAAATCTTCGCGAAGGAAACATAGTCCAGACCGCAACTCCGGTTGCGACGGACGTTCCTTTACGAGTCAACAAAATTCTATTGGGCTGGGGCCGGTTCGAAGTAGTGGAAGACCGCCTGGCAGTACGAATTACGGAGTTGGCATGACTAGCGCTTCTCAAGTCGAACATCTGCACACCACACAGATTCAACCGTGTGGTTCCGCAGGCTTGCAAGATTGGCTTTACCTTCTGTCGACCCGAGCGTGGAGCGGCCTCAAGTGGGTCATGCGACGGGCCAAGGCACAACACACACGGAGGAATCTGCGAGTATGCGAAAGCGTTTCCCTGGGCGACAAGCGATTTGTAGCCGTGGTTCAGGTGGACGAAGAACGATTTCTGATTGGCGGATCTTCAGGTTCGGTGTCTCTACTAACCCGATTACAGGAAACGAAAACTTTTGCCGCAGCCCTCGATCGGGAGGCACAAAAGATTTCATGATCTCCCCTTTCCTTTTCATCCGAGTGGTCGTACTCGTTCTTATGTTTTCGACACTATCGGCTTCAGCCTCAACCAAAGCGACGCCGTCGGCGACGCCCGCGCCGGCACCCAACGAAATTCGCATCGCCCTGCCGGGCGCGGCGGGTTCCAATTCGTCTTCATGGACGATCGTAGCTGTGCTGACATTTCTCACCCTGATTCCTTCGCTGTTGATGTGCATGACGCCATTTGCACGTCTGCTGATTGTTTTCCATTTTCTCCGTCAGGCCCTGGGTCTGCAGTCGACGCCCACAAATCAAACCGTGATTGGGTTATCGCTGGTTCTAACTTTTTTCCTGATGCAGCCTGTAGGAGCTGCTATTTACACCCAAGCGGTAGAACCACTGCAAGCCGGTCAGATCAATGCGATGGATGCAATGCAGCGCGGAATCGGTCCGCTTCACCAGTTCATGGTGCATTACGTTCGCGAAAAAGATGTCGCGCTGTTCGTGGATCTCGCCAAGCAGCAGCGACCGCATGACAGCAACGATCTTTCGATGCGCGTGCTGGTGCCTGCTTACATACTTTCCGAGCTCAAGGCCGGATTTCAGATTGGCGCTATTTTATTTCTTCCCTTCATGGTGATCGACATGGTCGTAGCTTCGATCACCACTTCCGTCGGAATGTTGCAGTTGCCGCCCGTAGTGATCTCGACTCCGTTGAAGCTGTTGCTATTCGTGATGGTGGACGGGTGGGGCCTGTTAATTGGTTCTCTGATGAGGAGTTTTAGCTGATGCCGGATACGCAGATTGTAGACATTTGCCGCCAAACTTTGATGGAAGTGCTGATGCTGGCGGCGCCGATTCTGGCGATTGCGGTTGCGGTGAGTTTACTGGTGAACGTTATCCAAGTTCTGACGTCGCTACAGGAAGCCACGATTTCAGCGGTACCACGGCTCACGGCGGTAGCAGCCGCTTCGTTCTTCATGATGCCCTGGATGTGGCGGCAGATTGGTCAGTACACCCTGAAATTGTTTTCCGACTTTCATCCGTACGTGAGATAAGGCCGACTCGATGGAACTTTCGCTGACTGAATTATTGACCAGGCCGCTGGTGATCGGGATCCGAATATCGGGCTTGATGCTGTTCGCTCCCTTCTTCGGCCATAGCGCCATTCCTCCGCGCATTAAGGCGATCCTGGTCATTCTCATTACGGCGGTCTTGTATCCAGTCTATTCGTCGCAGGTCGGGATCGTTACTCTGGCGCAGTGGCCCGGCGTCGTGGCCAGAGAGTTGGTACTCGGAATTGCCATCGGTCTGGCTACCAACTTCGTTTTTGAAGCAGCGCAGATGGCGGGATCGATATTAGGCGTCCAAATGGGATACTCCCTGGTCAATATTCTCGATCCGCAAACCCAGGTGGACACGACTGTTATGGCCATGTTTCACCAGTCCGTCGCGTTTCTGCTGTTTTTGCAACTTGACGTACATCACTGGATCTTGCGCGGTATCGCTCACAGTTTTGAATATCTTTCCCCTGGGGCGGTAAGCCTCAGTCGTGGTCTGACGACCGAATTGCTGCATGGAATTGCCGGAGTGTTGGGCACGGGCTTACAGATCGCAGCTCCTGTACTGGCTGCAACTCTTGTAGCGGACGTGATCCTGGGATTTCTAGGCAAAGCCTCTCCGCAAATGCCTTTGATGTTGTTGGGTCCGGCGCTCAAAAGCATGTTGGGCGTGGGCCTCTTGATCACTGTTATTCATTACTGGCCCGCTCTGTTTGAACGTTATTTCACGCAATCAGTCGGATTCAGCGAGCGTCTTCTGCACCTGGCGGCACGGTCATGAGCGATAACAAGACAGAGAAACCGACACCACGGCGACGGCAAAAAGCCCGCGAGCAGGGCCAGGTCGCACGGTCACGTGATCTGTCCAGCATTCTGGCTGTCTCAGGCGCATTTGGTCTCGTCGCCTGGCAAGGCTATTCGGGCATTGAAGCCTGGCGGGGCCTGCTGCGGCACACCTTCGCGTTCTCCGGCGCAGAGACCCTTACACCCGCAACTCCCTTGCTCGTGTGGACGGGATGGACTGCCGCAAAGTGCGCCATACCGGTCATGGCGACGGCGTGGACGCTCTCGCTACTTGGAAGCGTGGTGCAAGGCGGCATTGTGTTTGCCCCGGAAGCCTTGATTCCGAAAATACAGCGGCTTAGCCCGGCTCAGAAACTAGCACAGATATTTTCGCTCACCGGGCTGAGCGGGCTGTTCAAGTCGTTGCTGCCATTCGCAGCGATTGGCTATGTTGGCTTCGCTGTCATCCGGGAACACTGGATCGCGATTGTCATCTCCTCCAACACCAGTGTTTGGACGCTTGGACGTTTTCTGCTCACCATCATTTTCGAGGTTGCCTGGAAGTCCGCCCTGGTCCTTCTGACCTGGTCGCTCGTGGATTACTTCCTCACCTGGCGTAAGTCCGAAAGCGACATGCGCATGTCGCGCGAAGAAATGCGGCAGGAAACCAAGGATTCCGACGGAAATCCGCAAATCAAAATGCGTATCCGGCGCCTGCAGCGGCAGATGCGTAAGCAGTTCATGTTGAAAGAGACTGAAAAGGCGACGGTGGTGATTACCAATCCTACTCACTTTGCGGTAGCGATTCTCTATTCGATGGAAATGAGCGCTCCCATCGTGATCGCCAAGGGACGCAATCTGTTGGCGCAGAAGATGAAGGAAATCGCGCGTTGGAAAGAAATCCCGATCCTGGAAAACCCTCCATTGGCCCAGGCTCTTTACAAGACAGTTGAGGTGGGACAAAGCATTCCGTCCAAGCTGTACACCGCAGTGGCAGAAGTTTTGGCATTCGTTTACCGGGCACAGGCGCAAGTCAGACGACAGGGAGAGGCTGAAATTCGATAATGGCCACAATCACTAAACCGAAAAATGGTATTCGATCCACCGTGGACTGGATCGTACCCGCGGCAGCCGTCAGCATGGTCTTTGTGATGCTGGTACCGATGCCCAGCTTTGTGCTCGATATCATGTTGGCTTTCAGCATGACTGCGTCAGTTCTCGTATTTTTAACTGCGGTCCAGATTCTTCGTCCCTCGCAATTTTCGGTTTTTCCCAGCCTGCTTTTATTAATGACCTTGTTCCGCTTGTCGCTGAACCTGGCCAGCAGCCGACGAATTCTTTTGCATGGAGCTGAAGGCGCTTCGGCCGCCGGACGAGTGATTGAGGCGTTCGGTCAATTTGTGGTGGGCGGAAACTACGTTGTCGGCTTCGTTCTGTTCCTCGCCCTGATTGCTATTCAGTACATCGTGGTCAGCCATGGGGCGGTGCGAACGGCGGAAGTCACAGCGCGCTTCACTCTTGACGCCATGCCGGGCAAGCAGATGGCGATTGACGCTGATCTCAATGCCGGACTGATCGATGAAGTGCAGGCCCGCAGTCGCCGCGAACAGATCGCGCACGAAGCGGAATTCTATGGCGCGATGGACGGCGCGGCCCGCTTCAATCAACGCGACGCATTGGCGACGATCCTCATCACTGCGATCAACATCATCGCCGGATTTCTTATCGGCGTCATACAGCAGGGAGTTCCCTTTCAAGAGGCTTTGAAAACTTATACCGTTCTGACCGTCGGCGATGGCCTGGTCACCATGATTCCCTCGCTGCTGGTCTCTGTCGCCGGCGGTATGGTGGTAACGCGGGCTTCTTCTGACAGCACTCTCTCGACAGATTTGGGCCGTCAGTTGTTCAGCTCCAGCCGTCCATTGTGGCTTGCCGCTGCAGTAATGACGGGTCTCGCTCTGATCCCCGGACTGCCGAAGATCTCGTTCATTCTCATGGCGGTAGTGATGGCTGCCTTGGCTCGACGCGTCAAAACCGAACCGGAAAAAGACAAACCTGTGGGCAGCACCGTGGCAGGCAAATCTCAAGCCGCCGGGGCACCGTTACTTGACCCTCTGGATGCGGCATTGAAGCTGGATGAATTGATGCTTGAAGTTGGTGTCGGCCTCGTACCTCTCGTCGACGTCAGCAAGGGCGGTCAGTTGCTCACCAAAGTCCGGGCGCTCCGCAAACATCTGGCAACGCAACTCGGCTTCCTGGTTCCGTCCATTCACATTACTGACAACCTGACCATAAAAGATCTGGAATACGTCGTCTATCTCCGGGGCGTGGAAATCACTCGCTGGGAAATGCGCCGCGACTGCTTGCTCGCCATCAGTTCTCAGGCCACTCCACCCGCTTTACCGGGAGTGGACACGCGCGACCCTGCTTTTGGCGCCCCAGCCAAGTGGATCACCAAAGATCAACAGGCACAGGCGCTCGCAGCGGGTTATGCGGTTGTGGATCAGACCGCGGCATTAGCCACTCACCTCGGGGAAATCATTCGCCAGAACGCCCACGAGCTGCTTACCCGCTCTGAAACTAAACGTTTGATCGATCGCTTGAGTGAGTCTCATCCCAAGCTGGTCGAGGAACTTGTGCCCAAACTGATGACGTTGGGCGAAGTTCAACGGGTGCTGCAGCAATTGCTGCGTGAACAGGTATCGATTCGTGACCTGGGAACAATTCTGGAAACCATGATCGAAACCGCGGGCGTCAACAAGAACCCGGTTCTGCTGAACGAAGCCATTCGGCATGCTCTTGGACGCGCACTGGTCCGGCCTCTGCTGGACGAGCACGGAGATCTCAAAGTTGTGACCCTCGACCGGGCCATCGAAGAAGAGTGCAATCGCGCGGTCGCCGCGCAGTCAACCCTTGGATCAGGCGCGGCGCTACAGCCTTCGACCGCCCGTCGAGTGCTGGAGGGCTTGCGCACCTTGTTTGGAGAACAGATATTGACTGCCCCGCCGGTGCTTTTGTGCTCGTCCCCGGGACGCTTTTATTTACGAAGATTGCTCGAGCCATTTTTGCCCAAGATTGTAGTGCTGGCGCCGACTGAGATTCCTCCGCTGGTGCCGGTGCAGTCGGTGGGTTCTTTGCGGTAATCATTTGAACTGAGGATGCGATGACTTTGGCACAGGGCGGCTATACGGATCTCTTATCGGAAAACGAAGCGCGCAATGAGCTCATTCTTTCCGAGCTATCGCAGGTGTACTACCTTGCGCGCCGAATTCATGAGCGCTTGCCGCAACACGTCCCCCTCGAGGACCTGGTGCATGCGGGTGTACTCGGACTGATCGAGGCCGTACGCAAGTACAACCCCAACAAGAACGCCTCCCTGAAATCGTTTGCGTCGTTTCGCATTCGCGGAGCGATTCTCGATAGTTTGCGTGCCCTGGACTGGGGATCGCGGCCGTTGCGAAAAAAAGGCCGCAATGTGGCCGAGAGCATAACCAAGCTGGCGAACAAGCTGGGCCGGCAGCCAAGCGAGGAAGAAGTAGCCGCGGATCTTGACTTGCACGTTTCTGAACTGCACACGCTGCTGCGCCGGCTTGACGGCCTTCATATCGTGGGTCAGATGGTGGGATCGCGATTTGATGACTCTGAAACTCAGGATCTTATTGAAAGCGCGCCAGCGGACGCGAACCAGAGCCCATTCGAAATCTGTTTGCGGTCTGAAAGAAGCGATTACCTGGTTCAGGCGATCAAGACACTTTCGGAGAAAGAGCAGATGGTGATCTCGCTTTACTATCGCGAAGAACTGACCATGCGCGAAGTCGCCTCGGTCATGGATTTGGCGGAATCGCGAGTTTCACAAATTCACTCCCTGGCTATAACAAAGTTGCGCGCGGCTATTCAGGAGATGCAACTCAAAGAGGACACCTTTAGGTAGCCAATGGAAACCCTCACCCAATCACGACCATCGCGAATGCAACGGCCTGTCTTAACGAGTGCAAACGTCGCACCAGATCTGGTTAAATCCTGCGACTTCCGCACCGTTGGTGGCGTCGACAAGGCGCGACTCAACCCATTGGTCACAGCCACCGAAGCCGTTCCCGGTCTGTTGACCCAGGTGTTGAACAGCAGATTACGAATGACCTGCGAAGCAACGTTGCGATCTTCGGAGCAGGTATCGTCCCGCTCATTTGTCGAGAAGGCGGCGAGTTCCTACGTGGTGTCCTTGAAACTCGGCAGCCAGGGCGATGTGGCGCTGCTGCAGATCGATTACATGTTGCTCTTCCCACTGATCGATCGGCTGCTCGGAGGCAGCGGCGGCCCAAGCGAACTGGCTCGCGACGTCACTGAGATCGAAAATCATATTGCCGGGGAATTGGTGAGATTGATCTGCCACGAACTACAAACGGCGTGGTTGAGCTTCAAGGTTTCAGTGTCGGTGGGGACACGGCCAACCCTGGCGCAATTACAGAATTCATATTCCGCGAACGACAACGGGATGGCATTCAGTTTTTCGGTGAACATGCAGTCGGCGGGGGGCGATTTCCAGTTGCTTGTGCCGGTGGCGAGTCTGGGACTGTTCCTAGGCGGAGGCGCGCCTTCGTCAGGGGAATCGTTAAGAAAAGGCACGATGAACGCCAAGCTTGCCGACAAGTTGCTTGGCACAACTTTTGGCCTCGAACTCGCTCTTCTTGGTGGCAAGGTACCGGCAATCGATCTTCTGAATCTGAGCGTCGGCAAAATAATTCCACTTGGAGTTTCGGTGCGAACTCCCGCGGTGCTCAAGATCGAAGGCCATGATTCATTCCAGGCTGTGCCGGTTCGTAGCGGACAACATCGCGCCGCGCAATTACTCGATCGCCTACAACAGAGTCAGTCGGAAGTGGAGGCAACCATATGAGCGACACTGCAGTGGATCTGTTTGTTCAAGCAATCCCAACGGCCATGCGACAGGCGTTGTCAGGAAAGGGCTCGGCCCGCTGGACCGTGACCCTGGACGAAAAGTCAAAACCGTTTCCCGCCGCGACTCAGGTTCTTACGATGTTAATGGTCGCAGAGCCTTCGCAAGCCGAAGCCGCAATCCAAATCAGCGCGGAGAATGCACAGTTGCTGTCGGGAACCAGCGAGGAGGCAGCGGCTTCCGAAGATTTGCAGCCAGGCTACGTCAAAACTGTGCGGGCGGTACTGACCCAGGCGTGCGAAAAGGCCGCACAGGCTCTTCCTGGAACGAAGGTTTACGTCCGGGTGGCGAAGGAATTCGCATGGACCCCGGCGAGCCAGTTTTCTCTCACGGCAACGGATGGCGGATCGAAAAGCGTTCAGATTCAATTGCTCTTCGCAACCGGTTGGCCTCAGGGCGCATCGAGCGCCGCAAGCGCTTCATCAAAAACGGCTAACGGAATTGATGTTTCTTTATTGGAAAACGTAGAAATCGAAGTTAGCCTGCAATTCGGCGGACGACGTTTGCCATTGCGTGATATCGGTGAGTTGAGGTCCGGTTCGGTGATCGAATTGGACAAGCGACTGCAGGATCCGGCCGAACTCGTTCTCGGAGACCGGGTGGTAGCACGCGGAGAAGTAGTGATCGTGGATGGTAACTACGGATTACGGATCACCGAAGTAGTCTAACCAGAGTAAAGTTAAGACCCACTTTGGCCGATGTATGGCTTGGCCAAAGTCATGATTCCTATTCAAATCCTGGGACCTGCCGTCGTCAGCGCGGAAGCCCTCCTCCGCCTCGAACTACTTCTGGGCGAACGAGTTGTGACTCTCAGTTCCATCTCCGATATTGTCAATCAGGACAGCGGCTTGAAGACCCACATCCTGCAGCTCGCACGCGATAGCGCCCCATCGGAGGGCGAAGACGCCAGCGTTGACGAATGTATCGTTGAAATTGGGATCGAGCGGCTTCGTGAGTCATTGAGGCAAACCCAGTTCCGATTGAAAGCGAATTGACCGCCGAAATCATAGGAGCCGGTTAGAATTCATCGCTTCTGTACGGAGCCCTGTCGAAAAGCTCGCACGCACACTCATCCTTCTCTAACTTTGCAGCCAATTCTGACCAATTTTCAACAAGTTACGAGCTAGACAAACGTTTCGTTAATGGTACCAGCCGTGCTTCATAGGTATCGGAACCTTCTATGGACAGCGGATTCTATGCAGCATGCGCGGCCCTGATGGCCAGAAGCCAGGCGCTTGACCTCGTCGCCAACAACCTCGCAAACACCAGCACCCCAGGATACCGCGGACAAGAAAACATCTTCCGGTCGTTCCTGGCGACCGCGTCGGGACATCAGGGCTCTGCCTTGAATCGGGCGGTCAACGATTTCGGAATTTCGGGCGGCAGCCAGATGGACCTGACGCAAGGGAATCTGGAGCACACCGGCAACGATCTCGACTTTGCCGTGCAGGGTTCGGGATTTTTTGAAGTGAAGGGTGCGAACGGAACCGTTTATACGCGTAATGGAAATTTCCAGGTGTCGGCGCAAAATCTGTTGACTACTGCGCAGGGCGACCCGGTGATGGGCGAACAAGGTCCCATAAAGGTTGTGGGAAGCCCGGTGACCGTCAGTCCTGACGGCACGATTTCAGTCAATGGGGCCGTTGCTGGAAAAGTCAAACTGATTGAGTTTCCTCCGGGGACCGATCTTCAGAGCGTCGGCAAGTCATACTACAGCGCGCCTGCGAAAAGTGGTGCCCTCGCCAAGCAGTCGACGATCGCCCAAGGCTCGCTTGAGAGTTCGAACGTAAATCCTGTGGCAGGCGCCGTGGAATTGGTGGCCGTGCAGCGTTACGCAGAAATGATGCAGCGAGCCTTAGGAATGTTTCACTCTGAATTCAATCGAATTGCAACCGAAGATTTACCGAAGGTCAACCCGTAAAGGAGTCTTATGTTCCGCGCATTATATACAGCCGCCAGTGGCATGAACGCGCAGCAAATGAATCTCGATAACGTCGCCAATAATCTGGCCAATACCAGCACGGCAGGATTTCGCAGGCGCCGCATACAGTTCACCGACCTCTTATATCAGAACATGGTGATGCCGGGTTCGGCCGCCACGCAACAGACCACGAATGCTGCCGGTTTGCAGGTTGGGTTGGGCACCAAGCCGGGCGCTTCTGAAGTCCTTCAGCTTCAGGGAGACTTCAATCAGACCGGTAACCCGCTGGATTTGGCGATTCAGGGCCAAGGCTTCTTTCAAATTACCATGCCCGACGGGCAAATCGCGTATACGCGATCCGGAACTTTTCACATGGACGCGCAGGGAAACGTCGTGACGGCCGACGGCAATCCTATCGAACCCGCGGTCACTCTGCCGCCAGATGCTCTCACGGTCACTATTGGATCCGATGGAACGATATCGGTTACGCAGCCAGGACAAACGCAAGCAACGCAAGTCGGAAACATTCAGCTGGCCACGTTCCCCAATCCTGGCGGATTGAACAGCGTCGGAAACAACCTGATGCTGGCCACTACCGCTTCGGGCGACCCGATCGTTGGCACGCCTGGCGGATCTGAGGGTCTCGGTACGCTTCAGCAGGGATTTGTCGAGCAGTCGAACGTAGATGTCGTACAGGAATTCGTGGACATGATCCTTTCACAGCGCTCTTACGAATCAAACTCACGAGTGGTGAAAGCCGCGGACGAAATGTTCCAGGATCTGAACAGTCTCACGCGATAACAACGAATAGAAAGCACGAGTTGAATCGACCGATGGCTTCGAAGCGGACGAAAATAGCTTTGGCATTGATGACCTTCCTTTTGGGAGGAGCGGCGGTTGTGGTTCGTGCCGACGGCAATTCCAGGACGCCAATCGGCCGGGAATGGATTCTGAGCGCTCTTGATTCCTCCGGCATCCAGATCTGTCCTGACCAGATGGAACAACTATCGAGCGTGACAGCCGCCGTTCCTAACCCCCGCTTGAGGGTGATGAGCGTCCACGTTCTGGATGGCGAGTCGGACAAGGTGAAATTGCAATGTGAGCATCCCGACACGTGCCTTCCCTTCTATGTGTTGCTGCATTGGGGTCAACCAGGCGACGAGCACTACGTTTCATCTGGCCGGCAAGACGTACGGCCGACAAGCCCTGGATTGTCACGCAAAGACATGTGGGTTCGAAGCGGCAAGCCCGCGGTGATGGTATTTGAAGGAGACTTGATTCGCATGACATTGCCCGTTCTTTGTTTACAAAACGGAGGACGCGGACAACAAGTGAGAGTGCTCAACAAAGAGACGAAGCGGACGTATCTGGCGCGGGTGACCGGACCGGGAGTAGTCACGTCTGTGTTATCGGACTGATAAACTTATGAGAACGAATCTTATAAATCGGGCCTTGCGGCTGGCGTTCTCCATCGCGGTCCTGTCGCATTTTACCTTGACAGGCAATGTATTCTCCAAGGCAAAAAGCACGCATGACTCGCAGAAATCCCGCGCGGATTATGTGGCTCGCATACAGGGACAAACAGTAGGCGCAGCGGCCGAGTCTCCCTTGGGAAGCCTCTGGACGCCGAATGGCACAATGACTAATTTGCAGTCGGACTATAAGGCCAGCCGGGTTAATGATCTTGTCACGATCGTGGTGGTGCAGCGGACTACGGCCCAGGCTACGGGGAATGTTGGCACACAACGAGACTTCAACACCACCTCCGGTATCTCCGGATTAGCCGGCCATATCAGTACCAGCGGAATAAACAATCTGTTTACCGCACAATCGTCCACCAAGCTAAAGGGCACTGGTTCCACCGACGCGAGCACCACAATGAACACCAACCTCGCCGGACAGGTAATTGCCGTGCTTCCGAATGGGAATCTGGTGGTTGAGGCTGAACGATTGGTGGCAATTAACAATCAAAAGGAAACCATGTTGGTTCGCGGTGTATTGCGGCCTGGAGATGTAAGGCCCGACAACAGCGCGCTTTCGACTGTGCTCTCAAATCTGGAAGTAGAACTTAAAGGTAAGGGCGTTGTGTCCGATGCCACCCGCCCGCCCAATCCATTGGTTCGAGCTCTCTTATGGGTCATAGGCTTCTAAAATTCGCATTGCTGGCCGCGATCTTTGTTTCGGCACGAGTCTCCTATGGAGTAACTGAAGCGAAGACGGTACTGGTGCGCGATATCACGACCATTTCCGGGGTTCGCAACAATCCGCTCGTAGGATACAGCATCGTGGTGGGGCTCAGTGGAACCGGAGACCGGCAGCAAACACAGTTCACTACGCAGACCCTGGCAAATATCATGCAGCGTATGGGAGTGCAGATTCCTGCGAACTCCGTAATCGTAAAAAACATTGCGGCAGTTTTTGTGACCGCTTCCCTTCCTCCATTTGCGCGGCAGGGTATGTCATTGGACGTGACGGTTTCGTCAATCGGCGATGCCAAAAGTCTTGAAGGTGGAGTTTTGCTGCTCGCTCCGCTACACGGGCCGGATGGCCAAGTGTACGCCGAAGCGCAGGGCCCACTTACGCTGGGGGGCTACACGGCAGGAGGCGCGACCAACAGCAAGCAACTCAATCATCCGACCGTCGGACGCATACCCAATGGCGGGACAGTGGAACGGGATACGGCAATCGATCTGAGTCGGCTGAGCACAGTCTCCCTAGTGCTACGGGATGCTGACTTCACGTCGGCTCACGAGATTTCTGAAGTGATCAACCGTCAATTCGGAAAACCGATTTCAACTGTTCTCGACAGCCGACAGATCAACGTGAATATAAGCAGTTCCGGAGTTCCTTCGGTCCCGGACTTGATTTCCCAAATTCAAAATCTTTCGATAAGCGTTCACCCGCCAGCAAAAGTTGCGATCAACGAGCGAACGGGAACGATCGTCATGGGTGGCGACGTGAAGCTTTCCGCCGTCTCAGTTCTGCACGGTTCATTGTCGGTGGAAGTGACGACTACCTTCTCGGTTTCACAAGCGGCTCCGTTCTCGAAAAACGGGGAGACGGTTGTGGTTCCCCAGCAGGATGTACAGGCGAAAGAAACTTCGGCTAAATCCATCCGCTTGGCAGAGGGTGCCAGCGTCGAAGAACTCATCAATGGATTACAAACTATGGGAGCTACCGCGCGAGATATCGTAGCCATCCTGCAGGCGATCAAGGCCGCAGGCGGATTGCAAGCTGAATTGGAGATCCTGTGAGTTCGAACAGCATCATCACACCCGCAGTCAGCCTGTCCGACCTTCGCGGTACGCAGGCGACGGATAAATTGAAGCACACGGATACTGGAAACTCGGCCAAGATCCAGAAATCCGCGCGCGAATTTGAAGCGGTGCTGCTTTCTCATTGGTTGGAGCAGGCGGAGCAGTCATTTGCGTCGGTTCCGGGCTCGGATCAGGATCCCGATGCGGACCCTGGAAAAGACCAGTTCCATGCGATTGCCATGCAAGCGGTAGGCACTGCCTTAACTGGAGGTCACGGAGGGTTAGGGATCGCGTCGATGGTGGCGAAGCATCTGGAGGCGCAAGCGGCCCGCAAGAATAGCGCCCCTACCCCTTTAGAAATAAAGGACATAAATACAGCTACCACTTTGGTAAGACCCCTGGTTACCCCAAAGGTGACAAAATGATCGTTGGACTAAAGTTTTTTCTGGAACTGCCGATAAAGCTGTTGCGCGGAATTGCGGGAGACTAACTATGAGAATCGACCTCAACAACATCTCGTTTCACGGCCTGGAGGCCGACGAGAAGACGCGGAAGGCCGGTAGCAAGGCTGCGACCGCACCAAACGTAGAGGACAAGACCAGTCTTTCGGTCGACACGCTGAACATTTCCTCACTTAAAGCGCAGGCATTGAATTCGCCTCAGGTTCGGCAGGACAAGGTCGAGGCATTGCGCCAGTCGATCCAAAACGGTGACTACAAGGTAGAGCCCGACAAAATTGCACAAGCGATCATGGACCGCAACCAGCGGTAGGCAATTTGCAACGCATAATTTTTTTGCGCCCAGTAATGGTGAGTTTTCTTGGCAATCGACACTACCGAGCACGCACAACGCGAGGTCAACTCGTCTGCCGTCGTGGCGGAGATTCGGGAGTTGTGTTTACAGTTCCAGCGTGCAATCGCAGCCCTAGCTTCGAATAACATTGGCGAGCTTGAAAATTCCACATCCGTTCAGGACGGGCTGGTGGAAAAACTGCAAGTTTGGTTCACCGGACAATCCAAGGATGAAGCCTCAGTAAGGGTAATGCGGTCGGACTTCAGAGAGTTGGGGAATCTGACCAAGGTGTACTCGTCGTTACTGCAAAGCGCCTTGCGAACTACTCGCTTACGAGCGGCGCTATGTCAGACCTACCAACAAACTTTTCCCGCGGAATCCGAGCCGGTCGCTGCGACTGGCTGGTCGTGCGAGGTCTAGACTCATGCCGGGACTCGGTACTTCGCTCTCAATTGCAGTTGGCGCCCTGGCTGCGGAACAGGGAGCGCTGAATGTCACCTCCAACAATATCGCCAATGTGAACACGCCCGGATACAGCCGGCAGGTGGCGGTGCTTAACGAGGCCCCTTCGATTCAGGACGCCGGCACCAGCTTCGGAGGCGGAGTGACCCTGGAACAGTTTCAAAGCGTTCGCGATGAGCTTTTGCAATTGCGAATCTATGAAGAAACTCAACAGCAGGGTAACTCGCAGACTCAGCTCAACACTCTGACTCAGATTGAAGGCCTTTTTTCCAACCCGACGCAAGGTGTCGGCGGCGCACTATCAACGTTTTTCAGCAGTCTGAGCCAACTCTCAACTAATCCGACCGATGCAAACGCACGTCAGGCCGTCCTGACTTCCGCGAACAATCTGGCAAACTCGTTTCACCAGGCAGTGTCCGGCCTGAATTCAATTGGAACGGGATTAGATCAGGCCGTGCCGCAGACAGTCGGCCAGATCAACCGGCTAACCAGCCAGATTGCTACCCTCAACGGGCAGGTGTCGCAGATGCAAGGGCTGGGAAAGGATCCCGGCGCCACGCAAGACCAGAGGGACGAACTCATTCGACAGCTCTCGAGCCTGGTGAATATTTCAGTGACACAGACAGAACATGGGCTGACGTTAACGACCGCAAATGGCGTACCCCTGGTGGTGGCAAGTAAGAGCTACGCGCTCGAGGCCAACGCCAATTACAGCGTGCTCGAGCACGTTTATAGCGCGCAAGGCCAGGACATCACCAGCCAAATTACGGGCGGCCAACTCGGCGGTACGCTGCAGATTCGGGATCAGGTGATTCCGCAAGTGCAGGCACAACTGGACAATCTTGCCAGCCAGTTCACAACCAGTTTTAACACGCAACATCAGGCGGGATTTGACACTGCGGGAAATCCGGGGCAGAACTTTTTCACACCGCCAGCCTCAACAACCGGCGCAGCCGGGAGCTTCTCGGTAGCTATCACAGACCCCAGCCTCATTGCCGCCAGTTCCGATGGCTCCGCTGGCAGCAACGGAAATCTCGAGAAGCTCATCGGATTGCAGAGCCAGCAACTTCCTTCGGGCACCAACCCGATGGACATGTATTCAAATCTGGTGTTGCAGGTCGGCAATCTAGGTGCGACCGCGCAGTCAAATGCCAGTGCCAGCGACTTAAGCGTGCAGCAGCTTACGGACCAACGTTCGTCGGTTTCCGGCGTATCGCTCGACGAGGAATCCACCAACATGATCCGCTACCAGCGAGCTTACGAAGCCGGGGCCCGCGTAGTCACCACCGTGGATTCAATGTTTGACACACTAATGAAAATGGGAGTGACGACATAAAATGCGCGTAAACCCCGACATGTCTTCTGACATTCTGTCTGCCATCTGGGAGACTCAGGACCAGGAAAACACCGCCCTGCAGCAGATATCGACTGGTAAGCGCGTTAACGTTCCGTCGGATGATCCCCTGGCTGCGGCGCAGATGATCGGGAACCAGGACCAAACGAACCGGGCTGACCAGTATCTTCAGAATATCGACACTTTGACCAGCCAGTTGCAGACTGCGGACACCGCGCTTAGCTCGTCGGTTCAAGCGATTACTCAAGCCATTACCCTGGGGGTGCAGGGATCTACCGGAACTTTGTCATCGGCGAACCGCCAGCAGATCGTGCAGAACCTGAAGGGGCTGCAGAGCCAATTGGTGCAACTAGCGAACACGTCGGTGGGGGGCAGCTATTTGTTCGGAGGCACCGCCACAACGGCGCCGCCTTATTCGTTAAATCCCGCCAGCTCATCAGGTGTGACCTACAATGGAAATAGCGGCACCAATACGGTGCAGGTGGCAGATGGTCTGAACTTGCAAACCAATATGCCCGGTAACCAGTTATTCCAGAACTCGAACGGAGACGTTTTCGCCTCGCTGCAAAGCCTTATTACAGCATTGCAGACTGGAACGGCAACTGATGCCGAGACGGCAACCAATCAACTGCGCACGGCTTTCGATTCATTGACCGGTCAGCGAATTTTCTACGGGAACGCAGTGAACCAGCTCAATTCGACACAGAGTTTTTTACAACAGGAGCAGGTCACGCTGAAGTCTCAGGCCAACAATCTAGTAGGGGCCGACCTCACCAAAGCCGCAACTGACTTGACTCGCGCTACCACCGCACACGACGCAGCGCTGGCGGCAGCTGCTAAGATTCTGCCGACCAGCCTGCTCGATTATCTGAAGTAAAACGCCGCGAGGTAGCAGCGAATTCCAGTAGCTGCCTCTGACAGCCGTCAGTTGCACCTTTGTGCGGCGTAATCGCCGATAGAAGTGATAGGTATGTCGGGTCGCAGCGGAATAGATCAAGGTTCCAAGTCAAAAACAGCGGCCGGGATGCTCCTTCTTCACGTTCGGACAGAACTTATGATTATGCTTTCCAGCTGGCTGCACGCGTGAAGGACAGGTCGCTTGTGTTTGAGATACTCGAGGGGGCCTGTGCTCCCGGGGCTGGCGCGGGAGCGGCCAGACGGCCGCTTAACTCTACCCAAGCTTCTCGCACACTGAACAGTAATTGAACAAGCTCGCGCAGGATAGCTGCATCCTGTTGGATCTGAGCCTTCATCATTTGACCGCGCAGCATGGAATAGAAGCGCGACATGTTTGTCGCCATCTCTCCGCCTTCATCCAGATTGAGCGATCCTTCGAGTTGCTGCAACGCCAGGAATCCATGCTTCAGTTTTGCGGTACGCAGTCCGATGTTGCCACCTTCCATAGCTTCAATCGCGGCGTGCAGGTCGCGCGACAGAATGTCGTAAAGGATAATGACTAGTTCTATTGCGCTGGCATTACGGACTGCCGCTTCTTGATACGCGAGTTGGTTCCGGTAGGCGGTCATGGTTGGGTTGCCCTTCGACTAGTTCCCGTTGTTGTTGTTAGAGTTCGAGTTGCCGGTAAAGTTCAGTTCGGAGTTGATCTGCTGCTGCAGCAGAGGCAACTGGCGCAGCGCCAGATCAACCTGCGTATATTGGGCTGTCAGCAGAGTCTGCTCATTAGCGATATACAGTTCGTAGTTGTCGATCTGGTCCTGAAAGCTCTTCTGCCCGTCTGCCATTCCCTTGAGTTCAATCGAAAACGCCCCTTCGGTTGGATCCGTCAGGGGATCCAGCTGCGCTTTCAGGGACGCCGCGAAACCGGTCCCGGTCGCCGGATGGAAAAAGTTCTGCACGCCGGCAAAATCGGAATTAACGGCATTACTCAGCTTGGCATTGTCCACCGTCAGCGTGCCGTCGTTGTTCATCGACACTCCGAGCTGAGCTAAGGTATTAATCGTATTTCCGGTTCCTGTAAACGTGGCTGCGGTCAGCAATTCGTTCTGGACTAGACGAGCTCCCGCATCGCCCGACAATGGTCCGGCGGTGTTGGTTGAAGTGTTAAATGTGAATTGGCTGCTCAGGTCCTGAATGATGGTGTTATAGGCGGTCACCAAATCCGTGACGGCCTGCGCCACCTTTGTGGTGTCTGGACTGACTGCGATCTGGACCTGCGTATTCGGGTCCGCGCCCACTAGGTTTAAAGTCAGGCCCGCTACGGTGTTTGTCACGGTGTTGCTGGCGCTGCTGATGGGAACACCATCCACGGTCAACGAGGCGTCGGTGCCGGTGGCTCCCTTGGTAAATGTCAGGCCGCTGCTCCCTGCGTTAACGGTCAAATCGCTGGCTGTGCCCGAAGTATTGCTCACAATCGCCAGGCGGGCGCCATTGGAGTCGTTCACCACGCTTGCAGTCACGCCAATGTTCGCACTAGTGATCGCCGCAGCCAATCCATCGAGAGTATTGTTCGTCGCGTCAATCGTAATGGTCGAAGCCGCTTGGTTCCCGACCTGAATCGTAAGCATGCCGGCGGCCAGTGGGGTTGTGCTATTCGCCACCGCGCCCGAATAGTACGAAGAACTGCTCGCCAAATTATTAACCACGATGGTGTGACTTCCCACCGGGGTTGAGTTCGAGGCGGTAGCCGTCGCAATCGCCGGCTGCGACGAAGAAACGGCCCGCGCGCTCAGGGCGCCTGCAGGGTCGTTGAGGGTATCGACCGCGTTGGAGAGCGCTGTCACTTCTGTATTCAGTTGTGTGAGCGCCGAACTCTGTCCTGCCAGGATCTGTTGCTGAGTCTGCCAGACCTGCTCGGGCCCTCGCAGGTTTGTGATCAGCTGATTGACGGTCGAAGTTACATCAATCCCCTGGCCCGTGCCCAGAGAGGAACTCAGTGCGTTCAAAATTGCCGAAGAAGAGGAAGCCGCCATGTTTGTAAGCCCTTATTTACTTCTTTGCAGGTTTCTCGTTTGACTGAGTAATCTGGGACAGGCTCAGCATCTGTTCTGAAGGAATCTGCTGGATCAACCGACCACTGGCCGTATCGATGAACTTGTAAACTACGACATTGCCCGGCTGCATCTCGACCAGGACGTTGGTTGGACTGACCTCAGGCTGCGCATGCGTTTCCACGTGATCTGTGATCACAGGCGCCGGGTCAGGGACATGGGCCGCCTTGGCCTCTCGGACCACCGGATGAGGGCCCTCTGGATTGATAGGATTGACGCTGTCAGTTCGCATGGGAATCACCGATACCTCGCTCCGGCGGGGCTTTTTGTACCCCGCCGAAGGTTAGTGCGAGGTTATTGCAACAGCTTCAGAACCGACTGCTGCATCTGGTTGGATTGCTGCAGTGCGGCCATACCGGTCTGCTGCAGAATCGTCAACCGAGACATATTTGCGACAGCGGACGGAATGTCAGCGGCGCGAATACCATCTTCTGCGTTGGTCAAGTTCTGCACCTCGTTAGTGATAACGCTGGAAGCGCTCTGCAAGCGGTTTGTTTCCGCTCCCAGTGCGCCACGGTCTGCGGCAACGCCCGCGATAGCGGTCGTCAGGTGGCCCAGTGCCGTCTGCGCGGCGGTCGCACTGGTCAGCACGTCAGCGCTGATGTCGGTTGGAGTTCCACTGAAACCGATGTGGGCGCTGGACAGTGCGCCGGTCGTTACAGTGATTCCGCTCGATCCACCAGTCGTGCCGTCGCTGAGGTAGATGGAGGTTGCCGTGGCAGTGAAAACCTGTCCACCGTTGTAATTGGTGCTGGCACCGATGCGATCGATTTCAGCCTTGATGGCAGTGAACTCGGCATTGATGGTGGTACGTTGCGGATCGCTCACAGTACCAGTAGAGGCTTCGGTCGCCAGTGTCACAGCGCGGTTCAGAAGAGCGGTGACCTGAGCCAACGCGCCGTCCGCCACTTGCAGCGAACCCACGCCATCGCTGGCGTTGCGGGCTGACTGAGTGAGGGCCGTAATGTTGGCATGCAATCCGTCTGCAATAGCCAGACCGGCGGCATCATCCGCGCCCGTGTTCAAACGTGAACCGGACGAGAGCTGTAAGAGAGTTTTCTGAAGCGACGCCTGTGTCATGGACAACTGGTTCTGCGCCGCAAGGGACGAAACGTTATTCAAAATGCTAAGGGACATTTCAAGGCTCCTTTGCCTAGAGTTTTCGCCTGCTACCGAACCCTGCGGCCTTACCAATCGCCCAAATCACCGCTTCGGTTAATCAGGTGGTGCTGTTTTTGCTGCGGGCCTGTGTATCGGCATTCGCGTTTTGCGGCATTAACTCGAATTCAGTGACCTTGGTATCAGTAACATCGGTAACCGTTACCCCGACGCCTACCGGGTTTGCCTTAATGATCCCTTCTCTGAATGCCGATAGAGGTGGGGCCGGGATTCCTCTTCCTGTTCCTGAGCCCGCGAGGCGACCTTTGATTCAACTGACTCGACTAAATGGCAACCCTATCGCACTCAACTCCGACCTGATCAAGTTCGTGGAGAATGCGCCCGACACCGTGATCACTCTGATCAATGGGGAGAAGATTATTGTCCGCGAATCGTCGGATGAGGTGGTCCACCGGATCGTGGACTTCCGCCGTTGCGTCATAGCGGGATTACCTTCTTGCGGCGCCGACATTAACTCGGCCGTGCTGCATCCTCAGGAAAACAGCACAAGCCGCGGCGGAGAGGCATTCCGCCGTGGATAAAAGCACGATCGGTGGAATCATTCTGGCGCTGGCTGGGATTCTTGCTGGGCTAATTATCGAGGGTGGCAAGATCGCACAGATCCTGCAACCCACCGCGGCCATGATTGTGTTGGGAGGGACCATCGGAGCGGTCATGATCCAATTTCCCCTTCCGATCGTACTTGGCGCTGCTAAAGGGTTGGTCCATGTTTTTCTCGAACGTGGGCAAGATCCGAACGGCTTGATCAAAGAACTTGTTGGCTATGCGAACCAAGCTCGCAAGGACGGCATCGTTTCACTCGATGGACAGCTGGCGACTATAAAAGACCCATTTCTCAAGAAGGCCTTGATGCTGGCAATAGACGGCGCCGAACCCCAGGAACTGCGCAAGATGATGGAACTGGAACTTGATAACCAGGAAGAATACGGCGAGAAGCTTTCGCAAGTATTCGAAGCGGCCGGTGGATTTGCACCGACCGTCGGCATCATTGGCGCGGTGCTGGGTCTGATACAAGTCATGCAGCACTTGGAAGACATCACCGAAGTTGGTAAGGGCATTGCCGTCGCCTTCGTTGCGACCATCTACGGAGTCGGCTCTGCCAACATTCTGTTTCTTCCCTGGGCAGGCAAGCTGAAAATTAAGTTTCGCGAAGAACAGGTTCTGCGCGAAATGAAATTGGAAGGCGTGATTTCAATCCTCGAGGGTATGAACCCGCGCATGCTTGAAACCATGCTGATGGGCTTTCTGCCGGAATACAAGCAGCAACCCGTCGCACAGAAAGCAGCCGGTGCAAGCGCGTGAGTCGAAAAAAGAAACACAAGGCACACGCCAACCATGAGCGCTGGCTGGTTTCCTACGCCGATTTCATAACGCTGTTATTCGCTTTCTTCGTGGTGCTCTACGCCTCTTCGCAGGCTGACAAAAAGAAGACCGCACAGGTGGAAGCATCCATAAAAGGAGCGTTCCAGGAGTTAGGGGTTTTTACGGGCTCGACTACAGAGGGTGTCGGCATTCCGGGAAGCCCTGGCATTCCCCGTCCCGATCTGATGGATGCTCCCGTGAGGCTAATCAAGATCGCTGGAACGGCAGATAAATCGGCCGCAGGGTCGGGCTTCGGCGTTGATGTCGATGAACTCAGGCGTCAACTCGAGTCGGCACTGGGAGACGAGATTCGCCAGCACGAAGTGCAAATGCGGGTCACACCCGAGGGACTCGTGGTCAGCCTGCGTGAAGTTGGATTCTTTAACAGCGGCCAGGCCGAGTTGTTGGATAACGGTCACACGACCCTAACTCGAATCGCTACTGTTCTCGGCGGACGCGGTTTCGAGATACGCGTAGAAGGTCATACCGATAACGTGCCGGTGCACAACGCGCACTTTAAATCGAATTGGGATTTGTCCACTGCTCGCGCGACCACAGTTGTTGCGTTGCTGATCGAGCAGCATGGATTCGACCCCTTACTGATCTCGGCGGCGGGCTATTCTCAGTACCGTCCACTTGCAGATAACAAGACCGCCGAAGGGCGGGCAGCTAATAGACGAATAGATTTAGTGGTTGTCGGGCACGTACCGGAGAAAGACAAACTGGCCCTCAGTCAAACACCCCCGTCTGGGCACTGACGGCTTTCGATTTCGCGTACATCCGCAAGCTTCGGATTCGTTCAGGCGCCGACGGCAACCTTTGATTTCAAATCAATCGTCTTCGCAATCTCAGCCACCCTACGATACGAATCGAGTCTGTCTGCCTGTTCATAAGTATCGGTGACGACAATCACCTCGTCCGCTCCAGTGTCTTCGACCAGCTTCTGCAGGCTCGTTTTCACGGTAGCATCTGAGCCCGCGATAGCTGCACCCAACTTGCTTTCCACGGCAGACCGCTCCCAGTCCTGCCATATCGAGTCCATCGAATCCACTGGGGGCAATAGCTCCACCGGTTGGTTTCGGATCAAACGCAAGAAACGCTGCTGCGGAGTTGTAAACAGGCGATGCGCTGCCTCCTCTGTCTCTGCTGCGATAATCTGAACCGCTACCATGAAGTACGGCCTTTGCAACGCTTCACTGGGACGGAACTGTTCGCGATAGACCCGGGCAGCCGCGTAAAGATAGTCCGGCGCAAAATGCGCCGCGAAGGCGAAAGGCAGACCGAGGGCCGCTGCCAATTGCACGCTAAACCCACTCGAGCCGAGGAGGGTAACCGGTACGTTACTTCCCTGCCCGGGGATCGCCTTCACTGCTTGCCCAGGCTTCTCAGGTCGCAAATATGAGCGCAGTTCCTCCAGCAGTTCGGGAAAATCCTCCCCACTCTGCTGCAGATCCCGACGCAGGGCGCGCATGGTCTGAAAGTCGCCACCCGGAGCCCGTCCCAAGCCCAGATCTATGCGCCCAGGATAAATCGCCTCCAGGGTTCCAAACTGCTCCGCGACCACGAGAGGAGCATGGTTCGGCAACATCACTCCGCCACTGCCGACACGAATCGTTCTAGTCGCAGCAGCTATATGACCTACGAGTACTGGAGTCGCCGAACAGGCTAACCCGGGGATCGAATGATGCTCTGCGAGCCAATAACGGGTATATCCCAGTCGTTCGACGTGCCTCGCCAGCTCCACCGATCGCGCAATCGCGCTGCCCGCGAGCTCGTTGGTTTTCATTCCTACAAGATCCAGTACAGAAACTGCCAGTGGCGTACTCATGATTAATTAGATGAACTTGCACACAAAGCGATGCGGAGGTTGTTCGAATGCCGAATTCCGGCGGTATCTAGTCTTAGGCGAGAAGAAGAACAGGAGCGCACTACTGCGAGAGGATTGCATTCAGCATCTGAGCTAACTGCGCCTTTTGCAGGTGATTGGCCGATGAGACCCCGCCATCCGCCACCGATACAAGTTGGCGAGACAGCATTTTTACCGCCGTATCTGGAGACGCAAAGATTTCGTCTTGCGGAACCAACAGACTCCAACTCTTTTGATCCCGCCGTAGGAGGGTCCAGGTTTGAGTTTCCTGACGCGGTTTCATATTCGCCTCCCCGCCACTAACAGACAGTGATGTTGCAACGCGCACCTGTGCTGAGCCGCGGTTGCCATATAGCTTTACGTTTTTCACGTCCAGATTGTTAAACACGACTAGAGGGTGGGGCAGATTAAACACGTCCGTCACGTGGAGACTTTGAGGTGCTCTTAATGCCGCAAGAATGGCCTGTGCGACTTCTCTCGCTTGAGGCTTTGCCGAACTAATGACCAACTCCTGAGGAATGCTTGACTCGATAGTAGCTGGGTCAACCGGGGCGGCTGGCTGATTGACGATCATCGACACGGGAAGAGATTCAGGAATCGAAGAGGCAACTTGAACTCGGACGTTCGAATTGCGCGGCGCTTCCGCTCTCGTGTAACGATAGAAGCGAGGTGTGCCACGCCTTCTCCAGTACAGCGAAATGTACGATTCCACACCACGACCAGAACGCAATGCGCTGTAAAACGTGCTCTGCGATGGGTTCACGACAATGCCAACGTGTCCCGGCCACACTACCAGGTCGCCAGCTTGCGGATGCGTCACTCGCTGAAAGTCATCAGCGCCGGCGTAAAGATCAGATGAACTCACGTATGTATAGGGAAAGCCTGCTCGCTCATAAACGTTATGTACAAGGTGTGAGCAGTCCAGTCTGGTTCGACCTTGCGCGCGCGTTTCCAGAGCGGCGCCAATCACGGCCATACCCTCGGTGGGACTTAACAAAGACAGCGCGAGGTTGTCATCAGCAGGGACACTCGCGCGGACGGTAGTCTTGGTTTCCCTGGTTTCGTCGGATTGCGCGTTAAGCCGCCCAATCAACATCACCGGGAGAACCAGGCACAGAGCTAAGAATCGTACGCCGTTGGTGTTGAAACCCATGGTTCACCATTCTCATCCGTCCGGCCCAATCGCGCAGGTTACAGCAGGGCTACGCCGATAGGCGTTCATGTGTACATTTTGATGCCCGGGTTTTCGATCGAGTTTGAAGCCGGTGTGATTTCGGTTCGCATGGCGAACGGTATCCGACAACTCCAAGGCCGATTCTTGCATCGCGAAATGGTGATTTCAAAGCTATTTTCAAAGAGCCTTCTGGGGAAGCGGCTCGTGTAGTTTGACAATTCGCGGCGGTTGCGTCACTGTCCCTTTCAGCTCGACAAGGACACGATCGTTGATGAGCCGATTCATTGATGGAGATTCATTGATGGAAATGGAAAATGATGCGCGGCGAGCCTTTCTCAAGATGGCAAGCGCGGGTGTTGTCGGGAGCGCAACGGGCGCGGTGGCACGTCCGAAAGCCTTGAAGGCAGCCTTCGCAGAGCGGCGTGAGTACGACGTGAGGTCTTTCGGAGCGAAGGGCGACGGGGCAACCGTCGATACGCCGGCTATCAATCAAGCCATCGACGCCGCCGCAGCCGGCGGCGGAGGCATCGTTCGTTTTCCGGCCGGAAGTTTTTTGTGTTACTCGATCCGACTGAAAAGTCACATCACTTTATCTCTCGATCCGGGCACGACTATCGTGGCCGCGGACACGTCCGCGCAAGGCGGCGGTTATGATCCACCCGAGCCCAATGCCTGGGACAAGTTTCAGGATTTTGGTCATAGTCACTGGCATAACAGCCTGATTTGGGGCGAAAGCCTGGCAAACATTTCGATCGAGGGTCAGGGAATGATTTGGGGCAGAGGCCTGAGTCGGGGTGATCGAGATTTAACGCTCGCGGCGGGTATCGGGAACAAATCAATCAGTCTGAAGAATTGCCACAACGTAACTCTTCGCGACATCTCGATCCTGCACGGAGGACATTTCGCGATCCTGGCGACAGGTGTGGACAATCTGACCATCGACAATCTGAAGATCGATACCAATCGCGACGCAATCGATGTCGACTGCTGCCGCAATGTACACATCTCGAATTGCAGCGTCAACTCTCCCTGGGACGATGGCATCTGCCTCAAGGATTCTTATGGCTTGGGTTACGCACGATCCACCGACCACGTCACCATTACTAATTGCTACGTGACCGGCGGCTATGAAGAGGGCACCATGCTCGACGCCACCTACAAGCGTTTCTCGCCGGAGTCTAAGGTTCCTCGCAATGGCCGAATCAAGTTTGGAACGGAAAGCAACGGTGGCTTTCGCAACGTGACTGTTTCCAATTGCGTGATTGAAGACTGCCGCGGCATCGCGCTCGAATCGGTCGATGGCGCGGTGTTGGAGGATATTGCCATCACTAACGTCACTATGAGAGATATAGTCGACGTACCCTTCTTCATCCGCCTGGGCAGCCGGATGCGAGGACCCGCGGACACGCCGATGGGACAACTGCGTCGCGTTCTTATCAGCAATGTGGTCGTTTCCAATTGCGCATCGCGTCAGGCGACCCTCATCACGGGAATTCCAGGACATTCCATTGAAGACATCCGCCTGAACAATATTCTGGTGTTGCACAAAGGGGGAGGCACGAAAGAGGACGCCGCGATTCAGCCTCCCGAACTTGAGAATGCCTATCCTGACCCGAATCGCTTTGGGGTGCTACCTGCCCACGGCTTCTATATTCGCCATGTGAATGGGATCGAAATGAGGGATGTTGAGGTGCGAACCATGCAGCCAGACGTGCGTCCGGGATTTGTGCTCGAGGACGTGACGGCAGCAGATTTCACTCACGTCAAGATCCCAGCCATGGCTGGTGTTCCATCCATTGCTTTAAAAAATGTCAAAGACTTCAGCATCACCCAGAGCAAGCCAGTAGCCGACTTGCATCTGGAGAATGTGGAACAACGGACGCTTTGATATCAACTTCAAGCAACGATGGCAAAGATTTCGGATCGACAACCGCTAAAAGAGTTAAAGAGAAGAACCGCGGTTAACCTAGTGTGACCTCAATCTTCCTTGTCGCCGGATCGATTTTTGAAATTCGAAAACTGCGAATCTGCCCCGCTTGAAGCGGCTCCGGTCTGGCGTCAGCAACCGTAACCCCGCCTTTCCAACGGGCGGTCAACATCGAACTGAGAGCTGACAAGTCAGCCTTCGATTCACCTCTGCTCGCCGGTTTCGCCGGCGCCTGTGATGCGATTCGACAAATGCCGCGAATGCCTTCGCCGAGTTCTATGCGAGCCTCGTTCCCCGAGACTTCCATCACGCGCCCTGAGACTACATTCCCTGGGACGTGTTCAGCGATATATTCGTCGATGCTGGTGGGCACCATTTGCTTAATGCCGAGCTTCAGACGTCTCTTGGCAATATCGACTTCGAGTACCTGCGCCTTGACGCTTTGTCCAACCTTCAGGATGTCTGCGGGGTGATTTATGCGTTTCTCGGCGCTTATGTCACTAACGTGAATCATCCCTTCGACACCTTCAGCGAGTTGGACGAATGCCCCAAACTTGGTAAGGCTGACAACCGGACCCTCCAGCACTGATCCGATTTCAAACTTCTTCGCAACTTCAGCCCATGGATCACCCAGCGCCTGCTTGAGTCCTAACGAGATGCGGCGCTCTGACGCGCTCACCCCCAGAATCACGGTCTCGACTGTGTCGCCGGGTTTAACCACGTCACCGGGTGTCCTTACCTTTCGTGTCCATGACATTTCCGAGATGTGGAGCAATCCCTCCACCCCAGGCTCAAGCTCTACAAATGCGCCGAAATCGAGCACTCGAGTTACCGTGCCGCGAGCACGCTCACCGGTTATATATTTTGCCGTGGCCGAATCCCAGGGATCTGGCTCGAGCTGCTTCATGCCAACAGAGATCCGCCGCTTCTCCGTATCAATCTTCACAACTTTAACTTCGACTTCCTGACCCACTGAGAGCACATCGGATGGCTTGCTCACCCGGTTTAGGGAAATGTCGCTGACATGCATGAGGGCATCAACTCCACCGATGTCGATGAAAGCGCCATAATCTGTAAGGCTGCGAACTGTGCCACGAACTGTTGTGCCTTCTTTAACTTCTGAATAGCGGTGCTCCTTTACCGCACGTTCATCCTCTTCAAAAACTACGCGTCGATCTACAACTACGTCTTCCTCGGTCACATCCAGTTTGATGATCCGACAACGAATCTCCTGATCCACAAGTTTTTCCATTTCGGCAGCGTCCCGGACGCCACTGCGCGACGCTGGCATAAAAGCGCGCACTCCCACGTCGACACCGAATCCCCCTTTGACCACGCCTGTCACCGTGCCTACAATGATTGCTTTCTCTGCGAATGCCTTTTCCAGCGATGCCCAGTCCTGCGGACGCTCGACTCTCCCCCGTGTGAGTTCGTAATAGCCTTCAGGATCACGGCCTTTGATCGATACCAGGAGCTTGTCGCCAGGCTTAACGGTTTCGCCCGCATTTTGAAATGTCGCGAGAGGAAGCACGCCTTCCGTTTTGAAACCAATGTCTACCAGAACCGAATCTACCGTGACGCTGACCACCGTCCCCTCGCGGCCTTGCCCAGTGCTTTCGGCCTTGCGCTTCTTGGCCCGCTCAAACTGCGAGAGCATGTCCTCGAAGGACTCGTCAGATTCGTTGGCAGGAGACTCGACTGCAGGGCGTGATTCTGGAGCTTCTGGGTTCGACATTTAGAGTTACAGTCTCAAATGAAGTGGGATCGTGAAGTGATTCGTTGACCAGGATAACACCGGCCCAGCCAGCGGGCCGGTCTCACGGCGTGAGACCACGGTAATTTTGTTCAGTCGGTTACTTTTTTTGCTCCATGGCGGGCAAAAGAGTACGGGCGTCCATCAAATGCTCAAGCATGGTGGCGCGAGCTTGCTCCGCGTTTCGCTCGTGGATGGCGGCGTAAATTCTCTTGTGAAACGCGAGCGGTCGTTCGATTGATACACGGCCGGACAGTTGAGCCATACTGGTTTGTACGGTGCGATGGATAACCGCAAACAGCAAATGACAAACCCGATTTCCACTGGCACGGAATATACACTCATGAAAATCGACGTCAGCCTCAAGGCGAGCCTGGTTAGTACGACTTCTCTCCATTGCCATGATGGCATGTCTCAATCCCGCCAGATCCTCACTAGTCGCTCTTTCCGCTGCTCGCGCCGCAAGTTCAGGCTCCACAATGATGCGAGTCTCGAATAGCTCATGATGAGAAAGATCATCGAGCAACACCAGAAAATCCATCGGCTCTTTTAAAATCGATTCAGCACTCGCGCTCAGGTAGGTGCCGTCGCCGACTCTCTGCGTAAGCACTCCCATAATCTCAAGAACCTTGAGGGCTTGTCTTAGAGATGCGCGGTTCACGCCGAATTCTTTCGCCAGTACTCGCTCCGGAGGAAATTTACCGCCAGGAAGAACCTTTCCACTCGAGATCAGTTTCTTGATGTTGCTGATTAGTTTCGCCGTGATCCGGGTATCGGCTGGCGGCCTGCGACGGTCTATGCGCATTGAACTAGCCATAGGCAGGCAATTATAGGTCGAGGTTGCGCGTTTCCGACAAAGTAAATATCGCACTGCTCCTAGGGTCGCCTGGCACCTGCCGGGGTTTGGTACAACAATTAGGGGACTCGAGCCCCAGCAACCCGGTTCTTCCAATAACCCAATCTATACAGGCAATTCTGCCAAGATAACCAATGCTTGACTAAGCCTGCCGCAGTTCCTATAATCCGACTCGCTTCGCGTTTGGCTGAACCAATTATTCTTATCTCGAACTAAGTAGAAAGAAATGGCATGAGGCAAATCGTATTAAAGGCACCCGGTGAATTGGTTGAGCGCCAAGTCCCTCCCCCGAAAGCTCATGCTGGAGAGGCGCTTCTCCGCATACGCCGAGTCGGGGTGTGTGGCAGCGATTTTCACGCTTTCGCTGGCCGACACCCCGCCTACACCTACCCTAGAGTGTTGGGCCATGAGCTAGCCGGCGAAGTAGTCGAAGTTGGGTCCAATGGAAATGGCATCAAGGCCGGAGACCGTTGCGCCATCGATCCTTACGTCAATTGCGGCATGTGCGCTGCCTGCAAGGCCGGACGAACCAACTGCTGCGATCATCTCATGGTTCTTGGCATACACGTCGACGGAGGAATGCAGTCGCTGCTGCCCGTAAGAGTCAACCTGCTGCATAAGTCCGCGATTCTGTCGCTTGACCAATTGGCCATGGTGGAAACTCTGGGCATCGGGGCTCATGCGGTGGCCAGAAGCGAGCTGAAATCTGACGAAGACGCTCTGCTTATCGGGGCTGGCCCCATTGGGTTGGGCGTGGTCATATTCGCGAAACTGGCTGGCGCAAGCGTGCGGGTAATAGAACCGAATCCCTTTCGCCGAACCTTTGCGGAAAAGCTGGGCGCGGAAGCGGCAGACCGCGCTGACGGCCGCCTGGCTAACGTTGTGTTCGACGCCACTGGCAGCGCCGAGTCGATGGGCAAGAGTCTTGCTCATGTCGCACCCGCGGGGCGCATGGTTTTCGTGGGGCTGACTCGCGATCCGATTTCGATCGACGATGCACTCTTTCACAAGCGGGAGGTTACGCTCTACGCAAGCCGCAACAGCCGGGATCAGTTCCCTAGAATTATCCGTATGATGGAGGACAGCAAAATCGAGACAGCTTCATGGATTACAGATCGCATGGGACTTGGCGAAGTACCATGGCGCTTAAAGGATCTTCCCGCGAACTCGAAGTTAATCAAAGGTTTGGTCGAATTGGACGACTTGGACACGTAGTCGTAGCAGGCTCGGGCGTTTCTCATGACACCACAACTGCGCATTCCTATTCTCGACCTTTCTATTATCGTCGGGTACATCATTGCGATTCTTTGCATCGGAGTTTTATCGACCAAAAATCAAAAGATGACGGGCCAGGTTTTCTTTCTTGCCGGACGTTCTCTTCCATGGGGAATTGTTGGGGCTTCGCTCTTCGCCTCCAACATTTCGACCATTCACCTGGTGGGTCTGACGGCTTCCGGGTACAACGAGGGCTTGGTCTGGGGAAATTTTGAATGGATGGCCGCCTTCACCCTTATTCTTTTAGCTCTGGTATTCGCGCCTTTCTATTTCCGAAGCGGAGTTTCCACTCTCCCGGAGTTTCTTGAGCGGCGTTACAGCCCGGCCTCGCGATCGTTTCTGGCGTTTATGGCAATCGTCGCGGCGCTGTTCATTCACATCGGAATCAGCATTTACGCGGGAGCGGCGGTATTCCAGCAGTTCTTCGGCGTCAGCGTCATCACATCGATTCTGATCGTTGCAATCGTAGTTTCCGTCTACACCGTTTTAGGCGGACTGAAAGCTGTCGTCATCACGGAGACCTTCAACACAGTTTTTCTGCTCTTCGGAGCATGCGTCATCGCTATTTACGCCGTGCTAGCACTGCCACAACATGGCATTCATACCTTGACCCAATTCAAGGCGGCGGTGAAACCCGAACAACTGAGTATGCTTCAGACAGACAGCGGGGTAGGCTTGAACTGGTACGCGGTGTTTCTCGGCTATCCGATTCTTGGTGTCTGGTACTGGTGCACCGATCAAACGATTGTGCAGCGAGTGCTCGGGGCCCGCACCGAACGAGACGCGCAGCTCGGTCCGCTGCTCGCGGGCTTTCTGAAAATACTACCGGTGTTCCTTTTGGTTTTGCCGGGGGTAATTGCATATGTGCTCTTCAAAGATGTGATCGGTACGTCAAGCAATCAGACTCTACCGGTGTTGATCAACCAACTGCTTCCCACTGGCCTAAAAGGGTTGATTTCAGCTGCGGTTTTAGCTGCATTGTTGAGCGCCGTTTCGGCTGCGGTCAATAGCTCGGGAACATTGGTGGCGGTCGATATCGTAAAGCGACTTCGCCCGGAGACTACCGATCGAATGCAAGTACTGATCGGGCGCGTCAGTTCTGTGATCGTAATGTTGCTGGCAATTTTGTGGTCTACACAGGGCAGCAGGTATTCCAGCATCTTCGAAGCGATCAACGTGATTGCCGCCGATCTCGCTCCTCCCATCACCACCGTGTTTCTGTTTGGAGTATTTTGGCGCCGCGGGACAAAACAGGCATCAATCGTGACGCTGATATTCGGGTTTCTAATTGGTGCATTGTCGTTCGTCCTCGACCTGCCGGTTTTCGGAACGGAAAAACTTATCAGCCATGGCCTGGGAATTCCGTTCATGATGCAGGCCTGGTGGGTATTTTGTATTTGCAGCGTACTTTTCATCATCGTAAGTCTGATGACACCGGCTCCTTTGCCTGAACAAGTCGACGGCCTTACCTGGGAAAATCCATTGTCAGTTATTTTCGGCGACAAGGCCCATACGGCTGTTGCTCCCAGAATCGTGGCAGGGCTTCTTCTGTTCACCATGGCTGTTCTGTACTTCATTTTCAGGTAAACGGAGGCTCGCATGCCGAGCGATCAAATCGACGCTCACCACCATCTCTGGAAATATTCCTCAAAAGATTACCCATGGATGTCAGAAGGCATGGAAGCAATCCGTTGCGATTTTCTTGTCGACGATCTGCACCAGACCTTGAGCGAAGCAGGTATCAACGGTGCCGTAACCGTGCAAGCACGCCAAACCCTGATCGAGACTGATTGGCTACTGCAACTTGCCTCAGCTTCCAAGATCGTGCGCGGTGTGGTCGGGTGGGTGCCGCTAGTCAAGTCACGGGTGCATGACGATCTGGAGCGGCTTGCCTCCAATAAAAAACTGAAAGCGGTTCGGCACGTTATACATGACGAACCCGATAATTTCTTCATTCTGCGTGAAGACTTCAACCGCGGTATCGCCTTGCTCGAGCGGTTCAAACTTAAATACGACATTCTGATTTTTGAACGCCATTTGCCGCAGACAATCGCTTTCGTCGATCGCCACCCTGAGCAGATCTTTGTCGTAGATCACATCGCCAAACCACGTATTAAGGATGGCGATATGGAGCCGTGGCGGAGGGCCTTGGCAGATTTGGCCCGGCGGCAAAACATCTACTGCAAACTCTCCGGCATGGTGACTGAAGCCAACTGGTCATCCTGGACTGAGAGCGAGCTTCAACCCTATGTCGATGTCGTCCTCACCGCTTTCGGGCCGAAGCGAATCATGTTTGGTTCCGACTGGCCCGTGCTCTTGGTGGCCAGTTCTTATAAGGGTTGGGTAGAAACAGTACATCGCATGATCCGGTCCCTCTCCGATGATGAGCAGCAATGGATTATGGGACAAACGGCCAAAATGGTGTACGAGCTAGATTGACTTTGGTTTCCTGGCATTGGCATTCCCATTTTTCAAGAGATCTTCAAAATGCAATATAACGACTTGGGAAAAACGGGACTTAAGGTATCGCGTCTCGGCCTTGGAGCGTCGGCTCTCGGCGGTGTCTACGGGGCGGTCAATGAAGCGGATGCGATCAAGGCCGTTCATGTGGCATTGGATTCCGGAATCAACTTCTTCGATGTCGCTCCGGCCTATGGCGGCACGGTCTCAGAAACTGTGTTGGGCAAAGCCTTGCGTGGAATCTCGCGTGACCGCTATTTCCTCTCCACGAAAGTAGGCAAATACACAAAGCCTGGTAGCTACGGCGAGGACACACTGGACTATTCACGCGCACGAATTCGCGCGTCGCTCGATGAGAGTGCCAAGCGCCTGGGAACAGACTATTTCGACATCATCCACATTCACGACATCGAATATCAAAATCGCGAACATACCGAGTGGGCACTCCAGGAGGGCTACGGGTCGGTGCTGGAGTTGAAGGGGGAGGGGCGCATTGGCGGGGTAAGCTTCGGAATTTATCCAATGGACTTGTGGCAGCGTATTTTCTCTTCCCTCGAGCTCGATGCCGGGCTTGTTCACAACCATTACTGTCTAAACGACACGCGCGTCCTGGAACTGATGCCGTTAGCGAAAGCGAAGAGAATCGGAGTTATCAACGCGTCACCGTTTGCCTGCGGCCTGTTAACTGACCTGGGCGCTCCAGCTTGGCATCCAGCGGATGCCCAGTCCAGACTTGTTTTCCAGTCAGCAGCAGACTTTTGCCGGCGCCGGGGAACCTCGATTGCTCAGCTTGCGTTGCAGTTCGCCAGCCAAAACCCGGCAATACCCATGACATTGTTTAGCGCCGCGGATCCGGCATTAGTCAAGAGGAACGTCGAATGGCACGAACAGCCTTATGACGAAATGCTGCTGGCGGAAGTCCGAGCACTCCTGCAGCCAGTGCGAGACAAACAGTGGTCGTACTGACGGACCTATTGGATCAACCATATTCAGCAGTAACGACCAAGGCAGGTCACATGGTCATAGCGACGGTCGTCCGGTCGACCATCCGTTAGGTTTTGGCGGTATTAGCTAGCGATACCGCGATTGCAGGTGTTGGGCCAACATCGTTCCACCAAAACTGCTTGACAGTGAAAATGGGATGGTGCTAGCGTTTGCCGTCGTGATTGGTTGGATCAATCGTTCTATGTCGTTTACGCCTAACACGTTTGAACCGGGAGCCGGCCACATGAAATTTAAAAATTACGCATCCGTGAAGATTGTAATTTCGGCGCTGTTGAGCCTGACGATTTTCATGGGCTTTTCGGCCATAGCGGCAGCTCAAGCGGGAAGCGCTGCCGCCGCTCTGAACGGAACAGTGCGGGATGCGTCAGGGGCCGTGGTGCCAGATGCTACCGTCACTCTGATGAACACCGGCACCGGTCTCAAGCAGGTCACCCAGAGCAACTCTACGGGCAACTACACTCTGGTCAATGTCACTCCCGGGCCTTATATCGTTTCCGTGTCTAAAGATGGATTTGCGCAGGAAAAGTCGCCCGACTTTATGCTTTCCGTGAATCAGACGGCGACCATCAACTTTGACCTGAAAATTGGCAGCACCGCGAGTACAGTACAGGTTTCGGCCGGGGGCGTGGAGATTGAAACCTCTACCGCTGAGCTTGGCACCGTGATCGACACCAGCGCCGTCAATTCCCTGCCCTTGAACGGACGCAACTTCACCGAGCTTCTTCTACTGGGACCTGGGGTAAGCCCGGCCAACTCATCAGGCAATAACGGTGGAGGCGGAATTGGCAATTACATCGGGACCGTAGTTTTCCCCGCGGTCAATGGCCAAAATAATCGCAGCAATATGTTCCTGCTGGACGGAATCAATAACTACGGATCGATCCGCGACACTTACGCGGTGCAACCGACCTTGGATGATATCCAGGAATTCAAGCTGCAATCGCACAATGACGAAGCGCAGTTCGGGCAGGTGCTGGGCGGAATTGTAAACGTCGTCACCAAATCGGGGACAAACCAGTTCCGCGGAGACGTTTGGGAGTTTTTGCGTAACGATGTTTTTGACGCGGCTAATTATTTCAATCCCGACAAGACGCCGCTTAAGCAAAACCAATTTGGTGGGGCGATTGGCGGCCCTGTAGTCTTGCCACACTACAACGGCCGGAACAAGACATTCTTCTATTTTTCATATGAGGGTTTTCGAAATCACACGGCTGCGAACAATCTTTTTCTAACTCCAACTCCGGCCCAGCTCGGTGGCGATTTCAGTAATCTTGATAGCCAGGGTACACAACTTTTCAATCCTTATAGTTCGGTCCCTGACCCAAATAGCGCCACTGGATTCGATCGCCAACCTTTTATGTGCGATGGGACCGGCGCAGCGCTTCCTGCCAATGCCAGCGGTATACAGCTTGCAGGCACCCCCTGCAACGTCATCCCGACGAGTCTGCTTAACTCGACGATGGTACTTTATGCCAAGACTCTGTTTCCGGCACCGATC
>Ga0070712_100000121_pt1 | contig 40946 bp, 90 predicted proteins | sample LARL81metaG_FD_71396 | JGI IMG/M metagenome (GOLD analysis project Ga0070712, IMG submission 71396) | Corn, switchgrass and miscanthus rhizosphere microbial communities from Kellogg Biological Station, Michigan, USA - LAR L8-1 metaG | ecosystem: Host-associated > Plants > Roots > Rhizosphere ...
CCCGATGATCGTCGAGGAGTGGAAGATCACACTGATGGACGGCACGACCGAGGAGGTCACTGGTGAGCTGCGGATCAATGACGGTGTCCTGTGGATCACAGACCGGAACCCGGGTTACAACATCATCCATGGTCAGGTGGCCTATCCGCTCACGTCGGTGGTGAAGTGGGAAAAGATCACCCGATGATTTCTAGTGGATCTGGCAGCAGGTTGGATCGGCACATGGCCGAGGCACATCACCGGTGACCGGGCTCGCCGTGTTCTCCGTCGGCATCGCCGCCGTCGCGCTCGTGTTCATCTGGTACCGCGACGAGCTGATCTCCACCGCGCGGACCGCCGCCCGCATGATCCGAAGGAGACGAGGATGAGCCGCCGCCAGGCCAGCATCGCGTTGCGCCGCCCCTGCCTGCTGTCGGTGGAGACGTCGCACCCCCGCTACGCCGAGCGCGACCCATCCGGATACAAGATCGTGCTCACCGTCGACACGGGCTACGGCTGAATTGAGAACGACTACGGCGGGCCGGTCTGGCACGTCTCGGTTTCGGCCCGTGTGCCCTACGTGGGCCGCACGATGTGCGAGGGGCGGGCGCTGGCCGCGCTCCTCGGGTTGGGCGCCGTGCGGGCCGGTGAGTGGCGCGAGTGGACGGGCGTTGCGTTCCACATCCGCCGCCGGTTGGCCGTGGGGGAGGCCCGCGGGCTGGAGATCCGCGATATCCGCGGCACCGACGAAGCGCGGCGGCGGGCCCTCGCGATGGGCCCCCTGATGTTCGAGATGGCGAAGCGGATCGGAGAGGTGTGAGCCTCCTCAAGGCGTGCGCGTTGATCGCCGTGTGGGCGGTGTGCGTGGTGGTGTTGGTCGGCGCCCTGGTGTTGGCCGCGGTGCGGTAGAAGACGCGGCAGCCCCCGCCGTGGCGGGGGCTGCGCGGGCCCGGTCAGAAGGCGGCCAGGAAGGCGGCTGGGTCGAGGAACCGCTTGAAGGTGCGCAGGGTGTCCAGGGCGGCGCGGCGGGTCTGCTCCTGTACGGCCATGTCGACCAGGGCGGAGCCGCGGGAGGTGTCGCTGAGCACGCGGGCCAGGGCGTCGCCCAGGGCCTCGGCCCCACCCTTGCGGGCGACCCGCAGGAACCGGAGGGTGGCCTCGGCCTGCAAGCCGTCCTCGGCGCTCCACCGCAGGAAGTCGCTGACGGGGCGGGCGGCGAAGGAGTCGCGGGCGGCGTCGAGGGTGCGCTGGGTGGTGCGCTCGGTGAAGTCCACGGTGAGGGCGAAGTCGTCGGTGGTGGTGGGGGCGGTGGCGGCGGTCGTTGTCATACCTCAACGTTGCGCGCCGGGCGCGCAGACTTCAAGATGTTCGAGCAAGATTCTTCTCGCCCCCCGACAACACGGGCCGGGCCCTCGTCGCGTCTAACGAGGGCCCGGCCGCGGGGTGCCTACCACTAGGCAGGTGCAGGCTACCCGTCAGATGCCGGTCAGCAGGTCGGTGGTCATCCAGGACTCCGCCGGGCGGCCGAAGTGCTGCTCGGTCCACTCGACGAACGCCTGCCCGGTCTTGGTCGCGCGCACCTGCCCGGTCCGGCCGCTGATGTTGTGGGTGACCCGCTGGCCAACGGTGGGGGTCCAGATCGGTCCGTGTCCGGGGCAGGCGGTGGGGGTGGCGGTTGCGCTCATGACAACAGCTTGCGCGCCGGGCGCGCGCGCTTCAAGGAGTTCCGAGCAAGATTCTTCATTCCTCGGTGGGCTGCTCCTCGCCCTCGATGACGAGGGCCTGGATCCAGGCGGGCAGCTCCTCGAACGTGTCGCACCCGTCCGCCTCGTTGCCCAGCCGTTCCCGCTTCGCCAGCGGCAGCCGCCCGACGGGGAGCATGTGCAGCGCGAACGCGATGCGTGCCGACAACTCGGGGGTCATCACGCCGCCTCCTGCACAACCAGCGCGGTCCGATTGAAGACCACGTAGTACTTATCGAGGTTCAGCGCGTCATAGCCGAGCAGCGTCGCCACCTTCCCCGGATCATCGCCCACCATCGCCTTGACCTCGTCGGGCAGATCCTTGGTCGCCGCCCGCAGGTCCGCGTACTCGGCGATGCGCGCATCCGGTTTGAGCGCCATGGACAGCACGCCGCTCTCGTCGCTGTGGGCGTACTCGATCGCATTCGACTTCTCGACGTCGGTGTAGATGCCGTTGCCGAACAGGCCCAGCCCGGCGAACGCCTCGTCGCCGCTGCGGAAGCCCTCGGCGAACTCCGCGCCCGTGGTGCCCGCGTCGGCGTGCAGTCCGCGGTACACCCGGATGTGATCGTCGCCGAGCGCGTTGAAGTCGGCGGCGGACACCACGGTCGGCTTCCCGTCGAAGCCCTGCTGGCGCCACATCTCGGCGAGGCGGGGATCGCTGCGGTTCTCCTCGCGCGGATGCTCCATGACCTTTGCGATGTCGGCGCCGGTCCAGTGTGCGGCGCTGGTCCGCCCGGCCGCGTGGTAGTGCCCGCCGACACCGCTGAAGCCGACGTCGGTCCACTGCCCGTGCGGATCACGCGGCTGGTGGGGATTGAACTCGGGCCTACCGCGGCCGATGGGGCGGTCGCTGATCGCCGCGTACTGGGCGCGGATGCGTTCCCGACGCGCCCACAGTGCCCGCAGGTCCGCCAAGGTTGCCGGGGTTGTCATCGCCGCCGTCCTCCCCACTCAGTCACTCGATGTCGAGCGCTCCCTCATCGTCATCCCCGGCCGGATCCGGCAGGTCGATCTGCTCATCGAGCTGGTTACGGGCCGCCGCCGCCCGACCATCCCCCTTCACGAAGATCAGCACCGTCTGGTGGGTGTGCACCGCCTTCCGCGACGCCGTGAACTGCCGGTTCGCCGCCATCGCCGCCGAGCCCACCATGTTGACCAAGATGTGCTCGGCGTAGAAGTCCAGCCCCAGCTTCCCCATGACCCCGATGGTGTCCGGTACGAAGCCGTAGTAGGCGCCGTGCCCCCGCCTCGACCTGACCTCCCCGACCGTGAGCACCGCGAACGAATCATCGGCGAGCATCGCCACCGCCGCCGCGAGACACGCCCGGAAGCCCTTGAGGAACGCCGGATACGCCATCGTCGACAGGTCCGCCGGATCGTCCGAGTACACCTCCAGGTCCGCGTACGGCGGGCACGTGAACAGCAGGTCCGCGCGCGGCGGCGCCGGGTCGAAGTTGCCGCGCAGATCCCGCGAGTCCCCGCCCACCCAGACCGGCGGCGGCGCGTCCCCCGCCAGATGACCACCGGCGCCGATGGTCGCCCATTGGGCGTGGTTGGCCTCCACCTGCTCCGCGCGCAGCTCGCCCCCGAAGTAGCGGCGGCCCAGCGCGGCGGCCACCACCCCGCGCACGCTGCCGCCCGCGAACGGGTCGATGACCACCCCGCCGGGCGGGCAGTACCAGCGGTACACCAGCTCGCACAACACCGGGTCGAAGATGCTGGTGCCCGACGTGATCGCCGAATCCGGGGCGTCGTAGTAGCGGCGCACATACTCCGCCGTCCCCAGCTCCCGCCCGAGCTCGGCCTCCTTCGCGGTCTTCTTGTCGTAGAAGTCGGGGTCGCGGCGCTCCGCGGAGTTGAAGACGATGCCGCGCCCGTCCTCGGTGCCCCGCCCCACCTCGGATGTGATGCCCAGCGCCAGCCACGACTTCTTCCGGGCCTGCCAGTAGCCCTGCCGGGTGTCGAGCACCGTGAACGGCGGCACCCCGAACCGCTCCTGAAGGTTCACCGGCTCCGCCCGCGGTGAGCCCGTGCCGTCGCCCCAGTCCTCGCCGCCGAGCCGTTCCAGCTCCGCGGACAGGTCCGCGAGATCGTCGGTGGTATAGCCGATGATGTCCACCAGCTCGGCGTCCGCCTTCGCCACCGCCTCCAGGATGGCGACCAGCCCGCCCGGGTCGTCCCAGCCCCCGATCTCCGACAGCCGGTTGAGCGCCACCAGGGCGGCTTCGGCGTCCACATCCGAGCGGGACGCCCAGCCGCGGGTGACCGGCCAGTACCAGTCCTCCCCGCGTAGCTCGACACCCTCCGGCGGGGACTGGCCCGCCTCCATCATCGCGATCAGCCCGTCGAGGCGGCCGTGCCCGGCGACCAACCTGCCGGTGCGCTCGTCCAGCACGCCGGGGTCCATGAAGCCGAACCGGTCCATGGCGCGCTCGATGCGGTCGCCGTCGTGGCCCTTCGGGTTGCGGGGCGCCCGCACCATCGACTTGATCGACATGTATTCGGTGCGGAGCAGCAGCGGGGTCGACATCCGCCCACCTCAGCACGCCCCCGGATACACACCGGTAGCCGCGGCCCGGCGTGTCTCCCCGGGTGCGACCATGCGGCCGTGCCGTTCTACTCCAAGGCCCAGTGGCGCTGGGCCTTCGCGAACCACAAGAGCTGGGCGCACAAGTCCGCCCACCACACCAAGGGCGGCCCCAAGGTGCGCTACCGGCGGCTGCCGCGACGTTCGGCCCGCAGCGGCGGCCGTGGCCGACGTCGCCGCTAGCCGTGCGCACCGGCCTGGACGAACCCCCCGCCCGACAGCGGGCGCTCGACCGTTTGCTGCCCGCCCCGCTGATGCTCGGGTTCCTGATCTTCGCGTTGCGCGTCGTCGACCTGGTGATCAAAGCCCGGGTTACCCTCCGCGCGTGCCGTTCGACCCACCCGCCGCCCCCATTGCGGTCGCCCGGGTCGACGACACCACCTGGCGATTGCTGAGCCCTATCACCTACTACGGCAGCAGCGAGGCGTGGTCTGTCCCGTCTGGATTCCTCACCGACTTCGCCTCCGCCCCGCGAGTCACCGCGTGGCTCGTGCCCCGGACCGGCGCCTACACCGCCGCGGCGGTCGTGCACGACTGGCTCTGCTCCGTCGCGGTCGTCGAGGGCTGGATCTCCCCGTCCGATGCCGACGGGGTGTTCAGGCGGATCCTCGGCGAGCAAGGTGTCCGCCCCGTTCTGCGCTGGTGCATGTGGAGCGGAGTCAGATGGGGAGCGCTGCTCAATCGCACCCGCCGCCCGGGCTGGTGGCACGACGCCCCGAAGGTGATCCTGGTGTCGCTGGTGGCGGCACCGCTGCTCCTCCCCGCCGGGATCGGGGTCGGGTTCGGCTGGCTCTGCTACCGGATCGCTGAGTGGTTGGGGTCGGCGATCGCGGAGTTCCGGCAGGACAAGGAGGACCGGCATGGCTAAGCCGCGGTTAGGCAGCGGGAAGCGGTTCGCCGCGCTGCGCCGGAAGGGTCTCAGCCCGGCATTGGCTGCGCACATCGGCCGGAAGAAGCACGGGGCCGCGAAGATGGCGAAGATGTCCGCGGCCGGGCGGAAGCGGGCCGCGCGGCGCCGCAAGGGGTAGCGCTCGCTGCTCGGGGCGCGCGTCGTAACCTCCGGCGTGGCCTGCATGCCGCAAAGATCCTTCGCATGGGCGAGGAGATCCGGTGGATGACCATTCCGGACATTGCGAGGTGCTGTCGCGTCTCGCCGAGAACGGTGGAGGGTTGGCGGCTCCGCGGCAAGGGCCCGCCGTTCTTCCGGGTCGTGGGGCGCGTGGTGTGCGACCGTCGGGACTTCGAGATATGGCTGGAGGGGTGCCGACGACGCGACGACGACGCTGAGTAACACCGACGTTGGACGGAGCTGCGTAGTGCCGCGTAGCGCTGCGTAGTGATTATCAACAACTAGCTTTCACCGGCTATAACCAGACCGCACCCGATGTCACCGAGCGTCACGATCCCCGGAGCGGGTCGGCGTAGCGGCGCGTATCGCCGCGTAGCTGACCTGCGACATTGTCGGTGGGGGGGTGTAGCGTCCGGGTTCGCGATCACCAGCCGTAACTGTTCGAGCGACCCGGGGGCCGGAATCCCCCGGGTCGTCACCCGAAACATTGGAGGGACCAATGTCCTTGAAGAGCGTAGATGACCCTGATCCTGGGAGCATTCAGAAGCAAGCCCAGACCGCCCACCAGCTACGCGCCGCCCGACAGCTACGCGCCACCCCGCAGCGGGCCACTCGTCGCCGCTGCCCGAAGTGCGGCGTATTCCTGGCGCTCACCCAGCACGGCCGGATGTGGGAGCACCCGCGGCCCATCGGGAGCTGCCCCGGACGCGAATCTGTCGACCACGCGCACCGCAAGGACATGATCCAAGATGCCGCGCGGGCAGTCGGCGGATGCCAGGCCGAGCAGGAGGTGCAAGATCGGGTCGCCAACCGATGGCAAGGCGACGTCGTGGTCATGCGCCCGGACGGACGGCTCATCGATTTCGAGCCGCAGGTCTCGGATATCACCGCCCGCGACGCGGACGACCGTCGGCGGCGCATCGAGAGTTCGCGGGTCGAGCTGTGCTGGGTGATCTCGCGAGAGTGGTCGGGGTTGGCCGGGCATCCCCGCGTACTCACCGACGAGACTCCGCCGTACGTGGTGCGCAAGCACGTCGATCTGTTCGACGGGAAGTGGTGGGGCCACGAGCCGAAGTGTGATCTTTCCGGGTTCGTGGCCCGCCTCTGCCTCGACGAGCTGCGGTGGCTGGACAATCGGCCGTTCGGGATGGGCCCTGCGTGGGTGTCCGCGGCGGACATGATGCGCGCGCTACAGCTCGCAACCCTGGACGCGGGCATGGCTACGCAGCTCCAACTCGATCTGGGCTTAGGTCCGTCATGGGCGGAGGTCTACGAGCTGCACTACGAGTGGATGGAGCACGAGCGACGGAAGGATCGCTAGGCCGCGCGGCCTAGCGGGTTGCGCGGTAGGGGGTGGAGCGCCCCCTGGTACAGACGGCGCAGCCCCCGCCGTGGGGGGCGGGGGCTGCGGTCGGTCATCCGGTCACTTCTTCGCGGCGGTCCAGTCGATGCCGACGATCTGGGCGTACTTGCCGACGTCGGACTTCTTGATCACGAGCAGGGTGTGCCCGGTGACGCCGACCATGCGGTAGCCCGCGTCGCCGATTTCGCCGTCCGGGGTCTTGGTGATCAGTACGTAGCCGGAGGCGTAGCCGGTCCCGTCGGCCTGGTAGGTGCCCGGGGTGATCGTGTAGGCGCCGCCGGGCTTGGCGGTGATCTCGTAGGTGCCCTCCGTGTAGACGCCGCTCGGGGCCGGGTCCGCGGGTGCCGGTGCAGGTGCGGGCGCGGGGGCCGGGGCGGGCGCCGGGTCCAGGACCACGCCGTGGCCGTCGGGGTCGCCCGGCTGCGGGCTGAATGCTCCGGGTGCCGGGGCCGGGGCGGGTGCGGCGACGGCCGCGGGGGTGGGGGTGGAGGCTCCGGCGGCTCCGGTGCCGCAGCCTGCGACGAAGGTGACGAGGAAGGCGGCGCCGAGCAGGCCGCCCTTGACGATCTTGTTCATGGTGTCTCCTGTGGTGGGTGCGTGGCCGGGGCTGTTCCCCGGCGTGGTTCACGTGCCCCCAGGAGTACGCGCCCGGCGCGCATCTCTGCCAGCAGTCAGGCTCCCTTGTCGCCCGCTCGGCCGCTGCATCGGTACCGTCCACCCGTGCGCACCCCGGGCGAATGGCTGGACGGCTTCCTCGCCCTGCCCGCCAGCGTCCGCACCGTGTCCGCCCAACTCGAAGCACTCGCCGCCCAATTGCGTGAAATGGAGCAGAGGATGACCGCCGCCGAGTCCGCCGCCTGGGACAAGTTCTCCGCCGACCTCGCCTCCGTCCGTGACGGCTGGGCCGCCAAGGACGCGCAGATAGCGGTGCTGCAAGCCGCGCTCGCCGACGCGGGCACGCAGGCGCAGGCGCAGGTCGCCGCCGCTCTGGAGCAGGACGCCGCCTTCGACGCCGTGAAGATCACGCAGGCGGATGCGGCGCTCGCGTCACTGCTGGGATCCGCGCCCCCCGCGTGAACGCGACCGCGTGCCGCCTGCTCGTGCACGCGCGCGCGGGCGGCGGCGAACCGCAGGACCGCCGCTGCGAGCGCTGCGGCTCCGCCGAGCCCGGCTCCTGCCAGCACCGGGTCAAGCGCTCCCACTTCGGCGAATGGTCCGCGCCCAACATCGTCTGGCTGTGCGGGTCCGGCACCACCGGCTGCCACGGCTGGGCGGAGAACTACCCGCGGGAAGCGGAGCCCGGCGGGTGGGCGCTGCCCTCCGGTGCCGACCCGGCCGCGGTGCCGATCGAGCACCACACATGGGGCCGGGTGCTGCTCACCGAGGACGGGATGTACGAGCTAACGGCCTAGGTAGAACACCGCCACGCACACCAGCACCCCCAGCGACAGGAACGCGATGAACACCCGCGGCGCGGTCACGGCCGGGGCCACGGCGGCTGCGGCTGCTTGCCGCGCCCGTCCTTCCAGATCGCGGCGTACCCGGACGCCACCATCTCCTCCTGCGCGGTCCCCCCGACCGGCAGGAAGATCACCCCGAGGATCCGGCCCGCGTACTTGTCCCACCCGTGGCTGTCGACGTGCACCTGCGCGCCGACCGGCAGCAGCCCCGCCAGGTGGTCGCGGGCCTCCGGGCCGCCCGGATCCCTCAGCTCGCGCGCCGCGACGCCGACCAGCCGCACCAGCACTCCCCGGGACCAGATGCCCATGCCGTGGTCGATGTCGACCTTGACGGTGTCCCCGTCGTGCACATCGAGCACCGTGCACAGCGGGTAGCTCCAGACGGTCACGGCAGGTCGCGGGTGATCACGGTTCCGCCCGCTTCGCCAGCCCGGCGAAGACGAACAGGTCATCGAACTCGAACCGGCCGGGCGTACCGGCCTCGGGCGCGGCCGGGGTGAAGCCGCGCTGCCCCCGCAGGATCGAGTTCCGGTCGATCTGGAGCAGCCGCACGAACACGTCGGCGACGATCCTGCCGCCGACTGGGCCGAGGGTCTTGCCGTCGGTGTCGCGGGAGGATTCGGCGAGGATGTAGTACCAGAGCGGCGTGCCTGCATCGAACGGGGCGGCCAGGTGTAGATCGGCCGGGGCGATCGGCGGGATGCCCATGGCCTTGGCGACGTCCTGCCCGTCGGCCATCGAGTAGAACTTGGCCCGCACCATGTTGCGGAAGGCGAGCACGTTGGACCCGGATGCCTCCGCCCCCGGGATGGGCAGCACGAACAGTGAGCTACTGATCAGCGTGTCGATCTTGCGGGACTGGTTGACGTGGCTGACCGGGGTCAGGTTGTCCGGGCGGGACAGCTCGTGCACGAAGTTGCCCCAGTCGATCTGCCTACCACTCGGGAGCTGCCTGCCCCCGCGGAGATCCGGCGCGGTCGCGGAGAACACCTGGATCTTGCCGGTGGTCGTGGTGAGCTCGTAGGCCCTCCTGACCATGCTGTGACCGAACCGGTAGGCGGCGACCGAGAACTCGACGGGGGTCATCGGCCGGTTCGGGTTGCCCGGCTTGTAGAAGCGCTTGAGCTGCCCGTTCAGGGTCTGGTCGGTGACGTCCTGCCCGACGAAGTGCGGCAGGACCTCCTTGAGCACGATCGTCTGGTAGAGGTCGATGGTGCGCCGCTGCGCCTCGGCGAAGGACAGCCCCCGGTCGATCTCCTTGTTGTGGACCAGCAGGAACGCGGTGTGAATCTGGCTGATCACCTCGTTCTCGTCGTTGCGCGGCTCCACCAAGATCGCCGACCCGTCGGCGTTGCGGGGCAGGTCGACCACCCCGTTGGGGTTGGGGTTTTGCACCTTGAAGTGCTTACCGTCGGCCTCGTAGAGCTGCGGGGACACGCTCGGGCCGCCCCCGTAGACCGAGTCCAAATCGAAGCGGAACGTGCGCCCGTTGGGCAGCGTGGTCGGGTCCACCGGCGCCGTCGGGGACGGGCTGGAATCCGACGTGAGGTCATGGTCGATGAACTGCCCGAAGTACGTGTAGATCGACGTCATCTCGGGGTCTTGGTTGTTCTCGCTGTCCGCGTTCGGGTCGAGCTGGGTCTGCGCGAGATCCGCGAGATCCTGCACGGACGGCGAGGTGAAGCCCTGCAAGCCCGGGAAGATGAACCCGAAGTGCGACTGCCGGGCCTGGCCCTCCTGTCCGGGCACGTGCCGGGCCGGGGCGGCGTCGGCCGGGGTGGCGACGCTCAACCCGACTGCGGCTAGCACGGCGGCGGACAGGGCTACTAGACGGTGGCGGCGCCTCATCGGGGCCCCCTCCTCAAGGTTGGGCGGCGCATGCTTCGGGCGGTGGTGCGCGTGGCCGTGGGGGAGCCGCGGGGGCCCAGCGTGCGCCCGGGGCGCGACACGCCGAAGCGCGACACGCCGTGACACGCCGAGCGCGGGACACGCCGTACGAATGCGACACCCCGATGCGCGGTTCCGGCGGCCGGAAGGCGGATTGCGCGCTTCGTCGGGGTGCGTACGGTGGGCCGGGTGTCCGCCCCCACAGCGATACCGCGCTAGGCCGTGGGGGGGTTCACGGGATTCGCCAGCCCTGAGTTGACGCTCCCCCCGACCCAACCGACCGGGCCCACCCTCATCGTCGAGGGTGGGCCCGGTGTCTGCGGGGTGGCGCGCGCTTGCGGCCCCGGGGTCATCACGACCCGTCCACCTCTGATACGTCGTTGATCTCCCAGTCCTTGCCGACGTTGACGGCCCGGCTGATGACGTCCGGCCCGAACGCCGTGATCGTGTTCGCCACGACCGGGTACCGCGGCAGCAGCTTGTCCGCGGTCTCTCGGGCGGTGTCCTCGTTGTCGGCGGCGACTCGGAGGGTGACATACACGTGGCCGATGAACTCGACATCCCAGACCGGCATCACGCCTCCGCTCGCTCGGGGACGCGCAGCTCATACCAGAGGTTGCCGTGCACGGTGATCTTCCAGTGGTCGCCCATGCGCGCCAGCTTATACGCGCCCGGCGCGCATGGCCGTGGCGGGGGTTCAGGCCGCCGGGTGCCGCCCCGACACATCCTCGCCGCCGCCGTACAACGAACCCGCCCGCAGCAGGTCCAGCGCATCACCGACGATGCCCTTCGCCTCCCAGGCAGGCATCGCCGCATTCGAGGGGATGAAAAGCACCGTGCCCCCGTCCGAGGCATTGCGGGTGGCCGCCAGCACCACCCAGCTCACAACGACCTCGCCGGGGTCCACGAGCGCTCCGGCCGCGCGCCGGACATGTTCGTCCAGGGCGGCGGCCGGGTGGGGGTGACGCCCGTCCATGGTCGAGAGTGTGGCAGCTCCCCCCGACGCCCGCGCGCATCAATCGTGCTTGACCCGGTCGTTATCTCGCAGGATCAGCCAGGTCCGGCGCGGCACCGGCACCCGGTAGCACGGCGGGCCCCGATACCCGTCCGCGCGCGCATCCCCGAACTCCTCCAGCCGGGCGCACAGCCGCGCCGCCCGCTCCGCCCCCAGGATCAGATCCAGCGATGCCCGGAACGCCACGAACGCGGGCGGGAACCCGGCCGCGGAGCCGCCGCGGCGCCGGGTGGTGCCCGCGTAGCAGACCAGCAGCCGGTACCGGTTGCGGATCACCAGCGACCGGCCGCCCGGGGACAGCGTCCACGGCGACGCGATGCAACCGAACGGCTTGTCGGGCGTGACATGCAGGGAGCACAACCCACGCCCGTCTTTGAAAGTGCAGCAGCCATCGGTGACCAGCAGGTTGCGCCGCACCAGCCCGCCGCGGGCCTCGATCGCCGCCCGCTCGCTGGGATGAATCGTGATCATGGTGCCGCCCGGCCGGGACGGCGCATCGCAGCAGCGGCTATGACAGGTGTCGCGGATGTAGGCGGGGTCGCAGCCGTGGAACCGCTGCCACGCCGTGCGCGGATTCACCGCCACCACCACATCCGGGCCGCTCACATCCGCACCCGCACCATCTGCGCCGGGGCGCACGCATCCACCAACTCGAGAATCCCGCCGGGCACGCACTCGTCGATGGCCTCAATGACGTCCTCGTCGTGGCCGCAGCACCAGCACCGCATCACCGGCTCGGCCCACTTGACCTCGCATGCGGCGCAGTACCAGACGAGCAGTTGGCGGCGCACGAAGGTCACGGCAGCTTGCCGCAGTGCGGGCACGGCATTGCCCGCGCCGCCCCTTGGTGCAGCGAGTCGATGACCATGGTCTTGGTGAGTTCCATCGCCTCCGCGGAGGAGAAGCCGCCCTCGATGAAGCCGATGTAGAGCTCGTGGAGCTGTGCCATGCCCATGCTCATGCTGGTGAACGGGTCGGCGGGTGGTGGTTGGGACACGTGACTCCTGGTGTGGTGGGTTACTTACTGGGCTTGGGGCCGGGCTTCTTTCCCCGGCCCTTCTTGCGGCCGTCCTTCGGGGTGCCCTTGGAGGGCTTGCCGCCCCGCTCGTCGTCCTTGAGGTGGTGCGGCTTGTCCGGGACGGTGGCCGGGCTCGGCTTGCCGCCCCGCCCGGCCCAGGCCTGCATCGGGTGCGGCGGGACGTCGCCCAGGGTGATCGGCGTGTCGGGGGCGCGGGCCTCGGGGTCACCCGCTGGCATCCACTGGAACATGCCCTGCGCGTCGGTGTCGGTCACGATGCCGCCTCCTTCGGTTCCTCCCGGGTCAGGATGTCGCGGGCCAGGCGGCGCATCAGCTCCGACCCGCCGTAGCGCCACCCCATCTCGGCCCAGGCGTTCAGCTCCCGCGCCAGCACCTGCCCGGCCGGGCCCGGATACACCCGCCGGGCCCGCGCGGCGGCGTTGCGCATCAGCAGCACGAGATCCAGCTCCGGGCCCGGCTGCGGGCCCTTGGAGACATGGACCGCGAAGCTCATCCGTAGCTGTCCAGGTAGGTGGTGGCGGCGTCCGCGGCGGCGGTCAGCACCGGCCCATCATCGGCGGGGTGCGCGAGCTGCCGGGGCTCGTCGGTGCTCCAGAACCGCCCGTACGGGTCACCCTGGTTGAGCATGTCGGCCAGGGTGACCCCGGGCTGCACCGTCGGGTCCGGGCTCCAGCCCCGCCGCAGCGCGGAGCCGATGACGTCGGCCTGGTCCAGGGGGGCGGACACCGCGTCACCATAAGTGCGCGGCGACCCCCCTCCTGATACACGACACGCCGAACGAGTTCACGCCCTCCACCCGGCGCCGACGATGAACGGGCGCAGCGCGGCGAGCGCCGCGCAGGTGGCGTGCTCGCACATGTCCTCGGGGCAGGCGTACTCCCAGGGCGCCCCCGTCTCGCCGAGCGCCTTGGACACCTCCCGCACCAGCTCGACCGGGATGTCGTCGGTGACCGGCACGCCCCACTGCGGCATCGGGGCGCGCACCAGCAGCCGCACCCGCTCCACGTTGTAGGTCACCCGGTCGAGGTCGTCACCAGCCCAGGACAGGGCCGCGCTGATCTCGTCGTCGGTCTGCCCGCCGAGCGCGTCCCGCACGGCGTCGCGGGCCCGGGTGGCGTGCACGAGCAGCCCCACCACGACGGCCTGCGCGGTGTCGAGGCGCTCAGCCGCGCTGCTGGGCATGCTCATTCGGGGTTCCCCCGTTCGGCAGGTACCGGGTCCGCGTGGGTGACGTCGGGTGGCGGGGTGAGGGCCCGCCGCCACGCCGCCTCCAACTCGGCGTAGCTGGGCCACCCGCACTCGGAGCCGAAGCTGCCGAATCCGTGGCGCACCGCCCCGGCGATCGAGACGATGTCCAGGTCGCGAAGCCCGGTGTCGAAGTAGCCGAACACCTGCCCCAGCACGCACCGGGACGCCGAGTGCATCGCCAGCAGGTCCAGGTCGATATCCGCGCGCCAGTCCCGCTCGGCCTCAAAGTAAGCGTCGAGCACGATCACGCCGAACGCGACCGCCTCATCCGCGGTGAGTGGCTTCTCTTTCATGGGGGGGCTCCTTCTCCTGTGGTGGGTCATGGCCTAATGCCGAGTGTTGCGGAGGCGGTGGTCCAGTCACGCGCAAATGCGGCCTGCGCCGCGCCCAGCGGCACGGTCGAGCGCGGTTTGCACACCGCGGCCAACACGCGCGCCTCGACACGGTCTTTCGTGTTGCGGATCCCTCCCCCCGGAATGTCGGATCGTGCCAGCCAGATGTTGGTGGCGTCATTCGAGCCGCCCAACACGCCCGGCACCAGTTGATCGGCCTGCACGGCGGTGGAGGCGGAGCCCGGAATGCCGTACGCGCGCATTCCGCTCACGCGGAACTGGATGTCCGGGGGTGGCCGGTGCGCGGTGGCGAAGCCGTGCGCGCACACCTCGGTCGGGTCGGTGGCGCCCACCGAGCCGGGGGTGCAGATCGGGTCCGGGCGCGGGCCGCGGGCCTGGCAGCTCCCCGGCGGCCCGTAGCGGCCGGTGAACCGCGGCGGGTCGGTGTAGGGCACCAGCAGCACCCCGGCCGGGGTGAAGCCGAGCGGGCCGCCCGCGGCGGGCGCGGGCAGCAGCGCCACCGCGGACGGGTCGGTGGCGCTGCCGCAGGCGGCGCACAGGATCAGGGCGAGACCGAGGAGGAGCCCCCTCACTCGTCGACCCGCTCGAACTCGACCATCCACGCGGTCATCGGCCGGTCCGGCTTCCCGTCCCCGCGGGTGCCGTGCGCGAGCCGGTAGGTGGCGAACGCCTCCGCGGGCTCGAACCGGCGGGCCCGCGCCCGGTCCGGGGTGGTGACCAGGTGGGCGCTCATCTCCTCCCCGTTGGGTCCGCGGCCCGGCCGGGTCGGGTCGTACTCCACCACCCACTGCCCGTCGATCGGCGTCGGGATACCGCTGACGGTGACCAGCAGTTGGATGATCACAGCGCTCATCGGGACAGCCTCTCCAGCTTGTCGGTGACGACCAGCGGGGTGCCCGCCGGTCCACGAATGTGCGCGCCGATGGTCCGCTTCTCGGGGTGCAGCAACCCGTCCTCCCCCTTGCACCAGTAGGTGCGGCGGTGCTGCTTGACGGGCACCCGGTGATCCAACGGGGTGCCGGTGCCGGGGTGCCGGACGGGTTCGGCCGGGCGCCGCAGCGTGATCACGGTGATGTCGCCCTGCATGTGCTGGCGCCGCGCCCACCGCCCGGTACCCCGGTCCGGGTAGGCGATCTCCTGATCGGTGGCGCCGCGCACGTGCACGGTCTCGGTGAGCAGCTGCCACACCGCGACGTGCATGCGGCGCGGGTTGGACACCGTCCCGATGACGGGCGGGTCCGCCCCGTACTTGTCCTCCAGTTGCTGGCGCTCCTGCGGGTAGGTCGGGCGGTCCACATCCCCCAGGCGTTGATCATGGTGCAGGAAGATGGAGTGCACCGGCCACCACCGGCCCAACACCGACGCCTTGTCCGGGTACTCGCGCAGCGTGATCCGGGAGACCTCGTCCGGTTCGCGGCGCACGTCGTTCCAGGTGGTGCACAGCCAACCGCCGCGCCGGACCCCGGTCCGGGGGTCGCGGCTGAGCGCGCGCCCCCAGGTGAGGGCGTGGCAGAGCTGGATGCGGCCGCGGATCTCCGGGACCGTGAGCGGGGTCTCGAACAGCACGAACCCGGACGGGTGCGGTGGCTCCACATCGGTCGGGCAGTGCAGCAGTGGCGGCAGCCGCTCGGTGTCCTGGATGCGGTACGCGACCGCCGCCGTCATGTGCGCCGTGATCAGGTAGGCGCGGCCGAAGCGGACGTGCGCCATGCACAGTTGGCTGACGTGGTCCCGCTCGTCGGCGGAGACCACGTCCTGCTCCACGGCGGTGGCTTGGAGCTGGACCCCGGCGGGCCCGGCCAGCTCGTCCAGCAACGACGCCTGGAGGCGCAGCACCTCCGCGGGCCTCATGACCGGCCCCCCTCGACAAGCCGCACCGGCAGGCCGGGGTACCACCGCATGGCCCGCAGGTCGCCGCGGGCCAGCCCGGTCAGGCACCAGCAGACGGGCTCATGGCAGCCCAACCCGTCGTCGTCGATCACCTGCATCATCAGGCGAGAGAGGCCGTGCTCGGCGTCGGGCAGCGGGTCGCCCGGCTTCCAGGCGTCCGTCATGACGGGCCCCCGCTCTGTGCGTCGTGGATCAGCTCGGCGTCCGCGACCCGCACCACGACCCGCCCGCGCCAGTGCGACGGGGTGCCGTAGACCGCGCGGAGCGCCATCTCGGCGTCGTGCTTGGTGCGCCACACCTGCGGGCCGGGATGGGCGAGCCCGCCGTAGGTGGTGCCCCAGCCCTGATCCGGGCCGAACCACCAGGAGGTGAGCGCCCGCCCGGACGGGGCGACGTAGGTGTGCGCGACCACCCAGCCCTTGGCGCCCCGGTAGTAGGCCACCCCGCCGTACCGCGACGGCTTGGTCATGACGTCCACCGCCGGGCGCGCTGCTCGGCCGCGATGACCTCGGACAGGTCGTCGACGGCGTCGGCGAGGTCGCTCAGCTCGCCGTCGAGCATGTCCCGCAGGATCGCCCGCGCGGCGGGCTTGTCGTCGGACATCACGGCGAGCAGCGCGTTGGTCTCCACGAACTGGGTCATGACCCGCCCCCGTGGGTGCGGATGCTGTCGATCGACACCCAGGATGTGACCACGATGCGCACGTAGTACATCCCGTCCAGGTTCGGGCCGCGGACGATCTCCACGGTCTGCCCGGAGACCGGGCCCAAGTCCTCGTCGTACTTGATCTGCACCCGATCCCCCGGGCGGTAGGCAGGCTCAGACATCACGCGCCTCCTCGGGGAGGGCGAAGAACGCGGACGGGCGGGCCCGCCGCACCTCCGCCACACCGTGCCGCTCCCGGGCCCGCGCCAGCTCCCGCGGGTGGATGTACGCCACCCGGATACCGGCGTAGCCGGTGGTCTCGACGACCCCGGCCGCCCACACCCGCGCCGACAGGCTGAACAGCACCTCGGTACCGCGGGCCGGGTTCTCCAGCCGCTCGGTGGTCGCCGAGCGCGGCGCGCCCTGGTGGCTGTAGGCGTCGCAGAGCCGGGCGAGCCGCCCCCGGTCGGCGAGCTGGGTGGTGATGGTCGGCGGGGTGTAGTCGCCGCGGCGGGAGGCCGGGACGACGGGGATGAGGGTTGGGTTGGGCGGCGGCGTGCAGAGGTGGCAGTAGTAGACGGGTCCGATGTGCCACACCCCGTCCGGGGTGTGGTGCTCGCTGGTGCGTGGGGCGGTCATCGGACGGTCCAGCCGTTGTCGTAGTCGTGCAGGTTCATCGGGAACCGGTAGCCGCGCCGCTGCCCGCCCATCTGGTGCATCAGGGCGTAGCGGACCGGGACGCCGGTCTCGTCCTTCACCTCGGAGATGTTGATGATGCGAAGCCACTCGGGGCGGCCCTCGTTGGTGCGGAGCACGTCGCCGGGCTCCAGCTCGGCCAGCCGCTTGATTGTCATGACGGGTCCTTCTGCGTGGTGGGTTGTGGATCAGGCGTGCACGTTGCGGTGGATCTTGCAGGTGGCGCAGCGGCGGCCGGGCCCGGTGAAGCCGGTGCAGGCGGGCAGCTCGGGGGCGGCGGCGCGCTCGACGAGCGCGGGGTCGATGTAGACCGTGTCTCCGCCGGTGGCGGTGATCGCTACCCGCAGGTAGGCGCGGCGGAAGCGGCGGCCGTGGCCGTAGCCGAACTCGGCGATGCGCTCGAAGGTGCCGCGGTGCTCGCCGTCGTCGGCGAGGTAGGTCAGGTCCGCCCCCCGCGCGATGCCGGGCAGCCCGGCTTCGGCGGTGAGGTGGATGCGGCGCTCGGTGGCGGCCTCGGCGGCGGCGGCGAGGTCGAGTTCGACCAGGGCGGCGATGCGGCTGCGGCGGTCGGTGCCGTCGATTGTCCAGCGGGCGGAAGTCATACTCCCAGTATGCGCGCCCGGCGCGCGTGGTGCAAGCCGGTTAGGCGTCGGGGTCCTTGCGGTGCCGCCGCTTGATCTTCCGCTGGACGTGCTCCTCCAGAGCGGCCCGCTCCTCCAGCTCGGCCTCCGCATCCGCCTTCGCGATCGCATCCGCGCGGCGCTGCTCGACCTGCTCCAGCCACACCCCCTTGGCGTCCCGCTGGCGGCCCCCGGTCTCCAGTAGCACCCCGCCGCCGTACTGCACCGACCGGGAGAGCACTTCCTTGGTCCGCCAGTCGAGCACCTCGTAGCGCCAGCGGGTGCAGTCACACCAGTAGTGCACCTCCCGCGCGTCCACCCCCGTGCCCCAGTTGCTGGCGGCCGGGACGACGACCGGATCGTTGAGCAGGAACCCGAGATGCCGCCCGCCCGCGGCGCACAGCAGCGCCCACGGCGTCATGTCCTCGTAGCTCTTGACCCGCACCGTGGGCGTGTGCGCGAGGATCGCCTGCCCGCGCTGCTCGATGGCGGTGACGGGGCGGGCTGATCCGGCGGGCTTGTTCGCTCCGGTCAACGAAGCACCCTCTCTTGTGGTTGGGACGGGCCCGCCCCGGCGTAAACCGGGTTTACGCGGTGCGGGCCCTGGTGCGGGCGTTGCGGCGCTTGAGGGCGCGGCGCTCGTCCTCGGCCATGCCGCCCCACACACCCGCGTCCTGCCCCGTCTCCAGGGCGAACGTCAGGCACTCGGAGACGACCGGGCAGCGACGGCAGACCGTCTTCGCCTCGGCGATCTGCTCCAGCGCCGGGCCGGACGTGCCGACCGGGAAGAAGAGCTCCGGGTCCTCATCGCGGCAGAGCGCGCGGTGACGCCAGTCCATGATGGGCCTCCCTTGGTGGGCGGGGTTAGCGGTTTACGTGGTGGGAGTGCCAACGGTACGCGCCCGGCGCGCATAGCGCCAGGGTTTAGTCCTGGTGGTGTCGGCCGCGGTGCCGCCCCCCCGCCGTCGAGGTCGGATCCGACGACGCGGCCTCGGGCACCGCGGCATCGGGCGAGGTGAGTGTGGACTCGCCCGGGTCCGTCGTCGCGTCAGTTGTCGGCGTGTCCTCGGTGGACGTCGGGTCCGAGGTCGGCGCGGATGTCGGTACTGACGTCGGGGCTGACGTCAGTACCGACGACTGCGGCATCGACGACGGCGTCGGGAGCACCGCGGCCAACGGCGGCGCCACCACCACGGGCAGCGGGCGCACCCGCGGTGGCGTCGGAACCGCGCCCCCGTCACGCGGCACCGACGGCACCCCCCGCGCGGGCGCAGCACCGGTTGCGGCCGGGCGCGACCTCCGCGCGATCATCGTCCCCGGCGGCGGAATGGCGGCGGGCCGCGCCGGAGACACGGCAACCGTAGTCGCGGTGATCGGCGCCGCCGTCGCCGGATAGCCGTGCAGCCCCCGCCGCAACGGCTCGAACATCGGCAGCGGCCCGACCACCGCCGATACCACCACGCCCAGGATCAGCACCAGCCCCGCGACGGCCGCGAGCGAAACCCGGATCAAGTCCCGGGGCAGCCCCAACGGCCCCTCCAACGTGTCCATGCCCGCGCCCCCCGCCGCCCCGCTGTGTTCATCGTCGCCGCGGGCGCACGCGCTACCTACCGGGCTAAGGGGCTACCCTGCACGGTCATGGCCGCCGTCATCGAAGTCACCGCCGCCGCGTACGTCGTGGCCGCGCTCGACGCGCTCGGAGACGCCGACCGGTACGGCGACGACACCTGCGCCCATCTGCGGGCCGCGCTCGCCCAGGACCCGATCGAGCCGGGCACCCTCGCCCGCGCCGCCCGCGTCGTCGACATCACGATCGCCAGCGCGCAACGCGCCAAGGCCCTGATCCGGGACGCGCAGCGGGAGGCCTGTTAGGTGACGTCGGTCACATTGTCCGGAATCCGGGTGGTTCCCGGGCCTTAGGAATGTGTGGCCTAGACGCGCCGCCACCACGGGATCCCCGCAGCCCGGTCGGCCTGCTCCGCCCGGCGCAGCCCGGCACGCTGCTGACGCCGCCACTTGCCGCCCTCACCCCGCGCCTCCGCGGCCCGCTCCTGGGCGCGCAGCGCCCGGTTCTCCGCGGCTGTCGCGTACCGCACCCGCCCCTTGGTCATCGCTGCCTCCGCTGTTCGCGCTTGCGTTTGCGTCCGGCGGCCAGCATCCGGCGGGCCTGCGCGGCCGGAACGTGGTTGTCAGGGCAGCCGCACGAGCGGCGCGTCTTGGTGGAGTCGTAGCCGCAGACCGGGCACTTGCCCCACAGCGTCATGGCGTCCACCCGTCCGTCAGGTGGGTCTCGAAGCGCAGCTTGAGCCCGGCCCCCAGGCGCACCACCACCGACGCCTCCAGCGGGCGCAGCCGTGCCGCCGTCACCATCTGGTGCGGGATCCGGTAGCCGGTGAAGATCCGCAGGATGTCCCATACCGGGCCCGGCGTGGACAGCTCCAGCGCGTCCCGCTCGGCGACGGACGCTGTGCGGGTCGCCGCCTCCTCGATCACATCGGCGATGCGGTAGCCGATCGAGCGCAGCTCGCCCACGGTGCCGCACGGCCACGGCTGCATCGTCGGGTCCTCCACCGGGGTGCCGCGCACCAGGTCGTACGGCATCACCGAACGCTGCAACTGCTTGGGCACCCCATCCACCAGCTTGACCATGTCCCGGATGAGCACGAGCGCGCCCTCCGGCAGGTCCAGCCGGGCCGCGTCCACCGCGTCCGCCTCCGCGACGGTGTAGACGGCGCGCACCCGGTACTGCCGCGCCCAGTCGGTGACGCCGTGCTCCTCGGCGAACGCCGACCACAGCGGCGGCGGCGTCCCCTCCGGTAGCCGGTCCAGGAGATCCTGCGCTCGCTGGTAGCGGGCCGTAGACAGGTGCACCACCTCCACCGGGGGCGCCACCTTGGTCGCGTACCCGGCCGCCTTCACCACCAGCCCTTCGTGCACCAGCTCGGCGAGCGCCGCGGTCACCACGTTCTTGCTCAGCCCGGCCTGCTCGGCGAGATCCGCCTCGGACGGCAACGCCTCATCCGGGCGCAGCTCCCCCGCCCCGATCGCCTCACGAATGATCATGGCGAGCTGTCGGTACAGCGCCGGACGCTCCGGATGCCGGGAGATCGAGCGCTCATCGAGATGCAGCGGCATGCACGGATCGTAGCCCTGCACCCCTAACGGGTTACCGGGCTAGGCCCATAGGCCTGTACCCTCCGACAGCATGACCGCGACCGCCCCCCTGCTGGCGCTCGCCCTTGCGGGGGAGGCCGCCCCGTGTGCGCCCCGACGCGCCGCCTCCCCCGCGCCCCGTCCGTCTGCTCCCACCACACCGACGGCGTGCCCGGCCCCGACCGGCGCGCCGCCGGGCCCGTGACGGGAGCCGGTGGTGAGCCGCCGCCGCCACTCCCCGGGGGCCGACCTCGGGGTCGGGCTGGCGCTGTTGCTGGGCGGGATCGGGTTCCTGTTGGTGGGGCTGTTTAACGGGTGGGGTCCGGCGTGGCACTTCGTGGGTGGGGTGGCGGCGATGACCGGGGCCGGGCGGTCGTATCGGGCGGGTCGGCGGGTGCAGGAGCGGCGGCGGCGGAGCGGGCCCAAGCCGGTGCCGCGCAGCCATCGGTGGTCGGAGGCGTTGCCGTGGGCGTCGGAAATGTATGGGACCCCCCGGACGAGGCGGACCGGGCAGGGCGGGTCGTCGTCGGGTCCGCCGTGTAGCGCGGCGTGCCGTGCCTCGACCGCGCCGCGGTCGTCGTGTAAGTGCTCATGCGGGGGGGCGACGCACGGCACCGCGGCGCGGAACGGGGGGACGCGCACCAACGGCTCGGGGAACGGGTCGGGGACGCGCACCAAGCGGAAGCCGCCGCCGTGATCGCCGTGCTGATCGTGCTCGTGCTGCGGTTCGTGTCCGGCCGCGAGCTCGACGGGCATCGCCGCACCAACTCCACCTGGCGGTTGCCCGCGGGCGGGCCGCAGGCGGTGCTGGTCCGCGGCGGGCGGACGTCGTGGTGGGTGCATCAGTCGCTGCGCTACCGGGCCGGGGTCCGGCTCGGCGTCACGTCGGTGGTGTTCGGGTTCGGGTGGGGCATGCTGCACGACCCCGCGGCGACCACGCTGATCTCCCAGGTGGCGGTCGGGGTGGCGGTGATGGCCGGGCTGCGGACGCTGGCCTACCGGGTTGCGGAACGGGCGCAGCATCGGCGGCTGGCGCGGCTGCACCGCGCGCTGGCCCCGCAGGTCGGGTGGCCGGTCGCCGGGCGCCGCCCGGGGTCGTGGCTGAAGGTGCCGTGGGACTTCCTCGACGACCCGGACGCGCAGATCACCGTGAAGCTGCCCGCCGGGTACATCCACGCCGGGAAGAAGGCGGAGGAGGTGGAGCGAACCGTCGCCGCCGTGTTGGGGCTGCCCGACCCGGAGTTCGCCGATGACTACGAGCGCCGCTCCCCGCTGCTCATCGTCGGGCGGGCGTCGCCGCCGCCGCTGCTGCTGCCCTTGAGCGAGGTAGGTGGGTTGCTGGGGGAGACCGCCGACGGGGTGCCGCTGCTCGGGGTGGCCGCCCGGGATGAGCCGGTGACGGTGAACCTCGACTCGGAGTCCCCGCATGTGGCGATCTCCGCGGGCACCGGGGGCGGTAAGTCGGTGCTGATGATGAGCATGGCGGCGCAGGAGTTGCGCCGCGGCGCCCATCTGCTGATCTTCGACATCAAGCGGACGAGCCATTTGTGGGCGGCCGGGTTGCCCGGAGTCTTGTACTGCCGCACCCCGGAGCAGATCCACAACGCGTTGATGGCGTTGAGCGATGAGGTGGATCGCCGGTACGCGCTGATCGAGGCGGCGGCGGACCTGTCGGGCACGGTGGATCCGTTGATCGTGGGGCCGCGGTTGTTGATCCTCGGCGAGGAGCTGAACGCGACCATGCAGGCGCTGCACTCCTACTGGATGCAGATCCGGCCGAAGGGGGCGCCGGGGCAGTCCCCGGCGTTGCTGGCGTGGGGGAAGTTGCTCTACATGGGCCGGGCCGGGCGGATGCACGTGCTCGGGGTGGCGCAGCGGTTGTCGGCGCGGGCCGGGGGCGGTGGGGACGCGCGCGAGAACTTCGGCACCCGGATTCTGGCGCGGGCGACGGCGTCGTCGTGGCGGATGCTGGCCCCGGAGATCCTGCCGCCGCCGCCGCCGTCGCAGATCCCGGGTCGGTTGCATGTGGTGGCGTCCGGGGCGGCGACGGAGACGCAGGCGATCCTGTGGACCCCGGCGGAGGCGCGGGCGTGGGCGTGCCCGGTCTGGTCGGAGGATGGGACCGAACCTAGGACGGAACCGGGGACAACGACCCGGGACAGCGCGCGTGAGCAGGCGATTCTCTACGGTGTCCCGACCCGGCTGGCGTTGCCCGCCGCGGCGGTCCTGGTGACGTTGCGGGAGGCGGCCCGCGATGGCGGGTTGTCGCACTCGTTCACCGTGGAGGCGTTGCGGAAGCGCGCCCAGCGGGATCCGGGGTTCCCGCCGAAGCGCGGCACCCGGTGGGGGCGCGGCGGCGCCTCAAACGTCTACGACGTGGCGGAGCTGCGGGCGTGGGCGGCGGCGCTGTGAACGGCTCCCAGGTGTTGCTGCTGTCGCTGCTGGGCGCCGGGCTGTATGTGGGGGCGCGCGGCACGTGGAAGCGGCGGCGGAAGCGGCGGAGCCGGTTCGTGTTGGGCCGGTGGCTGCGGCGCGGGCCGGGCACCTGCTACCGGTTCCGGGTGCGGCATCCCCGCTCCGGGCGGGTGGTGAACGGCTACGTGGGACAGACCCGCCGCCCGGTGCAGGTCCGCATCGACGAGCACCTGCTCGGTACCGCGACCGCGGCCCCGAAGGTGTGGGCGGACACGGTCGTGTCCTGGGACGTGCTGTGGACCGGCACATGCACCCAAGGCGGGCTGAACTGGCGCGAACGCTGGTACATCGTGTCGCGGCGCCCGCTCTACAACGTGCAGTGGAACACCGCGAACCGGCGGCGGATTCTGCCGTCGCGGGCGGCGCGGCAGCGGATCCGGCGGTCCCAGACGGGCCGGAACGGGTGGCGGTGGGTGCCGTGACGGTGTCGCTGGTGAAGGGCGACGGCGCTGAGGTCAAGGAGCCGCTGCGGGCGCGGGCGGCGGCGGCGGTCGAGGACTGGGTCAACGCGATCCCGTGCATCGGTGACCTGTTCCCGGTGCAGTTCTGGTTGATCTGCGGGCCGCCGCTGCTGGTGCTGATCTTCACGTTGTGGACGCGGCCGTGATGCGCGCCGAGTGTGTCGCCCAATCGGTGGTACTGCCGTGCGCGCCAGGCGCGCATACTTGGGTCATGGCCGCAACCAGCACCCCGGACCCCAGCCCCACCCGCGAGGGCGTGACCGTGGTCCCCGGCGTCCACGTCGGCCGCGACGACATCGTCACGCTGCCCCCCCGCGGCGGCAGGCTGCGGAGCTGGCGCCGCTACGACCTCGCCTACAACCGGGATCAGATGGTCATCTGGTCGGCCACGCCGCGCGGCATCGCCCGCAGCACCGTCGCCGGGCCCGAGCAGGCCGCCGTCTACATCCGCTCCACCGTGCACGACGACGAGCGCTACCACCGCGGCCCCACCGCGCTCGCCGTGTTCTGGCTGGCCGACGACCCCACCGAGCGCTACGGCCACGGCTCCCGCGAAGAGGTCGCGCTGATCACCGGGATGTCCGAGATCGTCAAGGGTCTCGTCGCCCGCCCCACCGCCATCCCCGAGGAGCTGTGATGAGCACCCCCACCTACGAGCTGGTCATGCTCGGCGAGCCCGAGCCCTGCGAGCGCTGCGGCGCCCTCGTGCAGGCCCACCGCCGCGTCATCGACGGCGCCATGCGCGTCTCGGACATGCGCGCCATCGACGGGGTGCTGCGCGTCATGCCCGGCGGGCACACCCCCGACTGGTGCACCGACATCCGCGACGGGCGGATCCGGCGATGAGCCATCACTGCCACGTCCCGGCCCGGACGAAGAAGAACCCGTGGGTCTGCCCGGTCTGCCGCTCACCGTGGACGATCACGCCGCGGGCCACGGCCGCGAAGTCCCGCCGCGAGAACATCCGCGTCAACGGCCACCAGCCGTGGTTCTTCGGGCGGCCGTGATGCCGCTGCCGATCCTGGTCCTGATCTTCTTCGGGCCCGCCGTGTACTTCCTCGCGACCTTCCCGCTGCCGGTCGCGGTCGTGCTCTCCGTGGTCTGCGCCCTGTTCACCCACCGGCTGCTGACCAGCGTGCTCGGCCCCTGGCACTGAGGAGAGATCCGATGAAGAACGTCGCCATTCGCTACCTGCGCCCCGCCGAGTTCTGGGCCTGCTTTGCCGGTCTATGGCTGGTGTTGCTGGTCGCCATGGCCCAGCTCGACGGGCTGCCCCGGGTAGTGGTCTGCGGCGGCCTCACCGTCGGCTGGCTGTGCCTGATGGTCGAGCGCTTCCGCAACTGGCAGGCGCACCGCCGCCGCTGAACCTGACCACCCCGGCCCCCACCACATCAGGGCCCCGAGCAGCACCACCCCACCACAGAGAAGGAGCCCGCCATGGGCGACAGCATCGAGCGCAAGGCCGAACGGATCCGGATGGAGAACAAGGCGAAGGCGGCGAACACGACCGGCAAGAAGGTCGCCGCGGTCGTGCGGGTCGTCGCGAAGAAGACGACCGGCAAGTGATCAAAGGGAGGTGGTAGCACCCTGACGGACGGTGACGGCCCCGCCCCCGGCGCCCCCACAGCGCCCACGGGTCGCGGGGCCGTCGCCGCGCCAGCACGGTAACCGGCCCCGAGGCTGCCTCGGGGCCGGACGCGCGGGTGTATCCGCGGGATCAGACGGCCAGCCGCGCCGCCCGCAGGTAGGCCTGCCGGGCGGCGTCGGCGCGCTTGGCGGCGGCGGTCATCTGCTTGCGCTCGCGCTCGTCGGTGATGATGTTGTTGCAGTGCTGCCACATGGCGGCCCGGTCGCGCAGCACGATGGCCTGCCCGCCGAAGGCGCCGAGGGCGTCGCAGACGATCCAGGCACCGTCGGCGCATTCGTGGCGGGTGAAGCGGTCATCGTCCATACCGTCCACGTTGCGCGCCCGGCGCGCACCCTGCAAGGGCTGGTGCTACTCCTCGTCGGCCACGTAGCCCTCGTCGCGCATCCACGCATGCAGCCGGGCCAGTCCCGCCTCGACGTCGTACGGGGCGCACTCCGGGCGTCCACACCCCGGCGTCGGGCCCCCCGGGGTGTAGGGCTGGCACTCCGGGCGCCCGCACGGCGGGGTCACGTAGGGCGGCTCCCAGGTCAGCCGCAGGTGGCATACCGGGCACGCCGTGTCCGGGCGTGGGCCGCGCACGGCCGCGCAGCGCGCGCACCACACCTGCGCGGCCTCGCGGGCGGCGTCGTCGGCGAACGGCGCGGTCACCTCGTAGCCGATCAGGCCGCCGCGGTCGCGGACGATCCGCACCTGCTCGGCCGGGATCGGGGTCAGGTCGACGATCTTCCCGGCGGCGTCCCGGTGGATCTCGAAGAACTCGCTCACGGCTCGATGCCCGTCGTCCCGGCGAAGCTCGGCCACTGCTCCTCCTCGTCGTCGTCCGCGGCGATGTCGCCGCGTAGCAGCCACTCCTCGAACACGACGGCGCGGTCGAGCACCCCGGAGTGCGTGGTCCCGCGCGCGGATAGGGAACGGGCGGCGGCGTCGAGCGCGGCGATCCGCGCGTGCAGGAGGTCGCGGTCCATCACTGCCCCCGGCGCTTCGGGACGGGCCGGGCCAGCATCCGGCCGACGCAGTGCGCGATCACGACCAACGACGCGAAAATGATCAGCCACTCCATCACGCCTCCTCGGTCTCGTGGGCGGCGTAGGCGGCGGTGAGGGCGTCCACCGCTTCCTGTATCAGCCGCCGCTGGTTGCCGAGGATGACGTCGCCCGCGTTGAGTCCGTCGAACCGTTGGAGCTGCTGGTTGCGGCGGACCACCCGCAACACCAGCTCGGCCACGTCGGGGGCGCTGGCCGGGCTAGCCGTGGCGGGCGGTGGCACGTCGGGCGGCACGTGCATCTCATAGGCCATCACCGCGTCGTCCACCTGGTGACGAATGTAGGCCCTCGGTGCGGCATCGAGATCGCCCCCGAAGCGCACGGCCACCACATCGAACGGCGTGCTCCCGTCCTCGTAGCGGAAGTCGAACAGCGCCACGAACCGGGCCCGCCAGGCGTCGCCGTCATCGGACTCGGGCCAGCGCTCGAAGCTGCCGTCCGGGGCGAAGACCCAGGTGACGTAGCCGTTGATCAGTGCCGGGATCGGGCCGACGAGGAGCGGCCGCATGTCCTCCGGCATCTCCTCGCGGAACGCGGCGACATCGGGCATGTCCGGCTGCGCGAGCATGTAACCGGGCACGGTGACGATCACCGCGTCGTGCACGATGGCGCCCATCACAGCACCCCCAGCGTGGACAGCACGATCTGCAGGATCAGTACGAACACGAGCACCCCGAGCGCGACCGCCTGCCAGTCGACGGCGGGCCGCGGGAGGTGGTCGCGGTAGCTGTGCCCGTAGTGGAAGACCGGCGGGTGGGTGATCAGGCCCATGTCCGGGTCGATGTCGTCCGGGTCGGGCTCCATCACTGCCCCCCCGGCGGGAGCGTGTCGACCATGCCGATATCCCACACCTCGTACCAACCCCAGGGGCACCTACGGCAGCCCGGAGTGGCGCAGTACCAGCCGTCCGCGCGGCGGGTCCACATCGGCTGCCCGTCGCTGTAGAACACGGTCCCGACCGGCGGTTCCGCATGCGGCGCGTAGACCCGGATCGGCTCGGTCATCGCCGGTACCCCACCGCATTGATCAGGGCGTCGATCGCGGACTCGATCAGGTCGATGTTGATCCTTACGGCGTCCCGCAGCGCCGGGTCCTGATCCTCGATCCGTGCCGCGATGTCGGTGAGCCGGGCCCGTTCGGCGCGGAACGCCTCGCGGGCGGCGTCGGCCTTGCGGATGGTGTCCGGGTTGAGCAGCAGGTCGGCGCGGTCGACGGCGTCGGCGATCTCCTCGATGTCGCTCGTCAGCCGGGGGATCGCGCCCGCCTCGATCGCGCCCTCGCCGATCTTCTCGGAGCGGATCTGCCCGGACAGGTTCTCGGACCGCATCTGGTAGTCAGGCATCATGCGCCTCCGGGCTCGGCCCGGCGGGCCGGGCGTAGTCGAGCACCATCGGCCACATCCCGTCGGCGAGGAACGTCACGATGCCGTGCCAGTCGGCGCGTGGCATGTGGTCGATCTCGTCCCAGATGCGGACGGCGGCGGGGTGGTCGGCGCCTTTGCGGAACGCGGTGTGCATGCCCTCCCCGAGGTAGGACCTGAACTCGGGGGGTGGCGTGTCGGGTAGCGCCATGATCAGTCTCTCCTTCGTGGTGGGTTCGGTCGCGCGTCATGCCCCGTCGTAGCCTTCGAGGTCGCCGTCCGGGTCATCGCCCAGGTCGACACGGTCCCCGGGCACGAGGGAGTACGGGATGCGGCCCCAGCCGCGCGGGGCGCGCACGGGTGGGCTGGCGGCCAGGAAGGCGAGGCGGCGGATGCCCTCATCGCGGGCGGCGCGCTCGGCCTCCGCCCCCGGCGCGCAGACCGGCAGCGCGCCCATGGAGCCGACGACCTGCCCGGTGCACTCGTGCGCGGCGGTGGTGCAGCAGCGCCACGGCCGGGGCGGGTCGAAGCTGCCGTTCAGCGCGGGTAGCGCCATCACGTCATCGACCATCACGCCTCCCAGTTGGTCTGCGTGACCTCGTGCCACTGCCCGTCGCCCTCGATCCGGTCCCAGCCGCGCGGCGGCGCGGGCTCGGGGTCGGCGACGAGCGCGATGCGCCAGTCCTCGACGCAGGCGCGCAGCGCCTCGATCTGGGCGCCCAGGCGGTCGAACGCGGCGGCGGCCTTGGCGAGGTCGAGGTTGGGGGTGATCTCGTACTGGAGGTGGTCGGTAGCCATACCCCAAGTATGCGCGCCCGGCGCGCCGAGCGCAAGCGTCACGGAAGATCCTCCTGGCAATCCCCCGAGTGCACCGTCAACCGGCCCGCGCACACCACCCGCCCATCCCCGGCATGCGCCTGCCACCCGAAGTCGGGCACCTCGACGTCATCGCTGATCGGGAGCCCCATCAGCGTGTGCTCGACCGTCACCCCCTCCTCGTCCGCGCCCGGCGGGTCATCCGGCACCGGGAACATCGCGCACAGCAGCTCCAACGCGGCCGGACCGACCACCAACCGCTCCGCGCCCAGCCGCACCGCCCGGCCGCCCATCGAGTAGAGGTCCATCGCCGCGATGTGCTCGCCGCTCATCCCGCCCCCCCGGTGGTTTCACGTGGAACACGCTCCAGGTCCTCTCGGGCCTGCTTGGCCGCGAACAGCAGGCCGTGCTGGGCGAGCAGATCGGCGTGATCCATGCACACCGGATGATCACGGATCCACGTCGCGGCCTCCACCCGAAAACCGCACAGCGCGCAGATCGCGCACAGCGGATGCCAGTACAGCCGCTGCGGCGCCGGAGGAGGCGGCGGCGGCGGGATCCGCGTCGTGCGCGTCGGGCGCGTCACCCGGCGGACCGGGGGCGCCAGCGGGCCGCGTCCGCCGCGGACGCCTCGATCCCGTGCCAGGGGCACATCCACATCACCGACAGGTCGATCTCGACCAGGTGCCGGGTCCAGCCGTGCGCGCGGGCCGCCGCGAACACCAGCTCGCGCGGGGCGTTGCCGTGCCAGCGGGCGCCGCACACCCCGTCCCGGGCGTAGGCGCACACGAGCGTGGTCCCCCCCTCGTCGGTCGGGGCGCGCCGCCCGTACGGGGTCAGCGGCCACGCCGCGTCGAGATCACCGATCTTCGTCATCAGGCCTCCGTCGAGCATCACCAGCAGCGGCTTGTCGAAGCGTTGGGCGGCGGCCACATCCTCGCCGAGGCGGCGAAGGTGGGCGCCGGTGAGCAGGTAGACCTCCGTGGCGGGCGCGGGGTCGGTCTGTGGGTGGGGAGTCATGGTGGGCGGATCTTCCGTGGTCGGTGCGTACGGCTGTGCGCACGGGGTCGGGGTGGCGTACGCGGGCGCGGGAGGGGTGGGCGCGCCCGCGTACGCGGGGCGGGTCACGTCCAGGCGACGACGTGGCCGTTCGCCAGGCAGTACTCCGCGAGGGTGTGAAGCTCGTCGAGCCGGAACTGGAGGTAGCCAGCGGCTCGGCCGCACTCGTAGAAGTTGGGGCGCGACTGGTAGGCGGGCACGCCCTCGTCGATCGGGGTGAGGGCCTCGGCGATCAGCACCCGGCCGAGGAACTCCTCCGCGGGGCGGTCGCCGTAGATGTCGCCGACCGCGAGCAGCTCGCGGTTGAGCAGCCCCAGCAGCTCCAGCACGCGCACGGCGTTGTCGTTGTGCACGTTGACGGTGATGTGCTCCCACTCGGGCCCGTCGTGGGTTTCGATCACGTTGTCGCGCGTACGGATGGTGGCGGGCGCGAAGGTGATGCTCATGGGGGCCTCCGTGGTGGGATGTGAGCCCAGTATGCGCGCCCGGCGCGCTGGACGCAAGGCGTTACGGGTGCCTGCGCAGGTACCAGCGCGCCAGCTCGTAGACCGGCCACGCTGCCACCAACGCCACGAAGATCAGCACCCAGGCGGTCCCCGACCACGGCCACGTGAGCACGCCGACCACGATCAGCGCCCACGCCCCCAGATAGACCGGGGCGCCGGTCACGCAGCCACGTGCGAATGACCCGCCCTCCACGCCATGTCAGTGTCGGCTCACCAACGCGCGCACCGGCGCAGACTCGCCCGGGTTGTCCACCGGCCGATCGGCGCGCGCACGGGCCCGCGCCAGCTTCGCCCGCACCCGCGCCAGCCGCTGGCGGCGGGCCTTGCGCCCCTCCCCCGGCGGTGCCTTCTCCAGCGCCACCCCGAGGAGCTCGGCCTCCGTGCGGGCCGCCGCGGTGTAGCCGTCGCCGTCCTCCTCATCCACGCGCGTGGGCGCGGGCGGGGGCGTGCGCGTACCCGTGCGCACGGGTGCGTCCACGTCCGTGCGCACGAGCTGATCGGGTGCGCGGCGCGCGAGCACCGCGAGGTGCACCACCGCGCCCAGCGTGGCGGGGGCGATCGCCGACACCGCGACGACGATGACGATGTTCGGCGACTCGTGCTCGGCCACCAGGTAGTGGCCCACGCTGTTCGCGGCCACCGACAGCAGGAGCAGCGTCAACGCCAGCCCGCACGCGAACCGGCGGGCGTCGTCGGGGGCGAGGGTGCGCGCGAGCCACACCACGGTCGCCGCCGCCGCCCCCGCGTCGATGGTGATCGGCAGCAACCACGCCAGGTTGAGATCGAATCCGCAGAGCACGGCCAGGTCCCGGATCGCCGAGAACGACAGCACCGCCGCCGCCGCGCCGACGACCGCGAGCAGCGCCAGCACCGCGGCGATGGCCCAGACCCGTGCGCTCTGGTACCAGCTCGGCCCGGCGGGCGGCGACGGGCTGTACGCAACCCGGTCGGTGATCACTGCTCCTCCTGCGGGCGGAACATCACCCGGAAGCGCACGAGCGCGGCCGGAGTGAGCGGCTTGGAGGGGTCGTCCCAGGCGACGTAGCGGGTGGATTCCCAGCCGCGGTTGGTGCGCAGCATGGGCGCGGGGGCGGGTGCGCCGCCCCAGGTGGGTGCGTCCGGGGGCAGCGGCTGGATGATCGAGCCGACGGGCAGGCCGAGGGCCTCGGAGCCGAACACGACGACCCCGGCATCCGGGGCGGGGGGCTCGATGACGGCGGAGACCTGTACGCGCACCCGGATCAGGTCTTCGGGGATGGCCTCGGCGCCCGCGTACGGGCCCTGCGCGGTGGCGCGCTGCATGGACTCGTAGGCGGCGGCGCGCTCGGCCTCGTCGAGGCTCACGCCGACGAGCACGCCGAGGACGACGGCGTCCGCGTACTCCCCGGCGACGAGCAGGTAGGCGGGGTCGTCCCCGGCGGCGGTGAACGTTCGCATCTCCATGGGTGGGGCTCCTTCGGTGGTGGGCGCGTACGAACGTACAGCTATGCGCGCCCAGCCATGCAACGCGGGCTAACGTCGTGGGGGGCGGTGAAACAAAGTTCCGAAGTTTCCCCCCGGACCTTGCGCCGTGCGCGCCGGGCGCGCATACTGGGCTCGTACCGGTGGGGCACCGAGCCCCGCCACCCACCAGGGAGAACCCCCCATGATCGAGACCACCGCCCGCAACGCCACCCTCGCCGACCTCGCCACGCTGCTCCAGGCCCAGCAGATCCGGAAGATCGACCTGGTCGTACCGGCCAGCGCCCTCGAATCCCGCGACGGCGTGCTCTACGTGACCGGCGCCGACCCCGTCATGGACGAGGCGGGCGTGACCGCAGTCGACGGCGCCTACCGGCCCACCGACGTCTGCGACGACGGCATCGCCAGCAAGCTCGACATCCCGCGCGCCTACATGCGCCGCATGCGGGAGCAGCGGGTCGACATCTACGACACCACCGTCAACGGCTGGCTCCAGGGCGACGGGCGCTCGTTCATGCTGCGCGCCTTCCGCGGCGACGAGGGCGACACCGAGGGCATCGCCCGCGCCTTCGTCTCCAGCAACTACCGCGCCATCGACAACCTCGACACCCTCACCGCGGCCCTCACCGGGGCGCAGCAGGCGGGCGTGCAGGTCACCGTCGGGCGCTGCAACCTGACCGACCGCCGGATGTACCTGGACCTGCTCGCCCCGCAGGTCGAGGCGCTCGCGCCGCACCTGCTCACCGGCTACCGCAACCCGCTCGGCGGGCAGCTCGACGGCAGTGAGCCGGTGATGTACGCGGGGCTGCGGATCACCAACTCCGAGGTCGGGCAGGGCGCCGCCTCGATCAGCCCCATGGCCGTCGTGCAGATCTGCACCAACGGCATGACCGTGGTCAAGGACCGGCTCCGCTCGGTGCACCAGGGCGGCAGGCTCGACGAGGGCGTCGTGGACTGGAGCCACGAGACGCAGCGCAAGCAGCTCGAACTGATCGCGGCGCAGGCCCGCGACACGGTCAAGACCTTCCTCAGCAAGGACTACCTGGACAAGGTCGTCGCCGAGATCGAGGCCAAGGCGGGCGCCCCGCTGACGCAGGCCGCCGAGAAGATCGAAACCATCAGCAAGGAGCTGGGTTTCTCCGCCGAGGAGACCGCCGGGGTACTCGACCACTTCATCACCTCGGGCACGCCCACCGCGGGCGGCCTGGCGAACGCGATCACCTCGTTCAGCCAGACCCTCGCGGACGCCGACCGGGCGGTGGAAATGGACGACACCGCGCTGCGCGCCCTGGACCTCGCCGCCGCGACGGCCTGACCCCCATCCGACCGCCGGGCCGCTCTCCTCCCGTGGGGGCGGCCCGGCCCCATCTCGAGAAAGGCTGATCATGGACTGGCCGAACGTCTACCGGGTCGAGCTGACCCCGGATGCCACGCTGGTGGTCGAGGCCACCGGCAACGTGGTGCTCGTGACGCCGGAGCGGCGCATCACGGTCACGAACGTGCAGCGGTGGGTCGACGAGCTGGGCATCGCCCGGACGATCGCGGGGACGCTGGTCGAGTCGTGTCGGTGGTGCGGGCTGCCGCCGGGGCCGCCGCACGACACCCCGACCGCCCTACACCCCTACGAGCGGTACCGGTTCGTGCCGCAGAGGCTTCCGGGGGAGGGGTCGTGACTACCGCCGAGACACCGCGCCCGAACCCGTGCGCGTCCTGCCCCTACCGGCGGGATGTGCCGTCGGGGGTGTGGGCCGCGGAGGAGTACGACAAGCTGCTCGACTACGACGGCCCGTTCCACGAGCAGGCGACCGCGGCGTTCGGCTGCCACCAGGCCGACGGGCACCTCTGCGCGGGCTGGGTGGGTCACCGCGACCCGGCCGATCTGCTGGCGGTCCGTATCGGGGTGATCGATGGCCGGATCGACCCGGAGGTGTACCGCTACCGGACCGATGTGCCGCTGTTCGCCTCGGGTGCGGAGGCCGCCGAGCATGGGAAGCGGGACATCGCCGCGCCGAGCGCGGAGGCGCGCGCGACGGTGGAGAAGGTGATGGCGGTGCGGTGGATCCGGGGGGAGCCGGTGACGTTTACCGCGTCTGACCTGGTCGATCCGCTTGCAGCAGGCGCGCCCGGCGCGCATACTGGGGACACGGCCCACGACGGGCCACCCACCACAAAGGAGACACCGACATGAGCGCCCCCACCACCACCAGCCCCACCGCCGTAGCCATCCTGGAGGCCATCGGCACCAGCCCCGACCCGCTCACGCAGGCAGAGCTGGCCCTGAAGACCGGCAAGGCCAAGCCCACCGTCTCGGCCGCCGTCAGGGCCCTGGTCGAGGACGGCGCCATCGTGATCGTCCGCGACAGCAAGCCGAACCGGTACACCCTCGCCGGGCTCGGTGACGGGGTCGATGAGGTGCCCGCCGCCATCGAGGAGGACGACACCGCGGGTGTCTCGGCCGCCACCCCGGCCGGTACCAACTCCTGGGACGCCGCCCGCTTCGACCTGACCCCCGCCATCGCCGCGCTCACCGCGGGCACCGACACCGACCCCGCCGCCTACCTGGTGGCGCTGGGCCTGCCCGCCGACATGGCGCAGACCATGGCCGCCGCCGCCCCGACACCCGCGCCCGCCTGCCACTGCGGCGACGACGCCACCGGGCACGTGCACCCCGCACGGCGCGCCAGCCGGGCCACCGGCGGCGGGAAGGCCGGGAAGCTGGAGCGGGCCCGCGCCGCCGCCCTCGCCGCCATCGACGCCGCCGGGGAGGCCGGGGTCAACGTCCGCGCCCTCTGGACGATCATGGAGGAGGCCGGGCCCATCGTGTGGGTCGGCGCCTACCGGCTGCTGAACGCCATGCGCCGCGACGGCCTGGTCACCGTGTCCGACGAGCGGAAGGCGGAGGACCGCACCGCCCGGAAGGCCGGATGACCGGCCCCCCCGCGCACCCCCGGCCCCCGGTCGGGGGTGCGCGGGTTGCGCGCAATTACGCACCCCGCGAAGGAGGCCCCCCGATGGGCTACGCATGGCTGTCCTCACACGAGCCCGACGCCCGCGCCGCCGAGTGGCGCTGGGCGCACCGCTCCCGCCGGGTGCGGGTGGATGTCGACCCGATGGCCGCGCACGGCGCCGCGCTCGTGCGGCTCGCCGCGGAGCTGGCCGCGACGCACCCCGCGCAGGCCGCCGCCCTGCTCGTGATCGGCACGGATCTGCTGGAATGGTCCTCATGACCGAGGATGCGCGCCCAGCAGGTACCGTAGTGGGTATGACTGCCGCGACCACGCCCCGCGTCGACCCGTCCGCCACCGTGCTGGAGGACGGGCGGGTGCGCTGCGCCTGCGGCGCCGTGGTGCAACCGACCCGCCCCGGCGGGATCCGGCCGCGCCCGCACCTGCGCACCGTGGACGTCCGCGACGAGTCCGGGGAGCTGGTCGAGCGCACCGAGCGGTGCACGATCGTTCATCCCACCGAGGTGCACTGCAAGCGCTGCGGCGGCACCCCGCACGCCCCGGTCGGGTCGTGCCGCAGCCCGGTGTTCCACCCGGACTCGTGGACCGGCGTGGAGGACGGGCGGTTCTACGGCAACGCCGCCGCCGCGGGCGAGCTGCTCGGGGTGAGCGGCGAGTACTTCGAGTACATCATCCGGCGGTATCCGCGGGGCTCGGCGTCGCGTCCGCCGGACCCGGTCGGGATCGACCTGGAGCGCCGTCATCTGTTCTGGGATCTCGATCAGGTCGCGGCGTTCCAGGAGTCACGGCCGGGGCTGCCGCAGCGCGCAGCGGTGCCGGTCGAGGAGGGCTGAGGTTCCTCCCCGACCACCCTTGCAGGGTGCGCGCCGGGCGCGCAAGCTGGTCGTATGACGCACACCGCCACCACCACGCCCCTTGCCTGCCCCAACTGCGGCTCCACCCTGGTCGCCCGGGTCCGCTCGAACCGCACCGGCCGCGACTACCTCGCCGACTTCGACAAGGGCCAGCCCGCCCCCTGGCTGCCGCACTTCAAGCACTGCCGCCCCGCCGAGCGGGCCGCCATCATCGCCCTCGCGCAGAGCTTCGGCCTGGTCAAGGCCGTCGAACTGTTCGCCAACCTGCGCCAGTTCGACTCCATGCACCTGGTCGGCGAGACCACCCGCCTGGTCGACGAGGGTGTCTTCGCCACCGACGGCAAGCACTTCTGGCTGACCGGCGACGCCCCCGCGGTGCCCGCCGCCGCCCCCCAGGCCCGCGCCGCCGCCGCCATCGAGGCCGGGTACTACCTGCTCGACGGGCGGGTCTACAAGGTCCAGATCAGCAAGAGCAACGACAAGCCCTACGCGAAGATTCTCAACACCGAGGGCCGGTTCGACTACGCGCCGCGCGCCGTCCGCGACCTGCGCCCCGAGCACCAGGTGACGCTGGAGCAGGCCCGCGAGTGGGGCCGGATCAACGGCCGGTGCATGATCTGCGCCGCCGAGCTCACCAACCCGGAGAGCATCGAGTACGGGATCGGGCCGGTCTGCCGGAAGCGGCTCGCGCCTCGGTAGCATCCGCGGCGGCCCCGGGCTCGACTCCCGGGGCCGCCACCCGGCCTACGCGCCCGGCGCGCATTGGGGCTACGCTGCGGGGTATGCACACCACCATCGAGACCTGGCGCCACCCGAGCGGGCGCGTCGTCACACTCATCGGCACCATCCACATCGGCCACCAGAGCTACTACGACCGCATCGGCGTCGTCGTCGGCGACCTCGAACGCCGCGGCGCCGCAGTCCACCACGAAGGCATCCAGCAGCCCCCGCCGGACACGGCCATGACCCCCGACGAGGCCGCCGCGCTCGCGAAGCTGCACACCGCCCCGGCCTACGCCTGGCTGGCCGACCTGCTCGGGCTGACCGTGCAACGCATCCCCGGCCACCACGACGGCTGGGTCAACACCGATCTCGACGCGCTCACGTTCCTGCGCGCCCTGCCCAACCGGGACCGGCTGCTGCGCCTGTTCGACGACGTCGACCGGCTACAGACCGACCTGAACGACGCCTCGGCGCCGCCGTGGGCGACGACGTTCCTGCGCCGCGCGGCCCGGGTGATGACCAGCCCGATGGGGCGGCGCCTCCTGCGGATCACCAGGCGCCGCGACCCGAACGAGGCCGTGATCCTGGGCATGCGCAACACGATGGCGCTGGCCGCTCTCGACGACACCACCGGCGACGTGGTCGCCATCTGGGGGGCCGGGCACCTGCCGGGCATCGGGCACGGCCTGTCCCAGCGCGGCTACACGCGCACCGATCGGCAACAGATCACCGCCCACGGGGGCAGCACCCGCGCCCTGGTCGAGACCCCGGTCTAAGGCGTGTCATCCGGCGGCCCGAAGTCGCCGGTCACGCTGTCCACGAACCACGCCGGGCCGGGCTCCTCGTCCAGCGCCCACAGCGGCGGCAGCTCCTCCGCGGTGGCGTTGCGGGAGGTCCGGTCCGGCGGGCCCAGTGCGGTGACCCGCGGGCCCGCCGCCCGGATCTCCTCGAACGTCGGCATCAGCCCGCACGCGAAGATCGTGTAGTAGGACACCACCGCCACGCCCTTGACTCCGGGATGCTCGGCCACCGCCGCGATGGTGATCGCCCGGTAGTGCTCCAGCGCGTACTCCACCGGCAGTGTGTCCTCGTCGCGCCGCGGGATCGTCAGAGCAGTGGTCTCGTCGGTGTCGATCTGCTGGCCGTGTCGGGTGCCGCCGAGCAGCAGCCGCCACGCCATCACGGCACCTGCGGGATCGGGGAGATCGAGATGGTGCCACCCATCACGCGCCCGGCCGGGTTCTCCACGGCGTCGCAGATCTGCTGGGCGTGCTCCTGCGCGGCGTCGACCGTGCACGGTCCACACAGGAGTGCCGATTGGACGGTGGTCCCGGCCGCGGTGATCTGCACGATGGCGCGCACCGGCTGCCCGTGGTGGTGGTCGCCGTCGCAGAAGGCGCGGCCCTGGCGGTCAATCACGGGCCCGTTCTAGCAGCGGGCACCGACAAGGTTCACCAGTGGTGCGCGACGTCCAGCACGAGCCGCGAGTGGGTGCCAGGGCCCGGCAGGGTGAACACCCGGAACGGCAGCCGCGCCCGCAGGCCGACACCGAAGCTGGTCACGCCCTCGAAGCTGCCCGCGTAGGTGATCGAGCGCAGGGTGGCGAACCCGGCCACGGACGGGCGCGGCGGGGTGCCGGTGGCGGGGTCGCGGACGGTGAGCTGGATGCGGGCGCCGCCGGGGGTGGGCACCACCAGTCCGCTCGCGATGCCGGTCACCTGCGCGACGTAGGCGGCGTGGTAGCCGCCGGGGATCGGCCCGCCAAGGTCGATCACGACGCGGTCGTAGCAGGGGCTCGGCCCGGCGCGCACATCGAGCACGGGCGCGGCGGAGGAGCCCATCGCATCGCGAGGCAGTGAACCCCAACCGCCGATGCACGTAGCCGCCGATGCGGCCGGGATCGCAACCACCATGAGCGCGGCGGTCAGGGCGAGCAGGATGAGGGTGAGAAGGGTTCGGCGCACAGTGGCCTCCGGGCTATATGGGTGACACCCGGTAGGACGTATCGCGTGGGGTTCGGTTGCCCGCCCGGTCTGTCCGATTCTCCGCCGGGGTTGACGAATCGGAAGATCAAGTGAGGGGTGCATCCCGGTCGATCGCGGCGACGATGCGTTCGGCAAGGTCGATCATCTCCGCGGCGGTCGGCGTCGTCTCATGCCCCCACTCGAACAGCGGCAGGCGAAGGTCGGCGTTCCACTCCGCGCTCGGCGCGATGACGTCGAGCACCGCGGCCACCCGCGGATCGGTCACGGCCCGATATGCCGCGTCCTCGTCGTTCATCGCGGCGCCTTGTGCCGCACCGGTGGGCGGAAGCCGCGCCACTGGTCGGGGACCGGCACCGCAGCCCGCACGATGATCTCGCAGCCGGACTCCTCGCCGGGCCGGGCGAACCGCTTCCCGGAGTCCGGCCAACCCAGCGGGCCGACCACGAGCCGATCGTCGACCCACACCTTCGCGTCGGTCAGCGCGTCCTCCAGGGCGCGCAGCAGGTGGCTCCAGTCGCCGGTGCGGGAGCCGACCGGCCAGTCGCCCCCGCGGGCGGTCGTCCACGCCGGGAGCAGGAACATCGCGCCGATCAGCACCGGCACGTCACACGGGTCCACCGTCCACGCCTGCTTGGCGATTTTGGTGATCTGCTTGCGCCACGGCCCGAGCGCCTTGGATGAGGACTCGACCAGCCGGTACTTCCCGGTCGGCACCTGGTGTCCCCGCGGGCCCTTCATGACCGGGATCATGTTCTTGGAGCCCTGCGGGGCGGGCACCCCGGGCACCCAGCAGCGCCATTCCCAGCGGTGCCCCGGGGTCATCACCTGCGGCGGGCAGGACAGGTCGAGCCCGTCCAGGTCCAGCGGCAGCGGCTCGGTCACGCCCGGCTCCGCCGCGTGTAGGTCTTCTTCGGGCGGGTCGTCGCGGGCCTGGTCGTCCACTTCTCGGCGTCCGGGCAGCTCAGCCGGTGGTGCAGGCGCAGCCGGTGACCCTCCGCCACGGACGCCTGCCGGGCGCCCTTGGTGCCGAGCACGGACACGATCAGGCCCCACGTGTCGTGGTGCCAGAGCAGCGCGTTGCCGTGCTCGTCGTCCGGCTCGTAGTCCAGCGGCATCGGCACCGCGTCGTGCTTGGGCTCCGTCTTCGCCCAGACGATCAACCCCTTGCAGTAGTTGCAGCGCTGCTTGGTGATCTGCGCGGCGCGTTCGGCGCGCTCAGCGCTGCGATTGACTGGGGCGCTGGGGGTGTGAGGGGTGGTCACTGGGGTCTCCGGTCTCCGTGGTGGTGGTCGCGGTCGTGGTGGGGCAGGTGCAGGTTGGCGGAGCGGTCGTGGTGGTCGCTGCGGTGGGGGACTCCTGCGGCGCCGGTGGCGCCGTGGGCGCCCGCGGTGTGCGCGCCGGGGCGTCGCTGCGCGGGCGGCCCCCCGCGGGCGCCTGCGGGGCCGCCACGGGCCCTACAGCGGCCGTTTGAGGGGCCAGGGCGGGGGCCGACGGGGGGCGCGGGGCCGCCGCGGGGGCGGAAACGCCCTGAGTTGCCCTCTGCGCCTTCACCACGGGGGGTCTGGTGGGTACCGGCGCGGGGGGCCTTGTTCGCCGCACAGGCGCGCTCGTGGCCGCCGTGGCGGGCCTTCGCGGCCCGGTAGCCCTCCCCCCGGTGCGCCGGGCGGCCGGGGTGGGCGGTGCGGCGGTGTCCGGGCCGACCGACACCACCGGGCTCGTGCCCGGCGTCATCAGCGTCTCCGAGGGCGCCGCGGGCCCGGAGATGTCCGGCACCGGCACGGTCGTGAGCGGCTGCGTGAGCAGCGCCGGACCGGACGCGATGAACGCCGCCAGCGCCACGCCGACGATCAGCACCGCCCACAGCCAGGGGCGGCGGTACAACGGGGGCGCGGCGCGGTGCCGGGCTTTGCTCACGGCGGCCGGGACACGAAGAACGCGTCAAGCGCCTCGCGGAGGTCCTCCTCGTCGGGGCAGGGAACACCGGTCTCCTCCGTGCAGGGGTGGTTCTTCACGTACTCCAGGGCGCGGCGGGCGAGCTGCCACGCCACGTCGACCCGGTCCGTGGTGTCGGTCATGGTGGGCAGCCGTAGCGGGTGCGCCGCACCAGCGCGAGCGCCATCAGCAGCTCGGGGTCCTCCGCGATCAGGTCGACGAGGTGTTCGCAGGCCAGATCGAGGGCGGGCGCCGCGCACGCCTCGGCGACCGGGCCGCGGAGCCGGTGCGCCGCGGTGGCGAGCGCGTCGGCGAGGCTCAGCGCCTCGGCGGTGACCGGGGCGCTCACGACCCGCTCCCGACGGCCAGCGGCGTCCCGTTGGCTAACTCCGGCCACGACTGCGCCGGGGACGGTTCGAGCAGGTTCATCTCCCGCAGCCGGGCGTCCATCTCGGCGACGCCGTCGAGGTAGCCGCGCTCGTAGGCCTCCGCGGTGCCCCACTGGTGGCAGGTCTCCCCCCAGGTGACCAGCCGGGCCCGCAGGTCCGGGTCGGACACCCCGTGCAGGATGCCGCGCAGCTCCCCGGCCAGCTCCCGCGGCAGGTACCGGGCGGCGCCCGGATCGGGGCCGGTCACCGCGCGCTCCGGGCGATCACGGCGTCCAGGTCGATGGACGCCGCGTAGTCGCGCACGTAGGCCACGGCCAGCGCGTGCGCCCGGGTGACCACGGCGGCCCAGCGGAGTTCCTCGGCGACGTCGCGCGTCACGGTCGGCTCGGGGATGCCCCAGCGCGCGGTGACGGGGGTCTGCTCGGCGGCGTCGGCGATGGCGGCCCAGAGCGCGGCGAACTGGCCGTGTTGGCGGGCCGCGAGGTCGGCGGCCTCGCGCAGGTCGGAGATGGTGCGTTC
>Ga0070712_100000123_pt1 | contig 40899 bp, 35 predicted proteins | sample LARL81metaG_FD_71396 | JGI IMG/M metagenome (GOLD analysis project Ga0070712, IMG submission 71396) | Corn, switchgrass and miscanthus rhizosphere microbial communities from Kellogg Biological Station, Michigan, USA - LAR L8-1 metaG | ecosystem: Host-associated > Plants > Roots > Rhizosphere ...
GGAGGCGGTATTCCGATCACTTATGCCTACGTCTCCGACGCGCACGACGGACATGGCACGGCCGGCAACGTCCACTTCGCCTTTGGTCCCGGCGAGGCAGGATACGAGCAGCAATTGCAGGACTATGATCGTGCCTTTGAGAAATTCTTCGATCGTCTGGCTGCTGATGGAATTCGTCCTGAGTAGACGGTGAATGTTTGACCTTGGGGTCACGAATGGATCAGATCTACGCATGCTGAAGTGGTCGGAACAGGTGGCCGCATGGCTGGAGGCGAACCATAGTGGTCGTCCTGAAACTAGGCTCGCAAGATTCTCCCATCGATATGCCCTCGCCAGTTGCCAGCAGCCGGTGTCGCTGTCACTGTGCCGTTCATCGCTTTCCTGAATGCGGCTTGAAATTGTGTCATTTCTTCGTGGGTGCCGACGGTGATACGCGTCCAGGTGGGCATGATTGGCCACACTCTTCCGATCATCACATTCTGTTGGGCCATGGCCTCGACAATGCTTTTCGCGGGGCGTTTCGTGTCCAGCATAAAACAATTGGACTGCGAGGAAATGTAGGTGTATCCGTTTTGTTCAAGCCACTGAAAGGTTTCGGCGCGTACCGCCGCATTGATTCGCTTGCGCTCCGGAATCAATTGCGGATCTTTGAGGCTCGCGATCGCTGCTGACACGGCAGTAATGGGCATGAAATTTCCGCCAAAGTTATCCAGCCGGTCCAGCAGATCGGGACGCCCCACGGCAAAGCCGCAACGGATTCCCGCCAGACCATAAGCCTTCGAAAAGGTGCGCAGCACGATTATGTCTTTGTCAGCCTTGACCAGGTCGAGGGCAGAAGGCATATCGGCAAAATGCAGGTACGCTTCGTCGACCAGCACCACTGCGCCCTTAGGCTTATTGTCCACCGCGAATTCAATTTCGGAATGCGCGGTAAGCGTTCCAGTCGGATTATTGGGATTGCAGATGTAAATGACGCCGGCATCCGGCGCAGATGCCAGCATTTTGCGCACGTCGTGCGCATGGGTCTTGGTCAACGCTACCGGCACTACGCGCGCACCCGACGCCTTTGACATGAACGCGCCCGCTTCGAAGGTTGGATCAGCGGTGACGTAGCTTCGCGTCGGCGACGTGTAGGCCAGCACGGTGTAGTGCAGAGGTTCGCTTGATCCCGCGAAGAGGCGAACGTAATCGGTCTTCAATCCCTCTTGCTGTGCGAACAGTTTGACGAGTTCGTCGCTCAGATCGTCGCGGTAACGTCCGCCGTCAGGCGTAATCGCCGCAATGGCTTCGCGCGCCCCGGCTGACGGCCCGAGGGGGTTCTCGTTCGAATCCAGAAAGATGACGTCTTTGCGATCCGTCGACAGATGACGCCGCGAGGCATGAGCGAGCATAGGCTCAGTGACCAGGCGAAAGCCGGCGACGGTTGCTGCTGTTGCGGAAAGCTTTAGAAACGACCGCCGGGACGACGCGACAGCGTTCGAAGGCATAGCGAACCTTCCTAAAGATGAAACCCTGCTCGCGTCGAGCAATGCGGCAGGTTGCTGGATTCTGGACCGCTACAATGGGCAAGTCAAGAGGCGCCTGACATTTTCGTAAGCACCGCGCGAATGCGATCTCCGACGATTGCGTCTTCACCGGGCTGCAACATCCATACTCCAACTACGAGAGTGTTCGCATCGGCCGGTATGCCCTGATTTGGCTTTTGGCCAGTGTTCGGGTTCAGTTCAATCGAAGGTTGCCCGCTGCGCAACGCGGCCACGATCTGGGTGGTGCTGACCCCAGTGACGGCCGGATCGAAGCGTATCAGGAGGTGCGGAACATGGTTTGCGATCTTCGGCACAACGGTCTCCGTCGTGACTGAAGGAATGCCTTTTACGGCAGCCGCGATGAGATCGATCCTCTTCTGGTAGTCGCCTTGCATTGATTCTTCCGTATGCGAGAGAACCCAGTCGACCGCTGCGACCATCCCCACAATCTGCTCCTTGGCCACTTTCATGCCGCGGCCGATACCGTCATCCGGATTATTGTTCTGATGGGCCAGGTCAGTCAGACTCTTTTTGCCCAGGAGCAGACCTGCGTTTTGCGGACCGCGCATTCCTTTGCCCCCGGAAAACGACACCAGGTCGAAGCCCATGCCGGTGTACTTCCATAGATTCGAAATTGGTGGCATGTCGGCGGCGGCGTCGAGGTGGCAGGGGATTTTGTATTTGTGTGCTACGCGCAGCCACTCTTCACGGCCGATCTGGGCGCTCCCTGCGATCCCAACTTCGTCTTCCGCGGCATTGAAAAAATTTGTCATGATCGCATGGCCTGCGCCGCAAGCACGCTCGTAGTCGTCGAGGCTGACAACCTCGGTCACCCGCGCCCCGCAGAGATACATCGCACGATCATATCCATAGCGATGGGCCCGTTGTACGATGACCTGATTTTTCATTCCGTCGATTGCCTGCGGCATATCGAGCACATTGATGTTGTTCGTCTGTTGCATGCAAGCTGCAGTGGCGAGACTGATCGCTCCCGAGGCTCCGGAGGTTACGACTGCCCCTTCGCACGTGAGGCGCTGCGCGATATATTCGCCAGCCTTCCGCTGAAGGTCGCGCAAACGCACAGGATGGAGCGCGGCCTTCTGCACTGCAGCCAGAACCTCGGGTGGCATGCATGCGGCGGTCAGCATGGTGTAGGTGCCCGCGGCGTTGATGATCGTCGGGACACCGAGCTTGGCATAGTAGTCCTCACCATCCGACGATTGCGTCCGCGACGATAGAGTTTTAGCGGACGAAATGAGGGGTGCCGCGCCAAGGGCCGCCGTGAGCGAACTGGCCCAGCGTAAGAAACGGCGACGGGAAAAGAAACCTGCCTGAGATTCACTCGATGCCGACATGCGGTTGCTCCGTTCTTTGTATGTTCATCGCTTTAGGGTTGCCTTGACCTGCGTTGCCGGACCCGCTGATCCAGTCGGTTGCAAAGTAACATACGGGACAGTGCCTCACTTTATAGTACTGCTCGCGAGACCATGCGTTTCTCTGGAGCTAACCGAACGAAGGGACGCGCGTCAAGCCCGTTTCAGCAGATCGCTATTCGACTCCAGGACCAGACGCGCAAGTCAGCAGGGGCAACCCCGTCACGTCCGCCTGGCTAATAGTTTGAAGCTCGGGTCGAAAGCGAGCACGGTTTGACCCACTCCGCACCCTCCAATAAACTGAAAACATTCCACTTCGAACATAACCTATGGCCGATAGCATTCACGTCAAGCTTCCTGACGGGTCCGTGAAAGATGTCCCCAAGGGGACGACCGCGCTCGAGATCGCAAAATCGATTGGCCAGCGGCTGGCAGATGCCACGCTCGTCGCCAAAACCAACGGCGATCTGATCGATATCACCCGGCCCCTCGAGAAAGACACTGATCTCCGCCTGCTGACCGATCGCGATCCTGAGGCGCTGGAAGTTTACCGGCATTCCTCTGCTCACCTTCTCGCCGCTGCTGTGCTGGAGCTATTTCCGGAAACCAAGCTGGGCCACGGGCCGCCGACCGATACTGGATTCTTCTACGATTTCTATCGCCCCACTCCGTTTACCCCCGAAGATCTGCAGAAGATTGAAAAGAAGATGCAGGAGCTGGTACAGCGGGATCTTCCTTACGCCCGCGAGTTTCTGCCGCGCAATGAAGGACTGGCGAAGTTCAAGGGCGAAGGCGACTTCATGAAGTGCCATTTCATCGAGCAATTCACCAAGCCCGATGAAAAGATTTCGATTTATAAGACCGGCAAGTTTCTGGATTTCTGTCGCGGCCCGCACATCCCTTCGACGGGGAAGATCAAGGCGTTCAAGCTGCTGAATATTGCCGGCGCCTACTGGCTGGGTGACGAGAAGAACCCGCAACTGCAGCGCATTTACGGGACGTCGTTTTTCTCGAAGAAAGACCTCGACGATTTCATTAATAAACAGGAAGAGGCCAAGAAGCGCGACCATCGCGTCCTGGGCCAGCAACTCGATTTGTTTTCCATCCAGGAACTGGCGGGGCCGGGGCTGATTTTCTGGCATCCCAAGGGCGGAATCATCCGCAAGGAGATGGAAGAGTGGATGCGCTCGGAATATTTAAAGCGCGGCTACTCGCTGGTATACACGCCGCACGTGGCGCGGCGGCAGTTGTGGCAGACCTCCGGACACGAAGGCTACTACGCGCAGAACATGTTCGACGTCATGGAACTCGACGATGCCGAATACCGCATGAAACCGATGAACTGTCCGTTCCACATCCTGATCTACAAAGACTCGCTGAAATCGTATCGCGACCTGCCGGTGCGGCTGGGCGAGTTGGGGACGGTATATCGCTACGAGCGCTCGGGTGTGATGCACGGCCTATTGCGGGTGCGCGGCTTCACCCAGGATGATGCTCACATTTTTTGTACGCCGGAGCAGATTGAAAAAGAGATCGCCGATTGCGTCGAGTTCGCTCGCGATGTTCTCAAAGATTTCGGTTTCGACAAATTCCAGACCGAGCTCTCGACTTGGAATCCTACGGATCGCAGAAATTTTGTCGGCAGCGACGAGCAGTGGAACAAGGCTACCGCCTCGCTCGAAAAGGTTCTCAAGGAACTGAACATCGAATACACCACCATTCCTGGAGAAGCCGCGTTCTACGGGCCGAAGATCGACATCAAGCTGGTGGACGCAATCGGCCGCCTGTGGCAGCTTTCCACCGTGCAGTTCGATTTCAACCTGCCGCAACGCTTCGGCCTCGAATATGTTGCCGAAGACGGATCGCGCAAACAGCCGGTAATGGTGCACCGGGCTTTGTACGGTTCGGTCGAACGCTTCTTCGGCGTGTTGATCGAGCATTACGCCGGAGCGTTCCCGGTCTGGCTGTCGCCTGTGCAGGCGGTGATGATTCCGATCTCGGAGCGCCACGCCGAGTACGCCAGCAAAGTTGCCGCACAACTGAAAGCAGTAGGAGTGCGAGTACACGTTGATGCGCGCAATGAAAAGATGAATGCCAAAATCCGCGAGCACGCCATGCAGAAAGTGCCGTTCCTGCTAGTAATGGGAGATAAAGAAGCGGAGGCTGGCAAAGTAAACGTCCGCACTCGGGGAAAAGAGAAGACGGAGGACATGCCGGCGTCGGAGTTCGTGGAGAAGATCAGGAAGCTGATCGCGGAGAAAAGCCCGGGATTGTAGATCGACGTGGGGACTGCCGCCTACGGCTGTCCAGGCGAGCCTGCTTGTTGTCAATCTTCGGTTCCCAGAGCAAGCTTGACGGTGGTGATCGTCGGCGTCATCTCCGATACGCATGGACTGCTTCGGCCCGAGGCACTTTTCGCGCTGCGCGGCTCTGACTACATCATTCATGCTGGGGACATTGGCGATCCGGACATTCTGACGAGACTTGGCGAGCTTGCGCCGGTTACGGCGATTCGCGGCAACGTGGATCGCGAGGCCTGGGCGCAAAAGATTCCTAAAACAAACGTACTCGAGGCCGGTGGCATCTCCATCTACATTCTGCACAACCGGAACGAACTGGATTTGAAACCAGAGGCTGGCGGTTTTGCGGTTGTCATCTACGGGCACAGCCATGTGGCTATGCAAGAAATGAAAAGTGGAGTGCTTTATTTCAACCCGGGCAGCGCGGGACCGAGAAGATTTCGGCTGCCGGTGTCGGTTGGGCGGTTGACTGTAAAGGGTGGGAAAGTCTCCGCAGAAATTGTTGAGGTTGTGCCCGGAGCCAGTTAGGCGAGCTTGCTCGAGCGAGCGGACGAGGTGTCCGCCCGCTACGCGGTAATTAAGAGCGATGCTTCTTATGACGGGATTGGGGCCGGGGGCGCTGGCGGTGCCGGGGGAGCAGGAGGCGCCGGTGTTTGTCCGCCGCCGGTGTTGACTAAGTCCTTCAACTCTTTGCTGGGCTTGAAGAACGGGATCTTCTTTGCGGGCACATCAACGCGCTCCCCGGTCTTTGGATTGCGGCCCACCCGTGGCTTGCGCTGTCGCGTCCGAAAGCTGCCGAAGCCGCGGATCTCGATTTTGTCGCCCACACGAAGCGAGCGCACAATGCTGTCGAAGATAGTCTCGACGATAACTTCACTGTCCTTGCGCGTTAATTCCGCCAGCTTGGAGACTTCGTCGATCAGATCAGCTTTTGTCATACGCTCCTCGCTCCGTTTTGTGATTTCCGCCTGCGGGTGACTACTAGCCTGGACCGGAGCCGCCAAGCCTCTATAAACTTCTCAAATTTCAGGGGTTTTGCGCAAGGGGCTTTTCCGGGTCGCGGCGGACTTCGTGCCAGTCTTGGATTGAGATTAAACCCTATTTCCACAAGAAATAGAAGCCAGTGTGCTGATCCAGCAGTTTTTCCCGGCTGGGCAGCCATTCGGATACATCCCCAAACAACAAATCGAGTACCGTTTTGCGATTTGTATCCGGATGTACGAGGACAGGCTTCCCCGTGATACCGACGGCCTTGGCGGTGTCGTCGACCGCAGCTTCAAAGTCCGCAATCTGATCGATCATATGCATGCCAAGTGCCTGTTCTCCCGTCCAGACCCTGCCGTCGGCAATGGACTTAATGTCTTCCACTTTGGCGTGCCGGCCGTCAGCCACAGCGCTCACGAATTGTCCGTACATATTGTCAATCAGGGATTGGAGATACGCTCGTTCCTTGGGGGTCAAATCGCGTGACGGGTCGCCCGTGCTTTTGTATTCGCCAACCGTCAGAACTTCGGGTTTCAGGTGCGCCCAGCGCATGAGTTCGCCGTAATTGACCCACTCAGAAATCACCCCGATGGATCCGACGACGCTACCGCTATCGGCATAAATCTTGTTAGTGGCGGACGACACATAATAAGCGCCACTTGCGCCGACCGTCTCGATCGAAGCCACAATGCGTTTTTTCTTCTGATCGCGAACCCGCTTGACTTCGCGGTAGATTTCTTCCGAAGCGGCAACTCCTCCGCCAGGCGAGTTGACGTGCAAAATGATGGCCTTGATGGAATCGTCATCACCGAATTTCTTAACCTGTTGCACCACCGTACTGGGATCGAGGATGACGCCTTCCAGCTCGACGACGCCAATCTTGTCTCCAAACGTGGATCGCAAGGATGCGTTTTCTCCGCCCGCATGCAGGCTGACGTAGACCAGCGCGAACACCGCCAGTACAAAGAGGAAGAAAGCTCCTCCTCCAATCACGATCCAAAGGAAAGTGCGCGAACGCCCTGATTCAGCCATACAGATTGCATAGTTTAGCACTTGGGGCGGTTTCTGGTTTCCGGTTTCTAGGTTTCTCATAATCTAGCGAAGTAAACGGCCAAAAGTCATTTGAGGGTGTCACCAGGCAAAACTATCCCAAGAAACGTCCTTGACGAGAGCGCCAGAGCTTCGTAACATGACGCGCCTAGCGGGGAGGGCGAACCAAATGGCTGCATTCTGTGTAGGTTGTGGAAACCCACTGGCGGACGGAGCCAGGTTTTGTAATAAGTGCGGAGCGACTCAGCCCGCTGCGCCGGCCTCCGTTGCCAGCGCGTCCACGCCGTCTCCCATTACACCTGCGCCCACCGGAACCAGTACCGGCGTGAAGATCCTCATCGGCATACTGGCCTTTTTCATGGTCCTGATCCTGGCGGTGGCTGGAAGCTGTGTCTATATCGGGTACCGGGTTAAGCAAAAGGCGCACGAGTTCAGAACATCCATGGGCGGGGATGCACGTCCCTATACCGGGCGTCGACAGCCTTGCGCGATGCTGACCACAAGCGAAGCGTCGGCCGCCATCGGACAGCCCGTCGCATCGGTTGAACAACGGGGAACGATGGTTTGCGAATACACGTACGGTTCGAACGATCAGCACTTTGACGTCAACTACACCTGGCAGGGTGGCGGCATCACTATGGGCATTACTCGCGGCGCCATGAAACATGTGGCGGGGATGGACACATTCACTACCCTCGATGGCATCGGCGATGAAGCTTATCTCGCTCCGGGAAACTCGGCTCTGATGATGCGCAAAGGCGACGTACTGGTGCAAATCGATTTACGCGAAGGTGGAATCAGCCCGCAAGCGGCGGAGAATATGGCAAGAAAGATTGCCGGCCGCCTATAAGAGAGCCGAAACAATTGACAACTTCTGGTTCGCAACACACCGGAAACTTACAAAAAGAAGCTACGCAGGAACGATGACTGGCAAAGCTTTCCGCTCGACTCTGACCTCAATCGGAGTGTCACAAATATACTCACCATCCGCGTAAACCTGCACCGGCCGATCGGTCTCGATCCGCAAACTTTCCGTCTGAAAATACTTAACCTCGTCGACATTCAAGTGAGAGCCAGAATAGACGGAAGGAAATAACCGGAGGAGGCGTAGCCTTCGCATATGTTCGACCAGGCAAATGTCGAGTTTGCCATCTTCGAACTGCGCTCGGGGCGCGATCTGGATACCACCGCCGTAGCCTGGTGCGTTGGCAAAAGCCGCCATCATAACCACGCTCTGGTAGTGAAATGGTCCGAAAGTTGAGCTTGCATGGGCCGAATGCAGATTGATCGTCATTGGCTTAAAATTAAGCAGAGCGGGTAGAAGACCAAGGGCGTAACCGCCATGGCTACGAACCCATCGGGGAAGGCGGTTCGCGCGACGGGCGATTTCTGAATCGAGCCCGACTCCGCCGATACAACAGAAATATTTCTCGCCTTCAGTTTTCGGCGGTTTCGAAGGTGACCACGAATCTGGGACTAATAAACCAGAAACTAGGGAGCGCCCGGTGTTCTGCGGGCTGACAACTCCGAGGTCAATCTGCCGCACTTTGCCCTTGCCGGAAATGAACTGTCGCCACGCCAAAAGCGAATCGGCTACCTTATTCAGGCCCAGCGCCCGAGCGAAATCATTGCCACTACCGCGAGGAACCACTAGCACCGGCAACTGCAGTCGCACCAATTGCTCTAAATGACGATGTACCGTCCCGTCACCGCCGAAGACTACGACCGCGCCAACATCAGTCCGACAAATGGGCAACCCAAGCTGCCATTCAGCATCCGAATTGCGTGTAAACGGATGGAGATGCTTGCTTGACGAACTCAATCCAAGAATCGCGGCAGCTCGCATTTCGCCGTCCGAGATTAACAAAAATATAGCGCCAGGTGCGGGTTGGTTTTGTGCGCTGTCAAGGGCGGGATGGCTTCTGGTGGTTGAAAGCGCTAAGGCAGATATCGTCGTGAGCAACTGCAGTGGCCTGGCAGGTTGAAGTTATGTGTCGAGGCGGGCATAATCTTTCTACTGGCTCACGTTCAAACTCCTGTCCACTCGCCATTTCCAAAAGGGGCATTCAAATATGGGTTCGCGAGCTTGGGTAGCAGTGTGTTTGTCGATCGGTATCGCAATAACCTATGCAGGTTGCGGTGGCGGTTCTTCGTCTTCGCCTTCTACGCCTGGGGGAACGCCCGCGATTATGACCCACCCGGCTAGCCAAACGGTGGCTCCGGGTCAGAGTGCAACCTTTTCGGCGGTGGCGAGCGGCAGCAGCCCGTTGACGTATCAGTGGCAGAAAAATGGAACGGCGATTACCGGCGCCACCACGTCGAGCTATACGACTCCGCCGGTCACCGTAGCTGACGACGGCTCAAAATTCCGGGTGCAAGTAAGCAATTCTGCCGGTAGTACGACCAGCAACGAGGCAACCCTCACAGTTCAAACTACACCCACTGCGTCGACAGTCGACGTTGTCACCTATCACAACGACATTGCCCGCACGGGCCAGAACCTGAACGAAACGGCTTTGACAACCGCCAATGTCAATTCATCGACTTTCGGGAAAATCCGTTCCCTGTCGGTCGACGGCAAAGTAGACGCCCAACCTCTTTACTTGAGTGGACTGCAGAATGTTGCAGGCGGAACCCACAATGTGGTCTATGTCGCCACGGAACACGGCAGCGTCTATGCATTTGACGCAGACGGCGGTGCACAATTGTGGAAGGTTTCCATGCTAGGCTCAGGCGAGACGACGAGCGATGCCCGGGGATGCGATCAGATCACGCCCGAGATCGGCGTTACCGCTACTCCGGTGATTGATCGGGCGGCGGGTCCTAATGGGACCATCTATGTTGTCGCGATGTCAAAATCTGGATCCGATTATTTCCAGCGCCTGCACGCTCTGGATCTCACGACGGGAGCGGAATTGTTTGGCGGCCCCAAACTCATCCAAGCAACATTCCCCGGCGTTGGAGATAACAGTTCCAATGGAAACGTGGTATTTGATGCCCCACAGTACAAAGATCGCGCCGGACTCCTGCTGCTGAACGGAGTGATCTACACCACCTGGGCGTCGCATTGCGACATCCGGCCTTATACCGGGTGGATCATCGGATACGACCAGAACACTCTCGCGCAGACCAGCGTGCTGAACCTTGTTCCGAACGGTAGCGCGGGCGCGATATGGATGTCAGACACTGCGCCGTCAGCTGATAGCTCCGGCAATATTTATGTTCTCGACGCCAACGGGGACTTTGGCACAACCTTGAATGGGAGCGGATTTCCCACCAACGGCAACTTTGGGAATGCCTTCCTGAAGATCGCAACGTCGAACGGGCTGGCGGTGGCGGATTATTTCGAAATGCAGAATCAACAGTCGGAGAACGACTCGGACGCCGATCTGGGATCTGGCGGGCCTCTGGTGTTGCCTGACCTTACCGACGGTTCCGGCGCTACCCAGCATCTCGCCGTGGGTGCCGGAAAAGACGCTCACATTTACGTCGTCAACCGAGACGCGATGGGGAAATTCAACGCGGGCAGTAACAATGTCTACCAAGAACTTACGGGAGTTCTGGGAGCTGGAGAGTTTGGCATGCCAGCTTATTTCAGTAACACAGTTTATTTTGGCGCGGTCGGAGACGCGATCAAGGCATTCAAAATTACCAACGCCATGCTTTCACCCAGTCCCAGCTTTCAAACCAGTAATAGCTTTGTCTATCCAGGTACAACCCCAAGTGTCTCGGCCAACGGTACAGGAAATGGCATTGTCTGGGCGGCGGAGAACAACCCTGCGGGCGCGGTATTGCACGCTTATGATGCTTCCAATCTTCACGAACTGTATAACAGCAACCAGGCCGCTGGTGGTCGAGATCAGTTTGGAGCCGGCAATAAATTCATCACGCCGACAATCGCGAACGGGAAAGTGTTTGTAGGGACAACCAACAGCGTGGGAGTATTCGGGTTGTTGCAGTAGTTGCGATCATCCTGATGAGTCGTGCCCTCCGCTGGCGACTAAGGCCCGGGTATTTATACGGGAGCTGGGCTGGTTTCGAAGGACTCTCTGAGAGTATTCGGTCGGGAGATCCTTCGACTTCATAAACCGATTCGCAAGCCGAATCGGTTTACCGCGCTCCGGATGACATTTATTGTGGGGACAATTTGTTTCGTTCAACATGATGAATGGGCAGTTGAGCTTGCTCAGCCCGCACGGGTCGCACGAACTTTCTTAATCTTTCGGCCGACCTGCAGCAGGATCGGTCGACTGAGATCTAGCGAGACGGCTGGATCAGTTTTCACTTCGCCATTCACCTTCACGGCATTCTGCTTCAGTTTTCGCACTGCTTCACTCACTGACTCCGCAAGGCTGATCTTCGCTAGCAGCTTATCCAGCCTGACTCGGCCGTCCGGGGTTACTTCCACGGGCGCTTCGACCTCCTCAACGTTTTCAGGAACTTCATCCTTCTGAAATTGTTTTGCCCAATCCGCAGCTGCTTGGGCTGCCGCGTCGGCCGATTGAAAGTCCGTCACGATGCGGCGTGCCAGATCCTTCTTTGCCTCCATGGGATGCGACTCGCTTTTCATCGTTTCAATTTCAGCCAGCTGAACATCCGTCAGCAACTCGTAATATCTCCACATCATGGCATCTGAAATAGACATGACCTTGCCATACATCTCAAGAGGCAGCTCCTGGATGCCGATGGCGTTGCCGAGTGATTTCGACATTTTCTGCACGCCGTCAAGACCTTCGATGATCGGAGTGGTGAGCACTACTTGCGACTCCTGGCCGTAGGCGCGTTGCATTTCGCGGCCAACCAGCAAATTGAACTTCTGGTCCGTCCCCCCAAGTTCAACATCACACTGCAGTGCGACCGAGTCGTATCCTTGAGCCAGTGGGTACAGCAGTTCGTGCATGGCGATAGGTTTTTCTTCCTGAAATCGTTTGTGGAAGTCCTCGCGTTCGAGCATCTGCGAAACCGTGAATTTCGCGGTCAGCCGAATCCAGTCGGCGGGTTTCATTTTGTCGAACCACTCGCTATTAAAACGAGTTTCTGTTTTCGCCTGCGAAAGAATCTTGAATACCTGCGCCATGTAGGTTTTGGCATTGCGCATGATGTCATCCGCGCTGAGCGGCGGACGAGTCGCGGAGCGCCCAGTAGGATCGCCAATCATGCCCGTGAAGTCGCCGATCAAGAATATGACGGCGTGTCCGAGGTCTTGAAAATGCTTGAGCTTGCGCAGGAGCACGGTGTGGCCAAGATGCAGGTCGGGCGCCGTTGGGTCGAAGCCGGCTTTAATGCGAAGGGGTTTGCCAGTAGCCAGAGATTTTTCCAATTTGGTGCGAAGTTCAGACTCCTTCACGATTTCCGCGGAGCCCTTCTTTATGTAGGCAAGTTGTTCGTCGACGGGGAGGAAGGTGGGCATAGGGTAAAGATTATAGCGGCGGCCGCGGCGATTTTAGATTTCAGGCGCCAAAATCATGACCCGAAGCCAGGTGCGCCATGCCTAACGAAATATGGTCTTCTTCACCAACCTGCGACCGGCAAAATCAATTTGTTCATGCAAAACGATATCAATCGCTTCACTATAAGCCTGGTGTTCTTCTGCGAGTATGCGAACGGCGAGCGTATGCTCGTCATCGGTGTCGAGCACCGGAATTGCTTTTTGCACGATGATGGGCCCGTGATCAAGTTCTTCATCGACGAAATGTACGGTGCAGCCAGTTATTTTCACGCCGTAGACGAAGGCTTGCTCCTGCGCCTCGAGACCGGGGAATGACGGTAGCAGCGAGGGGTGGATATTCAAAATGCGTCGTGGAAATTGCTGCACGAACCACGGAGAGAGCAACCGCATGTACCCCGCCAGACAGATAAGGTCAACCTTGCGTTGTTGAAGGGCAGCCACGACTTCGCGATCATGATCTTCGCGCGACTTACCTTTCGAGGCAATAACCAACGCTTCCAGTCCCAGATGTTTCGCGATGGCAAGTCCCCCGGCATCGGGCTTGTTCGAAATGACGACCGCAACGCGTGCGTCCGGAATCTTTCCGGCAGCCACGTTTTTGGAAATCGCTTCAAGGTTCGAACCGCGTCCGGAAAGGAGGATTCCAAGGTTTTTCATGAAGGAAGTTTTCACCCGTCAGCTGTCCAGCATCAGCCCGCCATTCAGCATGATAATTCACAAATCAGTTCGACTTTCCAAATCCCAAATCGTCTTGGCATCCTGAGCGTAGCGAAGGACCTGTGTACTTCCCCGAGTTACGATTCTTCGCAAGAAAAAGCACTCTTGGTAAGTAGGACCGGCCGGTCGGCTTCTTGGAAGATGCGCCGAAGATGCGCCCGATACGAAGATACGCAAGATATGCACCTGACGAAACGGGAGGATGGGCTATTTGCATTTATTCGTGTCTGATATAGTTTTCAGAGCCATGTATCAGGATTTTCATGTCGTCGATCGCTGGAGCAAAGCCAAACTGCACTGTATCTATCAGGCGCTAATTGTGGCTATCGCCACTCGCCATGCCGACGCGGTCGACATCAAATTTTTGGTAGACGGGCGGCCGGTTTGGGTCGCTCTCCCGCATCCCGCGTGGGTGGAATACAAGAAACGCACTGGCCAGGCCATCACAGACACACTCGCGGTAGAGATTGCCGGTCATTATTTGAAGGCTGCGGCGGAGTCTGGCGAAGGGTTAGGGCGTGATATCTATTCGCTGACGGTGGAAGAAACCCTCAAGCATTTGGAAGCTGTGGCGGCTGGGGCGTCTTCGGAGCCAGTGGCCTCGGTTTAGACCGCGAGGTCAGGCCCTGACGAGCGGAACCGGCGCGGATCTTCCCGAACCGCTTCTCCATCTTTCTCCACAACCTAAGCACGAACGAGACGCTCACGCCCGCAGTAGCTAGAGGCGGCAGATTAGTAGTTCTCGTTCGTAAATCATTTCGGGCGGAAGGTGGGCGTGAAGGAGAATGAACAATTCTTCGTGTCCGATGACTTCTGAGCGCCACGCGGCTCGGTCTACCGCCTGCAGTTGTTGAAATTTCTCTTTGGGAAAGTCGAGACCCGTCCATTCGATATCTTCGTAATGCGGCGTCCAGCCGATCGGAGTCTCTTTGCCTTGGGATCGCCCATGAACGCGATCGACGATCCACTTGAGCACTCTCATGTTGTCGCGGAAACCCGGCCACATGAAGTTACCGTCCGCATCTTTCCTGAACCAATTCACGTGGAATATGCGTGGAGTTTTGCTCAACCGGCGCTGCATTTTGATCCAGTGCCGGAAATAGTCTCCCATGTGATAGCCGCAAAACGGCAGCATCGCCATGGGGTCGCGGCGAACCTTGCCAACCATTCCACCCGCCGCCGCCGTAGTTTCGGAGCCCATCGTTGCCCCGACGTAGACTCCCGCGCTCCAGTTAAAAGCCTGATAGATGAGCGGGATTGTGCTGGCCCGCCGGCCTCCGAAAATGATGGCGCTGATCGGCACTCCATTCGGGTCTTCCCATGCTTCATCGATGGTCGGACATTGCGAAGCTGGAGCGGTAAAGCGCGCATTGGGATGGGCTGCCTTGGTGCCTGTCTGCTTCCCCAGTTCGGGTGTCCACAGGTTGCCTTGCCAGTCTAGGCATTCGGCGGGTGGCTCGTCGGTCATGCCCTCCCACCACACGCCGCCTTCCGGCGTCATGGCCACGTTAGTAAAAATGGTGTTGCGCGAGAGCGTGGCCATCGCATTGGGGTTGGTTTTTTCCGAGGTTCCCGGCGCCACACCAAAAAAGCCCGCTTCCGGATTGATCGCGCGCAAACATCCTTCGGCGTCAGGTTTGATCCATGCGATATCGTCGCCCACCGTCCAAATCTTCCAGTCCTGTAGGCCCTTAGGCGGCACCATCATGGCGAAGTTGGTTTTGCCGCAGGAGCTGGGAAATGCTGCTGCCACGTAAGTTTTCTTGCCCTTCGGATCTTCCACACCCAGGATGAGCATGTGCTCCGCCATCCAGCCTTCGTCGCGGGCAATGTTGGAAGCAATCCGCAAAGCAAAGCATTTCTTACCCAGTAAAGCATTACCACCATAACCGGAACCGTATGACCAGATTTCGCGGGTCTCGGGAAAGTGGACGATGTATTTTTCCGGGTTGCAGGGCCACGGAACGTCCTCCTGTCCCGGAGCCAGGGGAGCTCCAACGCTGTGTATGCATGGCACGACCCGCTGTTCGTCCTTGTCAATTTCCCTGAATACGTCGATACCGATGCGAGCCATGATTCGCATATTCACGACAACATAGGGCGAATCCGTGAGCTCTACTCCGATCTGAGACATCGGGCCGCCCACCGGTCCCATGCTGAACGGCAACACATACATGGTGCGACCCTGCATGGCGCCGTCAAACTTTTCCTTTAATTTGCGGCGCATGACGTAAGGGTTTTCCCAGTTGTTGGTGGGGCCGGCGTTGTCCTTTGAAAGGGAACAGATGAATGTCCGGTCCTCGACGCGAGCCACATCGCCGGCGTCCGAGCGCGCCAGATAGCAACCGGGCCATAATTTCTGGTTCAACTTTGTAAGAGATCCGCTGTCTACCATCTCCCGCAGGAGTTTGTCGTTTTCCGCCTGTGAGCCGTCTACCCAATGAATGTTCTTTGGTTTAGTCAGTCGGGCGGTCTTCTCGACCCATTTGATCAGGTGGATATTGCTAGTGAGGGCGCGGAGCCGTGCTGTTTTTGTGGCCATCGTAGTCCAAAAAAGTAATCGATCAAAACCTAAGGATCAGAATCCCATCATTCCATTCTGCCAGAGAAGTTGCCGGAATGCTTGTCACTGCCGGCAGGCATCCGATAACAAATTGCAAACGTTGGGTTTATCGGCTGTTCAGAAATCATGCGATTTGGTACCAAGCCGCCGATCCTTGCATCTAATCATGAAAATCAAAGCTGGAAGTCCTATGACTCAATCACGTCCTGGAATAACTGTGGGGGAGCTATTTGCCGCTTGGGGCAGCATTTTGAACGGTCGGGCTCCCATGCTTTCTATCGAGATCACTCGCGAATGTCCCTTAAGTTGTCCCGGTTGTTATGCCTACGGAGATTCTCACCTCGGAGGCGAGAAGAAGCTGTCCGAACTTTCCGACTTCCGCGGAGACGCATTGGTAGATGGCGTGCTTCGCCTGGTCGATAAGCATCGTCCGCTTCATGTTTCTCTGGTGGGTGGAGAACCCATGATCCGGCACCGGGAACTTAGCCGCATATTGCCAGCACTGAGTGCGCGCAACGTTTTCAGCATGGTGGTGACTAGTGGGATCATCCCTATTCCTCCTGAATGGATGGGTTTACGGCGCAACCGTATCGCGGTTTCCATCGACGGGCTGCCTGAGCACCATGATCCTCGTCGCAAGCCTGCAACCTACACGCGTATCCTGGAAAACATTCGCGGTCGCGAAGTGAACATTCACTGGACAATTACTGGGCCAATGATGAAGCGTCAGGGATACTTGGAAGAATATCTGGCGTTTTGGGAGGCGCGTCCGGAAGTGAAACGGATTTGGGTCAGCCTGTACAGCCCACAAGCAGGCGAAAACACGGAAGAGATGTTGACGATGGAGCAACGTCAGCGAGTGGCCAGCGACATGCCTGCCTTGCGTGAAAAGTATCCAAAATTACTCATGAACTCGGGAATTGCGCAAGCCTTGCTGGAGCCGCCAAAAAGCCCGCAGGAATGTTTGTTCTCAAAAATGTCCACAAATTTTTCCGCCGACCTGACCACCCGTGTGGAGCCGTGCATTTTTGGAGGAACGCCGGATTGCAGTCAATGCGGCTGCGTAGTTTCCAGCGGGTTGCACCATGCGCAGCAGAAAAAAATTGCCGGTCCGCTGACCATCGGACATCTGGTGCGCGGTTCAACCAGGATCGGCTCGTTGATGAACCGGCTGCGGTCCGATGGGGTGAAGCCTGCTCGGTGGGATGGATTTTCGAAGAATCAAAGCGCGCGGACTGAACTGGTGCAGATTGAGTCTTCAGGATCGGACTAATTGGAATCAGGCTTTTCTTAGGGCGCGTGCGATTAGTATCACGACGACCGCTCCCAAAATCGCGACCAGGATGCTCGGGATGAGGCCTCCGCTGGTGTAGAAGCCCAACGCGCGCATGATCCAGCCGCCGACAATCGCGCCAACGATGCCAAGCAGGATATCCATGAGCGCGCCGTAGCCGCTTCCTTTCATGATTTTCCCTGCCGCCCATCCTGCAATCAGCCCTACCAAGATGATGTAGAGAAAAAACATTTCTTCCTCCCAGCGCGTAGTTGCGGCAGATTATGCTCGAATCAGAGAGGTGTCAAGCCGATCTGTGACAGCCGATCTATCGGGTGTCTTCCAGGAGGCGTTTGCAGTTGTAATATTGACTTGCAATGTTTGTCCGCAAAATTCGCGTGGAATATGAATACGCGGGCCAGCGGCTATCCTGCCCCCTGAAATGGCTGGACAGTTTTTCCATGCGCAATTTCACCAATGCCAGCGTATTCGACAACACTCTGCCGGTGGAGGATGGTTTGATGGAAATCGGAATTACGGTCCCGCTCGCCGAGTTGAAGGCCGCCATGGAAGATTGGTTCCGAAGAAAAAACTATTTGGCGAAAGACGTGGCGTTGCTCGTCGAGGAATCAATGTAGGTCAGGTATGGGGCGGGCGCTCTCGCCCACCCCACACTTGGTTCCTAGTACGGCTTAAAGTCCTGCCAGTAAGTCAGGTTCACCACGTCCTGCAACATCGGCGTGCCCGGGGGCAACTTGTTTGGATCCAGGAACGCACTGTCGAAGAAGAAGTTACGGTTGGGCGCGTTATACACCAAGGTGCAGCACTTGAATGTGCCCGTGTTGTACTGCGAGTAGTAGAGGCTGACCAGGGAACCACGATAGTGTAAGCCGATTCCCCCCCAATTCTCCACGAGGCGCAGGAAGTTGTGTACGCCACCGTCGGTGCCGAAGTCAGCGCCGATGCCATTGCCTGCGGCTGGTTGCGGGAAGTTGACGTTCTTTCCGCCTGCAATCGCGAGGCGATAATAGGTGGCTGTGGCCGGACGATTGTTCAACACCAGAGCATTCTGCATACTGTTGAGATCTGTCCAGCCGTTCGAGAGCAGGATTACCGAATCAGCGATGACAGCGGCAGCAGAGTGATTGATGTCAGCTGTCGCCGGAACAGGAGCTCCCCACCAGGGATCGCCCGCGTTGGAGTTGTAATTTCCCATGATGTAAACGGGATTTTCCGAAGCAACGGTAAAGCCGCCGAGACCGTTATCAGGACGCAGAGGCAAGTTCCCGAGGTTGCCATCCACTAGTCGTAAAACGTGGCGTGCGCCGGTAACAATATTCTGTCGTCCTCCAGCCATGCAATCGGCAGCCTGGTAGGGATTGTTTACGGTATTGATCGCTGGAATCAATGCCTTTAAACCACTGCCAACATTGGCGGCGCCCCAACGATCCATGGTTCTGTTCTCGTCCACATCTTCGGGGGAGAAGCCGGTCGTGCCGATTGGTTCCAATACTCCATCTGGCGTTCCTGTCGCTGAGTTGGAGTTGATTACGTCTTCGAAGCCGTATTCTCCGATCGTGATGTTTCCCGCATTCGGGTCAGTCAGCATGCCGCGTCGATCGGAAAAGAACACGAGGTAACCATTCTGTCCGCTGAAATCGACCAGGGCGGGATTTGCTATCAGCCATTGGTTCAGGTTGCCTACGTCCAGTTCGACCGCGTTCATGATCCCATTGACGTAACACTGCGTGCCAGCAAGTCCCGTGCCGACGGTTGAGTCGCGGGGAAAGCCTTCACGCGGATCGTAGAAGTTGATGGGATTCCAACTGTATTGCGAGTTGGCGCCGGTAACGTTTTGTGGACCATCGGCAGCGGTGATCGTTCCGCTCAAGTTCCGGTCGCCGGCAAGTTTCTGGAAAATAAGAATCGCTTTAGGATGGGCGGTGTTTCCCACCAGAGGCACAGTTGGGATCGCGGGACCACGACCGAATCCGAGCTGTAACCAGGTGCGGGTCACCCCGATCCATTGGCCTACCGTATTCTTGTACTCAACGCGCAACCACCCATCGACTAGCGGCCACTGGGCAGCACCGGCTGCCGGTACGCAAGCTCCTGCAACGACCGGTCCAACCGGGGGGCCCGCCCACGTCGGCTCATAGACGGTTCCGCCCTGGTTGGCTGGAAGCTGAGCCATCGCCCATGGACTGACGCCGACGCCCGTGACGGTATCGGTGCGGCCGCCGGCGCAGCCCGCATCCAGATTGATGTTGTCCGCATCGCCCACCAACCCGGGCCTATCGGGAACTAGATCGGCCTCGGTGCTGGCCAACAGAACACGAATGTTGGCCTTATTGAATTCACGCGAGGATCCAGTTGGCGAGGTCGCAAGTTCACCCACGGGAGGCTTGCGTATGATTGCGATCTGCTGAGCCGCTCCCGCCGCACCTTGCACGAACGGCAGGTTGAGCGGTTGCACTGCCATGGAAGTATTGTTACCGATGAAACTCTTGAAAGTCTGGGTCGATATATTCGTCCAGGTCGGCGGTCCCAAATTGGCACCGCCTACGGGTGGAATTCCACCCTGCCAGCTTCCGTCGCCCAGTGTGAATTTGAGGCAATGAGCGTTGCTCGTTGCATTTGGCGGATCGCATCCGCCGGTCTGGTCGGGGACGTAAACATCGCCCTGATAGGCACCAGCCGAATTGTAGTTGTTGGCTAAACGGTCACGAATGATTTCGCCAACCGCGGTCACTTTCGCGTCAATTACGAGCGGTCCGCTATTGGCCGCAAGGAACAAGTTGCCGTTAGTATGAACCCGGCCCTGGAAGGCAAACGGCGGGCCCGCGAAGTAGCTCAAATCGCTATCGGAGAAAACGCCGAATTGAAAGACAGGAATCAAAGCGACTTCCACGCCTCGCGTCATATTTACCGACGCGCCCCCTGGCCGCGTCGCCGCGACCTTCAGAGTCAAGGGAATGATTTCAGCGGTAAGTCCGGCGTTGGATCCGGAGCTGATGATGCCATTCCTGCTGGCCGGGTTGCCGTTGGCGTCCGGTGTCCAGGTAATGCTTTCCTGGTAATTCATGCCATTAATCATGGTGCTGTCGGGTGGGTTGTTCGCCAGATTGGTAATTTGCAGTGGCGTAGGGGACTGCGACTGCTGGTAGAGCGCGGCCAGATTGGCCGTGAGCAACTCCATCCCGGATTCTGCACCGTAATACGCCCGGTTGGTCTCCAAGTCATTGCCGCCAACCTGCCCAGCGCCCTGAACCATAAAAAGGAGGCTCACAGCAATGGCGGATAACAACGCGAGCACCAGCAGCGCGGCGATGAGAGTGAATCCCCGTGATCGGCCCTTGGCCCTACTCATATTGATGATCTCCTGAACCTTGCTTCTCCTCGAGCGCACTTACTTAATTCCTTACTGATAACGATCCTTGAACGACAAACTGCGCGTGCTGACCGACGTTGCCAGCACGGTGCTTCTCGACTTGTTTCCGTAAGAAATAAGGGTCTGTCCCATGATCTGAAGGTTCACCTTATGAATTTGCGTTGGTGAAAACGGCACAGCCAAAGCATTGGCGATATTGGAGCAATTGGGACCGTTACTTCCGTCGCACAGGTCATAAGTAACCTGGAGGTTGATAATGTTGTCCGCCACGGGTTGCGGCGTCTGTCCATTGACCTGACGCATAAGGCGGGGGGGCTGGCCGGTCGCGGCAGCAGGAACTTCAATGAAGTAAGTAATGGCCCAGATGCGGGTAGCAGTGGTCGTGCCCCCGGCCATGATGTACTTGATGTTGCCCAGCGCCGCGCCCGTCTGGTTGATCTTTAGCGGATCTCCGTTGGCGAATGCAATTTGAGTATTCACGCCCGCAGGTGCAATACCGGTAATCTCTCCGATTGCGCTCCCAATGTTGTTGCTCAACAAAATTAGATCGCCCACCTGAAGTCCGGTGGCTGACTGAATCGCAGGAAAACCGGCTGGCGGAGCCGCGGGCGGCGCCAACACGATTAGATCGCCATTGGGATTAGTGGCGATGGGAAACGTCAGTTGGTATTGGTTCAAAGGAAAAGCGTAGTCGGCGTAGATGGTCGTGATTGCGTCCGACGCTGCTCCGGTTGCGCCGATGACTGCCGGCCCGCCCAGCTCAAGTCCGTTACCCGGACCAGGAATAATGCCGTACATAAAATTTGTAGGGTAGGTGTTGTTGGCGAGCCATGCCTTATTCGCATCAACCGCAAAGAAGGAAGCGGTCGAACCCGCGCCGGAAGGCAGCGACAATCCACCTTGAGGCATCCCGGAACCTGCCATGCTCACGTCTTTTGCTACCAGATTGAGGGCGGCTCGAGCGTTCTGGTGCATTTCCGATGACTGCGTTACCAATACCGTGGCATCCATGCCGTTTTTGAATAGCTGTGTGGCAGCTGCTAAAACGAAGAGCCCCATAGCAATAGCAACCAGCATCTCGACCAGGCTGAATCCGCGAGCTTTAGATTCGATGGATCGCATGTCTCTCCCTTAGCGGTACGACGAAATCAGAGCCTGCACCTGGTAGCTGCGTAACCAGCCTTGCGGCACCGGATATCGCACCGTAACTGTGATCTGCCGAACGTTCGGGTTTCCGGGAACGTTCGCAATCGCAATCTGCCGGGTAAAGTTGCCCAAATCCACCAATACATCCGAGGCGGTGTTGGTAATTACCCCGCTCGGTCCCGGCAGACGTATGGGTGCAGCCGGAACATCGTCGCCCGTATTATCCAAACCGTCCGGTCCGGGGTCAGTCACGGCAGTGAAGCCTGGCACGAAGATTCCGTTGCCCGCTCCCACATTCTGAATCTGACTGAAAGTAATCTGGCTAGTTTGTCGTGCCGTATAAATGCTTTCGATTGCCTCCGCGGCTTTCTGGCGCGCGATGCTGTCGTTTTGTACCGAACCAGTGTTACCAATGGCCATCGCGAAGGTCGCTAGCACGGCCAGAAGCCCGACCATCAAGACCACGATGGCGATTAGAGTTTCGAGCAATGAGAATCCTTGTTGCTTGCGTTCGGTTTGGCTGCACATTTTCATCATTGTTCCAACCATTTTGGCGCTCCCCCGAAACTGATCAGGCGCCATCCCCGGATTCTTCCCGTGGCCCCATACAGGGTGACGGCGCGCGCACTGTATAGATCCGCAGTGCGGCCGACATAAATGATTCCGTTATTCCAGTTGCCGTTGGTGTCGTGAGCCGAGCCATCTGGCATGAACATCACCTGGTTGGCAATGGCGCCCGCTACTCCTTGATCGAAATCAATGGCGGTGGTTGCATTGCCAAACCCATCTGGTACGGTCGCCGGTGAATTTGGCAGACCGCCGACCGCCTGGAATTGGATGTCAGAGGGCAAGGTATTTGCCGAAATCTGGGTCGCGGCCGAGAGCGCGGTACCTGCATCCCAGCGGAACATTTGAATACTTTGTGCCGTAGGCGCCCCCATCGGTGTCAAAGCTCCAGCAGGCGCGGCTATCCCGAAGCAGACGATATATTGTTTGCGTTCGGTGATGGCGCGCTGGCGAGCCACTCGAAGCTGCGTTAAGACGTCCGCATAGGCATGGTTCGCCCGGCCGTCCCTCAGAGCCGGCTGCAATGCCATAAAGCTCATGCCCGCCACGATCATGAACAACGCGAGTACGATCATGGCCTCAATGAGACTGAAGCCATTCGAGCCGTTTGCCCGGAGTGAACTTGATGGCGAAAACCTTGTTTTCCGATAAAGCTGCATTCTCAGACCCAGTTTCCCACTCGCCTCGGCGGCAAAATGATGTGCTACAGACATAGGGATGAGTAACGGCCAGCAGGGCGGATTCTCTGCCACTAGTCATCGTAGGGGCAGTTCGAAACGTGGTCAAAACACTGAAGTACCCGGACCCGAATCCCTACTTAGGTAAGTAACGGAGGTCTAATTACTGAAGTTCTGAGGGTGAATCGTCGCGGAGGCGAGAAAGAATCTGAGGCCATCTGGCCGTCAAGAAACGCCTTCGCCTCCAAGCAACTTACAAGGAATTCTATTGAGCGACTTGTCTTTTGACCGAGGAAGTGCCTTCCCCCAGGCCGATCGTCCTATATTCTTCGACTTCAACATCGCAAGCGAGGTCGAACAAAGAGTTAATGACTGGGAGGGACAGTTTATTGGAGTCATTAATATGGAGTCCTACTGACTCCAGAAGCTGCCCGATATCCAGGCTATAGGTAATGCAGAGACTAATGAGCTTGGCGATGTGACGCGGCAATCTGCCAATGGCCTCGTAGTCGGAAAGTAATCCAAGTCCGATCGCGTAGTCGCGGTCAGCCAGGGTGTCAGCAATCGTGCAGGTTAGTTGATGTGCCGCGCGAAAGGTTAAGCCCGTCCGTCGGCGTCCGCTTCTGAGCAAACTCGAAAAACTGATTTCGGGGAAGTCTTCCAGGATCGAAGCATTTTCTATCATGTGTGATGCTCGCAAATTCAGGGAGCTTGTATGCAAGTCCACCAATCCCAAGATGCTGGCTTCGGTTGGCACGCTAAGCGGTAGATGTCCGAATGGAGGGCGAACTGGATACAAGACGATGTGGCAATTACTAAGCCACTTGATATGGCAACACGTCAACCCGCCGGGATGCTCTACCAGCCACAAAAGTTTGGACTTGGTTTCGTCATCGATATCGTCCATTCGCTGCCGATAACCGCGATCGACGCTCACCAGCAAACCAGGGACAAGCTGGGGAAGGATTAGCGCATCGCGATGTCCAATTTTCGCTAAACAGTGTCGTTTGCCGGGGGGTAAAGACTGAGGGCCACCGGTTGGCGAGGTTATAGACCACCGCCATCTTTGAAAACCCAGAGATGATGACGACGGCGACAGAAATGATTCGATTGAGGACGGGGCATGGAGGGTTGTAGTTTTGAAATTCACCGGTGTTACGAGTACCGTCCGCTCCCCATGCAAACGCACTTGCAGAAAGGGGATCTGGCGCAAGTCGAAGCCAAACAAGTGCATCCATTCCAGGAAGCGGTAACCAGTCCGTTCGCTCAAGGCGGCTACCTGACAGACGTGTGGCGTGATTCCCCGCCGCACCTTGGAAAGGAACGTTGGAGGAATGAAGTAAGGAGACCTAATTCCGTAGCGCTTGGCCGTGTGTGCCGAGATTTGACGAACCGTATCGCTAGACTGACGCAGAATACTGGCTATGTGATGGGCCCGCGCTTCATCAATCCGCTGGTTCGAGTCCTGTTGGCGTACGAAATCATCGCCAGGTTCGGTCTGGCGAAAAGCGGGTCTCGCGACAGGTGTCCGAAACACACCGCGAAGCGCGGCGGACGCACTCATTTGACGATACTAGGCGGACTTGCAGGATAGGAGTATGAACATCCGGATAGCTCTTTTGGTTCATGCCGCGGCTCTTTAAGGATCGTAGTCATAAGTTTGGAGTTACTCACCCGCCGAAATCACAAATTTCAAAGTCCGAAGTGTAAATCGCGATCTTGCCTCACTCTTTTCTGGCGGATGCCCGGTTTCACTTAAATGGCCGAATCTGAGCATAGTTTTTAGCGGATTGAGGATGGTCCAAAGCGTGGCCTCGTCGGTTTACCGACGACCATGTGTGTCCTAGCGTAAAGGGTTCGAGGTTGGAATCGTTCGACAACAGGCTTTAGTTACCGCTTTACTGCATATTCCCTGAGCAGTCCTACACCACGCCGTCGGTTCAGAAATTATTGGGCTGTCGGTTCACCGACGGCCCCTTCTCGCGTGAGCGTTCGTTTTCCGAACACTTGAATTAAATCCTCGCAAAGAACTTACCGTCCCCTGAGCGGGGCTCTCTATCCCCGAAGGGGTCTCTCATGAGAAAAGTAATTCACCTGATTCTGGCAACACTCCTTCTTCTCGGAGCTGTGTCTACCACTTCCCTGGCCGATGGGGGAGCTCCACGACCAACTTGCTCACCGGGCAACTGCCCTAACAAATAAAAAGCTCAAGAAATTGGCTAGATATATGATCTGAAAATTCTTGTGGGCCGTCTGGTTTGCGCGTAGCCTCTCAGAACGGCCCATGAGACTTTCCCTCCTGGCACCAGCGCTCTACTTCATTCCCCTCGCTCTGCAGGCCGCGATTACCGTTTTGATGATCCGTCGGGGGCTGTTCAAAGCCTTCCCGATATTCTTCGCCTATACAGTTTTGGTGCCTTCGCGCGACCTAGTCCTGCTACTCCTTCTGCCCAACTCCGGTAACCGGTATGCGAGCGTCTTTTGGTGGGGAGACGCGATCGCAATTCTGTTAAGCATCGGCGTAGTTATTGAGGTGTTGCGGCATCTGTTTCGCCCGTATCCATTTCTGCGATTTATTTTTAGAGGTGTTTGGGTAGTGGCTGTCATCGCGACCACCTCCGCTCTGGCACTTTTTCACAACAGCAGCCTTAAGGGTGCGGACAAACTTCTCGAGTCCATTATTTTGATGGAGAGGTCGGCGCGAATTTTGCAAGTGTTCTTGCTGATATTTCTGATCTCTGTCACGTCGCGACTCGGCCTGACATGGCAAAACTATTCATTAGGGATCGCCGCCGGTTTCGGAGTGTACTCAGCACTGGATTTGACGTTGCTTCAGTTTCGGGGTTATCTGCATGACCTGTCTGACTCGACCTTTGCGTTACTGGGGTCGGCCGCATATAATCTCGCGGTCATCATTTGGACTTTCTACTTTTTGAAGCCTCACCCCGAAACGACGTTGTCTAGTTTGCCGAATACCGATTTAGCCAGTTGGAACGACGCTCTGAGCGAGCAAGTGGATAAATGGCACAAACATTAACAGTTCTGTTTGTCAGCAGCCTGGTGTTGTTTCTTGTATGGAGGCTCGTTCGCCCCGGCGTGCCCCGAATCCAGAACCTTAATGACTGGGAAACGAAGAAATACGAAATCGATCTTGCTGGATTTCTCCTGCTGTTGGATAAGACGGAGGAAGAGTATCTCCGGCGATCCCTGCCGCCGGCAGAATTCTGCATCTACCAAAGACGCCGCCTGCGTCTGGCCATCCGTTGTCTGGGGATGGTCGGTAAGAATGCGATGATGTTGATGAGGTTGGGCCAATTGGCTAAGTCGAAAGCTGATCCAGAGCTAATGAAGGATGCGGAAGAGTTGATATACGCCGCGCTTCGCCTTCGTGTAAACTCCCTATTGGTACAGCCTTACTTGGGGCTGAAATGGCTCTTTCCTGGATGGACGATGTCGGTTCCGACATTTGCATTACCATATGAGGAATTGCTAAGTTGTCTCACTCGGGTCCGGCAACACCAGCAGTTGGGCAATGGGGTTCTAACGCTAAGTTAGAAATTCCTCCACTGCCATCGTCCAATTCTTTTTTCATCCAGAGAGAAGTCTGAGATTTTTTGGGGGCTTAGGAAGAACTTTCATTCGCCTACTCAACTAGTTCAGCGGAACCGCGGACGATGGTCTCGACCGCCGAGCCGCCGATTGATGTAAGGCCACGGGCACAGTCATGGACTCGGGTAAATGGATTCGGGAATTACGCGAAGAGCGATTTGTAAAGTCAAGCGACATCGAGCGGGTCAGCCGTGCAATCGCAGACGTCAAGGGCAACGCGGATTTTTACGTTTCTCACTCCACACTGGCCGACATTGAAACGGGATCGGTTCCGAGCATTCACAAGCTGTTTAGCCTCGCCGCATGCCTGAAGGTTTCTCTGGAAGAGCTGTTGCTTATCTTCGGGATTGACGCCAGCGAAGTAAAACAGTTTGTCGGTCAAACCGAAACCGGATTGCGTGGCACTTCATCGATCGAAGCGCGAGAACCAGGCTTTCGTTTTCAACTTAATTTCGACGCTTCTCTCAATAGTCACGAGACCAGCCTTCTACGCTTAAACCCGCAAGAATTGGCTGCATTGCCACCCGCGTTGCGTAAACGCCTCGATCCCAGACGTTATCGGTACGCCGTGGTTGGTCAGAAAGACGACACCATGGGAGAATTGATTCCCCCCGGATCTTTGGTGGAAGTCGACGTCATGCAGAATGCGGTGCAGGTCTTCGATTGGAAAAATATGCGGGAACGGCCAGTCTACCTGGTATGGCATACCGACGGCCATAGCTGTTGCTGGTGTCAGCTTGAGGGCAAGGAACTCACCTTGCTTCCTTACCCGCTCTCTCGGCAACCTGTCAGACGTTTCAAAGTGCCGAGAGAAGCTTCTGTGATTGGACGCGTGATTAACGCCTGGCTTCCCTTTGAACAATTGTCCAGCGCGGGAGCCACTCATTAGGCGGATTGAAGATCCGGCATCTGCTGGCTGAGGATTTCAAGCGCAATACTCAAGTTCAGGGAAAACAATTCAGTGGACGAGGTTTTGGCTCCCACCGGAACAGTCGCGCGATATGCCTGCAGGGATTTCCAGGTCCGCATAATCGTAGCGGCTTCTCCTCGCGTGTACCTGATGTATTCCCTCAGTTGATCAACGCAGTCCGAAAGTCGAGTCGCCAAAAGTTGGCGAAAAATCTCTTCATGGCACATCTGGAACGCACGGTCTGCTGCGTGTTGCCCCCGCTCGCGTGAAATTTCAGGATGGAGATATAGGCCGCTGTTACAGTCCCGCAGCGAAGCTAAATAAATCATCCGCGTCAAATCGTTCGGCAAATGATGTAAAACCGACTCCCTGATGTGATCTGTCAGGCTGTTCGCACATGAGCCTTTCATTTCTGATTCGGAGCACGTATTCGGTGGTAAAAACTCGGCGGGCATATGTTCAGATGGGCCGGAAAATCCCAATCGTTTCTGCTCGGGCGGAATAAACATTTGAGTATGTGTTGCCAGTAAGAAGTGCGGCGTTAAATCGTTCTCCGGCTCCAGCCGCCCCTTGAAATCCAGCGACTCGATGCCATGTTGGTAACGATTGTACTCCGCGACATCATTGTTTCAACTGTGATGTTTTCGCACCGTGCCCCAACGAATTTGTCATACGAATAACAGTTAAACGTTAACTCTCGAACTAAGTGTGGATGTGTGGACTTTGGCCGGGGTTCTTGCGGGGGGGAGGAGGCGCTTTGACAACTCTTACTTCAAACTGCACTGGAACCTTTCGGGGAGGATAACAGGCGGCATTGTCGCAAGCTTGATACCTCAACTCTCCGTGGATCATGTATTTTGCAGGTAGAACGCCGGCTAGCGGTCTCACCTGTACGGTTACGGGAAATTCACCGGTGTAGACGCTCAACTTGTCATCCGGCGCGAAGGCGAAACTCATTTCCTCCCCGGGCGGAAAGGTAACCCCCCCAATCATGATGTCAGTGGGGGGGCTGAACTTGAGCGACGTGGGGATAAGAAACTCAGATTTGGGATGATTGGAATTAACGTGGAACCCGGCGCCAACATGAAATTTCAAACTGACTGTACTGGGCTTGCCTCGCGTGATTGCAATTGCGGGTAATGGTAGCATCGTGACCGACGGAACTTTTCTTCCTGGAATGTCTTGATTGGCGGGATTGTTCAACAAACTGCCGGAATTTTCCTGCGCGGCTGTCAGGGCTGACAGCAAGATTAAACCGAGAGCAAGCTTTCGTAGCATGAGCATGAGAATGCTAGAAGGAACCGGGTCCGCTGCCTACGTTACCTTTGCGCCTGGACTGACTGTCCTTCGGCCAGCGCCTTCTTGATATTTTCTTCGATCTCACCGCGTCCCTTCAGACCGAATACTTTATCCACCACTTTGCCATCGCGTCCAATGTAAAAAGTTGCGGGAAGAAACTGAACTCCGCCATACGCGTCGCCGACAGCCTCCTTGCCCAATAGAATGGGATAATTCACGCCCAAGTCGTGAGCGAATTCTCCAATCTCTTTTGGGCTCGCGTCGTCCATGGCAACGCCCACGATTTGCAATCCCTGCGGTCCGTACTGTTTTTGCAACTCCGCGAACCATGGCATCTCGATCTTGCAGGGCTGGCACCAGGTAGCCCAGAAATTCAACAGTACCCCCTTGCCGCGGAAGTCTGAAAGGTGGACGGTCTTGCCGTCAAGAGAGTCCAGCGTGAAATCCGGCGCCGTCTCGCCTTTCAGGCTTGGAACGACATTAGCTACTCGTCCGGAGTTACGTCGCGCCCTCTGCACGCCGAAGACGAGCATAACGGTCACCACCATGGCCACCACGATAATGACGACTGGATCGCGTTTCACGACAAACTCCTGTTCGTAATTCGAAACTTCACAATGCGAATCGGTTTAAGAAAGATAGATAATTCGAAATAATTGTAAATCGGCCGATCACCAGCAAAACCCCAAGAGCGATGAGCAGTCCGCCGCTCGCCACTTCCAAAGCATGCATGTGCATGCGGAAGCGGCTGTAAAACTTGAGAAATCTCTCGATCCCCAGCGAAGTCAGCAGAAACGGTACAGCCAATCCCATCGAGTAGACGGCGAGCAGGAAGATTCCCTTAGTGACTGAATCCTGGGCTGCAGCAAAAGTCAGAATTACGCCCAGGATCGGGCCCACGCAGGGCGTCCAGCCGAAAGCGAATGCGAAGCCGATTAGAAAAGCTCCGATCGGTGTGCTTCCACCTTTTATCTGATGCAAGCGCGCGTCGGTGTACAGCGCCTTGATCTTGAATACGCCGGTCAGATGGAGCCCGAACAAAATGATCACGAAGCCTGCAACCTGTGCCAGAAGCGACTTATAACGCGCCAGCAACTGTCCGACCTCGGTTGAGATGGCACCCAAAGTTATGAAGACGACGCTAAATCCAAGAATGAAGCCGACGGAGTTCAGCATGACTTTGCTGAGAAGGCGGGATTCGGGAGCCTTCAATTCCTCGACGCCAGCCCCGGATATCAACGAAACATAGCCGGGAACAAGGGGCAGCACGCAGGGGGAAAGAAAGGAAACCAACCCCGCCAGAAACGCCGCAATCGGAAGAGGAAGCGTTGACATCCGAAAGTATTGTACCTGTTGGGCCAGATGGGCCCGCAATCAATTCGGAACCCTAGTCGTTGACCGCGAGTACTCTGTGTTGCGCGCGGTTTTCCGACGTTGGCAGAAACGTAAAATTGATTCCGCCGCATCGCCTGCTTTAACAGATGTGCGCCGCGGGCGAACGTTACAGCTTATTTGTTCCCCTTCTTACCAGCAGGCGGCATGGCGGGATGCGCTAGTTCGGGGAGGGCCTCGCCGGGAGGTGCCGCTACCGCCTTGCGGATGAAGCCAGGAGGGATGGCGGCCGTTAACACGGCCCGATTGCCATGCTGCTGAACTTTCAGGCCGTCGAAGAAGGCCTTTACGTCCGGATCGTTCGCAGGCATGGAAACCGTGCCCTCGGAGGAGTGAAAGAGTTGGAGGAAGGTTCCCAACTGCTCACTCAACCGTTGCGCCTCGTCGTTGCTTCCGGTGAATGCCTCGGCCTGAAAATGGACTCGTCCCAGATAGCGGGCCGACGCTACGACCGTTGCTGATTTGGTGAACAAGAACGACAACGCACTTCGGGCCGGCAGAGTGCCGACCGGATCTACGTTAAAGATGGCCCATCCCAGACTCGCGAGAGGGATATATTTGTAATATCGCCTTAGCAAGGCGGGTCCGCCAAAAGGAGAAGCCAACTTTCGGGACCGGTCAACGATTCCGCGAATCACCCTGGGATCGTCGTGATTCGACGCCGCCACCGTATCGAAGCCCAGAATCGCCACTCGCAGGGTTCGGCCTTCCAGTGGAATGCTGTAGATGTCGATCGAATTGTAGTTCTCTACCGAGGCTGAGATCTTCCCCAGATAATCCCGCAGCCGCTGGCCCTCGATTTTGCCCACGAAAATTTCCGAATATCGTGGTGGTCCTGAAGGTGCTTGGGCGCCCGGCTTCGCCGGCGGATAGTGAATGGCAAAAGCCGCTTGCTCGAGGTCACGCTCAAATTGAAAACCTGTGGCCTGAATAAACTGTTCATACTCCGGATCATGAGGAACGTCCGGCATCTGCCCCGCGATCTTGGCGCGGCGGATCCACTTCAGATTGACGTAAAGATAGCCGTCCGCCCCAGGCAACAACCGTGCAGGTTCAGGGGGAGCGTGCTTACGCAAAACCACAGCGAGGGTAATGGCTGCAGCAAACAGCAGAAAGCCGAACAGAATGGGGAGGAGTTTACGTCTTCTTCGCATGAAAAGTGACCATTCGCCACGGAAGCCAACCCAACCCGCCGTCGGCGACGGTCAAGAAGTAGCAATCATATCATTCGGTCCGTTGACATCGTGTGCCGTGGAGCCGCCTCGCCCGCCGACACCGTCACTGCAGTTTGGCGTATTCGGCTTTTGCGTCCTTTAGGATCGGGACATCAGGGTCGGCATCTTTCCAGTTTGCTAGGAAGTCTTGATAGGCTGGTTTTGCCTTGACGGTATTATTTTGAAGGACATAGGCCCGTCCCAAGCCGAGCCGGGCCAGCGAATAGAGCGGACTCGTCGCGATGCCCTGATGATCCAGAATCTTCTGATATTCGGTTGCGGCTTTTGCGCCATTATGCAAGCGTAGATAGGCTTCCCCGCGAACATACATCGGCCAATAAAGCGCGCCAAAAGGTGGCGCTCCAAATTCGTAAGGTGCGGAAACTTCCAAAGTTTCCACTGCTTGGCCGGCTTGGTCGGCTCTTATCTGGTTGGTGGCTTTTGCAATCGGCAGCCAAACAGAATTCAGCAAGGTGTCGGTCGGAAATTCCTTGGCCAGAGCATCGATCAGTTTTTGGGACCCGCTAGCGTCTCCGGCTCGGGCGAGCACACGGGCGGCGTCCCTGCGGGTATCGCGATCGTTCGAAGAGGCCAGCGCCTGCGCCGCCCCCAGCCGGGCAATCGCCGGGTTGCCGACCTCTACGAGGCAAGCTGATTCGACAAGGCGAATGTCTGCCGCCAGCTCCCTTAGCCCGGATTTTTGAGCTGAACTGATTCCCTCCGCAAAGGTTTGGCGGGCACTCATTATTTTGCCCAAAGAGCATTGTCCCTGGGCCACGATCATGAGCATGATGGGTTCAATCGAAGACCCTTTTCCCAACTCAACCGCGCGCTCCATCCCCACCTTGTCGCCCCGAACGAACGCCATGCTGTATAGGGAAAAGGCATCGGTAGGAGATCCCAGCCCTTTGGCGGTGGCCTGTTCTATCACCGTCTTGGCTTCGTCGTAACGACCAAGAGATTGGTAAGCATCGGCGAGATTGGCAAATGCAAATTTGTCATTCGGATTGAGCCGCATCGCTTCGGTTGCATTGGCGAGGGACTTTTCCGGATATCCCATCGACGCGTATCCGAGCGCCAGGTTATCCCAGGGAACCGTGTCACGCGGATAGGTCAGCTTCCATTGCTCATAAATCGCGATGGCTTTATCGAGTTCTCTCGAGTCTTCGTCATAGTAGTGAGCCGAGATATAAAGCTTTTCGCGCTCGCTTGCCCTGTCCTTCAATTCGAACGCCTTTCTTAGGTTCTGGAGTTGCTGGGTGGTTTGCGAAAGGTTGCCATAGACCACGCCTAGAGTGGCGTAGGCCATGGCGAAGTTTGGGTCCAGTTCGATGGCGCGTTTCAAGTGTGGAATCGCCTTCTCGTCCTGCAGATTGGCGTGCTCAGCCTGTCCGAGAGTGAATGCCTGCAACGCCTCCAGGGAGGACGTCGTGGCTTGTTCCAGGGGAGTGGCGAATTTCTGCACCGAACCGATCGCCTCGCCCAGCTTCTGCCGCAAGCTCGAGGCGGCCTGGTCGAGTGTCTTTAGCACCCGCTCTTTGCTTTCAGCTTCTGCCTGGGCCCGTCCCAACGAATCGCCGGTTTGCGCGTTGACGGCGTTCAGGTCAATCACGTAATGGCTGCCGAGAGTGGAAATAGATCCCGTCAGCATGGCTTTTACGCCTTCCCGTACGCAGATTTCCCGCGCCACATCGCTGGTTACTCGCTCGTCTGGAGGACGTCCCATGAAACGCAAGGCCTGTTGAATGCGTGACTGCGGCAAAACATTCAGATACGGGGACTGTTCAAGCTGCACCGCCAGTGCCTGCTTCAGCGTCCCATCGAATACGCTGTCTCCGGTGGTATTCACAAAGTCGGTGAGCAGGATCGAATCTTTCTCGGTCAATCTGCCGGGTCGGCGCGAGTAGAAGAAAAGTCCAGCAACGACCGCAATGAGCAACACCGCGATCGGAACGGCGACTTTCGAAACTCTTGATCTGTTCGGCGCCGCAGTCGTTACCGGAGCGATTTTCACCGACGACGAGGAAGGGATGGACGTCAACGCGGCGACAGAGATTGGGGGCGGCACAGCGGGAGTAGACGTAGCTGATTCGCTTGCGACCGACACGCTTCCGGAACTGGCGGCGACGGCGCGGCTGGTGTCAGTGTCGCGCTTCAATCGCTGCAAATCGGCTCGCATGTCGGCAGCGTGTTGGTAGCGAAGATTCCGATCCTTCTCCAGCGACTTGGTAACGATGCGTTCGAGCTCGGGCGGCACGTCTGGATTCAGCCGGATCGGGGGCGTGGGCGCACGCTCCAAAATGGCATTGAAGATCAGAGCCGAGGTGTCGCCGCGAAAAGGCAGCGTGCCCGTGGCCATCTCGTACAAAACGGCACCAAAGGAAAAGAGATCGGTGCGTGCGTCGAGCTCTTTACCCTTAGCTTGCTCGGGAGACATGTAGGCCACCGTTCCAAGCGTCGAACCGGGACTGGTCAGATGCTCATCCGTCATGGCTGTAGCTTGCGAGAGCATTCCCGCAGCGTCGACTGTGCCGCTGGTGCCTGTCACTTTCGCCAGCCCAAAATCCAAAACCTTGGCATGTCCCCGATCAGTGATGAAAATATTTCCCGGCTTGATGTCGCGGTGAATAATTCCCTTTACGTGCGCGGCGTCCAGCGCATCAGCGATCTCGATGGCAAGTCCCAGGAGAGTGTCCAACTCCACTGGCCGACCGGCGATGAGATACTTCAGCGTTACGCCTTCCAGATACTCCATGGCGATGAACGCCTGGCCACTTTCTTCTCCAATGTCGTAAATGGTGCAGATGTTGGGATGGTTTAGTGCGGAAGCTGCCTGCGCTTCCCGCTGGAAGCGACTGAGGGCTTGAGCATTCCTCGCAACGTCATCGGGCAGGAATTTGAGAGCCACGAAACGATGAAGACGAGTGTCTTCTGCTTTGTAAACCACCCCCATTCCACCACCGCCCAGCTTCGAGGCTATGCGGTAGTGCGAGATGGTTTGGCCGATCATCAGTCTGGTCTGGCATGTTAGGTGCAGTGGCGAAGCAAGTCAACGCAGATGAGGGTTAGGAGACAGAGCGCTCTGAAACTGCCCTCCCTGTATATTGTGGTCGCCGATTCGAGCACCACAAGAGCGCAAAAACCGGGGTGAACGAACTCTGCAGCGGCACGCACTGGCGGCGCGCGTTAGTCAGGTCGGTAGGTTCAGCTTCTTCAAGAACGCGGCATATCGCGGGTCGCTCTGCAAGTTCTTCACCAAGGGATCCACTTTCGTTTCGATCAGACCGCTGTCACGTTGGGCATAAGCTCGGTCTAGCCACTCGAACGCTTCGTCGGACTGGTTCCGGAAAGCATAAACCTCGGCGATCTGGTATGCACACCGGCTCGTGACAGCTTGGCTCTTGACCTCATGGAACCAATTCGCCCACAGGTTGACGCTTTTGTGCTCGACTGGATTACCCGCGAACCGCTCAGGCGGGAGTGGTTTTTTGAGCGGCGTGATGGCAACTGTCGGCTGATGGGGCTCTTCGCCCGCAAGCTGGGCGAGACCGCTTCAACCTGGTCTGGGCTCGTCGCCCCATGGGGGGAATACGTCGCACGCGCACTCTCGGCTGCTCCGCTACGATCAAAGGTCGCACCCGCTACACGACTAACACAGCGGCATCGTCGCGAGGCAAAGGGCCATGCTTTTGCGTGGACGACCGCTTTGCTAGAGACTCGGGTTGTTGGGCAACAGCCCGTCCAGCGCCGAAGTTCTCGCGAGTAGCCGCCTCAGCACAACCCGCACAATATCGCCTGCCTCTGCGAACCTGGTTACACCCGCAACGCAGCGGCAATTATAAGAAGTCTAGATGTTTTTCTTCGTCCGGCAAAATGCCTACGAGCCGTGCCAGCGCCCTCCAATGCCGTGGATGTGGGTGTCGGCGGCCTGCACGGATGTCGGACGCGTACGGCTCGCTGACACCTAAACTTGAACAGATACGCGATGTCGCGACGCTCGTAAGCGCAGGCTGAATTTGCTCTTGGTAAACTTCGGGCGTCATCCATGCCGGAAGGCTTGCTGCTTTCCAGTTGCGGATTGCCATGGACAACACCAAGGGTTTTCACGCCTTGAATATCAACGCGATCCGATGCGAGCGCGTGGTTTGTGTCGTCAAAGCAGCTGAGCTGCGGGCGAAGGCCTTCCAGATAGTTTTTGGCGAGGACGGAAGTTTATTTATCACCTTTCCGTATTTTCGGCACCGCACAGGCATTCTCTCCGCATCTGCAATCCCCGCTACCGGAACGCGACAATCCCAAGTGAACCTTGAAAAGGGCGGCAAGGTGACATCGCATCTCGTCAAGTATTCCCATCACACCGACGGACGCGCTCATTTTTCCCAGAGCGGCAAAATAATCACCGCGATCAAGAGACAGTCAATCGCCCTCGATAGGCAGCACGGCCACATTTTCTCTTTAATAATTCAAGGATTGCATGCTCTCGACGTTGCCCACGCGGTCAAAGACGCTGGCACGTCTCCCAAGCGAGGCGTGATCGATTTCCAGATCGAGCCGTCAGAAGCCATCAAGTTCGTTGGTCGGTGGCTTGACGTGAACAAAATGCGTCTTAACAATCCCACGTCTACGATAGGTCCGACACTCGTCACGCTAGACCCTGATGGCCTCCAAAGGAATGCGTGTCTCTTCGCTAGTTCCCATGCGAATGCCAAGCATGTCCTCGCCGACGAGCGAGTTCCGAAGCTTGGCCCACAGCCGGAAATGTTCATCTTTTACGGCGGCTTTGATCCGGCCGAAATAATGACGGACCCGACGAAGGAAGCCGGATTTCTGGATTCCTATATCCCCTATCAGAGGCGGACAAGATCAGGGAACGACTCGGCAGCGTGGATTACATTCCACAATCCTAGAACGATAGCTGAGGGTGCCCACTCGCGCTCGTGCTAGCGGTGCTCGTGGCTCTGGGCAGAGCCAGCGCATCCTTGGACTCTGGTCCCGGTGATTCAGGCGCGACCCGTAGAAGAGTGCCGCGATAAATTGGGTCGGTAGCCACGCGGGCTTTGCCGGATGCTGCTGGAAATCGTTTGCCAGCTTCGCCACTTGCAAGCGGCCCAGCGCGATCGCCGGGCAGTCACTAATTTCTCGGTTGGCTTTGGGGTAAGCCGATCCGCCTCAGCAGGGAAACAAAACGTGGGTCGGATCGCAGCTCATCAAAAATCGGGTTAACCGCTAGGTAAGTTATTCCATAGCATCGCGCCTCAACGGCCCTCTCGAGCGATCGCAGCGCCATGTCGGCATCCCCGGCATATGCATAACTCACAGCTGCATCAAAGGGTTCTAGGTTTCCGTTGGCGACGTTTTCGGGCAGAAACGGGGTCAGTGCTTTCCAATAACCTTTTAGCCCAGAGTCTCTCGCACCAGTCTTGGCGGCTGCGATCATGCCAGGTGGAGCCCCCCCCAGTTGCATAGCTTGCAGAAACGTCGACACGGCTTCCGAATTCATTCCTTTAGCTGCGTAGACATCTCCGATGAACCAAAGTGCACGCACGGAGTTCGGGTCCAAATCCAGGTTTGCTTTGCACTGGGCGAGCGCCTCGTCATACCGGCGCGCGAAAAACAACATCGTGCAGAGGTCGGAGTTCACTATCGAGGCTAGCGGGTCCAGCTCTCGGGCGCGTTCCACTTCCAGGACGGATTCCTGTAGCTGGCCCATGGTAGCGTAGTAGTCCCCCAGTCCCTGATGGCCTTCAACTCCATTCGCGTTCAGCTCAACTGCACGTTTGAGTTCCGCGCCAGCCGTGGCAAAATCCAGTTCGTACAGTAGCAAGCTCCAGCCCCGTACGGCGTGTGCCGCGGCGAATTGGGGATCGAGTTCAAGAGCCTTAGCTACGAGGACCTTAGCCTTTGGATATGCCACTTTCTTGGGGATGGCACCCATGCCTGCCAGGATTTGATAGCAGCCAGCCAACTTGCTGTACGCAGGGGCATAGTTAGGATCTTTCTCGATTGCCTCTTGGAAGTAATCGGCGGCCTTGCGTATCGAATCGGGTGTGAACCTGTTCAGAAAGTACTCGCCCTTCAGGTACGACTCGTAAACCTCAGGGCTGGTCGGCCGCCCGCTCCCCAACCGTATCTGGGGCGGAGCCAGCGTGCTTCCGACGTGCTTCGCTATTGCATTTGCGATTTCGCGCTGCAACCCGAGCACATCCTTCAAGTCTCTCTCGTAGCTTTGGGCCCAGAGATGTTTGTCAGCGGACGCCTGAATCAACTGAGCCGTAATCCGTACCTGCCCACCGGAACGCACGACCGTCCCTTCGACGATAGTGTCGACATTCAACTCGCGCGCGATCTGCGGCAAGGGTTTGTGAACGCCCCGATACTGCATTACCGAGGTACGGGAAATTACGCGCAATGAACCTATCTGCCCGAGATTGGTGATTAACTCGTCGGTCATGCCGTCAGCAAAGTAGTCCTGGGAGGGATCACCGGAGAGGTTCTCCAAAGGCAGCACAGCCAAAGATTGAGTGTTTGTTTGAGAATTAGTCTTGGCCGAGGAACGAGCTCGCCAATCGAGCCTCCAAACGACGAGAATGGCTGCGGCGGCAGCTAGAGCGATCAAGGACATCTTCGCTGCCTGCGGCCACGATAGCCCGCCGGCCCATGCGGGTCCAGATCTGCTAACTAAATCAACTGTCACCGGTCTTACGGCCGCAATGAACCGGTAGCCTCGCCGAGGGATGGTTTCAATGAACGTGGGACTATCAGCAACATCTCCCAGGGCATAGCGAAGCTTCTTCAACGCGCCGTTCAGGCTGAGGTCGAAATCAACGAAGGTGTCGGCCGGCCAGAGTCGTTGGCGGAGTTCTTCCCGCGTGACCACCTCACCAGGACGCTCCAGCAGGGCCGCTAAGACTTGGAAGGGCTGATCTTGCAGTTTGACTCGAAGGCCAGCCTTGCACAGTTGCCGGGCTTGCATATCGACGTCGAATACCCCGAACCGTACTACTCTCGGCGCCTGGGCTGACTCCGACATCACCTGGCCTCTGAGCTATGAAGTTTAGCATCCTCGGTGCAGTCCCACCTGCCGAGTTCAGGTCACGCCCCGCTCTACCCTCCGGAATTCCGGCTACTTACGAAGTCATAACCTGCCCTCATACCGATCACTCGCAGCACATTGTCAAATTCGCACGGTTGGGAGAGAGTTCGCTTCCGAAGTAGGAAGCGGACACGTCCCCAAGAGGTCGGTCCTTTGAAAACGGGTCCAATTTGCCGGGCACCCCAGTCAAGGACATGGAACACCGCATCCCGGTGCGCCATAGCCGTTGCTTTGTCAGTGGCACTCGGGATTCCTGCTTTTCCGCAGCCCTCAAATCAAAGAGAAATCCCCTTCGAAAACAGTCGCATGTTCGGGTTGGTCCTGGTCAAGGTCGAAGTTAATGGAAGGCCAGCGGTCCTGATCGTTGACACCGGCGCGAATCAGACGATCATAAGCTCAGAGCTTGGAGATATGCGACCGCGTACTCTGGAGAGCGCAGTCTCCCCCAGTAAGGGTTCCGGTTGGAGCGGCACAGGAGTCTTCGCAACAGCCACGCTGAGGGTTGGACCCATCAGCTGGCGGAATCACAGAGTTGTGGTCATGGACACGCACCACCTTTCAAAGAGCTTCGGGCAAACAATAGACGGTCTGCTGGGCATGGATTTTTTCAAAGAGTTCGAAGTTGTGGTTGTTAACCTGAAGAATCACAAATTGATCCTCGAACCCTGAAAAGCGTCGTGCCTCAACGGCGCGCCTGCCCGCCTGCGTTCCGACCCGGGAGGCTTTCGCTCGCGCCCGCACCAAAGAGCCTCGCTTCGCCCCGCTCCCGCCGCCGGTTTTTACGCACTTGTGGTGCTAGAATCTGCGACCACTATAGGTAGAGAGGGCAGTTTCGGAGCGCTCTGTCTCCTAACCCGTCAACGCAGATGAGCAAGCCGGTCGCGGTTCGGGTCGTCTCAGCCCCAGCCTGTCCTAGTTTTGGGTGGTATCTGTGGGCAGGCACTTGTGTGCATTGAATTGTTGCTGGATCACCGCCTGCGCCCGCGACTGCTGGCCAGCCGGCTGATGCTCCGCCTGGAACTGGAGGCCACAGGCCTCACACATTCCAATGATAGGAACGTTCTTGACTCGCTTTACGATCCGAAGATTGCGCTTAGGCATGAAAACAGTCTGCCACAGAATATGAGGTATTCCTGAAGCATCAGTACCGCACCGTTTTACAGTGGGTTCCCCGGGGGCGGCCTTGCACGTAAAATGCCGTTATGGTAACTTTTAAAATTGTCCCGGACATCAGGAAGGGATCAGAGGTCGTGTTGTCCCCAATCAGGGACGAATGCGGCCCTCAACTGCTGGCGTAGCTCAGTTGGTAGAGCATCTGATTTGTAATCAGAGGGTCAGGGGTTCAAATCCCTTCGCCAGCTCCAGCATTTGATTCTGGACGCAATGATATTAGGCGCGGGCGCGGCGGCTTAAACAGATTTTCCAACGGCACTCCATAAGGGAATTTTCCAAATGTGGTGTTTGCGTGCGACGGCATTTTCGCGCGCTTTTCTGTTCTTCACGTTTGCAATCCGTACTTTGCAAATCCGTCTGAACGACCTCTGTACGCTGGCGTGAATATCTGCGATGAGTGCCGGAAGCGAGCAGCAAAGCCGGACTGTTCCGCAGTTCTGCACAGGTGGGTGAGTGGTTAAAGCCAGCAGACTGTAAATCTGCCCCTCCTCGGAGGTACGAAGGTTCGAATCCTTCCCTGTGCACCAGGTTGAGATGATTTGCGGGCATGATCCCGCATCCGAAATCCCGAGTGCTCTTTGCGAGGGATCTTTTTGAAACGTTTAGCCGTGGCGATGGGAGCGTTTGTCGTATTAGGGATTCTGGCTTGGAATACTCTCAGCGATGAGCGGATTCGCTTGGCCACGCTGGCCGTGTTGGCTATGTTTGCGCTCCGCACGTGGATGCATCGCAAAGACGTAATGCACCCGGACCAAGAGGATGGGTCGGAGTAAGTAGTAAAGCGTCGCCAGCAGAAGGCTGAGTGCTGACAGCTGATTCAAGCCGATGTAGCTCAGTTGGTAGAGCACTCCCTTGGTAAGGGAGAGGTCACCAGTTCAATCCTGGTCATCGGCTCCAGAAATTGTGGCAAAAGAGTTTCGCATGGACGGAATCGGCCGGGGCAGGCTTGTGCTGACGGCTGAAAGCTGATGGCTGGGTTCAAGAAGCGGGAGTAACTCAGTGGTAGAGTCACAGCCTTCCAAGCTGTTGGTCGCGGGTTCGATTCCCGTCTCCCGCTCCAAAGATTTTTGAGGAAGGAATAAGGCACGACAAGATATGGCGAAAGAGAAATTTGACCGCACCAAGCCGCACTGCAACGTAGGGACGATTGGTCACATTGACCATGGTAAGACCACGTTGACGGCGGCGATCAC
>Ga0070712_100000124_pt1 | contig 40829 bp, 42 predicted proteins | sample LARL81metaG_FD_71396 | JGI IMG/M metagenome (GOLD analysis project Ga0070712, IMG submission 71396) | Corn, switchgrass and miscanthus rhizosphere microbial communities from Kellogg Biological Station, Michigan, USA - LAR L8-1 metaG | ecosystem: Host-associated > Plants > Roots > Rhizosphere ...
GCCGCGCGCGGCAGTTCGATCATCGTTCCGACCATATAAGACGGGGCTTTTCCACGCTCCGCCTTCAGCTGTGCTGCCACGCCATCGATGCGTACCTTCACGCGGTCAAGCTCTTCTTTCCACGCCACAAGCGGAATCATGATCTCGAGTTGCACCGCTTTTCCGCCCTGGGCCTCGACGTTCATTGCCGCTTCAAAAATGGCGCGCGCCTGCATCTCGTAGATTTCTGGATAGGTAATACCTAGGCGAACGCCGCGATGACCGAGCATGGGATTGGATTCGTGCAGCGCGATTGCGCGAGCGCGTAGTTTCGCCGGATCACCACCCGCGGCCTGCGCCACCTGAGCGATGTCCTCGTCTTTTTGCGGCAGAAATTCATGAAGCGGCGGATCTAAGAGACGAATGGTAACTGGCAGTCCCGCCATCGCCTTGAAGATTCCTTCGAAATCTTGGCGTTGCATCGGCAACAGTTTTGCGAGCGCCGCTTTGCGCTCACTCTCGGCGTCCGCCAAAATCATCTGGCGAACCGCGACAATGCGGTCGTTATCGAAGAACATGTGTTCAGTGCGGCATAATCCGATGCCTTCCGCGCCGAATTTGCGCGCCGTCGCCGCGTCTTCCGGCGTATCCGCGTTGGTACGCACCTTCAGCTTGCGGATCGTATCCGCCCAACCCATCAAGACGCCGAAGTCACCTGTCAGCTCGGGCTGGCGCAATCCGACGCGACCCTTGTAGACACAACCGGTCGCGCCGTCGATTGTGATGATGTCGCCCCGCTTGAGCGTGTGCCCTCCCGACGTCATCACACCGTTGGTCACATCGATCTTGATCGTCCCCGCACCCGAAACACAGGGCCGGCCCATGCCGCGAGCGACGACGGCGGCGTGGCTCGTCATGCCGCCCCGCGCGGTTAGAATTCCGCGCGCAGCATGCATGCCGTGAATGTCCTCGGGGCTCGTTTCCGTACGGACCAGGATCACATCACGGCGTTCAGCGGCGAGCTTTTCCGCCTCATCAGCCGTAAACGCGATCTCCCCGGTGGCGGCGCCCGGCGAAGCGGCCAGCCCAACCGCGATCTGCTCCTTCTGCGCCGCGGGATCAAGCGTGGGATGAAGCAACTGGTCGAGCGCTCCGGGATCGACGCGACCGATCGCGATGCGCTTGTCAATCAACCCTTCTCGTTCCATGTCGACCGCGATCTTGAGCGCCGCCTCCGCCGTGCGCTTACCACTGCGGGTCTGGAGCATGAAGAGTTTTCCTTCCTGCACCGTGAACTCCAGATCTTGCATGTCGCGATAATGCGCCTCGAGCGTGGCGCAGATCGTGGTCAGTTCGGCGAATGTCTTGGGCATCGCCTCTTCCATCGACGGGCGCTTGCCGCCCTGACGCTCGCGCACCACCTTCGAGATCGGTTGCGGCGTGCGAATGCCGGCGACGACATCCTCACCCTGGGCGTTGATCAGGAACTCGCCGTACAGCAACCGCTCTCCCGTCGATGGATCGCGTGTGAAGGCGACGCCGGTCGCGCTAGTCTCGCCGCGATTGCCAAATACCATGGCCTGGATCGTGACGGCCGTGCCCCACTCCTCGGGGATATTGTGCAGCCGGCGATAGGTTTTGGCGCGCGGACTGTGCCACGAACCAAATACGGCGCCGACCGCGCCCCAAAGCTGCTCGTGAACGTCTTCGGGAAACGGACGACCAAGCTCCTTGCGTACGCGGTCTTTGAAGAGTCCGGCGATCTTCTTGAGATCGTCGGCATCCAATTCAGTGTCGAGTTCGAAGCCCTTTGATTCCTTCTCGCTGTCGAGAATTTCCTCAAACAACGAATGTTCGACGCCGAGCACAACGTCGGAGTACATCTGTATAAAGCGGCGATAGGAGTCGTAGGCGAAACGCGCATCCGTCAACTTGGCCAGTCCCTCGGTCGTGTTCGCGTTCAAGCCGAGGTTCAGAACCGTATCCATCATGCCAGGCATCGACACGCGCGCGCCCGAGCGGACGGATACCAAGAGCGGTCGGGCCGGGTCACCGAAGCGGCCGCCTGCAGGGCCGCCAATCTTCGCAAGCGCCGTCTCGACCGCTGCTTTCAAGTCGGCCGGATAGGTCTGACCGTGCGCGTAGAAGTAGGTGCAGACTTCGGTCGTAACGGTAAATCCGGGCGGCACGGGCAAGCCGAGATTGCTCATCTCGGCCAGGTTCGCGCCCTTGCCGCCGAGCAAGTTCTTCAAGCTGGCCTCGCCATCGGCCCTGCCGTCGCCAAAGGCGTATACCCATTTCATCCTGGTCTTCTCCGTGGCCAGGCCAACCGGGCCATGCTGCGCTGCGGCTAATATGCATGCCGTAGCTGGCGCGGGCCACAGAGAACTCGGCTAACGTGGTCGCGCCGGCCGGTTGTAGGAGTCGCCATGTCCCAAAATCCAATATTCCTACCGATGGCCGCCCTGGCCTTCTGGACATTCGCGGTTTTGTTGCTGATTCCGCTCATGCGATTCCGCGCGGCTTTCACCGGCAGTGTCAGTGCAGAGGACTTCAAATATGGCGAGTCCGACAATGTGCCAGGCGGCGTGTCGATTCCCAACCGGGCAATGATGAACCTGCTTGAGATGCCGGTTCTGTTCTATGTCGTTTGCCTGATGTTCTACGTTGCCAATCGTGTCGACAATGTCGTGATTGAAGTGTGCTGGGCCTATGTCATCGTTCGCATCGCGCAGACCCTAGTACACATCACGTATAACAGCGTGTTCCACCGGCTCACCATGTTTGCCATCAGCAATTTCGTGCTTATCAGCCTGTGGGGCATGTTCTTTTTGCGTTGACGAGTTGTCGCGTGAGCTCACCACTCTCTTGCCGCCGTCGCCGCACACCGCTAGCTTTCCTTCGGACATCTTGATGGGGCTTATGATGGCGCTGCGCAAATACATCATTGAGCGCGATATTCCCGCAGTGGGAACTTTCGAGCGCGAGCAACTTCGCGGCGCGGCAGCCAAGTCGAATGAGGCGCTCAAGCAGCTCGGGTCCGACATCCAATGGCAGGAAAGCTATGTCGCCGGCGACAAGACGTTTTGTGTCTATCTCGCCAAGGATGAGGCGATCATCCGCAAGCACGCCGAATTGAGCGGCTTTCCCGCCACCAAGATCACCGAAGTGCGAAAGATGATCGATCCCACGACCGAACGCGACGGCTAACCCTCGATCTTCGAAAAGTCGGCAACTTCGTGGAGTGTCTCGCGCAGCCGTGCCAACAATTTGAGACGATTCGTGCGCAGAGCTACGTCGGGCGCGTTGACCGTCACTTTGTCGAAGAACGCATCGACGGGACCGCGTAGACGGGCCATTGCGCTCATCGCTTCGGTGAAGCGCTCCCGCTCCAGTTCCGCCGATATGAGTTCGCGCCCGGCACCAAGATCCATGAAAAGCGTCTTTTCTTCGGGCAGGAGCAGGAGCTTCGGGTCCGGTTCGCCCGAATAGGCAATGCCGTCCTTCTTTTCTTCGATGCGGAGGATGTTGGCCGCTCGCTTGTAACCTGCCAGCAGGTTCGCCCCGTCGTCAGTTTTGAGAAATGCCTGCAACGCCTCGACGCGGGTCACAAGGCGAACCAAGTCGTCTTCATTGCCGAGTGAGAACACCGCGTCGATGAGGTCGTGACGCGTACCGCCTTCGCGGAGCGCGGCTTTCAGACGTTCCGCGAAAAACGCCAAGATTTCGGTTGTATGGTCGGGAAGCGCCGACAGCGGCAATCGATATTTGCGGTCCAGGATGATTCTGATCATCCCAAGCGCCGCCCGTCGGATCGCATAGGGATCGCCGGAGCCGGTCGGCTTCTCACCGATTTTGAAAAAGTTTGAAATGATGTCCCACTTGTCCGCAAGCGCGAGGGCGTTGGAGACTGCAGAGGTCGATGTTAGATCTCGGCCAGTAGGGCCGTAGTGTTCGACGATGGCGAGCGCCACCTCGCGCGCTTCACCGTCATGTTCGGCGTAGTATCCGCCCATCACGCCTTGCAGCTCCGGAAATTCGCCGACGACGCCCGTCGTCAGATCGGCCTTGCACAGCCGCGCCGCGCGTTTGGCCTGCTTCGTATCGGCGCCGATTTTTCCGGCGACCGTGCCCGCCAGCGCCTCGATGCGCTCGACGCGCTCCAGCTGCGTGCCGAGCTTGGCGTGGAAGACGATGTTCCTCAGATCGTTTACCCGGCTCTCCAGCGTGCGCTTGCGATCCTGGTCCCAGAAGAATTTGGCGTCAGAGAGCCGGGCGCGCAGCACGCGCTCATTCCCCGCAACGATCGCCTTGCCGCCGTCCGTCGTCTCCATATTCGCGACGATAACAAAGCGGTTTGACAACTTGCCTGTCTTCGCATCTCGCAGGCTGAAATATTTCTGATGCACCCGCATTGCCGTTTGCAGGATCTCCGATGGCACATCCATGAATTTGTTTTCGAACTCTCCGACAAGCACGATTGGCCATTCGGCGAGGCCCGCGACCTCATTCAGCAACGCTTCGTCATCGATCAATTCGAATCCGAGCGCGAACGCCTTGTTCTTCGCTTCGTGTAGGATGATCTGCTTGCGCTCGTCTCCGTCGAGGATGACGTGGTTGTCGCGCAATTTCTTCACATAGTCGTCGAAACGACGAACCTGGATTTCGCCCTTCGACAAAAAGCGGTGGCCGCGCGTGCGATTGCTGCTTGTCACACCTGCAAAAACAAAGGGAACTACTTCTCCGTCGAGCGCGCAAAGAATGGAATGCAACGGCCGTACCCAGCGGACGGGAGCATTTGTATCTTGAGGCCAGCGCATGGACTTGGGCCATGGCAACTTGCCAAGACAGTCGGGCAGAATTTCGGCAAGAACGTCCGCGGTCGCTCGACCTTTGCGATGCACAACGGCAACGTAGAATTCGCCCTTACCATCGTCGCGCTTCTCGCACTGTTCGAGCGTGACACCCGCCGAGCGTAGGAAACCGTCGATCGCCTTCGTCGGCGCGTTGACGCGCGGCCCCTTTTTCTCCTCGCTGACATCGGATTGCTTGTTCGGGAGACCAACGAGCGCGAGCGTGAGCCGGCGCGGTCCGGCAAACGCTTTGGCGCCCTCGAACAGCAATCCGCGATCTGACAGCTCGCCCACGACCAGCCGCTCGAGATCCTTGGCCGCCTGCTGCTGCATGCGAGCGGGGATTTCTTCGCTGAACAGTTCGAGCAATAAGTCGGCCATCAGCCGAACCTCGGCTTGTAGTCACCCATCGGCGTGGCGAGCCAGGCTTCGCAGCAGGCCTTGGCGAGCGCGCGCACGCGCGCGATATAGGCGGCGCGCTCTGTCGTGCTGATTACGCCCCGGGCGTCTAGCAGATTGAAGATATGGCTTGCCTTGATGCACTGGTCGTAGGCCGGCAGCGCGAGTTTTTTGTTGCCGCTGATCAGCTCCTGACATTGTTTCTCAGCGTCTTTGAAATGCCTGAACAGAATCTCGGTGTTGGCCATCTCGAAATTGAAGGCCGAGAATTCCTGCTCTGCTTGGTGGAAGACTTCGCCGTAACGAAAATCCTCGTTGAAGGCGAGGTCGTAGACAAACTCGACGTTCTGGACATACATGGCGAGACGTTCGAGTCCATAGGTGATCTCCGCGCTCACAGGATCGCAATCGATGCCGCCGACTTGCTGGAAGTACGTGAACTGCGAAATCTCCATGCCGTCACACCAGACCTCCCAGCCGAGGCCCCAAGCGCCGAGTGTCGGGCTCTCCCAATCGTCCTCGACAAAGCGGATATCGTGCAGAGACGGATCGAGCCCGATGGCGCGAACGCTTTCCAGATACAGGTCCTGAATGTCGGCGGGTGCCGGCTTCATGATGACCTGGAACTGATAGTAGTGCTGCAGCCTGTTTGGATTTTCGCCATAGCGGCCGTCCTTGGGCCGCCTACTCGGCTGCACATAAGCGGCGCGCCATGGTCTGGGGCCAAGCGCGCGCAGCGTTGTAGCCGGATGAAATGTACCGGCGCCCATCTGATCATCGTAAGGCTGCAAAATCAGACAGCCCTTCGACGCCCAGAAGTTCTGCAGCGTCAGGATCAAGTCCTGAAACGTTTTGACCTTGGCCACGATTCGAACACCTGAAAGTGAGCCGGAACCTATAGTCGGCGGTTGATTGAGACAAGAAGCTAGGCACAGTGATGCATGAAGGTTGCTGCTCGCAGTCGCCCGCAAGGTCATCACGGAGAAAATTCATGCGCGCCCGAACATTGAGCTGTTTCGTCACATTCGCTTTGGTGGCGACAGGCGTGCCTGCCATCGCTGCGGGCTCCGGAATTCACCTAGTCAAATCGGTTACACTTGGCGGCGACACGTTCTGGGATGCCATAACTTTTGATGCCGTCAGCCACCACCTTTTCATCACGCATGGCAGCCACGTTGTCGTACTCGACTCTAACTCCTACGAAGTTGCCGGCGACATTCCCGACGTGGCCGGCGCTCACCAAGTCGCCATCGGCCTGGGCCGTGGTTTCGCCACATCGGGAACAACCAACAGCGTCGTCGAATTCGATCCTGTGACGCTAAAGGTGGTGCGCACGATCGCTGTAGGTACCCGCCCCGACGGCACAATCTACGATCCGATCACGCGTCGCGTCTTCACCTTCAATGCGGGCAGCAAGGATTCAACCGCGATCGACGTTGCGTCAGGCACGGTCGACGGCACGGTGCCGCTCGGCGGTAAGCCTGAATTCGCCGTGAGCGACGGCAGAGGTCACATCTTCGACAATATCGAGGACAAATCAGAAATCGCGGAGATCGACGCCAAGAAAATGGAGGTCGTCGCGCGTTGGCCGCTGGCGCCCTGTGAGTCGCCTTCAGGAATTGCGTTTGACAAGGCGCATGCTCGTCTCTTCGTCGCCTGCGAAAATGAAATGATGGCCGTGGTCGACGCCAAAAGCGGCAAAGTCGTCACGACCGTTCCGACGGGTAAGGGCGCTGACGGTGCGGGTTTCGATCCGAAGACCCGCAATGTCATCATCCCCAATGGCGAGGGCAAGCTCTCTGTCATCCACGAGGACACGGCCGATAAATTTCGTCTGGTCGAGAACGTGCCGACGCAATTTGGCGCGCGTACCATGGATCTCGACCACGCCACGCATCGCATTTTCAGCGCCACCGCTGATCTCACGCCCGATCCCGGCAAACGCCCGCCCTACAAGATGACGCCGGGAAGTTTTCGCCTTCTCGTGTTCGGAAGATAGCCGTCAATAGGTGAAGAGAAGCGCTGCGTACCAGCTCGCCTGATTGGTCGTGTCGGCGTTTTGAATGCCTGGGCCTGCCGAGGCCATCAGGTGATAGTGCTCGCTTAGATCGTAGATAGCGCCTACGCCGATGCCGCTCGATTGCTTCGCGCCCTTTTGGTCGGGCGTCTGACGGTAGAATTCGACGCCAAACTGTAAATCCGGTGTAATCCGAAGCGCCGCGACGACTCCCATCTTGCAGAAGTCCTGCGAGTCGCCGCCACGGTTGATGATGCAGCCGCCGCCGCCGAATACGCTCCACTTGTCCCAGTCCTTTTGCACGAACAGCGGAACAAACAACGAGGGATGCTTGTCGCCGAGCCGTGCCGCGGAACTGGTCGGCAGGAATAAGCGCGGAAAGATCGCTACGTCGACGCCGAACGTATCCTGGTCGAGGAATTTGTACTTCGCGGCCAGTTCGATGTCACCGAAACCAATGACCGTAGGTCCGCCATGCGGACGGTCATAGCCGAATGGCACGACCATGGTCAGCTGCAAGTCTTTTGCACCGCCATAGTTGAAATCTATGCCCGCCTGTCCGCTCGTGTCGTCTTTCGTGGTCGTGCCGGCGGTGAACGCATAGATCTCGTAATGCCCCTCGTCAGTGGGTTCGGGATCGTCGGTGACGTAGGGCGGTGCCGCTGTTGCCGGTGTCGAGCTGAAGAGAAGCGCCGCGCACATCACTGCAATCAGCCTCACGATCGATCCTTTGTTGTTATACGAGCCGCAATCGCGCTTCACCGCGCAGCACGGCATTCGCTTCGTCGGTGTACGATCCATCCTCCCGATGCAATACCAGACCTGCCATAAGTTCTGGCGCCGCGCCCGAGCCCTTGTGAAGCTGGACGATCACGCGCTTGGCCGCTTCGCCATGCCGTGGCCAGAGCGGAAATATTCGCAGGCCCCTCTTGGGCAACGCCGCCAACGTCTCGCCGAACCGGTCGGCGCGCACGATGCACGTGAATGTTCCGCCTGAAGCCGTCCGCTTGGTTCCGACGCGGAGCCATTCGACGAGAAGCCCATCATCGTGGGTCGCGCCAGCGCGCAGCTCGTCGGATGACCGCTCGCCGTCCATGCCGTGAAACGGCGGATTGCAGATGACGTGATCATAATCGTGCTTCATGTCGGCAGGGAGGTCGAGGACGTCGACCGTCACGAACACGACGCGATCGCCGAGATGGTTTGCCGTTGCGTTCGCGTTCGAAAGGCGAACCAGATCACTCTCAATCTCGGCCCCGGTGATAGATATGTCCGCTACGGACGCCGCAAGACACAGGCTTGCGGTGCCACAGCCGCTTCCCAGCTCCAAAACAGTGTGCCTGGCGCGGGCCGGCACTGCGGCGGCGAGCATGACCGCGTCGAGGCCGGCGCGAAAACCTGTGGCGTACTGACGAATGCTAAGGCGCCCGCCGAGAAAACGATCCTCGGTCAATGCGTGTGGTTCGCCCCGGCGTGCGATCCCCTCATGTAAGACCGCTTGACCGCGCTCAAAATCGTCATCGGCCACCATGAGGCGGCGCGGCAAAATGCCCAAGCTGCCGTCCATCACGCTGGCATTTTCGTCGAAAACGACGCAGTCGATTTCTGCTTCGTTGAGAAGGCTTTGCGCGAAACTCAACAGTACGGGATTGTTGGTCTTCAGCACTGGCCGCATAAAACGGTCCGTTCTCGTTTAATTGCCGCGCCTTCACAGCCTATGACCAGCTTGACCGGGCTATAATCGCCTCGCAATGTCGCAAAGGCCGGGCGTCTCCGGCAAGGAAGTACTGATGCTGAAACCCGGGACACGCAAGTCAACCACGGACGGCGTATCGCCGGTTGAGCGGCTGCATGCGCTTGTCGCATCCGACATGAATGCGACAGACCGGATGATCCACGCCCGCATGGCCAGCGCTGTCAATCTGATCCCGGACCTCGCCCGCCATCTGATCGATTCCGGTGGCAAGCGCCTTCGCCCGATGCTGACGCTCGCGGCGGCTAAGATGGGCGGCTATAAAGGCGACAAGCACATCAATCTGGCCGCCGCGGTCGAGTTCATCCACACGGCGACATTGCTGCATGACGACGTCGTCGACGCGAGCACGCTTCGCCGCGGCAAGGTGGCCGCCAACCTCGTTTGGGGCAACAAAGCGACGGTTCTGGTTGGCGATTTCCTCTTCAGCCGCGCATTTCAGCTCATGGTCGAGACAGGATCGTTGCGCGTACTCGACATTCTGGCCGGCGCATCGGCCATTATTGCCGAAGGCGAAGTGATGCAACTCAAGTCCGAAAGCAACCTCGCCACCACCGAAGAACATTATTTGAAGGTCGTCGGCGCCAAGACCGCGGCTCTTTTTTCCGCTGCGGCCGAGTCGGGTGCCACGCTGTGCGAACGCGGTCCGGAGTTTATCGGCGCGCTGCGCTCCTATGGCGACAATCTAGGCGTTGCGTTCCAGTTGGTTGATGACGCCCTCGATTATTCCGGTCGGCAAGCCATGATGGGCAAGGCAGTGGGCGACGATTTCCGCGAGGCGAAAGTCACCCTACCTGTCATCCTCGCTTACGCCCGGGCCGATACGAAGGCCGCCACGTTCTGGAAGCGCGTCATCGAAGGCGGTCCGCAGGGCGAGGCCGATCTGGAGCAGGCGATTACCTATGTCGAAGGGACCGGCGCGATCGGCGAAACGATGGCCCGTGCACGCCACTACGCCGACAGAGCTGTGACCGCGCTCGAACCGCTGCCCCAGAGCGAAACGCGCGCGGCCCTTGCCGACATCGCCGATTTTTGCGTCGAGCGGGCGTATTAGGACGCAACCTTCGTCGCTTGGACCCACCAATGCGGATGGGAGTGCGACAAAGCTATTGCCGCCAACTCGGCCGCGCTATCATCTTCAAATAGCGCAAAGCACGTCGCGCCGCTGCCGCTCATGCGCCGGAATTCCACCCCCGGCATGCGCGCCAGCTCGTCGAGCACCTCGGCAATGACCGGCGCGATCGAACGCGCAGGGACTTCAAGATCGTTCGTGGTTGCCTTCAAGAAGTCCAACATGCCGGAGTGTGATTGAATTCGCGCGGCATGGTCGACGTTTCCGGTGCCACGTCGCCCGGAAAGCGCGCCGAACACCTCCGCTGTCGAAACCGACACTCCCGGATTGACGAGCACCATTGCCATCTCCGGTAGCGCGCCAGCAGGGGTGAGGCGTTCACCGCGACCTTCCATCCAGGCAGCATGACTTTCCACGCAAACCGGCACATCGGAGCCCAGTGTGGCTGCAATCGCACGCAGCTCAGACCAAGACACGTCGAGCCCCCAAAGACGCACGAGGCCGCGCAACGTTGCCGCTGCATCGGAAGAACCGCCTCCGATTCCCGATGCGACGGGAAGATTTTTGGTCAACTTGATTGCAGCGGCAGCGCGCTGGCCGCAATGCGCCGCCAGTGCTCCGGCGGCTCGCAACACGAGATTGTCCTCACCCGCATCCAGACCTGCCGCAAACGGACCATCCAGCTCCAATGTCAACATATTGGACGGGGTGAATGTCAGCATGTCGCCGACCTGGGCGAAGACCGCGAGGCTCTCTATATCGTGAAATCCATCGCCACGTTTTTCGCCGACATGCAGGCACAAATTGATCTTCGCCGGCGCGAACGCTTCGACGGTCTCAGTTCGGCTTGTCACCTGGCGCCAATCCGTCCTTGAGCTTCTTCTCGATCATCACTTTCTGCTGGTCGTCGGGACCGAAACTCAGCGCGTGTGTCCACTGGAACTTGGCTTCCATTTTGCGGCCCACCCGCCAATAGGCATCCCCCAGATGATCGTTGATCGTGGAGTCGCCGGGTATGAGCTCGACCGCGCTCTCCAACGTCTTGGCGGCGTCGGCATAGCGCCCGAGTTTGAAGTAGGCCCAACCCACGCTGTCGGTGATATAGCCGTCCGTTGGCCGCAGCGATCGCGCCTTTTCCAGCATCGCCAATGCTTCGGCGATGTTGCGGTTCTGGTCGACATAGCTGTAGCCCAGGTAGTTCAACACCGCCGGCTCGTTCGGCGCGAGCTGCAGCGCTTTCTTCAGGTCGACTTCCGCGGCACTCCAATTTTTTGCCCCCTCTTCCGACACGGCGCGCGCGAAATAAATCGGCCAGTCCTTCGCCTTCACCGGGCTCAAGAGCGCAATGGCGTGGTCATAGGCGTCCGACGCTTCGGCAAATTTCTGCGTGCTGCGATACGTGTCGCCGAGCGCAGTCCAGGCCTCGAGATCGGCAGGATTGGATGTCGTCAGTGCCTTGAGTTCGGCGATTGCCGCATCGCTGCGATCCAACCGCGCCTCGTCGAGGGCGATCTCGACGCGGGCAAGGCGAAAGTATGCCGACGACTTGTCGATCGTGCGATAGACTTCGATCGCGTCTTCGAACTTTTGTAGAGTTTCGAGCCGGTCGGCCAGCAGCACGGCACCAAGATCAAGGTTCGGCCGCAGATAGAGCGCAAGGCGAAGATAAAGTATGGAGATGTCGGCGCCGCCTTGATCGGTCAAGGCGGAGGCGATTGCAAAAAGCGCTTCGGCGGCGCCATCCTCCGGTTTGGTGACGAGCGGCTCCGCCTTTGCTCCCGACTTAATTCTTGCAAGTCCCGCCTCCGCCAGCTGCGTCATTCCGGGTTCGGCGTCGTATTTCGTGTAGAGCGCTGCAGCGTCAGCGCCGCGTCCGGTATGTTCCAGAAAGCGGCCATACGCGTCGACGAGCCGCGGCGTAGCGCCATTCTTCAACACGGTTTTGTAGGACGTGTCGGCCAGATCGTTTTCGCCGAAATAGTCCGCGATCAACGCCAGATGAAACAATCCGATGGCGTCGGCGCCGTCTTGCGCGCGCATCGCCGCGAGATCGGCCTTTGCTGCAACCTTGTCTCCCATTCCTGCCGCCGCCCAGCCGTCGATCAGCGACACGGTCAAGGACGAGAACGGACCTTTGGCGGACAAAGCCATGAGTTTGCGCGCGCCCGCATAGTCGCGATGTTTCATCGCGACAACCGCCAGCGTCAATCGACCCGCCCGATCATCGGGCGTGATTGCAACGACTTTTTCGGCCAATCGGTTCGCCGACTCGATATCGCCGGAGGATGTCGCGAAAAAGAAGGCCAGGCCGAGCAATTGCGGATCGCTCGGGTTGGCGTCAGCGCTGGCGCGATAGTAGGCCGCCGCGTCCTTCAGATTGTGCTGACTTGCGGCGAAACGTGCCGAAAGATAGTTGCCGTATTCCTGGGCTTGCGCGTTTTCCGCGCGCGATGCGACCTGCACCGTGCCGCCTGCGCATGCGGAAACAAATGTGGCCAATCCCAGTGCGGCGGCGAGTGCTGCTATGCGCAACGAATGCTCCTACATGTTCGGGTAATTCGGCCCGCCCCCGCCTTCCGGCGTTACCCAGGTGATGTTCTGTTCCGGATCCTTGATGTCGCAGGTTTTGCAATGCACGCAGTTCTGCGCATTGATCTGGAAACGAGGTCCGGTCTGCTCCTGCACAACTTCGTAAACGCCTGCGGGGCAATAACGCTGCGCCGGCTCATCATATTCAGGCAGGTTTACGCGGATAGGTATCGACGCATCGGTCAACTTCAAGTGAACGGGCTGATCTTCTTCGTGGTTCGTGTTCGATAGAAATACGCTTGAAAGTTTGTCGAAGCTGATGACGCCGTCGGGCTTGGGATAGACGATCCTGCGCGACTGCGCCGCCGGTTTCAGCGTCGCATAGTCCGGCTTGCCGTGTTTCAACGTGCCGAAGACCGAAAATCCAAACAGCTGGTTCGTCCACATGTCGATCGCGCCCAGCGGTATGCCGACGAGTGTACCGAACTTTGACCAGAGAGGCTTAACATTCCGTACACGTTTTAGATCCTTGTAGACGTGGCTGGCGCGCCAGGATTTCTCGTAGGCATCGAGGGTATCGGCCGAACGTTCGGCCGCCAGCGCTTCCGCAACTGCTTCTGCCGCAAGCATGCCCGTCTTGATTGCGTTGTGGCTGCCCTTGATGCGCGGCACGTTCATGAAGCCCGCGCCGCAGCCGATCAGTGCCCCGCCGGGAAACACGAGCTTGGGCACGGACTGCAACCCGCCCTCGGTCAGCGCGCGCGCGCCGTAGCCGATGCGTTTTCCGCCCAGAAGCATCTCGCGGATGCGCGGATGTTGCTTGACACGTTGCATCTCATCGAACGGAGAGATGAAGGGATTGGAATAGTTGAGATGAACGACGAAGCCGATGGAGCAGAAATTCTCGCCCCAGTGATACATGAAGAGTCCGCCGCCGGTCGAATTATCGAGCGGCCAACCCATCGTGTGCAGCACCAGCCCACGCTTGTGCTTGCCGGGCGGCAGTTCCCACAGTTCTTTCACGCCGATGCCGAATTTCTGATAGTCGCAGTCCGCGTCGAGCTTGAAGATTTTCAGCAACTGCTTGGTCAACGAACCGCGTGCGCCTTCGGCGAACAGCGTGTACTTGCCAAGCAGGTTCATGCCGGGCGTGAATCCATCCTTGTGATGGCCATTCTTGGCGACGCCGAGATCGCCGGTGGTCACGCCCTTGACGACACCGTTTTCGATGACCAGCGCGGCTGCCGGAAAGCCGGGATAGATTTCGACGCCTAGCGCTTCGGCCTGCGTCGCCAGCCATTTGCACAAGTTCGAGAGGCTGACGATGTAATTTCCGTGATTGCTCATCAACGGCGGCATCGCGAAATTCGGCAATCGGATCGCGCCCGCAGGTCCCAGGAAATAGAACCGGTCGTCGGTCACCGGCGTGTCTATCGGCGCGCCTTTCTCCTTCCAATCCGGAATGAGCTCATTGATGCCGATCGGATCGATCACCGCGCCCGAGAGGATGTGCGCACCGATCTCGGAACCTTTTTCGACGAGGCAGACGGTGATCTCGGGTTTGATCTGCTTTAGCCGGATCGCGGCTGCGAGCCCCGCAGGGCCGCCGCCGACGATCACGACGTCGTATTCCATGCTCTCGCGTTCAACCGCCTCGGCCATCTCAAGAACCTAATTTCATCCCCGAAATGCCGTTATGCGGCTGTAGGAATCGGCGGTCAACCGCGCCTATCATCGCCCTATGACAGCTTCCCGAGAGGAATCCTTGGCCGCGCTGAGTTGGCTTGTCGAAGCCGGCGCGGATGAAGCCACCGCGGATGTGCCGGTCGACCGATTTAACGCCCGCACGGCGACGTTAAATGCCGCAACGGCGACGCCCAATCCGACGCCGCGACGAAATCCGCCGCTGGCGCAAATCAAGCCTGCCAACCTTGCGCCGCTCGCGACTGACGGTTTCGGCTCTGCGCTCGAGATTTCAGCCAAGTGCCACAGTCTCGAAGAACTCAAGGCGGCCATGGAGTCCTTCGACGGCTCCCAACTGAAAAAGAGTGCAACGAACACGGTGTTCGCCGACGGCAATCCGAACTCGCATGTCATGTTCATCGGCGAAGCTCCCGGACATGACGAAGACAAGGCCGGACTTCCTTTTGTCGGCCGCGCCGGAAAACTGCTCGACAAGATGCTGGCTGCCATCGGTCTCGACCGGACGCGCGCCTACATCATCAACGTCATGCCCTGGCGTCCCCCGGACAACCGAAATCCCGATCCCGGCGAGGTTGCAATGTGCATTCCCTTCCTGCGACGTCACATCGAGCTCGCACAACCCAGGATCATGATCATGCTCGGTGCCGTTTCGGCGCGACACGTCCTCGGGCTCAATGACGGAATCATGAAACTGCGCGGCCGCTGGCTTGAGTACCGGATTGGCACAGAAATGATTCCTGTCTTGCCGACCCTACATCCCGCCTACTTGCTCCGGCAGCCCGCTCATAAGAAACTGGCGTGGCGTGATTTGCAGGCGTTGGCCGATAAGCTCGATGCGCTCGGGCTCGGCAGCAAAGTTTGAGCATTGACCGCTCGCCGTAGCGAGTGGCTGAGCGAATCGGAAATCGGTGATGCGAACAAAGATTTGGGTTTTCGCGACATTTGCGTTGGCCGCGGCAATTGGCGCTGCGCGGGCAGAACTTCCGCTTCCCAGCGATGGCGGCGAGGCCGCCAGCGTGCCCATGGTGGTGCTGTCGCCCGGCGACGTCGCCCTCTATCGCCAGATCTTCGACGCCGAGAGGGCGGGACGCTTCGAGGCGGCGAGGGCGTTGTTTGATCAGGTTTCCGACCGGTCGCTAGAAGGCTATGTCCTCGCCGAGCGCTATTTGTCTCCGCGTGCGCGCGCCCCCCTCGCTGATCTGACGGACTGGTTGCGCACCTATCCCGAGCTCCCCATCGCCGACCGGGTCTATCGCCTGGCCGTCGCGCGCGCCTCCAAACGGGTACACAAGCGTCACCATCGCGTGGTCATTGTGATGACGGCGAGCGTGCCCGTGCCTGCGGGTCCGGCGCATCGCCGCGGCGGCGGGTATGAGGAGTTCGATTCACCCGATCCCCCGTTGAGCTCGGAACCGGGACGCATCGCCCAACCGCAGATCGAGCGCTTCATCAAGGCCGATCAGCCCGATCAGGCGCATCTCGTGCTGAACCAGGCCATCGCGGATGGCGCATCCAACTACGACCTCGCAAGACTCACCCATCGTGTCGCCGCCTCCTATCTCGCGGAAGGCATGGACCAGGAGGCGTGGAACGTCGCGATGAGCTTCCGCGCAATCGAGCGGCAATCCGTGCCGATGCTCGAGTGGGATGCGGGCTTCTCGGCCTATCGCCTCGGCAACTACGACGATGCGGCCAAGCATTTCGAGGTGCTGGCGCAAGCGACCAATGCGCCAAATTACAGCCGCTCCGCTGCCGCATTCTGGGCCTCGCGCGCCCATTTGCGGCTCGGCGATCCGCAACGCGTCGTGACCCTTCTCAATGCGGCAGCGCGCGAGGAACCGACTTTCTACGGGGTGCTCGCAGAGCGAGTGCTCGGCGTCGACACGCAAACCGGGTTCGTCGATCCCGTTCTCACCGCGATGGATCTTTCAGCGATCGCAGCGGTCCCATCCGCCCATCGCGCCATCGCGCTCATGCAGGTCGGCGAAGAGCGTGCCAGCGTTGCGCAGGAACTCAACCGCGCCTTTGGTGCCAGCGACGGTAGCCACGACATGGGCTATGCGGCGCTGGCGCGGCGCATGAACGTGCCGAATATCGAACTGCGCGCCAGCGAAACCGAGGCATCGCGCGGCATAAAGCTCACCGGCCTCTATCCCGTGCCGCAGTACAAGCCCGACGGCGGCTACACGATCGATCCGTCGCTGGTGCTGGCCTTCACGCGCATCGAGAGCCGCTTCCAGGCCGAGGCCGTATCGCCCGCCGGTGCGCGCGGCCTCATGCAGTTGATGCCGGCAACCGCTGCAAGAGTTGGCGGAGCGGTCTCGCCTTCTCAATTGAGCGATCCCACCTACAATCTCTCGCTCGGGCAGCGGTACATCGCGCAACTGCTCGATCAGTATGGCGGCAACCTTGTCCAGGTACCGTCGGCATACAATGCAGGACCTATGAAGCTTGCCGGCTGGATCAATGCGCGTGCCGGAAAGGAAGACGACGCTCTTCTGTTTATCGAAAGCATTCGCGTGTCAGAGACGCGTTCCTATGTGAAGCGACTTCTCATGTACCATTGGATGTATAGTCGCCGCATGGGGCAAGCGGCGCCGAGCCTCGATGCGACTGCGGCCGGCCAATGGCCGATTTATATTCCGCCCGCTCAGCCGCCCGCGCCGCGTCCGCCGGCGATCACGACACAAGCCGACACGGTGGTGAGCGATGCCCGGTATTGACGAGAGCGTCGCATTCGTTCCCGTCCGCATCGCCATCATGACGGTGTCTGATTCGCGTGACACCTCGAACGACAAGTCCGGCGACACGCTCGCCGCGCGCATCACGGCGGCCGGACACGTCCTCGCCGCGCGCACCATCGTCACTGACGATCAAGCAAAGATCGCCGCACAGCTTCACAGCTGGATCGATGACCCGACGATCGATGTCGTCATTTCGACCGGCGGCACCGGACTCACCGGACGCGATGTGACTGTTGAAGCCTTTCGCTCGCTGTTCGAAAAGGAGATCGACGGTTTCTCCGCCCTCTTCCATCAGATCAGCTATGCGAAAGTCGGCACTTCGACCGTGCAGTCGCGCGCCTGCGCCGGTGTCGCCAAGGGCACGTATCTCTTTGCCCTGCCCGGTTCGCCGGGCGCTGTGAAGGATGGCTGGGACGGAATCCTCAAGCAACAGCTCGATATTCGTCACAAGCCATGTAACTTTGTCGAGATCATGCCGCGATTGCTCGAAGACCCCCTCTCCCGCCGCGGCGGATAATGGGTATGCTTTTCTCCGCACTGGGGAGGAACTGATATGTCCGTTGCGTTGATCGTCGGCACGCCGAAGGGCGCTGCGATTTTGAGAAGCAAGGATCGCCGCAACTGGGAGACCGAGTTCGTCCTGCGCGGCTGGCCCGTGACGGCCTCCGTGCGCGACGACAAGGGCCGCACCTATGTCGCGGTCAACAGCCCCAACTTCGGCGTTGCGCTGTTCGCGAGCGACGATCTCACGAACTGGAAACAGCTCGAGGCCGCGCCGCGCTATCGCCCGGAGGACCGCGGCAATCCCGAACATCACCGCCTCGTCGCCAAGGAAGACTTTGGCGGCATCCTCAAGGGCGGCGGACGCTTCGTCGACCAGGTGTGGACACTGCACTTCGCGCATGGCGCGCTGTGGGCCGGCGTGTCGGAAGCCGGTCTCTTCGTCAGCCGCGATCGCGGGCAATCCTGGCAACCGATCGACGGCTTCAACGAACAGCCCGGACGGGAAAACTGGGCGCCCGGCTTCGGTGGCCTCGGCGCGCACACGATCCTGAGCGACGCCAACAACCCCAACCGCATGTGGGTCGGCATTTCGGCTGCCGGACTGTTCCGCACCGACGATGGCGGTAAGACCTGGCAGCCGAAGAACAAGGGCGTCAATCCTGCGATCGACTCCGCACCCGCTTCGACCGGTCAATGCGTGCACAGCGTGACGCACGATCCCAAGAAGGCGAACATCCTCTTCCGCCAGGAGCATCGCGGCGTGCACCGCAGCGATGACGGTGGCGACAGCTGGCAGGTGATCGAGGACGGGCTTCCCGTCACTGAACTGTCCGACGGCCATCATTGCAGCTTCGGATTTCCCTCCGCGATGGATTTGAAGACGGGTCAGGTTTTCGTCGTGCCGCTCGACGGCGACAATTTCCGCTTTCCGCGCGGCGGACAACTCGCCGTCTATCGCACGAAGAACGGCAAGTCTTGGGAGCCGCTGACCAATGGCCTGCCGGCCAACTGCTTCACGGCCGTATTGCGCGGCTCGCTTTCGGCAGACCAACTCGATCCCGGCGGACTCTATTTCGGTACCGCGTCTGGCGTGATCTACGGCAGCGACAATTTGGGCGAAAGCTGGGGCGAAGTGGCGAGCGGGCTGCCCCGCATTATGAGCGTGGAGGCCTACGCCCATTGAGTGTTCGCGTTCAGCTGCCGCCGATCCTTCGACCGGTGATGGGCGGCGAGCGTTTCCTTTCGGCCGAAGGCAACTCCATCGGCGCTGTGTTGAGCGACCTGGCGCGGCGCCATCCGCCGCTCGCCTTGCACTTTTTCAATGAAAGCGGCGCCATTAGGCACAACATTGTCTTCCTGCACGGAGGAACTATGGTTCGTGCCAAGGACGCCGATTTGCACCGCCTGAAAGCGGGCGACGAAATCGTCATAACCAACGCTCTGGCAGGCGGATGAAGGAGACGTAGAGTGCCCCTGGAATCGATGCGGCAGCTGGCCGAGCATTTCTTCAGCGCGATCGAGCGCGGCGATCTGGAGGCGGTGCGTAACATCTACGCGCACGACGCGATCATTTGGCACAACACCGACAACGCCTCGGTCACGGCGGAAGAAAATCTCGAAGCGCTCGACAGCTTCATCACCAACATACCGGAGCGGCATTACACCCGCCGCCGTCTCGATGTATTCGAAGGCGGTTTCGTCGAGCAGCACCTGCTGAAGGCCAAGCTCAAGAGCGGCAAGGAGGTTTCGCTTGCCGCCTGCGTCGTCTGCAAAGTGCGTGAAGGCAAGATCACCCGCCTCGACGAATATTTCGACTCCGCCGCACTGGCGGCCTGGCGCTAGGCCGCAACTTCGCCGTTGACTCCTTTTTCGATCGGCAGTATTCAACCATTTAGTTGACAACTAAATGGTTGAATACGATGCCCACCGACACCCTTTCCGCCACGCTTTCCGCGCTTGCCGATCCCACCAGGCGCGGCATTCTCGCGCGTCTCGCCAGCGGCGATGCGACGGTTTCGGAACTCGCCGAGCCGTACGACATGAGCCTCGCTGCGGTGTCGAAGCACCTCAAGGTGCTCGAGCATGCCGGCCTGGTTTCGCGCAGCCGGGAATCGCAGTGGCGCCCCTGTCACCTTGAGGCCAAGCCTCTCAAGGCCGCGACCCAATGGCTCGAGGACTATCGCAAATTCTGGGATCGCAACTTCGACAGCCTTGCCGCCTACCTGAAGACCATGGATGGCGATCATGGCCGCCCCGCCAAGAAAGGACGTTCGCGATGAACACGCAAACCGAGATTCCCAAGAGCGAACCGCTCATCATCATGCGCCGGACATACGATGCGCCACGCGCCAAGGTGTGGGAGGCGAGCACCGAGCCCCACCATGTCAAGCGCTGGTGGGGCGGACCGGGCTTCACCAACCCCGTGTGCGAAATGGACGTTCGCCCCGGCGGACTGTGGCACCACGTCATGCGCTTTCCCGACGGGCACGAGCTCGTCATGGACTTCGTGTTCATCGAAGTCGAGCCGCCCGCCCGCCTCATCTGGCAGAACATTGATCACGGCAGGCGCAAAGGGCCGCCACCGACCTGCAAGATAACCTCGACGCTCGATGAAGATGGAGGAAAGACTCACACCACGATGATCGCCGAGTTCTGCTCGTTCGCCGACCGCGACTATGCGCTCGGCATGGGCTTCACCGGTCCGATCGCCGCCAGCAACGATCGCTTGGTCGAATATCTGAAAACCCTCTAGCACGGAGAACGCCCATGAAGATTTCCATGCATGTAATGTCGGTTGGCTCATTTGTTCCAATGCTCGAAAGCCTTTCTGTGGTCCTCGACAAAGGCGCCGCGCACGCCAGAGCAAAGGACCTCGATCTGGTCAACGCGCGGCTGGCGCCCGACATGTTCGCGTTGGCGAAGCAGGTACAGCTTGCCTGCGACAACGCCTGCATTGGCGCCGCGCGGCTTGCGGCCCAAGAACCGCCCGCGTTCGGGAACGACGAAACGACGTTTGCCGATCTCAAGACACGCATCGCCAGGGCCGTCGCCTATCTTCGCCAACTGCCGTCTGCTTCGTTCGACGGCGCCGAAGGCCGCGACTGCACGTTTCCGATGCCGAACAATCCCAAGCTCGCGTTTGCGATGAACGGACTGGACTTCCTGCGCGCCTGGGCCCTGCCCCATTTCTATTTCCACATCGTCACCGCCTACGACATCCTGCGCCATAACGGCGCTCCTATCGGCAAGCAGGACTACCTTTCCCAGGTCGGCGCCTTCGTGCGACCACGCGGCGATTAGCGCTCCTGACGCCTCCTGCATTATCATTCTGCGGGACACCGGATTTGGCGGACATGGGCGAACTGGACGGCTTGAAGATCTACGGCGAAACGCGCGTCGGCTGGTGCGAGGCGACGCCGCCGAACGAGACCACCGACGAGCATGGCGTGCCGTTCGTGCCCGAGATGACGAGCCGCTCCGTCGATCCGCGCGCCCCGGCGCGGCGCGCCTATGACGATCCCGACGTCAAGCGCTTGCGCGAGCATCTGCGCCAGAACAACGGCCTGAAGAGCGTCGAGATACTCGAGCCGCACGAGGTCGAGCGAGCGCAACGCATCTTCTATCGCGACGGCTTCGTCGTGGTGAAGAACCTGCTCGATCCCGAGCGCCTTGCGCTCTGGCGCGAAGCGAGCGCGCGCGTGCTGCGCCAGATCCTCGAAATTCGCGGCGAAGGCGGGCGCAAATACGTCACCGAGACCGGACGTCTGCCGCATCGCTACTCCTACGGCACCGCATCGGCGTCGCGCGAGCTGCTGCACGATCCGGTTTGGGCCGGCATGGTCGATCTTCCGACCACGACGCCGATCTTGCAGAAAATCTTCGGCACCGAAGATTATTATGTCCGCGGCGCGGGTGGCGATCTCTGCCTGCCCGGCGCGATCGAATACCAGGCTCTGCACGCCGACGTGCAGGAGACCTTCGAGATGCCGCCGGCGCGCCTCGCCGCCGCCGAGCGCATCGGCGTCAAGCTGCGCAAACGTCCGGGTACGGACGAACTCACTTTCCAGACCCAGCAGCTCGTCATCCAGCGCACTTCGCCACACGTGACGATCAATTTCCTGATGAGCGATCTCACCTGGGAGAACGGTCCTATCCGGCAGATCGCCGGCACGCAGGCGCAGGTCGCAAGCCCGCCGACGCCGCAGGACGAGCCGGAATGGATGCGGCTCTCCACGCTCGTCGGTGCGCCGGCCGGCGCCGGCGTGTTCCGCGACAATCGCGCCTGGCACGGCGCGACGCCTAATCTCAGCCGCGAGATCCGCGCCATGCCAAACGTCGAATATGCCGGTCCCTGGGTCGACGAGAGCAAGCTCCTGAAGTCGATGCCGCACGACATCTGGGAGGCGCTGTCGCCGCACGCCAGGCACATCTGCCGGGGCGTAAAGGCGCCGCCAGGCGTGTGGCCGGCAGGCGCCGGCGTGATGCATCCGATAGCGAACAAGCGGCAGGCGGCGAAGGTGGGGAGTTAGAGCGAGTTCGTGTCCGCCTAATAGCGGGCCTTCATCCTTCGACAGGCTCAGGATGAGGGATTTGCCGGATTTCCTCACCCTGAGCTCGTCGAAGGGCTAGGAAATCTCGCCCGCTTTTGCGGAATCTTTTTTTCTCAAAATTCTTTCATTCAATTCCCGTCTGTTTGGTGTCAACCAATTGTGGCAGCTAGGTAATATCCACTTCGCAGCCGATGAATTTTGACGCCTTGGGCCGATCCTTCAGCAATAAAATTGTTCGTCGTTTTTGAGATTTTTCTCTCCGATTTTTTCGCACCTCTTCTCGAACACTTTGCCGAAGCCATATAGGAACAGATTCCCGACCGTCAAGTCGCACTCAAAACTATCCGTCGTAAATCTTCGTGGCCGTCGACGTTGTGTGAGGCCACCCACCCTTAGTCATGGCCGGAGTGCGGGCCATCTAGGTGACGACCGACTCAAAATATGAAGATCAGGTCTCAGACAATTTTTTTGCTATCTGCGTTTGCCCAACTGGGTGGCCAGCACTCCGGTGGGCCGTGCCGAGTGAGTTGGTGTTAACTGCTCCGTGCGATCACCAACGCGTCGGCCGCTGCAGAATCTTCAAGCGCGGGATCGTCGGCAGCTTCCACAAAGTCAGCGCCAAATGTCTGCCGCTGTACGTCGCGGAATTTCAGTTCCGCCACAACAACCGTTTGAATGCGGACATTTTTGGCGAGGCGGTTAAATGGTTCTGAGCTCAGACAATTCCCCACTCTTTCGACAGGCGATCAAGCTCATCTAGGAATTTGTGCGCCAACCCGGGCAGGCGCGAACCTGGGGAAACGCTGATTATTGTTCGACCTGATGAGCGTACAAGTTGGAGAAAATCATCACTCATGTAGCGCCGAATTTGTAGGTAGTTGCTGTTTGCTTCCAAGAGATTGCGAAAATTTATTGGAGCATCGCTGTCCCACTTGCAGGACGCGACGAAGCCTCTTAGATCGCGCAATAGCCTTTCTTTCTCGATTTTTGCCGCAACTCGCTCGGACGATTCCGCTGTCATCACCGGGGGTACGCTTCGGCGCTCCGCCTGCATCGCTTGCTCATAAACAAGCGCGGCAGGGGCAAGCCACATTTGCCATAGGAATAGCAGGCACCAAAGAGCCACTATGGGACCGACGGTAAAGATGAGGATCACAACCGCCTGCTCCCAAGCAGCTGGAAGCCCGTAGAGCCAGTAATAGGCAATTCCGCCGCCGATGAAGAGCACAACGAACGTCGCTGCGTGCTTCGGCTTGGCATCGAAAAACAACCAAGCGGAAACCCAAGCTCGTCGCCCGACCTTGCGTCCAAACGAAAGGTCTTTTGTCTGTTCAGCCATGCACAATTTCCCCTTGCGTTGGATGATCAAACGGGAAGGGGAAAAGCGCGGTAGGACGGTTGTCACTGTCAAGTCAGACATAATCACCTCACTCAATTTTGTACTTGATTTGTTCTCAATATCGCCTTATATTCCTTGGACCATGACAACGGTCCTAGATATCACGGCAGACCGGCGGCTCCTCAGGGGCCGCGGGGCGCTTTCCAACGCAGTGGGACGCTACGAGAAACAGGCTCGCGTCCTCGTCGACGACGGCTGGAGCGGCGGCCAGGCAGCGCGCCCGTCCGGGCGTTCGACCGATCTGAAGACCGATGACGGCTGGCGCGACGATGATCTGCCGCCGCCTCCGCTGCGCACCGAGGTCACCCGTGACTCGACGCGTACCATCATCGCACGCAACACCTCGCCCGATATTTCCTTCGACCGCTCGATCAATCCGTATCGCGGCTGCGAGCATGGCTGCATCTACTGCTTCGCGCGACCAACACATGCCTATCTCGGCATGTCGCCGGGCGCGGATTTCGAGTCGCGCCTCTTTGCCAAGCCGAACGCCGCCGAGTTGCTCGCCAAGGAACTTTCGGCGCCCGGCTATGTGCCGCGCATGATCGCCATCGGCACCAACACCGATGCGTATCAGCCGATCGAGAAGAAGATGCGCATCATGCGCTCCATCCTCGAAGTGCTGCGTGACTTCAAGCATCCGGTCGGCATCGTCACCAAGTCGCCGCTGGTGCTGCGCGACATCGACATTCTCTCCGGCATGGCGCGCGAAGGCCTGGCGAAGGTCGCGCTCTCCGTCACCACACTCGACCGCAAGCTTGCCCGCACGATGGAGCCGCGCGCCGGCACGCCGCAGCGCCGCTTGCAGGCGATCCGCGCATTGAGCGAAGCAGGCATTCCCACCGGCGTGATGTTCGCGCCCGTCATCCCCGCGCTCAATGATGGCGAGATGGAAGCCGTGCTCACCGCCGCCGCCGAGTGCGGCGCGCGCACCGCCGGTTACGTGCTCCTGCGCCTGCCACTCGAAATCAAGGATCTGTTCCGCGAATGGCTCGAGGTGAACGAGCCCGGCCGAGCCAAACACGTCATGTCGCTTATCCGCCAGATGCGCGGCGGCAAGGACTATGACGCGCAGTGGGCCGTGCGCATGAAGGGAACCGGTCCCTATGCCGAGATGATCGCGCGGCGCTTCCAGATGGCGGTGAAGCGACTCGGCCTCAACAAGGAGTCCCGCCCGCTCACGGTCGCCAAATTCCGTCGCCCGCCGCGGACCGGCGACCAGCTTTCGCTTTTCGGCGGCGAAGCGGCTTAAGCGTTTGGTTTAGCGGCCAGAACCGCCCCGCAGCGCGACCCGCGCGTCGTCCCCTGGCGAAAATGCCTGGCCGCTGCCCCTTGCATCCATGCCCTTCGCTGCCCGCATCTAACCTTCGCTGAACAACGCGAAATCGAAGGGGAAAGCTACATGATGTCGGGCTTCGTATTGGTGGCAATCGTATTCTGGGCGGTGATTGCGTTCGTTCTGGTGGCCAACGGCTATTTCGTCTTCCAGGTCCGCATGGCGCGCTATCGCGTGATGCAGACGCTGGCCGAGAAGGGTCAGCCCGTTCCGGTCGAGCTTTTCAATGGACCAAGACGCGCCGCACCGGTGGGCATGATGCGCGGCGGCATCATACTTGTGGCCATCGGCATCGCGCTCATGACCTTTTTCTGGTCGATGACGGCGCAATCCTGGTTTCACGGACCGATCGAAGACGTGAGCTGGCTTCCCACGCTCGGCTTCTTTCCCTTCATGATCGGCGTAGCGCTGCTCATCATGGCGGCATTCGAACGAAACCGACCGGCATAGCGAAAGGAAAGCGGCTGTGGCGTAACCGACATGGACGACGGCACGCTGGTCGAGCGGGCGGTTGCGACGCGCGATGTCGCCGCGTTCAGCGCGCTGGCGCGGCTGCACCAGTCCAAGGTACGCGGGCTGCTGCTGCGCCTGACGCGCGGCGATCACGCCACCGCCGACGATCTGGCGCAGGAGACGTTCCTCGAAGCCTGGCGCGGCATCGGCAATTTTCGCGGCGAGTCGGCATTCGCGACCTGGCTCTACCGCATCGCCTATTCGCGTTTTCTGATGCACGCGAGAAAGCGCAAGCCCGACGAACAGCTCGGCGACTGGGATGGTGCGATGGTGAGCGGCGAGAGCGCAGCGCACGCCCGCATCGATCTGGAGCGCGCCATGGCGAAGTTGACAGCGGCCGAAAGCGCGGCGTTGACGCTGAGCTTCGCGCTTGGACTATCGAATAGTGAAGCGGCGGAAGCGATGGACATTCCGCTCGGCACTTTGAAATCGCATGTGCTGCGCGGCCGCGAAAAACTGAAGGCGATCCTGGGAGAGCCATCATGAACGACATGGAACTCGACGCATTGCTGACCGCGCCCCTGCCCGAGCGCGATGCCGGCGAATTCTCCGTCCTCTTGATGGAGCGCATCACGCAGCATGAGGCACGGCCTGCGCGCATTCTTTCCTGGATCAGCGCCGGCGTGATGGTGGCGGTGTTCGCCGCGGCATGTCTGTTCGGCGCCAGCGCCATCGGCCACGTCGATCCGCACATGAACGACATGCTCATACCCGGCACGCTGATCCTTTTGTCGCTGCTGCTTTCCTATGTCGTGAGCGAGGCGGCGCGGGCCTAGCGAGTTGCCGGAATCGGCGGCAGCAGATTATGGTCGGGCCATGGCGAACGAACCTGCTCCGAAGCCCGCGATGCTCCGGCAAATGCAAGTACTCGCGATTCTCGACATCGTCGCGCTAATCGCGGCCGCAGCCTGGGCCTGGACCGCCCACAGTTGGCAGGAACGCAGCCCCGCACTTGGCCTCGGCGTCGTGCTCGCCGTCGCCGCCGTCTACATCTTTTCCGCGACTCGACCGCCAAAACCGTGATGTGCCGCACGGCGTGTGCATAACTCGCACCGTGCACGGAACGTTCGCTTTTTTGCCGGACTCGAACTGCTAGTGTCAGATAATGCCGCACTACATCTTCGAAGCGCGCGTGCTGAAAAAGATCGACGGTCTGGTCGCCGGCGTCGATGAGGCGGGACGCGGGCCGTTGGCGGGGCCGGTGGTGGCCGCAGCGGTCATCCTCAATCGCGCGAAGATCCCCAAGGGCCTCAACGATTCCAAGCAGCTTCCTGCCGAACGACGCGACGAACTTTTCTCCCACATCATGTTCAGTGCGATTGCCGTCGGCGTCGGCGAGGCCTGCGTCGATGAGATCGACATGATCAACATCCGCCAGGCGACGCACATGGCGATGGCGCGTGCCGTGCGCGCGCTTCAATTCCGTCCCGCCTTCGCGCTGGTCGACGGCAACGATCCGCCGGCCCTGCCCTGCCCGTGCGACACCATCATCGACGGCGATGCCAAATCCGTGTCGATTGCCGCCGCCTCGATCATCGCCAAGGTCACGCGCGACCGGATGATGCAGGCACTTCATGGCGAACATCCGAACTATGGCTGGCTCACCAACAAGGGATACGGCACGCCCGAGCATCTTTCGGCGCTCGACCGTTTTGGTCCGACGCCCCACCACCGGAGAAGTTTCGCGCCCGTCCACAACATCTTGTATCGGGGAAATATTGTGGACTTAACGATAACGCTTTGATTCACCGGGACTCTTGACCTGTGGACTCCGCCGAATCATTGTCCGCCCTCTGTTGATAAAAAACGGGCGGGCAAATGGCGGGGCTGGAACTGGATCGCGTGATCGAGGGCGATTGCGTGGAAAGCATGCGCGCGTTGCCGGATGGCTGCGCCGATCTCATCTTCGCCGATCCGCCCTACAATCTGCAGCTCAAGAACGAACTGCGCCGACCCGACAATTCCAAGGTCGACGCCGTCGACGATGCCTGGGACCAGTTCGAAAGCTTCGCGGAATATGACCGCTTCACGCGCGCCTGGCTCGGAGAGGCGCGCCGCCTTTTGAAAGAGTCCGGCGCGCTCTGGGTGATCGGCTCCTATCACAACATCTTTCGCGTCGGCGCCATCGTTCAGGATCTGGGCTTCTGGATTCTGAACGACGTAGTATGGCGCAAGACCAATCCGATGCCGAACTTCCGCGGCAAGCGCTTTACCAACGCGCACGAGACGATGATCTGGGCGACCAAGAACGCCAAGCAGCAATACACCTTCAACTACGAAGCGATGAAAGCACTGAACGACGATCTGCAGATGCGTTCCGACTGGACGCTGCCGATCTGCGCCGGCAACGAACGCATCAAGGGCGCTGACGGACAAAAGGCGCACTCGACGCAGAAGCCGGAGTCGCTATTGCATCGCGTGATAGTTTCATCGACGCGTCCGGGCGACATCGTGCTCGATCCTTTCTTTGGTTCGGGAACGACGGGTGCCGTGGCGAAGCGGCTCGGCCGGCGCTTCATCGGCATCGAACGCGATACGAACTATGCCCGCGTCGCGCGCAACCGCATCGCGGCAATCGAACCCGCGCCTGACGATGCGATCGAAGTCACGAAGTCCAAGCGCTCCGAGCCGCGCATTCCGTTCGGCTGGGTCGTCGAACGGGGCCTGCTACCGCCCGGCACCGTGCTGCAAGGTTCGCAGAAGCGTCACCGCGCCAAGGTCCGCGCCGACGGCACACTCGTCTGCGCCGACGCCACGGGTTCCATCCATCAGATCGGCGCGCATGTGCAGGGACTTCCCGCCTGCAACGGCTGGACGTTCTGGCAATATGAAGACAAGGGCAAGCTGATCCCGATCGACTATCTCAGGCAACGCCTGCGCGCGGACCTGGCGTGATACGGGCGCGCAGCATCGCGGTTGCCGCAGCGCTGTGCCTTTCCGCCTGTCAAACCTTGCCCCGCGACGCGGTCGTGAGCACCGCGAGCGGCGCGATCGCGATCGCCATCAAGCACTGCGCCATCGATGCCAACGACGCGAATGAGCAAGCGAGCGCGAACTGGACTGCAGAGCTCTCACGTGGCGTGTGGAACGTCGCCTACGTGGCGCCGCCGCAACTGCAGCCCGGCACGATTGCGATCGGCAAAATCTCGACGCAGATCAACGCGCGCGACGGCTCGGCGTCGAACTGCACGGCCGAGATGCTTGTCGGCGGGCCGTGACGGCCAGGAGGTTGGCATCTCCCTGCACATTCGACGCGTGACCAATGATCTTTTTCATCAACGTGGGTAGCGCAACGCTCGACAGATCGCGGACCCATTGCGCGTTGAATTCGCCGATGCTCGGCCGCTTGGACAGCTCAGCGACATAGACTTCCAGTTCCAGCTCGAAATGCGTGAAGCCGTGGCGAACGATGCCGATGCGTTTCGTCCATGCCGCGCGGAACGGCGCCTGCAGCAGTGCTTCCTTTGAGGTGGGAAACCGTTCGCTCCAGGGTCCGAGCGGCGGTTGCATCATGCCGCCGAGCAACCCGTTCTCCGCTCGTCTCACCAGAAGTAGCGCGCCGGATCGATCGTACGCCACGAAGGCGGCGCCACGTTTGAGCGGACGCGCTGGCTTTGCCGCCTTTCGCGGCAATTCTTGCTGGATGCCGCGCTTTAGCGCCTCACAATCCTTCGACCACGGACACCGGCTGCAACTGGGTCGTTTTGGCGTGCAGATCGAAGACCCGAGATCCATCAGCGCCTGTGCGAAATCGCCGGCGCGCTTTTGCGGCAGCAGCGACCGGCAAAGTTCGCGCAAGCGCGGCTTGGCCTTCGGCAGCGCCTCTTCGACGGCGAAGAGTCGCGCCAGCACGCGCTCGGCGTTGGCATCGACGGCGGCCTCGCGTCGGTTGAACGCAATGGCGGCGATGGCGCCAGAGGTGTATTCGCCGACACCGGGAAGCATGCGCAGACCCTCCGCCGTGTCGGGAAAGCGGCCGCCGAGCTCGTTGGCAACGCGCTTCGCCGCGGCGTGCAGGTTTCGCGCCCGCGCGTAATAGCCAAGCCCGGCCCAAGCCGTTAGCACCTCGTCCTGCGAGGCGTCAGCTAAGTCGCGGACCGTCGGCCATGCTTTGAGGAACCTCGCAAAGTACGCTGCGACCGCCGGCACGGTCGTCTGCTGCAGCATGATCTCGCTCAGCCACACACGATAAGGATCAGCTGTGCGCCCCGACGCGGCGCGCCAGGGCAAGGCACGACGATGGACGTCGTACCAGGCCAACAAGCGCTGGGCGCGGTTGGTTTTCCGCTTTTGCTTCGGCGTCGTCTCTCGCGGCATACTGCGAGCATGGCGCAAACGCCCAAGGACAAACAGCCTGAACCGCCGCCCAGCCGTCACGCGCGCACTGTTGCCGTGGGAGCCGACGCATCGCTTGCCGCGCGCGCCGCTTTCGTCCGCGCCGGCTTCGCCGATCCGACGCTCATCTTGCGCTGGGCGGAGATCGCGGGAGCGGAGACGGCGCGGCTCGCCCGTCCCGTCAAACTCGTCGAGGGACCAGCGGGAGGTGTTCTGACGCTCAAAGCCGAACCAGCGGCCGCGCTCTTCTTGCAACACGAGAGCCGTGCGCTGTGCGCGCGAATCAATGCCTATCTCGGCCGCACGGCGATCACGAAGCTGCGATTCGTTCAGAGCTCGCTCACCCTGCCGCCTGCCCCACCGGCACCGCGTAAAGCCAAGGAACCTTTTGCCACGGACCCCGCGCGGCGTTGGCGCGGACCCGAGCGGCTGGGAGCGGCTTTGCTCAAACTTGCCGGACGGCGCGACCGTGGCCGAGGTCCAGATTGAACCGTGAGCGGACCTCTGCCAAAAGCAGGCGGCCCCTTCAGCGGAGACGCCCGTGAGTCGCAATCAAGTCCTTATCGGCATTGTCGTTCTGGCGCTTTTGGCGCTGGGCGTGGGCTATTATTACTACGAGAAAAGCAGTCCCACGGAGGTCGCAGCCGCCGTGCCGGCCGGCGCGGTTCCCGGCGACCGGACACTCGGCGCCTCGTCGGCTCCGATCACGCTTATCGAATATGCGGCCCCCATGTGTCCGCACTGTGCACGCTTCAACGCCGACATCATTCCGCTGCTCAAGTCGAACTACATCGACACCGGCAAAGTCTTCTACATCTTCCGCGTCTTTCCGATCGGGGCTGCGGACGTTCCGGCCGAAGCGTTGGCGCGTTGCCAGCCTGCGGATAATTATTTCCAGTTCATTGACCTGTTGTTCCGGAATCAGGCGAAGTGGGATCCGGAATATGGCGTAACCGACGTGCACGGCGCTCTGGTATCCTTAAGCCGAATCGCCGGCATGAGTGCGGGGCAGGTCGACGCATGTATGAACAACCAGGATGAGCAGAAGCGCATCATGGCCGTCGCACAGGACGCGTCGGCACGTTATGGCGTTACGGGCACGCCCACTCTCGTCATCAATGGTGAAGTTCAGGAAGCCGGCGGCATGCCCTGGTCGGTTTTGAAGTCGAAGTTGGATTCTCTCTTGGCCAAAAAATAGTGGCCGCATCATCAGCGTAGGACGGCGCACACATAGTTGAAATTCACGCGGCTCAGGCTTTCGGGATTTAAATCGTTCGTCGAGCCGACTGAGCTTTACGTCGAGCCCGGGTTGACGGCCGTCGTCGGTCCGAACGGTTGCGGCAAGTCAAATCTGTTCGATGCGCTGCGCTGGGTGATGGGCGAGACGCGGCCCACTTCCATCCGCGGCAGCGAGATGGACGATGTGATTTTTTCCGGCTCCGCGGCGCGGCCGGCGCGCAACATGGCCGAGGTCACGCTCTTCATCGACAACACCGACCGCAGCGTCAGCGGCGCGTTCAACGAATATGACTCGATCGAGATTTCGCGGCGCATCGAGCGCGAGGCCGGATCGGTCTATCGCATCAACGGCCGCGACGTGCGCCAGCGCGATGTGCAGCTGTTTTTTGCCGATGCCTCGTCAGGCGCAGGTTCGACCGCCTTCGTTCGTCAAGGTCAGATCGGTCTTCTGATCAGCCAGAAGCCGCTCGCCCGCCGCGCGATCCTCGAAGAAGCAGCGGGCATCGGCGGATTGCACCAGCGCCGTCATGAGGCAGAGCTTCGGCTTCGCGCTGCGGAAACCAATCTTGGCCGTCTCGACGACGTCATCCGCGAGGTCGAAACCCAAGTTGCAAGCCTGAAGCGCCAAGCACGCCAGGCATCGCGCTATCGCAATCTCTCCGGCCACATTCGCAAGGCTGAAGCGCTCGCACACTATTTGCGCTGGACCGCGGCTGAACTTCGCATGCGTGCGGTTGACGAGGAACTCGCCGCCGCAACCGCACTGGTCGAGAGCTGCACCGGGCGTGCCGCCGCCGCGTCCACCGTCCAGGCCAATGCCGCCAATGAGCTTCCGCCGCTGCGCCAGGCCGAAGCCGAACGCTCGGCGGCATTGCATCGGCTGGTGGTGGAACGCGAAGCGCTCGACGCCGAGGAAGCGCGTGCCCGCGAGACGGCACAACGCTTGCGCCAGCGCATCGCCCAGACCGAACAGGACGTCGAGCGCGATCGGCTGCTCGACACTGACGCAACGGCCGCATTGCAATCCCTGGCGACGGAGGCCGAAACTCTCGAAACGGCGATCGCGCGCTCGAGCGACGAGCTTCATGAGTCCGAAACCAACGCCGCCACGCTGAGCGAGGCGCTGGCCGAAGCCGAACGCACGCTCGAACGCCTGACCTCAGAGCTTGCCGAATGGCATGCGCGCAAGGCGAGCCTGGAACGCTCGCGCGAAGTTTCCAGTGCACTCGCGGAGTCGAGCACACAACAACTTGGCGAGGCGCAGGCGCGCCTCGACCATGCCATGCGCGACGTGGCGGACGCGCCCGATGTACGCGCCGCCGAAGACGTCGCCGACGCCCAGCGCGCACGCGCCGACGCCGCGCGCCAGGCTGCTGCCGCGGCACGCGCGGTGCTGATCGAGGCGGAGCAGGCCGAGACGGCATCGCGTGCTCCGCTCGAGAACGCCGAACGAGAGTGGCAGCGGCTTTCCGCCGAAGCGAAAGCGTTGGGCGATCTGCTGCGTCCGCAGGGCGGCGATCTCTTTCCGCCATTGATCGACGCGGTCACGGTGCGCCCCGGCTACGAAGCCGCGCTCGCTGCAGCGCTGGGCGATGATCTGCAGGCGCCACTGGACGAAGCCTCGCCGTATCACTGGCGCGAACTCGGCGAATTCGACTCGGCCGCACCGCTGCCGGCAGGTACCAGATCGCTCGGCGACTTCGTGAAAGCGCCGCCGGCGCTGGCGCGACGCCTGGCGATGACCGGAATCGTCTTCCCCGACCAGGGCAAGGCGCTGCAGCCGCAGCTGAAAGCCGGTCAGCGGCTGGTGTCGCCGCGCGGCGATCTGTGGCGCTGGGACGGTTACTCCGCCTCGGCGGATGCTCCTTCCGCCGCCGCGATGCGCCTGGCACAGCGAAACCGCCTCGCCGCACTCGACGGCGAGATTGCCGCCGCGCGCGAAACCCGCAGCAAATTGTCGGCCGTTTATTCTCAGTCGCGTGAGGCCGCTGCGGCAGCACGCGACAAGGCGCGCGCGGCGGAAGACGAAGAACGCCGGCTCGATCAGTCGCTCATCGCGGCACAAGACACATCGACCAAAGCCGCACGCGCGGCGGCCGAGCGGACGTCGCAGCTGGCTTCGCTGGAAGCCGAAATCCGCCGCCTCGCCCAATCGCGCGACGCGGCGCGTGAAGCATGCCGACAAGCCGAAGCCGAACTGGCCCAATTGGGCGACGGCGTTGCGCTGGCGCAGAATGGGACGGCGGCGCGTGCACGGGCCGCGGAAGCACGTTCACTCTATAGCGAAGCGCGCGCCACGCTCGAAGGCTTCAGACGTGAAAGTGACGGACGCAGCCGCAGGCTTGCCGCCATTGCCGCTGATCGCGCTCGCTGGCAGGAGCGGCAGACAGCTGCGACCTCGCACATCGGCGAACTCGAACAGCGCCGTGAAGAGCTGCGCAATGAATTGGCGAGCGCGGAAGCGGTTCCCGACGCGATCGCGAGCAAGCGCAGCAGCCTCCTCGACTCCATTTCTGCCGCCGACGCGGCGCGCAGCCACGCCGCCGACGCACGCGCAGCCGCCGAAGCCGTACTGTCAGAGGCGGACAGGGCGGCGAAAGCGGCCGACGCCGCACTCTCCTCGGCCCGCGAGGAGCGCGCGCGTTCTCAGGCGCTGTCCGAGGCTGCCGCATCGCGAATCACCGAACTCAGGGACCGAATTCGCGACGAACTCGAAACCGTTCCGGAAGAGTTGGCCGAGCGCGCCGAAATCGAGGAAGGCGAAGAGTTGCCACCACTCGAACAGGCCGAGAAGCGCGTCGAAAAGTTGAAGCAGGAACGTGAGCTGCTGGGCGGTGTCAATCTGCGCGCGGAAGAGGAAGCTGACGAGCAGGAAGCGCGCCTCAAGACGCTCGTCACCGATCGCGACGATCTCACCGGCGCCATCGAACGGCTACGCCGCGGCATCCAGAGCCTCAACCGCGAAGGCCGCGAGCGGCTGCTTGCCTCGTTCGAAAAGGTCAATGCGAACTTCCAGACTTTGTTTTCCAAATTGTTCGAAGGCGGCGAAGCGCGTCTCACACTCACGGAATCCGAGGATCCGCTCGAAGCCGGCCTCGAAATTTTCGCCCGGCCGCCCGGCAAGCGGCTGCAGTCGCTGGCGCTGCTCTCCGGTGGCGAACAGGCCCTGACCGCCATGGCGCTCATCTTCGCCGTGTTCCTGGTCAATCCGGCGCCGGTCTGCGTGCTCGACGAAGTCGACGCGCCGCTCGACGACGCCAATGTCGACCGCTTCTGCAACATGCTCGACGAGATGACACGCCTGACCGACACGCGTTTTCTCGTCATCACCCACCACGCGCTCACCATGTCGCGCATGCATCGCTTGTTCGGTGTGACGATGGCCGAACGCGGCATCAGCCAGCTCGTTTCGGTCACGCTTGCCGAAGCCGAAAAGGTCGCTGCGGAGTAGTTGTCGCCTCGCTCGCGCGCATTTCGCCGCGCCCGCGCTTTTGTCAATCAGCTCAGCGCGTTAGAGAGCATCTAGCGTCATTGACACTGCCCACACCCAACCCTATGTTCCGCGCGCCTTCGAAAGAGCCGCGAAGTCCGGTTTTTGCTGCTGATTTTTGCACTTCGGGAGTGGGGAGCATGGCTGCTCAGGAACCCGACAATCTGCGCAAGCTGGGCGAGCAGCTCGACGATGTCCAGAAGCGCAATGCCAAGCGTGATGAGCGCGCGGCGCCGACGCAAATGGGCATCGCGTCGCGTTTCGCGACGGAATTGGGGGCGGCGTTGCTGGTGGGCGGCGCGCTCGGGTGGGGACTGGACTGGCTCTTCGGCCACTTTGGCATTCACACACGGCCGCTCTTCATCGTGGTGTTTTTTGTGCTGGGCGCCGTGGCGGGAATCCGCAACGTGATGCGCGCGGCGACCGAATTGAACGCCGAGATCGCGGCCCATCCCGCGACTCCGGTCGAGGACGACGAGGAGAGCTAGAGACGTGGCCATGAACCCGATGGAACAGTTCACCATCAGGCCGATCGTGCCGCTGCACATCGGCGGCTACGACGTTTCGTTCACCAACCAATCGCTTCTGATGGTCATCGTCGCCGTTGCCGCTTCGCTGTTCCTGACGCTGGCCATGACGAAGAGAAGCCTCGTGCCTTCCCGCGCGCAATCCATGGCGGAGATGTCCTACGAATTCGTCGCCAACATGATCCAATCCTCGACGGGCGAAGATGGCCTGCGCTTCTTCCCGTTCGTCTTCACGCTGTTCGTCTTCGTTCTGTTCAGCAATTTCTTCGGGATGATTCCGGGCTCGTTCACGGTGACGAGCCAGATCGCGGTCACCTTCACGCTGGCCTCGCTCGTCATCCTCACCGTCATCGTCACGGGCTTCATCAAGCACGGCTTGGGCTTCCTGAAGCTCTTCGTGCCGGCCGCGCCCTGGTATCTTCTGATCTTGCTCGTGCCAATCGAGGTGATCTCGTTCCTGACGCGTCCGATCAGCCTTTCGGTGCGTCTCTTCGCCAACATGCTTGCCGGACACACGATGCTCGCCGTGTTCGGCGGCTTCGTCGTGCTGCTCGGCGGCGCCGGCGGCGTGCTCTCGCTGCTCTCGGTCGCGCCGATGGCGCTGATCGTGGCGATCATGCTGCTCGAATTGCTCGTCGCGTTCCTGCAGGCCTATGTCTTCGCGATCCTGACCTGCATCTATCTGAACGAAGCTCTCCATCTCCACGACCATCACTGATCAGAAGGAAATCCCACCATGGAAGTCGCAGCAGCTAAAATGATCGGCGCGGGCCTTGCCTGCATCGCGCTCGTCGGTGCCGGCATCGGCATCGGCAACGTGTTCGGCAGCTACCTGTCGGGCGCGCTGCGCAACCCGGGTGCTGCCGCCTCGCAGACGACCAACCTGCTGCTCGGCTTTGCGCTCTGCGAAGCGACGGGTCTCTTCGGTCTCGTCATCGCGCTCATCATCCTCTTCACCTGAGCCACTATGGCCGCGGGCACGACAGCCTCGACGGAAGTCCCCGCCAAGCCGCAAGGCGCGGGATTTCCGCCGTTCAAGACGGAAACGTTCCCGAGTCAGATCTTCTGGCTCGCGATTACGTTCGCGTTTCTGTTCGCCGTGCTGTGGCGCGTTTCAGGTCCGCGCATCAAGAGTGTCATCACCAGTCGTCGCGGCCAGATTGACGGCGACCTCGCCACCGCACAAAAACATCGCACCGACGCGGAAGGTGCCTCGGCGACCTATCAGGCGGCTCTTGCCTCGGCGCGCGCGCGGGCGCAAGCACTCGCGGCCGAGAACCGCAAGCGTGTCGCGGGCGACATCGAAAGCGCCAAGCAGAACGCCGATGCCGCCGCGCAGGCGGACATCGCCAAGGCCGAGGCCCGCATTGCCGCTTCGCGAAGCGAAGCGCGCGCGCACATTTCCAAGGCGGCGCAGGAAGCGGCGAGCGCGATCGTGTCACGCCTGACGGGCGAAAGCGTCTCCGCCGACGAAGCAGCAAACGCCGTGCGCGCGGTCACGGAAGGATAAGAGATGGAACTCCTCTCGGAACCGGAACTGTGGGTCGGCGTCGGCTTCTTAATGGTCGTGGGCCTTCTGCTCTACGTCGGCGTTCCTAAACTTGTTGGCGGCATGCTCGACGCGCGAGCCGCGGCGATCAAGTCGGAGCTCGATGAGGCGCGTCGCCTGCGCGAGGAAGCCCAGGCACTCCTGGAAGGTTACAAAAAGAAGGCGGCGGGCGCGGAGAAGGAAGCCGAGGCCATCGTGGTCGAGGCGAGAGCCGAGGCCGAACGTTTCGCCGCAGAATCGCGCGCGGCGTTGCAGTCGCTCATCGAGCGGCGTGCCAAGGGCGCGCAGGACAAGATCGCTCAGGCCGAGGCGGCCGCACTCGCGGAAATCCGGAAACTCGCCGCCGACGCGGCGACCTCGGCTGCGGAGAAGCTCATCGTCGCGCGCATGGATGCGAAGCGCACCGGCACGCTGATCGCCGAAAGCATCAAGGACCTTTCGTCCAAGCTGAACTAGCGCGTTCGCGCAAATGCGCCGAAGCGGAACCAACAACTATTTTCGACGTTTACTCCCGTGACCCTTTGATGCGAGTCGCGCAAGGAGTGCGAAATGTCCCAGAGCCTCGAAACCGGACCCGTCGTCAAGACAGAGACGGGCGCGCCGACCGAAGAATATCGCAAGGCCAGCCGCGCCGGGCGGGTCGTGTTCGCTGGCGTTGTGGTGGTCGCGGTAATCGCGGGCATTGCGGCTCTGGCGGGATCGTACGCCGTCGCGCTGACTTGTGCCGGCTTGGCCGTCGCGCTCTTCGTCGTCGCCTTGTTGCTGCACTTCGAGGGCGTACGTCAGCGGCTACGTCCGGACTCGCGCAGACCGCGCAAATCCACGCGCTAGCTGGTTCTCAGCTCTTCTCCGGCAGCACGACGCGTATGTGCAGCTCGCGCAGTTGCTTGGGCAGCACTTCGCCCGGCGCATTCATCATCAGGTCTTGGGCCTGCTGGTTCATTGGAAAGAGCGTGATCTCGCGCAAATTTTCCTCGCCGGCGATGAGCATAACGATGCGGTCGATGCCGGGCGCGGTGCCGCCATGCGGCGGGGCGCCATAGCGAAACGCGTTCAGCATGCCGGCAAACTTGACCTCCGTCTCGTTGCGGCCATGGCCGGCGATCTCGAAGGCCTTCAACATCACCTCGGGATGGTGATTGCGGATCGCGCCTGATGACAGTTCGACGCCGTTGCAGACGATGTCGTACTGAAATGCCTTGAGCCCCAAGATCGCATCCTTGTCGTCGTTGTTCAGCGCCAGGAACTTATCGATTTCGAATTGCGGCATGGAAAATGGATTGTGTGAGAAGTCGATCTTCTTCTCTTCCTCGTTCCACTCGTACATCGGGAAATCGACGATCCAGCAAAAGCGGAATTCATTTTCTTGAATGACGCCAAGCTCGCGACCGAGCCGCGTGCGCGCCAGACCAGCAAGAGCCGCTGCGCGGCCGGCCTTGGCATCGGCCGAGAAGAACAGCGCATCGCCGGCCTTCAACCCCGCCTTGGCAATCAACGTTGCTTGCGCCGCTTCGGGCACGAACTTCGCGATCGGTCCCTTGCCGGCGAGCTTGCCGCCGTCCTCTTCGAATATGATGTAGCCGAGGCCCGCCGCGCCCTCGCCGCGCGCCCAGTCGTTCAGCTTGTCGAAGAAGGAGCGCGGCTGCGCAGCGGCGCCCGGCGCGGGAATGGCACGTACCGTCTTGTCCTTGAACGCCTTGAACGCGACATCGTTACGCGCGAACACCTCGCTGACGTCACAGATGAGGATCGGATTGCGCAGGTCCGGCTTGTCGTTGCCGTATTTCAGCATCGACTCGTCGTAAGGAATGCGCGGGAATGGCGCCGGCGAAACGCTGCGCCCATTCGCGAATTCGCTGAACACGCCATGGAGCACGGGCTCGATCGCGGCGAATACGTCGTCCTGCGTCACGAAGCTCATTTCGACATCGAGTTGGTAGAATTCGCCGGGCGAGCGGTCGGCACGTGCCGCCTCGTCGCGGAAACAAGGTGCGATTTGAAAGTAGCGGTCGAACCCCGCCACCATGACGAGCTGCTTGAACTGCTGCGGTGCCTGCGGAAGTGCGTAGAACTTGCCGGGATGCAGGCGCGACGGCACCAGAAAGTCGCGCGCGCCTTCAGGCGACGAAGCGGTCAGAATCGGCGTCTGGAATTCGGTGAAGCCCTGCTCGATCATCCGTCTACGGATCGATGAGATGACCTGCGAGCGCAAGGTAATGTTCTTGTGCAGCCGCTCGCGGCGCAGATCCAGGAAGCGGTATTTGAGCCGCGTCTCCTCCGGATATTCGCTGTCGCCAAACACCTGAAGCGGCAGTTCCTGCGCTTGGCTCTGCACCGTCACGGATTCGATGCGCATCTCGACCTCGCCGGTCGGCAGGTCCTTGTTGATCGTCTCGGCCGAGCGTGCCACCACTTTTCCAGTGAGCGTCAGCACCCATTCCGAGCGCGCCTTGTCGACTTCAGCGAACGCGCCCACCTCCGGCTCGATCACGCATTGGGTGATGCCATAATGATCGCGCAGGTCGATGAAGAGCAGACCGCCATGATCGCGCCGCCGGTTGACCCAGCCGGACAGCCGGACGGTCTGTCCGACATGGTCCTTGCGAAGTTCTCCGCAGGTGTGGGTCCGATAGGCGTGCATTGGCTAAAACCCTTCAAAACGGGGCTGTTTGACGGGTATCCGCCCCGGGGTCAAGGCCGCCATCAAGAGCGCGGATTCACCACGCGCAGAACCGCGCCGAATCCGTTATCACCGTCGTATGCGGATCATCGATAACACCCCGGAGTTGCGCGCGCTCATCGCCGAACTGGCGGGCGCACCCTATCTCGCGCTCGACACCGAATTCATGCGCGACCAGACATACTGGCCCAAACTCTGCCTCATCCAGGTCGCCGCACCGGGCGTCGAGGCGATCATCGATCCGCTCGGCGACGGGATCGATCTTGCGCCCTTCTATGAGCTCTTGAAGTCGCCCGGCATCGTCAAGGTGCTGCATGCGGCGCGCCAGGATATCGAAATTTTCCACCATCAGGGCGGCATGATCCCCGACCCGCTGTTCGACAGCCAGATCGCGGCGATGGTGTGCGGCTTCGGCGATGCGGCGTCGTACGAAACGCTCTGCCGCAAGATCGCACATGTCGAGATCGACAAGTCTTCGCGCTTTACGGATTGGAGCCGCCGACCGCTCAGCCAGAAGCAACTCGACTACGCGATCGGCGACGTCACACACCTGCGTACGATCTACGAGTTTCTCAAGAACAAGCTTGAACAGACCGGACGTTCCGCCTGGGTGCAGGAGGAGATCTCGGCGCTGCAGGACCCCGCGCTCTATGCCCTGCACCCGGAGATTGCCTGGAAGCGGCTTAAGCCGCGTACTTCGAACAAGCGCTTCCTCGCGATGCTCGCGTCGCTCGCAGGCTGGCGCGAACGCGAGGCGCAGGAGCGCGACGTTCCGCGCGGCCGCGTCCTCAAGGACGAAGCGTTGAGCGAAATCGCAGCCCATCCGCCCGACACCGTCGAAGCGCTCGAACGCATCCGCGCCGTGCCGCGCGGTTTCGCAACGTCGCGCCTCGGCAAAGGATTGATGGAGGCGATTGCGCAAGGGCGTACTGCCAAGCCGCCCGAGCCGCTCGAACAGGATCGGCCGCGGCGCCGGCGCGAGCCCTCCGCCGCGGCAATCGATCTTCTCAAGACGCTACTGCGTCTGCGCGCCGAAGCCGTGGGTGTTGCGCCGCGCCTGATCGCCAATGCCGATGACATCGAGCGCCTCGCAGCGAACGAAGATGAAGGCGTGCCGGCGCTGCATGGCTGGCGGGCGCAAGTGTTCGGCAACGACGCCATCGCGCTGCGCAAAGGCGATCTCGCCATCGCGCTCGAAGGCGGCGAAGCCGTCGTGGTGGAGCTGGACGACTGATCACTGGAGTAAAATCATGAAGCTTCTTCTGACGTCCGCCGGTGCGAACAACACGAGCATCCGAAACACGCTGGTCGAGCTGCTCGGCAAGCCGATTTCCGAGTCCAGTGCACTCTGTATCCCGACCGCGGCATATGCCTTGCCGGGCGGTGCTGTCGTGGCGTGGAAGCAGATCTGCGGAGAGTACTCCGCTTCCTTGTTCGGACTGGGCTGGAAGTCCTTGGGCGTGCTGGAACTCACGGCGCTGACCAGCATCAAAAAGGAACGATGGGTCTCCATGGTTCGCGAAGCCGACGCGTTGCTTGTGAACGGCGGCGATCCTCTTTACCTGAGCTATTGGCTGCGACAGTGCGGACTGGCAGATCTCCTCCCGTCGCTGCGCAGCGATTCTGTCTATGTCGGGCTCAGCGCCGGGAGCATGGT
>Ga0070712_100000129_pt1 | contig 39892 bp, 18 predicted proteins | sample LARL81metaG_FD_71396 | JGI IMG/M metagenome (GOLD analysis project Ga0070712, IMG submission 71396) | Corn, switchgrass and miscanthus rhizosphere microbial communities from Kellogg Biological Station, Michigan, USA - LAR L8-1 metaG | ecosystem: Host-associated > Plants > Roots > Rhizosphere ...
TTGAAGAGGTCAGAATCCCCCACAAATGCATTGCTACAACCCCTTTTGATACTGATGTTCGCCAGGTCGGACCGATCCCGCCGACTTTTGGCCAGTATTGACACCTTTATACCATCCGCGCTCTTCGGCCTCAATTAGAGTGCGAGTCTCCTTGGTTATGGAAAGTTACTCCTTGGTCACCAACGTAGAGGTTACCAGGCGGTTTTTTGGAATCGAACCTCACACGGTGCGGTGAAGCCCGCTCCTCTTAGCGGTTTTGGGGCAGGATCTACTGCACGACGAGGCCTTCCGCGTGGAAATCACCGATCACGACATTGACCCGATGTCCGCGCTTTACAAATCCGCCCTTGTTCGAGAATGCCATCCAATACATTTTGCCGGCCTCCGGCGAGCTGCTTTGGCGAAGCTTGCCGACTTTTTCCAATGAGGGGACGACCAGTTTCACGCCGGCTGTGGGATCGATGAGTGATGGCTCGTTCTTCTTATCGTTCAAAGCCTTTGCCTTATCGATGTCTAGCACGCGATAGGTGAATCGAATCATCTCCCCTGATTCAACCGACTTTACGGAAAGAGAATCGACGCCCCAGTTCAGCGAGTAGTACTGGCGCGCTTTGGCGGCCACGCGGTTCTGGCGATAGCGCTGGGGAAGCACCGGACCAGCGGATTTGGCTCCAGGAGCAGTGGACTGGGATGGATTTGCAGCAGGGGCGGGTGAGGGCTGGCTGGCACCGTTTGAGGCAGGAGCAGGAGATTGTGCCAACAGAACTGCGCAAAGTATGAGGTACGCGAAAAGCAGTTTTGCAGTAATCAGATTCTTCATGTGATACAGGCCCTTAAAGCTGTGGGACCGGACATCCGGCTGGTTTTCCGGATGTCCAGTCCCGCGTTTCGACTTAGTTACCAGTAAGGCTGCCGCTTTGCAGCGGGTTCGCGTTGGCACCGGTGTTCGCCAGGTTCACCCGCATATTCGAGGTGATCGAGGCTGGAGCAGCTGGCGGCTCATAGTGCACATTGATTGTGCACGTGCCGCCTCCGGCGTTCACCACAGCACCCGAGATGCAGGTACCGCCGGTGATTGTGAATGTACCGGTTCCACTCGTGCGAGTAAGCGTCGGTGCGGCCGTCAGAGTCAACGGACCAGCACTAGCGCCTGTCGCCGTATTCCGCACGGTCACCGTACCATCCTTCGGTGTCCGTCCGCCGGTGTTCAGGCCGGTGGCCGTGAACGTGACGTTTGCCCCAAGAACCCGGAACGAGTTGTTCAGGTTAGCGGTTCCGCCCAGAGTTGTCAGGCTGATGTTCCGCAACCCGGTCGAAGCGCCACTGTCAATCGCGAACGTTGCAGTTACGGTCGTATCGTTCACGACGTTGATGTTGCTGACCGTAACGCCGCCACCCGACACGGTTATCGCGGAAGTACCGGTGAGGTACTGACCAGTTAAGGTCACAGTATTCACCGTAGCTCCGCGCGAAGCCGAGGTCGGACTGACTTGCGTCAAGATCGGCGCATTCACGTTCGATGCGAACTCTACCGCGCCTGCGTCAACAGCTCCGTTCGACTTTCGCAGATTTCCGAAGAAGTCATCTATTGGAGCCGCATTGAAGCTCGCGAGATAGCTCGATTGAGTGATGTAGTTGATGGCCGGCGAACCTGACGCCAACGAGTAATCGTTGAGTGCAACTTCCGCCGTCGGATCGGTTTCCGAAGTCGGTGTAATCAGCGACAACGGACCCCAACTGATGTTGACCCAGTTGTTGCCTTCGTCGACCGTCGCACCTGCCGTCAGGCTGAAGACCGGCACAGGCACGTTGCCTTCGAAAGTTCCCGGGGGTACCTGGTACCAGGTCTCGACTCCCGCCTCTGGCGGAATTTTCGAGCCGTTGCAGGACTGCTTCACAACGCCGGGGCTGAAGGACGCGGTGTTAGCTCTGAATCCAGAGGCGCCTCCAGGATATCCAGCGATGCTGGTCAGTACTGACGACTGCGGCGAGAACGCGTACCCCGAAGAGTGATCTGCCGGACCATGATCCCCGCGGAGACCGATGTCCCAGTAGGTGGTGCCAGTCGGAGGAGCGACGCACTGTCCAGTAGTCCCCTGATTCAATGACGGAACCAGAGTGACCGTGGACTGCATCGAGCCAGATCCCGTGGCCGGTTGAGTCACAACGATGTTGAAGGCACGGTTTTGCCAGATCACATCGTTATAGACGATCGGATACGAGACGGCCCTGCAGGCTCCGTTGGTGCGACCGCCATTGCCAGTTCCTCCCGCACCGTGGCCGGTTGGGCAGATGATGGTACCAGGCAGGGACCGCAGGAACTCTGCGGTGTGACCTGCCGCCGCCACGCCAGCCGGTTGCGGATCAGAGATAGGCACGCAGCGAATCGAAGCACCCTGCGCATCGGTTGGGCACGGAGTCGGAGCGCTGGCTTCGGGAGCAAAGAACGCTCCGAAGAGAGTTCCCGAAGACGCCGTGGAGTCATTGGACACGATCGTGTTGTTGACCAGGTTGACGCCGATCGAATCCTGCAAGGAGACGCCTGCGCCATCCCAACCCGAAACGTTGTTCGTGATGATGTTGTTGGTAACGTTCACTGTAAACCAGCGTTCCGGATTACGTGGGAAGAATCCAACTTCAGCGCCGTTGACACCCTGGAAGCGGATGCCACCGCCGCTGCCGGCTTCTGCAGCGTTACCTGCGATCAGGTTAGCGTTGATGATCAAACCGCGGCCGATACCGTCGCCGACTGACCCGTAAGCATGGGCGCAATCTGCGTCAGGCTCTCCGGGGCAGGTTGGGTCTGTATCGGGGGCGCTCATGATTAACAGACCGCCACCGTTGCTGGGCGTGGTTGGGTTCGTCGCCTGGTTGAACAGGATCTTGTTGTGCTCGATGTGAGCATCCTGTACGAAACCCAAGTGCGAAACTCCAGCGCCGTCGCCGGTGCTCAGGTTGCCGCAGACGTAGTTGTAGTTGAACTGATAGTTATCCGCACCGGAGCAGAACGCCACACCACCCGAGCCCGACGGTGATGCGGAGAACAATTCATCACCTTCAGACGAGTTCAACGATACCCAGTTGTGGTGCACGTTGACGAACCGGTTGAAGCAGTAAGGCAGCTGGGTATTTGCCGGTACGCCAAACTCACTCTGGCAAGAGCCCGGATCGGCAATCGTTCCGCTGCCAGCCAGATAAGCGGGCGGATGTTCGCCCTGACCGACCGTGATACCGCCGGCCAGAGTGCCCTGGTTATTGGTAACGCGGTTGTTGGCAATTTCCAGGTTGTGCGCCCAGCCGTGGACGAAGATACCGCCACCGCCCTGGGAGCTGTTCGTGACAGACAAACCGTCAATGCGCGACGGGTTGCACTGGAAGCTGCTCGGGTAGCGATTGTGCGCGTTAGCAGAGTTCGGACCGCAGCCGTTGAGACTGTTGGTTCCGCTGGTCAGAAGCGTCGTGCCAGCGGGGAAACCTGCCGGCTCGGTGCCATCTGTCCACGGATCCGCTCCTTCCGGTACTCGCACGCCCTTTGACACGACCGTGATACCCGCACCTTCATATGCTCCGAGAAGCGTCGGCTCCTGGAGTTGTTCGGCCAGATTACCGTTCAGCCCCGCATCCCATCCAACCGTGGCCTCGAGAGGCAAGCGGTCGACCTGCGGATTCGAACGTGTCGGAGTAAAGAAGCTCCAACCAGCGCCGCAATCAGAGTTGTAGCCGTCGGGCACGCCCGTAGGAGCGAGTCCGAACAAGCACACCATACGCAGGCGCCAATCACCGAGAATGCCGGACGGATGAGCGTTGGCATCGATGATCGTCGTAGCCGCGCCCACACCTTGCAACCGCACAGGCTTCCACATCACCACCAGCTCATGATACGTACCTTGCGGCACGATGATCAGGTCACCCGGCGAGGCGGTATCAATCGCCTGCTGGATGCTCGATCCGGCGGTCAAGCGGGTTGGGATCTTGCCACCAACCGTCAAGGTTACGGTGTCAACCGACTTCTTACCGTTCCCTGAGGTGATGACAATTTCGCCGCAGCGAGCACCGTTGCCGACGCCATTCGGGCCGCCGTACTGGACCTGCTGCTGCACGGAGCAGAGCGGGACCTGATGACCCGAATCGTTCGGCAAGGTCACTACGATCTGGCTGTCGCCCCAGCTGGAGATGTTGGCTGTGATACCACCGATGACGACGCTGCCCTGCGGACCGAAGCCATAGTGACGAGTAATCGTCTTCTGGTTGAACGGAGCCACGGTGGCATTGGGACCGGAATATGCATAGCTGCTGACGATCTGGTCACCCAACGCGTGAATCGTGATCGGGTGAGAGTCTCCAGGCGCTGAAATCCAGGGACCAACGCCATCGCCATCGACTTCGGCCACCGCGGGAGTCGCATCCGGGTAGGCGCAGTCGGGGTGGTTATAGTTCGGCGCGAACGCGGACGTCGGAATGACTGGTGTATCCATATACGAAGTCTGGCCAGGCATGAACGACCACTCGTAGCAGAACTGGCTGTAGGCAGCTTGATAGAACGGATCGGGCGTCGTACCGGTGCCGCGATCGTTCATACAAGTCACCATCATCGACGGAATGTACCCGCTAGGATCTGGCGGGTTCACGGAGAAGGTCGAGTACGTCAGACCGTTGTAAATTCCGTGGTTGTCAGAGTAGACGCGGGAAATCTCGTTTCCTGCCCAATCCCTGATTCCGACCGGTAGGTTCGGCGGCGAGAACTTTTCGCCGAATGCCGGAGAGAAAGGATCGAACTCGGAAGTGAAGTCATCCGAGATAATGCCCGTGTAGTGCGCGGCGATGTGGGTGGAGGTGAAGACGTAGAACTTCGCCAGCACCGACATCTGGTCTTGGAGTACGACCTCCTTGCGATCGCACAGCGGACGTGATGCTCCGGCGAACGGCGCGTTCTGGCCCGCTCCCGGGTACAAGCTGTTGAAGTCGGGAACGACGCGGGTTGCGCCGACGCACGGCCAGAAGGTTTCAACGCTACCTGTGTCGCCTTCGTGCCGCGGGTTAACACCTTCATTCGTCGAAGGAATCAGAGGGTTGCTGGGGTTGTAGGAAGCAGCCACCGAAGCCTGGTCCGGCATGATGAAGATGTTGCCGAAGCCGGCGAATTGCGAAGTAACCGGCGCGTCGTAGGTGTCTCCCAACAGGATGTTCTTGTCCTCTTCCTTGACCAGTTCGTAGCCCGGGGGAACAATCATTTCGACAACATAGGTTCCCGTGGGCAGCTGAGGTTCGCCATCAGGTCCGGTAGTGCAGATGGTGCAGTTCGTTCCAGCGGCGACACCGGTGCTCGGGTTGCGGCTAACGACGCTGGGGAACTTGTACATGCCGTCATATGGAGCCGGCTGTAACTGATTCCAGTTGTGCATACCGTCGTAGCACTTGTACTGCGAGCTGTTCGGAATCGTACTTACCGGGTTGCCTCCGTGTTGCGCCTTATACCAATCCAGGTAGTTGGGTTGGTTCAATAGGGTGTAGTAAAACGGATCGGTCGGATCCTGGCCAGGGCAGCTCATATTCGGATTGCCATCCGAACGGAAGCCTTGCGCCCACTCATCCCAGCTGCTGGTTACGGTTGTATCGACCTTGGTCAGAGTTGGAGTGACGCCATCCGCGGCAAAGCCCTTCTGGTACAGGTTGATGGTGACGTTCGGGACTTGCGGCTCCCACGTGAGCTGGAGCAACAGTGCCGGATCGTCAAACGGACGGGTCGAGGCGTACACGACGTGCCCGCGGATTCCACCGTTTTCACCTGCGTTGAAAGGACGCTTACCGAACTCCAGCAACTGGTTCTGGCCCATGAAGCTCTGCCAACCATAGCTGGTGACGTACGGCGGATCGATACGACCGGTCGAGATGTTCGTGGTCGCGCTGCTTGCAGGTCCGTTTGCAATCGAGAAACCAGTGCAATCGGCGTTATCGCAATACACCGAACCGGGGAAGCGCAGAGCCGGTGGCAGGGAGAAGTCTTCCTGCGTGCGCGTCAGGTTCGCCATCACGCTCGAATCGCCGCAGGCCGGGAATCCGTTCGTGCCGCAGGCAGTAGTGTTGTCTGCCGGACCACCCGCGTCGTTGATGACGTGCGTTCCGGTGTTCTTATAGCGGTTGGAATCTGTCTCCATCACATACCAGTTGAAGATCGGGAAGACTTCGTTGAAACCGGCGAAACCTTCCAGGTCCGTGCTGTTGAGGTTGGAGATGGATCCGTCGCGGTAACGAATGTTGGTTGGAACCAGCGCGAGTCCGAGTTCGTCGTCCTGAGAGATACCGTCTCCGTTTCTGTCGAAGAAGGTGCGGGTGTAGAGGTTGTTCTTCCACCCGTGAACGGCGATCTCGCCCATGTCGCAGGTCGAGGCGTTCGAACCGGCTCCATGACAATTGGCTTGGTTGCTGGCAGCGTTGCCAACACGAACCGCCGTCGAAATGCCATCGACGATCTGATCGTTCCATTGATCGAAGATGGTGAGGCGCCAGTCGCCGGCCGGCACGTTCGACAAGGTGAAGTTGCCCTGGTCGTCGCACTTCGCGAACGAGAAGTCGGCGCCATCGGGACTACCCAAGCTGGCATAGCACTGCGTGTAGCCGAACGTATCGCGTGAACCGCTGCCATAGAGCCGTTCATCGGACGGACGGCTCATGCGCGATCCTGTGACCTGGCCTTTGACGATTTCATTACAAGTCTGGCCGCCACCGTTTGGCGCTGCATCGCAAAGACCTGTGCCAGCGCTGTTAGTGGCCTGGTCGTTGATGATTTTCGGATTGGCGAAGCCGATCGAGACGTGGAAACTGGCAGGTCCAAATTCCTGGAAGTAGGCTGGTTCGCCCGCTTTCAGGAATGCTTCGTGGTCCTTTCCACCGTCAAGCGTGTTGGTCTGCAACCACTCTTCGCCTCGTGCAATGCGATCAGCCGCAGGCGTCGCAATGATGCCGTAACGTCCGGGCGGCATATTCGCAACAACGGCCTGACCCGCCAGAGGAGACAGGGTGGTTCCGTCCGCTTCGTACTTCGGACAAACCGGGATCATGCCTGTCATTCCATTGGGGTTGGTCGCACCGTCGAATCCAGTGTTCGGATTCTTTACGATCGGGCAAGCATCCACCTTGGTTACCGGATCGATTGTGCCCGCCAACGAGTTCGAGAGAGGTTGGCCGAACTCGTCGTACGTCAGCTGTCCGGCAGCGTCGCCCGACATACCGACGAGGTCGACGATCGTGATGTTGAAACCACCCAAACCAGCCTCATTCGGCGAGATGACGTCAACACCGCCGCCGGCATCGTGCTCGCCGTTAAGCGGATGATCATCTTCGTAGACGAACGCGGATACCTTCGCCGGTGGTGGCAACTGGGGTTCGACAATAATCTGAACTCCACTCGCGGCAGTGTTCTCAGCGTTCCGCCAGGAACCATCTACGTAGACAAGCTCAGCACCACCCATCGCGTGTCCAGGATCCATTGCATCGCCGGGCAGAACCGAAATGTAGTAGTGCTTGGTCTGATCGAGACCAACGTTTCCGGGCAGCAATTCGCCTTTGTTGGGAGCAGGCCGGCACACACCGTTTCCGATGTCGCAAGCCGCCGCAACGTGATCTCCAGAGCTGGGATCCAGAACCGTCTGGCCCTGTTCGCAGGAGGTCGTGCCAACGCAGCCTTGGGCAACGACAGGCATGTACGCGGTGTGGAAGTTTGTTCCGTATATAGCCGGCATGCCCTGGCTCGTAACAGTCGGGCAGCCCGCCGGAATTGGATTCGCCTGACACTTGGGATCAACGAAGAAAGTACGGTCTTCTTCAATGATCCACCGGTAGTCCTGGTTATCAAGCGCGGCCTTGGTTTTGCCGTCGACCAGCGTGACTTGAACATTGCTGGCCGCGGGGAAATCGATGATCGCGGTCTGGAGGGTGCCTGTTACACCCTGCGCGTTCTGCGGAGTGAAGGTCAGGCTGTGGAGACCAGAGCCCGATACGCCGCTCGCAACGAAGCCGCCATCCGCGCCCATCGCAACGCTTCCACTGTCCAACGCTGGCGCGGGAGACGCGGCGACCGTCAGAGGATAGCCGAGGGCATCCTTGCAATACTGCAGAACTCCGGGTGGCTTGATGCTCAGCCCGGTTGCGACCGTGGACTGAAATGCCGATGGCAGCGGGAAGCTGCAAGTGATGCCGCTCGCATTTTCCAGTGTAGCCGTGCCAAGGGTTACAGTCGCGCAAGCCGGTCCGGAAGTTGCGCCGTTGCCGCAATACATGAAGCTGGTGGCGACGCCACCCGTGTATGTAAATGTGCCATCCAAATTCAGCGTCAAGCCTGCCGGCGCTGCGCCGACGACCTTAACACCGAGCACATTCACGTCGTTTGCAATAACACCCTTTGAAGGATCAGCAACTGTGACTGTCTTGCCGGCGATGACTGAGTTATAAGTATCGGGATTCGCCGTCGCAGCCGTGAAAGCCGGCGAAACAGGAAGCACTCCGTTGTTGATGCCGAGGTAGGCGATCATGCCGGCATCCCGGGCGGTTGCATTTCCAGACAATCCCAGAGAGCGATCGAAGATCGGAAGCGCCTGCGTAGCAGTGGTCCCTACCGCGACCGGAACGTTCAACATGACGTCGTAGGTCTTGCCGGGAGCCATGAATACTTCGCTTTGGATGCGGCGCACACCGGGCAGAACGTTTCCGTCTTCAGCGATTAGCGAGAAGCCGGAAGCGGCGGGAACCGCAGTTCCAGTTTGTGCTCCGACGATCGACGGGATGTGCATGCGCAACCCGGCGTTCACCATACGGATCAGGGCCTGTTTTCCAGCGGGCGCGATTACCGTAATCGGATTGGACGGAATTAACGAAGCCGTGGCGTTGCTCTTGTCGAACGCTACACCGTTAATAAGGTAATAGCGTGGAGAGTAATTCACCGCCGGCGGATAGCAAGTGTTGTAGTCCGCCGAGGTCGGATTGCCGCAACGATCGGGCTGACCGGACCAAACTTTGGTCTCGCTGAAACCCGGCGTGTTAACTGCCGTGCTGACCGAGTTGTTCTGCACCGGGTCGATTTCGCTGAATAGCACCCGGACATCAGCGTCATAGGTCACTCCCGGGTAAGCTGTGACTGGCGTGACGCCGGTGGATGACGCAGGGCCGGTCACTACCACCATGCCATACAATCCCATCGGTCCCTGAATTGAAGGATGAGTGCCCGACTCGAGGAGATACGTGCCGGGATTCGGAGCCGTCCAGGTAAGACTGGTGGTGGCGCCCGCGGCAACCTCGGTTGCGAATGACTGAACGCGCGGTCCCTGGGGAGGAGGAAGGTTCGCTCCATCGTCCGTAGAACTGCTGGATGCTGGCCAGGTAAGCGTCTGAACTGGGTGATCCGGACTCGCAGTGATGGTTCTGCTCGTACCGAGACCGCCACCCAACTGACCAACGATGGTCAGCGAGGTCGGGATGCTGGTCGCCCCGAACGTCAGGTTGTTGGTCAGATTAATCTGCAAATTCTGACCTGTGGTAACCGTAATCACCACCGGGGACCAGCCCGTGGCGGCAGGATTCAGCTTTTGGCAGCCCGCACCACCCGCGACCGCGCCGCATGTGTAACCCCACATGGGCACAGATGAGCCGTCAGGCAAGGTAATAGAACCGGGCGCGGCGGTCAGACTGACCTGCTGCTGGGCAGAAGCCCAACTAGCTCCAAGGAGGAGGATATAAAGAGTCAGTAACGCAGTTCTTACAGCTTTGTTAGTGTGGGTGAATCGCATGTCTATCTCCTCAATTATCCTCATAAGTTAGTTGGACTCGTTAATCACAAATTCCCGGGAATCGACTAACATCATCATCAACATTCCACCCGGAAAGATGTTATTGGTCGTAATCTCGCGCTCATTGTGCGAATGCCACATGAAAGCAAACCCAGCTTCGTCGGTCGGGGAGTTGGCGACTGTTCCGGATGGAGGAGTAGTTCCGGTTGAGCCAACCGCGCGTACCGTGGCCTCAGGACCCAGATAGGGACTGCCACCGAACCAGGGACCGTTCGCGAAGATGTTCGGATCAGGCAAAGTTGCCGGTCCGCCGCCTGCCACATCGCCGATCGGAGTGGCTTGCAGCGGCTTGTTGTGATCCTGGCACCATTCGAAGTAGTTGATGGCCTGGTAGGAATTACCCAGCGTGTTGTACCCGTTCGGATCAGGCGTGCAAGGCAGCGTGGATCCAGACGCACTGTTGTGGCCATAGGGATCCCAGTTCAGACCCCTGCCAGTCCAGTAGTAGATTCCATCGATCGTCTGTCCAGGCGTCGTGGTGGTCGTGAAGAGGAGCGGCCCGGCGAGGTTCGGATCGCCTGCAGTAGTGGAACTGAGAATCAGGTTTCCATCACGCGCAAGGACGCGGACGTGATTACCATGCTCGTGGAACGGATGCTGCCAACGCCCCTGGCCGATGATCCGGAGCAACACGAGTTCGCCCGGATGCATGTGAGGGTTGCCGTTGTAGGGCTGGTGCGGATATTGCGGCGCATAGTTCGGATCCATGTCATCTGGCATGGATCGGCCGTTGATCATGAAATACGCGGGCACATACGGCTCGGTGGCCACACTCATGCAACCAGTGCAAGTTTTGGTGGACTGCGCTTGAGCTTCCTGGTGAATCCGCGCATCCATCTCAGAGAACTGGAAGATGTATTCGCGGTCATAGCACGCACCGGGATGGCTGTAAGCTGCAGCCGCTAACCGAAAATTGCTCTCACCATGTACTCCCTGCGCCAGCAGGTTGGAGGAATGAATACCCGAAGTACACTCGGTTGGAATGCTGGTGGGTACAACGATGATGGCTCCGTACAGTCCCATCTCCACCTGCAGGTCACCCTGCGTTCCGCTGTAATACGCGCGCGTTCCAGGAGTTGTCGCGGTGAAGGTGTACGACACGGTGCCACCGGGCGCTGCTTCCTGCGTCAAGAGCCCGCGAGCACCTCCGCTCGTCGTCACGTTGAAGCCGGGGAACAGGATCGACGTGTTACCCGCCGCGGTCGGCAGATTGTTGGTCAGGTTGATGGTGACAATTTGTCCTTGCGTCACGATCAAAGTCGGCCCGGGCACTTGCATATCGCTGCAGAAACCGCCCGACACTGCTGAAGGGGCATAGCCGGAGGGCGCGCCATTGCAGCCATATCCCCACGAGTAGACCGACGCACCGTCGGGCTGAGTGAGATACTCCGCTTTCGCGGTCAGGTTGAAGGTTGGCCCGGTGATTCCAGGAACGGCAGCGAAGGCCGCGGGCGCGAGTAAGAACGCCGCTGTTAGCACGGCCGCGAGAAGCAGTTTTGTTTGTGAAATTGCCTTGTTCATGTTCATCCCTCTCATTGCTGCGCTCCTAATTGATCCGGACTTCGGTCATCAGTCCGCCGAAGTTCTCTGCATCGTTCGAAAGGTGATCGAGGTTCGGCGTGTAGAGGTAGTACACGTCCCCCGAGTGGTACTTGGTGGTGTCGCTCGCGTCGAGAATCACGTCGAGCGATTCCCCGCCAGCGAGCGTGATCGAATTCGTCTTGTAGTACAGGTTGTTGCCAGCCTGATCACGCAGCAGCTTCGCGTTCAGACCGACCACCGTCATCGGAATTCCCAGCGAAGCCAGCGTCTGGTATTCCGTTACATCCAGATCAGCGATGCGGAGGAGAGCTTTTCCACCTTGAGGAATGTTGATGATCGATGGCAATGGTTGCGAGAAATGCATCGTGCCATCGGTCGTCTGGGTCGCCAGCGGACCAGGAGTTACGGTGTCGGGATAGCTGCGGCCGTTCAGCAGGAAATACTTGTCCTTCATGTCGGTGAAACCCTCGGGGTTGAAGGTCATGCCGACAAAGTGGAAGTTGGGATCGAAGCCGTGAATCTGCAACGGGTACTCGACATCGTAGGCAGTCGTACCGTCGCCGTCGTTGTAAGCGTACTTTTGCGGCTGGCCGAGCTTATCCGTCCCCTGATTTACGCTGTTAGACGCTGGCACAGGATTACTGCAAAGAATGTCCGTCCGGTCGCACCTGGTTCGCGCGTCGCCCTGCTGCGCCACAAGCGCATCGCGAAGCGAATGGCCAGCTGGAACCCGGTTCTGCCGCGGCCGAACATAGATCTGTCCCACCATGCCCATCTGCAAGTGCTCGGGAGGCGTGATGTGGCAATGCCAGAAGTAAGTTCCAGCATCCGGCGCCAGATAGTAGTAAGTGAAGCTTCCACCGATATTGATAGCCACCGACGCATCAGGAACGCCGTCATAAAACGCCGAGGCGTTCGGATATCCGTGGAAGTGCACCGTATGCTGCTCGAACAGGTCAGGCCGCATCACCTGGCCGACGTTCGTGAGGGTCAGGAAGAACTCGTCATCCTCATCAATGGCCATCAGCGGCGCCGGCATGTTGCCGTTCATCACGGCGACGTCCATAATTTGCCGCGTATCGACGTGACCATCCAGGCAAGGCGCGGTGCAAAGTCCGGCAGCAATCGCGTCCGCATCCGGAGCTAATCCAATTGCGCCGTTGAAAGTGAAGGCGCTGGTCGAGATAGGAGATGCGGGGAACGACGCCGGCCAACTGCCAGCGACCACGCCGTCTGTCGCGGCGGGATCTCCAGGCAGAAGCGTGCTTGGGCCCATCTGGTTAAACACGTTCGGGAACTGTGTGCCAGGCTTTCCATCGGCCATATCCTTCAGTCCCGACAAGGGGCCGAACGCAAACAGATACGTCTGCGAGCCGTCGCCCATGGTCGCGAAACCGTCGCCGCCTGAAATCTGCTGGCACTTGATCGCGCCGTTCACATTCGACGTGGGCTCCAGATATCCCTTCGTACCCGCCGTGAACCCTGTTGGACCGCTGTAATCCGGTTCCGAATTGTTGCTAGCGGCGTTTGGGTGCGTGATGGTACTGGCAGGGCACTGCACCTGGAACGACTGTCCGCTAGCAGCGACCGTCATGATTACGACCAGAACGAGAGAGAAACAAAGTGGTGACATCCTTCTCATGACCGCGTAGCCTCCTGGCTTCCTTGTGGGCGCAAATAGCGCTCGGGACGATATGTGCCGCGTGCAGCGCAACATTCGTGCGCATGTGCCGCGGGCACAGAGATCCGACGACGGCTCGACGCGCTCTAGTTGAGACCGCACGCGTCCAGCCCCACTTATCTATGCTTTGTTATTGATCCTCACTACTTACGTCAGCGATGGCATTTGCACTTGGGGGAGCGCTGCACACCGCTGTCGGGTTCACGACAGCTACCACTTCGTCGTGAAGTGAGCCGAGCTTATTCGGGACGGGACTTATTGATTTTGTTCAATCGCAAACATAGGTCCTGTTACTAAGTGATTTTGCTGACCTTTCACTGACTTCACGAAATGCTGTTTGCGAATTCCAGATGTAATTTTTGTTAAGTTTCTGCAAAGTCCTTCCGAGAGTGGGCTTCGTGGCGCAGCAAAGTCACTGGAGCTCCTATGTTTACTGGCTAAACACAATGTAGCCGAGATGGAGACTACGGGCGCTCAACAGCCGACGCATAGCGAAATGCACACTTTGCAACGCGATTGGTCAAATTTGTGAATTGAGTGCAAATTCACCCAGGGACTTGTCGGCATTAGTGGAGATCACTGCTATGCTCACCGAACTCCTATCCCCCAATGGGACACATTCAAGACTAGGTAACTTATCGATGTTACTCAGGATCTGCTAAGGCGCCGGTTGCGCTCTTGACAGGTGAACTTTTGGGGGAACAACAATGGCTACGTCTCACGTGCAGCTCCGGCCTAATTCAAAGCAGGCAAAAAAAGGAATGCTCAGAGGACATCCGGAGTTGGCGGTAGAGTGTCCGCAGTGTCACTCGCAAGTTGGGCGGACATGCTTTATGGGACCGGGCTATTGGGGAATCACTCATCTCGTACGCAAAGCCCGCTACCGGCAGCTCAGCAATGCCGACGCCCCGAATTCCCTGCCGTCGTGAATTCCGCCTTTGATCCTTCCGATTGTTGAACTCAGGTATTTCGAGACCTGCCTTGCGAAGTTGCGCATTGGAAGCCCGTAAATACGCATTCTCCTCGTTCGTTCAATGCTTTCCCCCAATTTCCCCTTGTCAATTGAGACGGGATCCCGCTTGCCACGCGGCAAATCGCTTTGAGTACTAAAATTGAGTCCTCGTGTAGCCGCCGCCTTGCGTAGGCTGCGCCCATATTCCGGGGCGTGATTGTCCCCACTCTAAAGGACTCGTGAATGTTCACCAGGCGTGATTTCGTGACGGCACTGTCGTCGATCCCTCTCGCGAAGTTTTTCGGCGTTGGGATTTCATCTGTGAACACCGCTCAGACCGGGCTTCCAAAGGCAACAGATCACGAGGACTTCACGAGATTTGTGAAGGTCGCGATCGGGACAGGCGGGCACGGCCATACCTATCCGGGAGCCACGGTTCCCTTCGGGATGGTGCAACTCAGTCCAGACACTTACAACGACGGCTGGGACTGGTGTTCGGGTTACCACTACTCCGACAGCTCCATCATGGGATTCAGCCACACGCATCTGAGCGGAACCGGAGCATCCGACATGCTTGACTTTCTTCTGATGCCGGGAACAGGCCCAACAAAGCTGTTCCCCGGGGCTCGCCAGAATCCCGGCGAAGGGTACCGCTCGCGCTTCAGTCATGAAGAGGAAGTCGCGGTGCCAGGCTACTATTCGGTGATTTTGCGCGACTTCGACATCCGGGCAGAGCTCAGTGCAACCGAGCATGCAGGCATCCATCGCTACACCTTTCCCAAGAGCGATAGCAGCCATTTCATTCTCGATCTCGTTCATTCGTTCTCGAATACACCTGTAATCTGGGCATTTCTGAGGATCGTTGGAAACGACACTATCGTCGGCGGAAGAAGCATGAAGGGATGGGCGCCCGGACGCGAAATTTACTTCGCGATGCAGTTCTCGAAGCGCTTCGCGAAAGCTGAAATTGTTTCCGACAACAAACCGCTTGACCCATCAGTTCGCGAAGCAAGGGGCACCTCGCTGAAATGCTTGATTCACTTCGATACGCAACAGAAGGAAGTCATCTCGGTCAAAACGGGGATTTCTGGCGTTAGCGAAGAGGGTGCAAAGAAGAACGTCGCCGCCGAAATTCCTGATTGGGATTTCGAAAAAGTCCGACATTCGGCACACTCAGCCTGGAACACCAATCTGTCCCGCATCAAGGTTGAAACAGCCAGCCCTCGGCACAAGACCATCTTTTATACGGCGCTCTATCATCTGTTATGCGCACCAACTTTGTTCGACGACGTCGATGGTCAATATCGTGGCATGGACGGCAAGGTCCATCAGTTGGCTCGAGGATCGCATAACTACAGCACATTTTCGCTGTGGGACACCTATCGAACGGCGCACCCCATGTACACCCTGGTGCAGCGCGATCGCGTGCCTGACTTCGTCAATTGCCTGATCCGCATGGCGCAGGAGAGCCCAGACGGCGTGCCGATCTGGCCTCTGCAAAGCAGAGAGACGTTTTGCATGACGGGCTATCACTCGAGTTCGGTTTACGCGGAAGCCTCAGTGAAGGGATTCAAGGGAATCGATTTTGATGCGGTGTATCCTGCGCTCCGTCGCAGGGCAATGGACGACGACTACCGCGGCCTTGGGTACTACCGGAAGCTCGGATATATCCCTTGCGACAAAGAAGAGGAATCTGTCAGTAAGACCATGGAATATACCTATGACGATTGGGCGGTCGCGCATCTCGCGAAGGCACTGGGGAAGACAGATGACTACAAACTACTTCTGGATCGGTCTAGGAATTACAAAAATCTCTTTGATCGCTCGATGACCTTCCTTCGTCCACGCCTTGAAAGTGGCCAGTGGGCCGAACCTTTCGAGCCGACCGAGATGGGATATTCCAAGCGTTGGCGCGACTATACGGAATCCGATCCGTGGCAAACAACTTTCTCGATCCAGCACGATCCGGCCGGATACATGCAACTATTTGGAAGCCAACAAGCGTTTGTGGAGAAACTCGACGCGCTTTTCACAACGAGTTCGCAACTGCCTGCGGATGCTCCGCCTGACATTGCTGGGATGGTGGGCCAGTACGCCCATGGAAACGAGCCGTGCCATCACATGGCATATCTCTACTGCTATGCGGGCGCGGCGCATAAGACCCAAGCCAGGGTGCGAAGCCTTCTCGAGATGGAATATGACGATCAGCCAGATGGCCTGGCCGGAAATGAAGACTGCGGGCAGATGTCGGCGTGGTACATCATGAGTTCTCTCGGCTTCTACCCGGTAGATCCAGTGAGCGGAAATTATGTCTTCGGCACGCCGCTGGTGGATCGGGCCGAAGTGGACATGGGAAACGGCAGGAAACTGACAGTTAAAGTGAATCGCAAATCAAGCAGCGATCCGTACATTCAGTCGGTCACGCTGAACGGAAAACCTCACACCAAACTCTGGTTCCGGCATTCCGATATTGCTGAGGGAGGAAACCTTGAGTTCACGATGGGCCCCGCACCCAATTCACAGTTTGGCGCGGGCAGTGACGCTATTCCGCCCTCGCTGACTACATAGGATCAAACTCAGCCAGCTTGTGAAACTGGCTTTTCCTGAAGCAGTAACTCGGAAGCCTGCACCCGACGGTCAGAGTGGAACCACCGCTGAACGACGTTGTCGGAGAGGAAATTCGCGAGCGCCAGAAAACTCATTCCTTGATGGTGGACCATCCAGGAATGAACTAGCTGCCAGCGCCTGCGACCTAGCCAGTTCCGCGGAACGGTGTAGTCGGCAGCCTCGAAGAATCCATATTGACCAAACCAGCCGAGAGACTCCATCAAGTGCAGATTGGCCAGTGCCTCCTTACGATCGACGCTGAGGGCAAGTAGCGTGGAGTAGGGCGAAATGATCAACGGCTCGGCTTCGTGTTTCTTCAGCGCAAGCGTCGGCACTCCAAAGGCTTCGTAGTGATAGTCTCCCGCGTCGTTTCTCCGGGCACAGGCAGACTCCGAGATACCCCACGGAATTCCCTTCTCTTCAGCGTATTGCTGTTGCGAGCGCACCGCCGCAACCGTCGCCCGGTGAAGAAGTGTGTTGCGGTAGCTGCGCATCCAAATTGTCGGCATCAGATACTCGAACATCGTACCCGTCCACGACATCACAACGGGGCGGCCACGATCAATTGACACGGGGCGGCGGAGCCGGAACCAACAATCCTGCGGGATATCTTCTTTCGCTATCCCCACGAATACTGCCGTGCGCGGTTCCGTTGCCAGCAGGTCGTAGTAGTAGGGCTGCAGTTCTTCTGTACCGGCGTCGTAGCCGACCGACACCAGCATGCGCTGCTTGTCGACCATGAACGAAAAGTCCATAGCCTCGGCCATATCAAACGCCTGTTGGCCGATTTGACGAAGACTCGAAGTCAGGCGGACCGCGTTCTTTCGAGCCTCCGATAGCAGCGCTATGAAACGCTCCCCTAGTGCATGGCTTCCTTCGCGCGAGTTCTGGATGGTTTCGTCAAAATGCATTTCGAACTCGGAAATGAGATCAGGCAGTCGTTCGAGTGGCACTTCGAACACAGAATTCGAATCCGGAGACTTTGTCGCGAATTCGAAAAACTCCGGCAAAGTCCAGGGTATGTACGATTGTGCCAACTCTCGCAGAGCGGCAAGTCGAGTTCGTGCCTGCGCACGGAACCAGGCCACATCAGAAGCAGCGTCTTCGTCGCGTAGGGATTTCTTCTCGTCTTCCTGTAACTTTTCCTCAGGAAAACTCAGGACGGCATTCAGCCAGTCCCCATCTTCAATCGCAGCCTCAAATCGGCTCAGGTCGCGTCTGCGCAGGGCTCGCAAGTCAACGAGAACTCGAAGATGATCGCGGAAGCCTTCCGCGATAGCCAACGAAACCAGTGGCCGCCGAAGCACCTCCCGGCATCCCTGCCGTAAGGTCCAAAGGGACGCCACCAGGTTGCCGCTGTCCACTGACGAAATGAAGAATGGAGGCTTCGGTTCGAGTGTACGCGTGTCATACCAGTTCATCAGGTGGCCACGATATTTCCGCAAGCGGTTCACCGTTTCAAACGTTTTCTGAGTGAGATCGACCATCTCAGGAACGGTGATGTAGCCGAATTCATTGGCGACCTGCCGGGCGTTCAGCAGAAGTCCGACATTCGTGGGCGAGATGCTGGATGCAATCTTTGGAGGGCTGTCCTGCACGTTGTCGGGAACGAGCCAGTTCTGCTCTTCGTTCGAGAGTTCCGCGAAGTAGCGCCAGATGTACAGAGCGCTCTTGCGAAGAAGCCATTCGTCCTTTCCCGTAATTTCGGGGGCCGCTTCAATCGGGCTTGCATTCAGCCAGATTGCAAGAGGCTTGCTGCAGGCCCATAGAAAGAGGATGGGCGACGCAGCAAGAAGTGCATGGGTGCGGCCTAGCCACAGCACCAGCGCCAAGCCGGCGGCCAGAAAGGGCATCCAATCAATGTAACGATCAATAGGAGTCCGGTTCTTCCCCAGTTCAGCTTGCTCGGCTGTTTCCCACTCGAGAAGCCGCTGGCGTGTAAACAGCCCGCGAACGAGAGCGCGCCCGACGGCATCCAGCGACAGCAGTGTCTGGTGGGCCAGCAGTGTGAGCGTTAGCAGGACTGTGAAATTGCTGGTGAACAGATCGTTGAAGGCATTCTTTGCCACGCTGAGTTGGCCCGCGATAGCAGCTCGCGTCAACCCGAACAGCAGTTCCACCCACGCCGGAACAAACAGAATGCCGACCGCCGCCAACGTCCACCATACTGGGTGATTCATTACAAACCATCCGTACAGCAACAGGGTGAAAATAGCCGGCTCGATCAGGCTGCGACGCAGATTGTCAAATATCTTCCAACGCGAAACGAGTGATATTGGATTGCGTACCCGAGCGCCGGATTCGTCGGGCACAGCATCCGTGAGCCACTCGACGATCTGCCAGTCACCGCGCAGCCAGCGATGTTTGCGCCGGCTGTAGGCGCTATAGTGCGAGGGATAGTCCTCGATTACTGCGATGTCGCTGGTCAATCCTGCCCTAGCGTACGCTCCCTCGATCAAGTCATGGCTCAACAGAGAATTGCGCGGGAATCTTCCGTACAACACCTGGAACATCGTGTCGACTTCGTAAATCCCTTTTCCCGTGAAGGAACCTTCGCCATAGAGATCCTGATAGACGTCTGAGATCGCGCGGGTGTACGGATCAAGTCCCGTTTCGCCGGCAAAAATCGCGGCCAACCGTGAGCGAGTCGTGCATTGCACACTGATATCGACGCGTGGCTGCAGGATCCCGTATCCCGCAACCACGATGTTCTTGTCAGGATCGATGATGGCTTGATTGAGCGGATGCGCGAGCGCGCCAATCATGCGATGGGCAGACCCGCGCGGCAATTCCGTGTCGGAATCGAGCGTAATGACGAAACGGACTGTGGTGAGAAGCGGGAGATCGCCAATCTTCACCGGAAAACTATCGAACTTTCCCCGCAGCAACTGATTCAGATCCAGCAGCTTGCCGCGCTTGCGTTCCCATCCCATCCATCCTTTTTCACGCGGGTTGTAAATCCGGTGACGGTGAAGATGAAAGAATGTGCCCTCTTTCTTGGCGCCATAGCGCTCGTTCAACTCCGTGATCAAGCCGGAGCAGAGTGAAACGAGCTCATTATCTTCAGGAGCTGGCTCGCGGGAGTCGGGCAGGTCCGAAACAATAGCGAAGTGGATATTGCGGTCGTGATTGCCGAGATACCGCACCTCGAGCTCTTCCACAAGGTGATGAACCTGCACCTCATTCAGCAGCAGCGTGGGAATCGCGACAAGGGTCACACAATGGTCTGGAATTCCCTCCGACAAATCCATCTTGGGCAGAGTCGTAGGAGAAAGCAGATTCGTGGTCAGGTAATTCATGAGCTGAACCGCGGCTTGCGAGCTCGGAAGCAGCAGAATCAGCATCGACAAAAGGACGATCTGCAACGGCGTATCCGATGGAGTAAGCAGCCAGAGAACTCCCGTGACAATCACCAGAGTCAGCAGAGCAATTCCTACGAGCAGGAACTCATCCGGGTGCGTTCGTAACGCCCTGCGCACGCTTTCGCCGAAAGTAGGATGGTAGCCGACTCGCTGACAAAGAAGAGAAACACCCTCGCCAACCAGGTAATACCCAATGTGAGATTCGCGTTCGGCGATGCGCTCATCACGGTATTCGCGCTTCTCCGCTTGTCGCGCCAGCATCAAAGCGTGCCTGGCAACTTCCATTTCCGTCTGATCCGAGCGGCTGGCAATTTGCGACACACGCTCCCGGTAGGAATTCCTGCTTTCCGAATCCATCCCGGCGTAGGCTCCCGCCGGGTCGCGACGCAGAATCTCGTCGAAGGGAATCAGGGATTCCAGTTCCTCTCTCCAGGGGGCTTGCAGCACCTGCTGATAGGCCTTAACGAAAGGAATCACGCGCAGGCTTGGATCAGTAGGCCGCTCCAGGAGATCAATTGCCCGCTCGGCAATTCGCTCGAGGAGAATTAGTTTGAGCGCCGGCACGAGCGAACCGATCTCGTGGAACAGAAGAGGCACCAATTCTTCAAAAGCCATGCAGAAACCTGTGAATTGTTTCTGCGTGAATGTCGCGTCAACCTGGGAAACAAATGTTTCCGCAATGGCAATAACGCGCGGCACAATTGCAGCTTTGCTCGATACCACTGGCAGCGACGCACCACCCAGTTCGCCACACGCGGAGCGCGCACCTGAAATAAACAGGATTGCGCTAGTGCGCAATTCAAGCAGTTCAGCAGAGTTCGGATTTCGTTGGAATACCGGTTCTACGTCCTCGGAGAGCGCCTTGAACTGTTCAAGCAGCTGCTCACAGCGCGCCGAAAGATAATCAGCAGACTTCCGGTCTGGCAGCCAGGTCGCGGTGGCCGCGAGTTCCGTGGCCACATTACGAAGGGACTGATCCTCTGCCTCGTTTCCTTCGCTCAGGAACTTTCGCTCCTGCTCGCCGATTATTCCTTCAATTTCTGTATGTAGCGCCATGCTAAAGTCAAACCGTCCTTACCAATTCCTGCAACAAATGCATCACCGATAACTGGCCGCCTGCAATTCGAACATCTCGGCATAGCGGCCTCCGAGACTTGTAAGAGTTTCGTGATCGCCCTCCTCGGCGATCTGTCCTTTTTCGAGCACAACGATTCGATCGGCCATGCGCACCGTCGAAAACCGGTGAGAAATAAAAAGAGCCATCTTCCCGGCAGTCAATTCGGCAAAGCGTTTGAATACCTCGTATTCGCTACGCGCGTCCAATGCGGACGTGGGTTCATCCAGAACGAGCACCTGCGCATCTCGCAGATAGGCGCGGGCTAATGCGATCTTCTGCCATTCGCCGCCAGAAAGATCCACGCCACCATCGAAGCGGCGGCCGAGCATCTGGTCCATTCCGGCGGGAAGCTTCCGCAAAACATCAACCGCCATACTCTTTTGCGCCGACTCTTGCAGTGACTTCAAATCATTGACTTGTTCGATGCGGCCGACACTGATGTTCTCCCGCGCCGTCATCTCGTACCGCATGAAGTCCTGGAAAATCACCCCAATCTCTCGATAGAGATCATCCAAGTCGTATTCGCGAAGATCGACGCCATCCAGCAGGACCTGCCCCTCGACCGGATCGTACAAGCGAGTCAGTAACTTCACGATCGTGGTCTTCCCTTCCCCGTTTTCACCGATCAAGGCGACGCGCTCTCCAGTCCTCAGATGGAAATTCAACTGGTTCAGAACAAGCCGGGGTGAACCTGGATAACGGAACGACACATTACGAAATTCGAACCCGCGCAGAATGGGCCTTGGAGCAGGCAACGCATTCACTTTGGAACGAATGCTTGGTTTCATCTCGAAAAATGCTATCAAGTCCGTCATAAACAGGGCCTGGTCGGCAATCGTCGATAAAGTCGAAAAGGTCTGTTGCAAGTTGGAACTCGCGTCCCGAATCGCGTTCGCCAGAAACGTGAGTGTGCCGAAACTGAAGACCCCGGTGACGGTTCTCCACACGGCATAGATGTACGCGGTGTAATAACCCGCTGTGCCGATCGTAGAGAGCAACGACCCGGCAATCACCTTTTTGCGAGCAAGAGCGATGTCCTGGTGATAAACCTCGTCCGAAAGAGTCTTGAACCGTCCGGTCAGGAAGCCGCGCAGGCCGAAGAGCTTCAACTCCTTCGCCGCTTCCTTGCTTCCGCCTAACAACCGCAGGTAGTCCAGTTGGCGCCGAATGGGAGTTTGCCGGAAGTTCTTGGCATAACCCAGAAAAGCAAAATGGGTCTCGCCGACGAATGCAGGAATAACCCCAACCACCAGCAGTAGTAGCAGCCAGGGAGAAAAGAACATGATCGAGATCGACAGGGTAAGAGTCGTCACCAATTGCTGAATCAATCGGCCAATGGCTTGAATCATGTATAGCCGGTCGGTCGCCTGCACGCGTGCGCGTTCCAGTCGGTCGTAGAACACCGGATCTTCATAGGCCAGAAGGTCCAGGCTGGCGGCATGTTCCATGACCCGGACGCTAATGTGGTTCATGTATTTTCCGGCCAGCAGCGTGTCGAGGTAGTCGATCAGCCTTCCGACCAGGCCAGTACAAACCGCCAAACCGAATTCGGCTGCCACCAGCCACCATAGCCTGGTGCTGATCGACGCGTGCGTCGTAACGATATGGAAGATGTTATCGATGATGAGCTTGGATACCCAGAACAACGCCGGGGGCAAAAGGGACGCAACAACTCTTAGGAAGAGTCCGAGCAAAACCACTGCGCGTCCGGATTCCCAGACGAAGCGCAGGACAATAGGAACATTTCGGAGAGCGGAAAGACGATCGCGCCATCCACTCCAGAACTGTGGTTGCTCGCTCATGAACTGATCAAGACACGCCTTGCGGGGTGGGGAGGAAATTTGGACTCGGCGCTGGAAGTGACGACGCAGGAGCCAGTCCCAAGACCGGCACCGATTTTCGTCGAATCATCTCAAAGCAAAGAGCCAGTTCCCCAGTCGGCACTTTGATGAAAAAAAACGCGTTACGGTTGGTGAAAGGGAGGTCACGCGGTTGTAGTGCTGGTGGAAACACAGCGGTTTTAGTACTTTCGCAAACCAGCGCGTTCCATGCCCCGTTGCGCCTCCGGGTTCTTCATGAAAGTGCCCCAAACGAACCCCGTTCGCAAGTTCTCGGCCATCAACAGGATGATCCCCGTGTCGATTCCGATCACGTCGGTATCATACCAGTTCTTGAGGGGGTTAAAGGCATCGACGAAGCCGTACTTGGTCCATGCCGACGGATATCGGTTTCGAATATTCCTCAAAACTCTCAATGTCGCAGCGGGCATGAATGGTAGCGATCCGCCCGCCGCACTGGGAACCACTGTGCCATCAATCGGCCCCATTGCCGGTGGACCACCCCAGACGATGTACCCCTGCTGTGAATCTGAAGCCGTGATGCCCCACAGATCGTCGCTATAGCTAGGGAATTGTCGCGCAAGTTCGACACAGAAACGCCGATGAACCTCGGTCGCTGTCACGGAATTCTGGAAATAGTCAGCGTACTTGTCTCGCCGTCCGCGGAAATCAAACCATGCTTGCGAGAACTGATGAATGAACAGCGGCGCAAACGATCCGATGTAGCGCATACCTTCAAATTCAAAGGTGAGCCGCTTCCATGCGGTCCAGGTTTGAGGATCGAGAGGGTGGGCCGAAGAACCCATGCCGAGCAGGTACATCATCATGAGTTCGCTGTAGTAGTCCCAACGGGAGGAAAGAAACCCAACCTCCGGGCTCCATCCATGCGTGAGCAAGGAAGTGTCTTCGGAAAGCCAGGTCCAATCTACGCGGCTGAAGATCAGGTTTGCCAGTTCGGCAACCGCCGGATGACGGAAATGCTGCCGGCACGTCAACACACCGCAGAGCAAGATCGCGGTGTCGACGGAGGACACTTCCGAATCGAACATCCGCTCGCCCGTTTCCCCATTCGCGAAGTGGTAGAAGAACCCCCGGTGGTTGGGTAGTTTCTTCCACAGGAAGCGAAGAGTGACGAACACACGCTCGAGTGCAGCACTTGAAGAGATGAACCCTCTCTGGGCCCCAATACAGAGCGCAGTGAGGCCGAACCCGGTCGCTGCAATGCTGGCAGCATCTCCCTCGCGGGGCGCATTGACGTTGCACCGATCCTTCACCATGCCGGTTCTAGCGCTTCCCTGCTCCCAGAAAAACAGAAAGCTTGCACTCTCTATTTCGTTGAGAAACTGGTCGTCTTCTGGCGAAAGAGTCGCTGGCGTCGACGGGTTCGGATTCGGACCAGGATTTTGTTCTTCCAGAGCGAGCGCCGGCCAACCGCCCAGCAACGGCACGGATACCCCGGCTCCCAATATGTGTCGCAGGATGTCGCGCCGCGAAAGCAGATTGGTATTTCGTCCGATCATCATTTTTTCAGTTTTTGACGACTCTAACGGAGAGGTGCGACACGATCGTTCTCGCCGGCTGCGGCGCGCCCGTTCCGCATCGCGTTTTAGGGATGCGAAACAAATGAGGGCCGTTGCTTTTCCAGAGGGAACGTTCCAGCATATTGTGTCATCATACGTCGTTTGGGTGAAAGATTCGCCCCATGACTCGCACTCATAGAATTGAACTTTGGCTCGCCTTACTGGCCGCCGTGACCGTTGTCGCCGTGCTCACACTGCTCCGGTGGCAGAAGCAGAAAGCGGTCACTCTGCGAGGCGCAATCGTCGTATCCGATACGGACCCGCGAAAGCAGTTGCCGATCGGCGGGGTGAGCATCTCCGCGGATGAAATGCAGGGTATCGGCGCCAAATCGGACTCTTCGGGCTTTTTTTCTCTGACCTTGCCCAAACCAATTCGCCGGGGACATCCGATCGTCATGCATTTCCGCCACCCACAATACAAGGCGCTGGACTTGAATGACTACGTTGGAAACCAGCTCTACATCGTCCGTCTCGTGCCCGTAGCCGGCAAGCCTCCAACCACCGAAGAACCTGGGGTAAAAGTGGCGAATGTGCGCGTGCGATACACCGTGAAAGCGCAGACCGAACTGAACGTCGGCAGTGCCGTCAGAACATTTGAGGTGCAGAACCTGGGAAATGTTCCATGTAAGAACCAGCACCCTTGCTCTCCGGACGGAAGGTGGAAGGCGGCCCTGGGATCCGCGACCCTGGACGCAGGAGTAGGCAACGCATTCCGGTCCGCGCGTGCATCGTGCATTGCGGGACCGTGCCCATTTACGCGAATCGAGTCGGATCAAATGTCCCAGGGCGGTCGCATTCTTACGCTCACGGTTCGCGATTGGTCGGATACCGCTACTTTCTTGCTCGAGGCCGAAGTATTTCGTCCGACGGTAAGCCAGATGGAGCACTGGTCATATCCCGCTATTTTCGGCGAGGGATTTTCGTTCACTCTACCTCCGACCGCAGAAAGCGTCAGTATGGAAGCGGATCTCGACGGCCAGACCATCATTTTCCCCTTGGGACCTGCGCTGCTGCTGAGCTGGGCAAGTTGCGATACCGGCTCGAATCCTGACCAGGGCCGCATCTATCGTTGCACTCTGAAATCGGGATATCGGTTTCAGTAACTTTGCCCGCTTGGAATCACACCGCGCTGACCCCATCCCGTGCTATCCTCGCGGTGCTGATTTCCTCTCAAAAAATCGATTTTCTTGTGACGCAACAGGAGAACAGTCTCATGAGACGCGTTCTGCGATCCTTCTTCGGCCTCATCATAGCGGTTGGTTTTATCTCAGGCCTTGCCGACGCTCAGTGGACGCCGATGAATCCCGTTCGCAAGGTTCAGCAGGAGTCCGACGGTGTTGTTTTGTCGATGGGGACCGGCACCCTAAAAATTCAAGTGTGCTCGGACGCAATCATTCATGTTCTGTATTCTCCGACTGGATCATTTTCAAAGCGCACGGATTTTGTCGTCATCAAAGACAGTTGGCCGGCGGCGAAGTGGACCGTGCAGTCAGGGGATGACGCGGTAACCATCTCCACTTCCCTGCTGAAGCTCACTGTGACTAAGAAAGATGGAGCGATCACCTACGCCGAAGCGAGCGGAACCGGCCTGGTACAGGAATCCTCGCGCAGCATGCGCGCGGAAAAGATCGACGGCGAAGACTCCTACCGTGCCGAGTCTTTCTTCAACGTCTATGGATCTCACGAAGGCTTGTACGGGCTGGGACAGCATCAGTCCGGCGTATGGAACTATCGCGGCGAATCGGTTGACATCGTTCAAGACAACAGCAACATCTCAGTCCCTCTAATGGTGTCGAGCAAGGGCTACGGGATTTTCTGGAATAGCATGGCCCGCAGCCGCTTCAACAACCGCTTTGCCAATTACCTGTATGTCAGTTCCGAAGTGGCCGATGTCATCGACTATTACTTCCTTTATGGTCCGGACATTGACAAAATCGTCGCCGGATATCGCGAGCTTACGGGACAGGTCCCGATGTTCGGAAAGTGGGCGTATGGATTCTGGCAATGCAAGAACCGTTACAAGTCCCAGGAAGAAATTCTCGGTGTAGCGAAGAAGTATCGCGACCTGCACATTCCCGTCGACAACATAGTGCAGGATTGGTTCTGGTGGAATCGCAAGGGAGAATTCGTCTTCAACAAGAACTATCCAGATCCCAAAGGCATGGTGGATCAGCTTCACAATCTTAATTTCCACCTGATGATTTCGATCTGGCCCTTCTTCGAGCCGGGCTCGGCGAACTACGACTTCATGAACAGCAAAGGATGGTTCGTCGACAAGTTCAAATTTGCAAAACCTCCTTACCATACGGACGCGATGGCCGTGTATGACGCCACTAGTCCTGAGGCACGCAAATATTATTGGGATCAAGTGAACAAGGGCTTGTTCAGCATCGGCCTGGATGCCTGGTGGATGGACACCACCGAGCCCGAGACGGAAGGCCAGGAAGAAAACATCCTATTGCACCACAAGCTCGCTGCCGGAAGCGGCGATCGTTACGTGAATGCCTATCCTCTGCTGGATACAGGAGCGGTATATCAGGGACAGCGTAGCGCGTCCGACAAGAAGCGCGTTTACATTCTGTCCCGCTCGGCCTTTGCGGGATCCCAGCGCAATGGAGTCACGGCATGGTCCGGCGATATCAACTCCGATTGGTTCAGCTACCGGCGGCAAATTCCAGCCGGATTGAATTTCGCCGTATCGGGAATTCCCTATTGGACCACAGACATCGGCGGATTCGTGTTCGGTAGTCCTGCTGATCCCCCATTCCGCGAGTTATTCATCCGCTGGTTCCAGTACGCTACTTTCAATCCGATTCTGCGTGTCCATGGCACGCGCAATCCGGATGAGAACGAATTGTGGTCCTACGGTCCTGATGCGCAAAACATCCTGGTGAATTTTGATCGGTTGCGCTACCGCATGCTGCCCTACATCTACTCGCTCGCCTGGAAGACAACCAGCGAGAGCTACACTCCGATGCGGCCTCTGGTCATGGACTTCCGGACCGATCCTCGCGCCGCTGACATCGGCGATCAGTTCATGTACGGGCCTGCATTTCTGGTGAATCCCGTCACCGAGCCTGCATCGGCGACTCGTCCGGTTTATCTTCCACGGGCGAAGTGGTACGACTTCTGGACGGGCTCAACCATCGATGGTGGACGCATGATCAACGCCATAACTCCACTTGAGCGCCTGCCTCTGTACGTGCGCGCCGGATCGATCGTGCCTTTGGGACCGGACCAGGAGTGGTCCACTGAAAAGCCCGCGGACCCTATTGAATTGCGCGTTTACCCAGGAGCCGACGGCGATTTCACGATCTACGAAGACGAAAACGATACCTACAACTACGAAAAAGGTGCGTATGCGACGACTCCTCTGCACTGGAACGACGCGTCACACACCCTCACCATCGGAGACCGCAAAGGTGAATTTCCCGGCATGCTTGAGAATCGGACGTTCCGCCTTGTGGTCGTGCGCGAGAACCACGGCGTAGGCGTAAACCCAGCAGACCAGACCGAGAGGGTCGTGCAGTACTCCGGCAAGCAAATCACAGTCTCTCAATAAGCAATAATCGGGTGCCCCACTTCTGGCCGATTTTGCCAGAAGTGGGGATTTTTGATGGAACGAGACAAATGCTGAAGGTCTTTCCCAAATTTCGCTTGACGAAAAGACCAGCTGGTGGCAATATGGCGTTATACGACATGTCGCCAAAAGCCATAATCGAGAGTCTCCCTCTCACCGAACCCGTCCTCCTGATCCTGCTGAGCCTCGCAGGTCAGCCGCAACACGGCTACGCCATCCTCAAAGACGTGGAGCGCATGAGTTCCGGACGAGTCCTGCTGAGCACTGGCACTCTGTATGGCGCGTTGCGACGTTTGCTGGATGATGACTGGATCGAACGTTTCGAAGAGGAGGAAACGCCCCGCGGGCGACAAGCTTATCGCTTAACGAGCCACGGACGCCGCAACCTGCAACTCGAGATCGACCGGATGAAGCACATCACCCGGCTTGCGACACTGCGTGTCGCAACGAAAGAGAGCTGATCGATGCTTCCCGTCTATCGCAAGCTCCTGCGTCTTTATCCAGCTGAACACCAGGAAATGTTCGCTGAAGAGATGATGGCGGTTCTTTCCCAAGAATGCGATGAGACGGCTCAGCGAACGCTGTTTGTGCGGGGACAATTTTTTCTCCGCGAGATCACGGGTCTGCTTCGCGGGGCCCTTCGCGAGCGTTTTCGAGTTCTGTTCGAGATTCAGGATGAATTGTCGTTTGCAACAGGGAGGTTTGCCATGCGTAATGGATTCCGGTTTCCCAAGACAACAATTGTATTCATGGCGCTCATTCTTGGTGGTGTCCTCACAGCAATAAAGAAAGGCCAGGATATTGCTTCGTCCGTGCCGGATGTCAATCCGCCGCTGCCGGTGCACATTCAGTCCGTGCACTCCATTCTGTTAGGGGGAATGCCGCTTTTCTTCGCGTTCTTCTACGCTGCCGGATTGATCGGCTGGGCGATCCTGTTTGCGCTTCGCCGCTCCGGCGTTCACCGCCTCGCAGGCATGTCGACCGAACAAAAGTAGGTGCCTCAGCGGTGTCTCAGCCAGCCTTGTTGAGGAGCGCTCCTGACGTGTAGACTCGCCGCCAAGGAGCGCTTCCCTTCTCGATGAATCTGAAACGACTCTCAGTTGTAATTATTCTCCTCCTCGTCATTCCTACAACCGCCGCGTATAGCCAGACCGCAGACACCCCAGCGGCCGTATCCGAATACGTGAAGTCCGAGATGCAGCGGCAGCACATCCCCGGTCTGTCGCTCATCGTTATAAAAGGCGGAAAGGTCGTTTTCGCCGAGGGATATGGTCTCGCGAATGTGGAGCTGCAGGTTGCGTCTAAGCCAGAAACCGTCTATCAGTCTGGTTCTGTGGGAAAGCAGTTTACGGCCACGGCGGTGATGATGTTGGTGGAAGAAGGCAAGATTAGGCTGGACGATCCTTTGACCAAGTACTTCAAGGATGCTCCGGCCACTTGGAATGACGTGACCGTGCGCGAATTGCTCAGTCATACTGCCGGCTTTGGCGACTATCCGGAGAAGTTCGATTTTCGAAAAGATTGGACCGAAGAAGAACTGCTGAAGCTGGTGGAAGGAACACCTCTGGCCTACACACCGGGGACTAGCTGGGCTTACAGCAATCTCGGATACCTCACGCTTGGCATCCTCATTCACCATGTCACCGGGAAGTTCTATGGCGACGTTCTGCAGGAACGAATCTTCCATCCGTTGGAGATGAACTCGACCCGCATCATTAGCGAAGCTGACATCGTTCCGAATCGCGCCGCCGGATACCGCCTGGTGAAAGGCGCCTTGAAAAATCAGGAGTGGGTGGCGCCCATGGTCAACACCACGGCAGACGGGAGTTTATACTTCACCGTCCTCGATCTGGCGAAGTGGGATGCGGCTCTCTACACGGAGAAGGTTCTGAAAAAAACGAGTTTAGATCAGATGTGGACGGTCGCGAAGCTTAAGAATGGCCAGCCTAACAAAGGCCACTACGGATTCGGCTGGTTCATCGACGAACGCCACGGTCATCGCTGCATCCATCACGATGGGGCGTGGCAAGGATTTCAGACCGCGATAGATCGGTATGTCGACGACCAACTCACGGTCATTGCTCTGTGTAATCTCTCGGGCGCGCAACCGGGAAAGATTACCGAGCATGTTGCAGAGATGCTACTGGGTCAGAAATAGCGCTCGTGCTCGAGCCTCAAGTTGCATGCGCATTCCGTATTTTGGCCGCAAGGTGATCAGTGGTTGCGGTTCAACTTTGTGTCCGGGAACGAGTTTAAGTTTCCATTTCTGACCGAGCGTCGCCAGCAGAAGAACGCCTTCCATCCAAGCGAACGACTCGCCTATACATTGGCGAAATCCCGCTCCGAAGGGGAAGTATGTGAATTTCGCGCGGCGCGCTTTCGCTTCGGGAGAGAAACGTTCAGGATCGAAACGAAGCGGATCAGGGAAAAAACGCGAATCACGATGCGTGACGAACTGGCTCATGAGAACCGTGGTCTTCGCGGGAAGAAAAAAGTCTCCTAGTTGGAAATCATTGAGCGCCTGTCGCCCCATGGCCCACGCGGGGGGATAGAGACGCATGGATTCCGCAATCACCATTTCCACGTAACGCAATCGCGGAATGTCATCGTAGCCCGGCAGGCGCCCTTGCAGTTCGCGATCAATCTCGGCGTGGAAACGGCGCTCGCATTCTGGATTCTGCGACAGCAGGTACCACGTCCAGGCTAGCGCGTTTGCCACAGTTTCGTATCCGGCTAGAAAGATTGTGATCACCTGATCGCGCAGCAACTTCTCAGACTCCGGACTGCGATCGGGCGAAGCCGCGAGCATCATGTCGAGCAAGCTGCCGCCATCGGAGTGACGGGTGCGATGAGCATCAATCATGCGATGAACAACAGCGTCGATCCGGTTGCGAGCACGAACAAATGCGGCGAGACCCGGCGGCCGCACGTGCACCAGCCATTCGGCGGCGGGAAGCATGACGAGGAAGTTGTACAAGCCCATGATCCGGTTGATCGCGTCCGCGAGTTCGTTGACCTCGTCGCGAAGATCTGTTGAGAACAACGTCTCGGCCACGACATTCAGTGCGAGGTGCATCATGTCGCGGGCGATGTCGCGTTCCTGTGTATCACGCCACGCGTCCCGCATTCGCGAAGCCTCGCGAACCATGGTCGATGCGTATTCAGGAATGCGCTGGCGATGGAAAGCCGGCTGAGCGACTTGGCGCTGCGAGCGGTGCTGAGCGGCTTCGGCCGTGATCATGCCTTCCCCAAGCAGCATCTTCGAGCGGCGGACCGTGCGTTCTTTGACGAAGTTGTCGTTCTGCACGACCAGAATTTCGCGGATGTAGTCAGGATGATTTAGGAAGACGATGTGATTCCATCCGATCTTGTAATGAGCGATGTCGCCGTATTTGTCGACGAGATGCTGAAAGAGAGTTATCGGATTTGCAGGACGGAATCTGCGCCAGGCGAACCAGATGAGATTGCGCTCGAAGCCAGGCGGGAAACGATATTCTCCCGGTTTCGAATCGCGATCACGGAGATGGTTTTGTACGGCTGACGCCATTTCGGTAGTGTACGACTCCGATTCCGAAGTTCCGGTGTGATCGATTTAATTCGACATCGCCAGCCGTGGTCAAATTCGAGTACGGAATAGATCGTGAGTGGACCGTAACCGAAACTTCTGCTCTCCTAAGTTATTGCAATGACTACGGTAAACACTGTATCCGTTCAATTTCACGGACCCGCATACAGTATTTTGAAGATATTTGCGATTGGATGCGTGACCTCTTCGACGATCAAGGCATAACCACTCGCGTTCTAACTCTTTGACGGCATTGGCGCTGACACAAATGAGATGGGAATTGCTTCAGCTGGCATCTGAATTGCCCTACACAAAACAAAGGCAACAGCAACGTTACTGAACTAGCAGATTAGAACTGTGATGTTCAGAATGTCTGTTGAGCCATCAGCTGGTCGCCACCCAGTTTTTTTTCGTAGGACCTATCAACTAGGGCCCCTCAATAGGAATTTCTCCGCTCCGAAAACCAGTACCAAAAAATTGAAACAGTTAAGGAGTGGACGATGTTGAATCTGCACATTTTTCCGCGCAACGGACGATTTACGCAGCTGGCGCTGACTTGTACCCTGATCTTCTTTTGTTCAGCGTATCTGACAGCCCAGACCACACTTAGTACCGGCAGCATCAGCGGTACAGTGGAAGACCCCAGTAGCGCAGTGGTTAGTGGCGCTAAAGTTACGATTACGAACATTGCTACAGGGCAAAAGGTAGAGCTCACCAGCAATTCGGCCGGGGCATACAATTCGGGACCTTTAGCCCCGGGTAATTACAAGATTCAAGTTTCCGCCAAGGGCTTCAATGGCATGAGTTCGACCGTTGCCGTGCAGGTGGGAAATGAAGCTACCTTCAACGCCAAGCTTCAGGTCGGACAAGAGAGTCAAGTCATAGATGTTCAGGGTTCCTCGATCGCGGTAAATACCGAACAGGCTGCCGTGCAGGGAGTACTCAGCTCCACGCAAATCGAAAACTTGCCGGTTAACGGCCGCAACTTCCTCGACCTGGCGCAGCTTGAGCCCGGCGTGCAAATTCAGGACGGTCAGAACTTTGATCCGACGAAGGCCGGGTACTCATCCATCTCCTTCGGCGGACGTTTCGGCCGAACCGCGCGAATTAACGTTGATGGAGTCGACGTGAGCGATGAGACCGTCGGAACGACCACTGCGGATATTCCGGCCAGCGCTATCGATGAGTTCCAGCTCAGCCAGTCCTCTCTCGATCTCTCACAGGACCTGACTTCTTCCGGTGCTGTGAACGTGACCACCCGCTCCGGGACCAACAGCCTGCATGGCGAAGCGTTCGGATTCTTCCGGGATCACTCGTTGAATGCGAATTCGGTTGGCGGACAGGATCTCTACATGCAGCGCTCGCAATACGGAGCGCGCCTCGGTGGGCCCATCATAAAGAACAAGCTGTTCTTTTTCGGCGACGGAGAGCGTACCAAGCAATCGTCCTTTGCTCCCGTCGTGCTGAGCGGTACTCCCTTTGCCAGTAATGGCACTGGGTTCAACTCGCCCTTTACCGAGGACAACCTGATCGGCAAGGTCGATTACAACCTCGGCAACGGCGCGAAGGCGTTTTATCGTTATTCGTATTTCAAGAACTCGCTATTCGCAACATTCGGGCTGGGCTTCTCGCTCTATGACAACAGGGACATCACTCGTCAGCACGTGGCGGGTTTTGACTTCGGTTCGGGCAGCTTTACCCACAGCATACGTTTCTCATATTTGAAGTTCCAGAACCAGATCGTAGATGCGACACTCAACGATCCCTCATTGCCATTCTGCTGTACGGGTTTGGAAATCAGTTCCGGATCGTTCTTTGTCGGTCCGAACCTTCTGGCGCCACAGAGCACGCCGCAATCGAATCACGAGATCAAGTACGACGGCGCGAAGATCTACCACTCTCACACGCTGCGGTACGGAGCCTCCTACAACCACATCCAGGGTGGAGGATTCGCCGACTTCTATGGCACAGCTCCGCGCGTGTCATTCAGTACCTCAGCCTCGGTCTGTGGACCGACTGGCGATCAATCGTGCCAGGATTTCGCTAATGCAGGACCGTTCCCCGGAGGCGCCGCCAATCCGTTGAACTGGAACATGAACCGTTTACGCGTCGGCAATGGTCAGGGCTTCAGCACATTGCAACCTGCGCTCGGATTCCCAGCCGGAGGACTGGGGCCGGATAACCGCATCGGTCTGTACATCGGAGATTCATGGAAGATCAAGCCGAACTTTACATTGACTGTGGGCGTGCGTTACGACCGGGATACAGGGCGTTCCGACAGCGACTTGCCGGCAATCACTTGTGACGGGTGGGCGGGTACGACTCCGTGCGAGGACCCGAATAGCGCATTCCCGGGTTATTTCAACCGAGTGAAACAACCGAATCTTAATTTCGCGCCACAACTTGGATTCGCGTGGGATCCGCGCAACAACGGGAAGACAGTGGTCCGTGGCGGCGTGGGGCTCTTCTATGAGAATGCCATCTGGAACAACGTACTGTTTGATCGACCGGCACGTCTGAAGACTGGCGCGTTCAACGAAGTTAATAACGCTTGCCTCAATGGGTCTCCCCAGCCCGTACCCGTCAGCGGCGGCACGATTGCGCCGCCGGCAGGAGTTTGCGGTAATGACGTCTACATCGGCAATGTGATTCCGCAAATCCAGTCGTTCTGGCAACAGGTGCTGGCAGGAAACGCGTTTGATCCCAATACGCCGAACCCAGCCTTTGCAGGTACGCTCCTGGCGCAGGGGCTCGGACAGCCGGCTTTCATGTTTGCGCCGAATTACAAAACGCCGGTCTCGGTGCAGATGAATATCGGCATCCAGCGCGAGATCCGGCACGGCATGGTTTTCAGTGCGGACTACCTGCGTAACGTGGAAACTCGTACCATGCTCGCGGTCGACGTAAACAAGGTGGGAGATATTTCCACGTTCAACATGGCAGGGGCGCAAGCCGCGATTGCGGATACCAATGCTGCCTTTGGAGTGACCAATGTCGATGATGCGATTCTCGCTGGGGCCACCATTGACGATTACGTTGCCAATGGTCTTGGAGTACCTAACGACGTTACTGGGGCAGGTTGTGCGCAACCTGTTTCGAGCGACCCCACCATACCCGGAGGTATCGGGCGTCCCTGCGCCTTTGGCGGCGTAAACTCGATGCAGAACACGGCGTTTTTCCTGAAGCCGATCGGACGCTCTGTGTATAACGCTCTGCAGTTAAAGCTGGTGCAGAACGTCAACAATCCGTTCCGCGGCGTAAAGGCAATGAACTTCCAAGTGGCCTATAGTTTGTCGCGGTTCAGCAATACCGGGGGCCTTCAGCTCACCGGAACGCCCGGCGACAGCGACCAGGATTTCGTGCTGCAGGCAGCAGACAACAACAATCCCGGCCGATACTTCGGACCAGCGTTGCTGGATCGCACGCACCAGATTTCTTTCGGCGGCTACACGGATGTTCCCGGTGGCTTCCGGTTGAGTCTGATTGCTCACTTCTACAGTCCGCTCTCCAGCGCTATCGTGTCGCCGAACTTCGGAGATGTCGGGGAGATCTACCGGACTGACTTCACCGGCGACGGAACGGTAGGTGATCCAATACCTGGAACGCATTTCGGACAATTCGATCGCAGCACGAACGCAGCTGGTCTCGATACGCTCATCAACGGGTACAACGCAACATCTGCCGGCCAGCCAACTCCCGCGGGTCAGGTTCTGATCCAGAATGGGCTGATGACGGCGTCGCAACTGGCATCGCTCGGTGGCGTAGCGCCTCACATCTGCTTGCCACCGCCGAGCGTGGATCCTGATCCCGGTTGCTCTGCCCCCGATTCTCCGGGAGGTCAGGTCAACTTCAGCTGGCTCCGCGCTCTCGATTTCAAGCTGGCATGGAGACATACCTTCCACGACAGGTTCACAATTGAACCCAGCGTTGGCTTCTACAACTTACCGAACTTCGGCAACTTTAACCTTCCGCCGAATACTATGAACGGAATCCTATTCGGGAACGGGAGCGGCTCGATCAACGGCACAACCAAACTTGACAACGAGTCATTCCGTGTCGGCAATGGCACGGGTGTTTACGGTCTGGGCTCGCAGCGGCAGATCGAGTTTGGCCTGCGTTTCGTGTTCTAACCTTTTCGTGCTCTCGTTACCAAGGCCGCCAGCCCAAAGCTGGTGGCCTTTTTTAGTAGATTTCGATGCAGCAACTTAGCTATATAGGGTAAGTTCCGAGGAATTGAATGCTGACATCCACTGTCAGATCGATCAGTTGTCGTTGGCTGGCTTCAGTGCCAAGGTTGTGTTAGTTGAAGCCACTCCGCCATGACAAAGGCGGCACACGAGCTAGCCGGGAAGCGTCAAGCCACGGTGCCGCCTTCAGACCTGAAATTCATTCGGGTTTCGAGCAAACGTGATGTTCAAGACTCTGCTACATGGCTGGTATGGTTGCCCGCACACACGCTGCACTTTTCCGATCACACTGCGCAACGGACCGCAGGGCTGCGCCTCATCGTCGCCTCCTCGCACGTACTTTGTATGCCTCGAGTGCGGGAAGGAATTCCCTTATGACTGGCGTGAGATGAAGCTTCTGAAACGCTTTCCTAAGCAAAAGGATCAGGCACAGGAATTCGCAATAAAGCGTTTGGCTTGATCTCACTCGGATGTCTGGGCAACCGCTATGCCCGCCCTCGTCGATTTGCTCGAACGGGTAGAGCCGTTCGAGTGACGTAGAGCCTTCGCGATACATGAGTGGCCTTGGCCAGCCACGGCGAGAGAGGGTATGAGCGAACAACCAATCGCTTTCGACATGCTAACCGCGCGGCGACTCGTCCGCACCGTAAAAGAATTCTTCACATCCGAAGTGCGATGGGTAGCTCGGGGCCTGTTTGCGCTGCTCATTGCCTTCGCTCTGGCTGTGAATGGCTTGAACGTCGTCAACAGTTATGTCGGCCGCGATTTCATGACCGCGATTGAACACCGCGACCAGGCTGGATTTTTTCGAGAGGCTTTACTCTTCGTAGGAGTACTCGCTGCATCCACCGTGGTAAGTGTCCTTTACCGGTTCACCGAGGAGCGGTTGGGGCTGTTCTGGCGAGTATGGTTGACGCGACGGGTGACTCGGCGATATCTGGCTGACCGCACTTATCTTCATCTTAAAGATTCCGCCACAATTTTGAATCCCGACCAACGTATCGCCGACGACGTCCGCGTGTTCACAACGACTGCGCTTTCTTTTTCGCTCATGATCATGAACGGAACACTTGCGGTCATATCGTTCTCTGGAGTGCTGTGGACGATCAGCCCTCTTCTATTCGGTGTCGCGATCGGATATGCGCTCCTCGGTACGCTCGCGGCAATCTATCTCGGTCGGCCGCTGATCGGGCTGAATTACAACCAGTCAGACCAGGAGGCCACGTTTCGTTCGGATCTGATCCATGTGCGCGAGAACAGCGATTCGATCGCCCTCTCGCACCACGAAGACGTGTTAACGAATCGACTTCTGCGGCGTATCGACGGCTTGGCTAGTAACTTCCGGCGAATTATTTCGGTGAACCGTAATCTGGGCTTTTTCACGACGGGGTACAACTTTCTGATACAGATCATTCCGGCCCTGCTCGTGGCGCCGCTGTTTATTCGCGGCAAGGCGGAATTCGGCGTCATCACGCAAGCAGCGGTGGCGTTTGCGCAGCTACTCGGCGCGTTCTCGCTCATTGTCAATCAATTCCAGGCCATCTCATCGTTCGCCGCCGTGATCGCGAGATTGAGCTCGTTGGCCAGGGCAGTCGAGAAACCGTTTCCATCGTGCGAAATGGCGTCGGTTAGCGCCGACGAGCACATCGGGTATGAGGGACTGACGCTGTTATCCCACAAAGGAGATCGAGAGCTGTTGAAGAACCTGAATGTGGAGATACCGCACGGGACAAGGTTACTCGTCGTCGGTCCGAATGAGGACGCTCGGATCGCTTTGTTTCGAGCCACTGCCGGGATCTGGCCCGCAGGTGTCGGGAGAGTGGTTCGCCCACCGCTCGACGATATCGTTTTCTTGCCGCAACGGCCTTACCTACCACTTGGGACGCTTCGAGACTTGCTGGTTGGTAACGGTGGGCGCGTCATCAGCGATGATCAGATCGCGGCGATTCTCCGCGATCTAGGGTTAGGCTCCATTCAGATACGGGCAGGAGGGTTGGATACTGAACACGATTGGCCAGCTATCCTCTCGGTTGGAGAACAGCAACTGCTTGCTCTAACCCGGCTGATCATCGCTCGGCCAGCGTTTATCTTTCTTGATCGAGTCACTACGTCCCTGAAACCGGCGCAGGTTCGTGAAGCGCTGCGGCGTCTCAACGAGAAGGCCGTCAGCTATATCACTTTCGCCGAGGATGTCGAATCGGTCGAGCTCTATGACGCGGTGCTCGAAATCAATAGCGATGGCGCCTGGACATGGAACCGGATCAACCGTGCTGCTTAGGGCCGCACCTTTGCGCGCCACGACGGCTTGCGGTTTTACCGCCAGTTCCTTGTTCTGTCGCCCTCAGTTTGTGACTACGACTTCTTGTTGAGATCGTCGTCCTTGTAATACTTCGTACCCTGCAGCGTCAACTGAAGGGCCAGACCGTTCTTCGTGATCTGGTAAACCAACACGCCTGGAGCAACCTCGACCGCTCCGGAATGCGCTCCGCCCTTTTCGCCAGCCTTCGCGGCAGCATCTGCTTGACCAGATCCCGACCAACCAGAATCAAGGAACTGGGCCAACGCCTTTTCACTCTTGAAGACGAAAATGACTCGATAGTCTTTAACTCCGAGGCCCAGGCCCGCACCAGCCGAAACCATCTTCATGAAAGTTTCCTGCTTGTTCTGCGAGTTGAATGCGATTCCCGCCCCACGCGCCGTGCTCAGCAAAAGCACGTTCGCTCCCATGTTGTTGAAGACTGCGTACCCGGCCGAGTTTTCAATTTCAGTCCGAGCTGTAGGCTCCATCTTGTACAGGTCTTGAAGCGTTTGAGACGCCATCTTTCGAGTCTTATCACGTTTTTGGTCTGGTGAGTCACCGGCACTGACAACACTGGCAGCCACCAGAATCACAGCGACGATTGAAGCTACTTTTCTGAATTTCATTCGGCCCTCCTCTAATGGGGTTCGATTGCTGGTGGAAAGCCATTCGATCGCCTTAGCGAAGAACCAGGTTTTCCAATTTGTGCGTTCACAATCCAGAAACAGAACAAGGTCGCGACCTGAAAGATTCACCACTTGCCTGCTGGGTCGCCGATTGAACTGTCGCGAGAGATTTTCAACTTCAGAGAATTTCGGTTTTTGGCCTCTATTGATAGTTGCAAAACTTACAGCTTGCTGCTTTGGAAGACCTAGCCTGCACGCGAGTTGCGCCTGAGCGATCGAAAGCTACAACTAGCGGGCCGCCTTCGAAACCTTAACGAAATCTGCGGTAGTAATCAGCGATGAGGAAGCATTCGCCTGTAGTGGAAAGATGAGCGAATGATGATGCGAAGCCACAAAGAGGTCTCGCCCTCAATGCGCCAAGCTTCTGTATCGTCGGTATACGAATCGACCATCCCGCACTTCATGGTCCGGGGCAATCAACTGCAAAGTCATTTGTTGAGGGGGTCTGCCGCGGTGAGAGTCCAGCCAACTGCTTTGCAGAAGGTCTAGTACATCGTCCATAGTCAATCCGACCCCAATGCGATCGGCAAGCAAATTGTCGCAGATGCTTGGAAACTCTCTGGCCTCGTCTTCACGTAGCGCCCCGAATCCAAGATTAACGATAAGGTCAATCGCTTTCACGCTGGCTTGATATTTTTCAAACGCCGTTCCTATTCGCTTATCACCGGCCAACAGTGTCTGAATTTTCTCCTGCTCGCTGGTCGAGAGTGGGCGGGTCAATGACGCTTCGCATGACTGGTGGGAAAAAGAACGCTGCCACGAATCGTTTACGACTCGATGGCAAAAGACGATGGTTCGTTCGGACGGTTTCAAAGGCTCATACAAAGACCATCGGTCTTCGCTAAATCCCGTAAGAACGCGAGAGATTTTCCACATGCCAGGCCAAAGCGCCGGTATTCGTACCCAATCTCCTACTCTGGTTGTGGTCACGCCCTTGATTCTAAGGTGCCCGGAGTGTTTTGAGTAGAGTCGAGAACAGGCGCAGTGGCGTTAGTCTCCCGGTGGCTGTTGACTTGGCTTTCGCTGCGTCGCCTCAGTCCGGTTGGGCTTGACTCTG
>Ga0070712_100000130_pt1 | contig 39526 bp, 38 predicted proteins | sample LARL81metaG_FD_71396 | JGI IMG/M metagenome (GOLD analysis project Ga0070712, IMG submission 71396) | Corn, switchgrass and miscanthus rhizosphere microbial communities from Kellogg Biological Station, Michigan, USA - LAR L8-1 metaG | ecosystem: Host-associated > Plants > Roots > Rhizosphere ...
GCAATCATGGCGGCACAGGCCTTGGCCAACCCGGAGCAGACCGGACACCTTTGGGGCGACGTACCCGCTTTACTTGTCCTAGCGGGTATTCTTGCGTTTTTGACGAAGCGAGCCGGTAGAACAGAAGTATCAAGCCTGACTGACCCGCTGCTAAGAGCCCAAATATTGAGGGAGAAATATCGGGCGACATCGCTCAAGGAGCAACTATGAAAATATCCACTGGCACGGTACTGGATCGTCACCTGCAGTCATTTGCTATGTCTAATGTTGATGCCGTCGTATCGGACTACTCACCGGATGCAGTGTTCTTTGTGCCCGGAGGACCGCTCAAAGGTCGCGAAGAGATCAGGCGCTTTTTCGAAGCGCTTATATCGGAATTTGCCAAGCCCGGTTCCTCGTTCACCATGCAACAACGCTGGGTTGACGGCGAACATGCATACATTCTGTGGAGTGCAGAGACGGCAGATAACACTTACGAATTTGCTACCGACACTTTTGTTGTTCGGAACGGAGAAATTGTCGGACAGTCCTTTGCAGCCGCCATAAGACCGAAGTACGCAAGAACCGACGAACGGACGTAGTACACAACGGCCAAGCGTCATTGACTGATTTCGGTTTCTGCCGCTTGGCACTCGCCCCCCGCTCTTAAGTCATTTTCGCCTGTAATACGGAAACTCGCTTGTCCCGGCCTTGCTGGCGTTCGCCTCTGCAAACTCACACACCCGATCGAGAGCTGCTTGGAGTTCCTGGTTGTAGCGCGCAAGGTCCTCATCGCTGGCGTCGGTGGGGACGTAAATTAGCTTTCCAAAACGAACCAGGACACGTGAGAACGGCTTCGGGATCACCATGCGATCCCAGCTGTTCAGAGTCCATCCTTTTTCGACTCCGACGTGAAACATAGTCAGGGCCAAACCCGTCGATCGTCCCAATCCTGTCGGGCCGACTTTGACTTTGTGCCGTGGCCCGCGAGGACCATCGAGAGTGAAAGCAACTGTCCAGCCTTGTTCCAGCGCGCGGCGCAGCCCGAGGAGGGCACGGATTGGATTCCTGCTGCTGGATCCTTTTACGGGCACAAATCCGAATTTTCTGATGATGCGGCCCATGTATTCGCCGTCGTAGCTGAAGCTGCTCATGACGCGAATACCCATGTCGCGCCAGATGTATGTTGACGGAATAATGCAGGAATGCCAGAAAGACGCGACCAGGGGACGCTGCTCCAGCGTTTGCTGTCCACCTTCTTCGGATGAAACCGCGATACGCAACGTCCAACCGATGAGGCGGATGACCAGAGTTCCAAAGGCAACAATCAGGCTCAGAACGATGCGTTGTCGCAGAGTCCAGCGTCGCGGCCCAGATTCGGGCTCAGCGGATGCGATGATTTCTCGAGGTGTAGCGTCGGCCACGAAGCCTATTGTAACGGCCCTGGCTCAGAGGTCAGAGGTCTGGGGTCAGTTAGCAGAGCATGGACATTTTCGCGAGTTACAGCTGGCCCCCAGTCCCTGTTCCCTAGCTCCTGATCTAGTTCTCCAGGTACGAATCGATCCAGCTCTTGATCTTCAAACGGCGGTCGTCACTTGTGTCGAAACGCACGCCAATCGACTTAGGCTTATTCCAGCTCACAGTTCCACGCACAAGGACCCGGGGCAAAGTCATCAACGCAAAGGAGACCTCCACATTGACCCCGGTCGAGAAGTCTTCACCGGTCTTGATCGACATGCCGCCCGAGCTGATTTCGATGCTGCTCGCACTCACGCGACGTCCATCGCCGACAATGGAGACTTCGGTCATGACGGGAATCCGGACGTAGCGACGGAATTCGTGCAACACCAGGAGCCTGGTGGCCCGCACAAGTTTCAGCATCGCGGCCCGCTCGAGCGGTTCCTGAAACATCGCATTGATGCCGTATCTGGAGAAGCGCATCGCATCTTGCGCGCTGCCGCCGACACCGTAGATGACACAACGGCTGTTCGAGCGAGAGCTGCGAGCGGCTTCCATGATGGACTCGGAGTCGGACCATCCGCCCAGCGGCAGCACACAGGCTTCGAACTTTTCCCGCCGCAAGCGGTCCTGCGCATCCGTCGTCACCGGCACCGGCTCGATGCCGAACTGCCGGAAGCAGTCTGCGATTACGGAGTGGGTTACATCATTAAAACCGACTAATGCCGCGCGGGCGGCAGTCTTGCGGGTACTGGCGGAGGGTGTGAGGGTCGAAGCGAAAGCTTTATCCATATTTGGGGAAGACTCCACTTTCGATCGTCATTGTGCGTCCGACCGGGCGGTCTGCAAAGTTCCCAAGGGCCAACACGCAGCGAGAGAAGGTTCATTACCTAAAAAATACTCCCGTGGGAGAAAGGACATTACGAGGGAAAAAGGTGCACAAAATCAGGGGTTTCTAACGGTGCAAGAGAGTTCCGGAGACTAGTTGCTCCAGCGGCGGAACAGCAGCGCGCCGTTCGTTCCACCGAAACCGAACGAATTCGACATGGCGTATTCGAAGCTGGCTTTTCGGGCTTGGTTGGGAACCAGGTCCATGCCGGCAGTGTCCGGGTCGGGATTTTCAAGATTGATCGTTGGTGGCAAAATCTGATCCCGCAACGCAAGGACGGTAATCCCCGCTTCGAGACCTCCAGCGCCACCCAGCAAGTGTCCGGTCATCGACTTGGTAGAACTCACCGCAAGCTTGTGATCGCCGAAGAAATTCCGGATGGCGTGAGCTTCGAGTGTGTCGCCAATCGGGGTTGAAGTGCCGTGTGCATTCACGTATCCAACTACGTTAGCGTTGACTCCGGCGTCCCGAACGGCGTTGCGCATCACGCGGAAGCCACCTTCATGCTCCGGCGCCGGTTGCGTGATGTGGTATGCATCGCCCGACATACCGTATCCGGCCACCTCCGCAAGAATTTGTGCGCCGCGTTTCTTCGCATGCTCCAATTCCTCGAGGATCATAATTCCCGAACCTTCCCCGATGACAAATCCGTCGCGGCCTTGATCCCAGGGACGACTGGCCTTTTCCGGCTCGTCATTGCGCGTCGAAAGCGCGCGCATCGCAGCGAATCCGCCTACACCCATAGGGGTGATGGCAGCCTCGGCTCCCCCGGCGATCATGACGTCGGCGTCATTATGCTGAATGATGCGAAACGAATCTCCGATGGAGTGCGCGCTGGTCGTGCACGCCGTGGCAGTGGCTTCATTGGGTCCCTTAGCGCCGTAACGCATGGAAACCTGCCCGGCCGCGAGATTGATGATGGCCGAGGGAATAAAAAAAGGAGAGATCCGTCGTGGGCCGCCCTCCATGAGCGCGCTGTGTTCGCGCTCGATGATGTCGAATCCGCCTATCCCGGAACCGATGTGAACCCCGACTCTTTCGTCATTTTCGGGCGTGACCTTCAGCCCCGACATCTGCATCGCTTCATCCGCCGCCGCAATAGCGAAGTGGATGAAGCGCGCCATCTTCTTGACTTCTTTCTTCTCGATGTACTTCAGCGGGTCGAAGTTCTTGACCTCGGCAGCGATCTGGCAGGCAAAGTTGCTAGCATCAAAGCCCGCGATACGTGCCACACCGCTCTTCCCCGCCAGCAAGGCCTTCCACACATCGTCCGTGGAATTGCCCACGCCGCAGACCAGGCCGAGCCCCGTGACTACGACCCTGCGTCCGTTGTTCAACTATTTTCCCGCCTTGGCGTGCTTGCCGATGTAGTCGACCGCGTCCTGCACGGTGCGAATCTTCTCCGCGTCCTCGTCTGGAATCTCGATATCGAATGCTTCTTCGAAAGCCATGACCAGTTCCACGGTATCCAGCGAATCGGCGCCGAGGTCGTCGACGAAAGAAGCGCTCGCTGTGACTTCCCCCTCATCCACGCCCAACTGCTCCACGATAATCTGCTTTACCTTCTCGTCTACGGCTGCCATATGTCTCCTCGCTTACATCAATTAGATTTGAATTTTCGGATATTTGGTCGCGCCATCACGGCCGACTGCTTTGTCCGGGCCTTCAGGCATTGTCTTTGCCGGCACTTCTACGGACTTCGGTACGAATCAGGCGAACGTGTAGTGTAATTGTCCGGGCGAATTAGTGTAAAGGAAGGGCCGTCTCTTTTTACGCCAAAGCCTCTGTTATCTTGAGATTGCAACAACCCTGATCCTAACGGGTACGCGTGCCGCGGTCAAACGTGCTAAGCATTGTTCGAACACCGGATTCGCGGCAAAACCTATGAGAGCAGTCGTCCAACGCGTGAGCCGCGCGAAAGTCACCATCAATAACTGGATCGCCGGTGAAGTCGGCATGGGACTACTCGTTCTGCTGGGCGTTGGACATGAAGACAGCGAAGCGGATGTCGACTATCTCGCCGAAAAGGTCATCGGGCTGCGCATCTTCGAAGATGCGGACGGCAAGATGAATCGCAGCGTGCTCGATGCCGGCGGCAGCGTGCTTGTAGTCTCGCAGTTCACTTTGTATGGTGACGTACGCCGCGGCAAGCGCCCTTCATTTGACGCGGCTGCTACACCGGAGAATGCGCGCAGGCTTTATGAATTATTCGTTGAGCGTATCCGTGCCGCTGGCCTGCGCTGCGAAACGGGAAGATTCCAGGAAATGATGCAGGTCGAACTGGTGAATGAAGGGCCGGTCACGATCCTGCTGGATTCAACGAAACTGTTTTGAAATTGTCCCGAGCTTCTGGATAACACCGCCGCGCACACATGAACATCACCTGCGTTACGCCGAGCCTGCTGGTGGGTCCCGCTCCCTGCGACTCCGAGGAGTACGAAGAGCTCAAGGCGGAGCGCGTGACGGCGATTCTGAGTCTGCAGTCGGAAGAAGATCTTGACGATCGGACTCCCGCCGACGTAAAGAAAGCCGCCGAGGCCGCACATTTCGTGTTCCGAAACGTACGTGTGTTGGATTTTGATGCTCTCGATCTAAAGCGTCAGCTTCCTCTCTGTGTCATGGCCCTGGATGAATTGGCAGCCGCCGGACATCGCGTGTACGTGCATTGCACCGCAGGTGTTACGCGGTCTCCCACAGTAATCGCAGCCTATTTGCATTGGAAATTGAATTGGCCGCTCGAGAAGGCGCTGAATCATCTACACGATATACGCAACTGCTCTCGGTTAGGAGATGTCATTCGACGCTGTCAGCCGATCCAGCTTTGAGGTTCGTCAAAACACCCGGCTGGATAAGTTCTGCTGAATGTACGCCTTGCTGTCGAACTTTTTCCCCGTGCTCGCTCCTGACATGTAGCGAATCTGTCCGAAGATCGGGCGTTCGAACCACGGACGGTCGAATTTGCCGACAATCGACCACGCGATCCCGGCATAGCCGTTGGGATCGCGCCCATCCAGCAGATACTTGTCATTCAGATACACTGCCTTGCGATGAGCTTGTGCAGGAGTCGAGCTCCACTCCAGGATCTTCTTTGCCCAATACATCCGCAGGTAGTTATGCATCCAGCCGGTCTGAACCATCTGCATCTGCGCGGCGTTCCATAGGGGATCGTGGGTCTCTCCCGTTTCCAGTTGGCGTTCGGGATAAAGCACAGGCCGAGAGTCTTGCGCATGCTTGGCGAGTGTGCGGTGTGCCCAAGGCTCGCCGCATTCGAAGTTGTCGTACTCCAAATTGAACTTCACCAGATTCACCGACAGTTCCCTCCAAGTGATTACCTGATCCAGGAACGCGTCTTTGTCGGCTTGGGGCGCATGTGATTCCTGAACGGCAAGAGCCACCGTGATCGGGCTTACGTGCCCGAAATGAAGATACGGAGATAAGCGACTGGTACGGTCGATCTCAGGATGGTTGCGCTTCGTGCTGTATCCATGCAGTCTGTGTTGAACAAAGTCTTTCAAGAGGCGAAGTCCCTCCCGGCTGCCGCCTTTCCACTGGGAAACGGGAGAAACCGAGCGATCAAGTTTCCAACCCTGCGTAATGTCGAACTCCGGATCGAGGGAAGCGAGTTTCGCGTGCCTCTTCCATTTCACTTGGGCGCAAGGATTCCCGGACGCAACCAGAAATTTCTTGAGTTGTTTTTGCAATCGAGGACGAATCGTATGAGCCGCATACTGTGCTTTTTCCAGAAGCTTCGAGGGCACAATCACGTCCGCATCCACGGTCCAGAGCGGAATCCGTAATTTCTGAGCTGCTTTCTCCCGCCATTGATCCGGCTCGCGCATCGGGTTTTCGTCGCCAACCACGAGCGCCGCTTTTACTTCCTCACAGAATTTCAGCAGGCTGTGGTCGGGATAGTGCCGCAGCACGAAACCGATATCTCTTTTCGCAAGCGCATCTGCAATGTCAGGAATTCCTTCGTTCAAGAATCGGTAATGACGCAGATTGGCGTGGGGGTAGTACGGAACGGGCGCAAAGAAGACGGCCACCGGTTTGCCGAGAGCGTTGGCGGCTTGCACCGCCACATCGAGCGCAGGATTGTCCAAGCTTCGCTGGGCCCGCTGCATCCAGTAGACGACGCAGGCGCCGTCAGAATCTGGATTTCCCCAGCGGCGAATTGTTACGCGAGAATCGTTCGATAACCGAGCAAGGATGTCCATAGAAAGGTGCCAGCAAACCCCGAGCGGACAAAACCAGTGTATGGCTGTACTCACAGCTTGAGTACAAGCCGCACGGAACAGCTTTCGTGAAAGGAAAATGATGGGATTTCTTTATCGCGGAAGGAAAAAGAAGTCTCTTGAATGCGCGACGAAAACGAACCCGCTATTCCGCCTGGAGGATCGCGTCGGCGACCTTCGCGGACTCCACCGATGCTTTCACGTCATGCGTTCGTACAATGTGTGCTCCCTTTAGAATCAATGCGGTTTCAGTAGCGATTGTTCCAAACAGGCGCTCGTCCGGTGGGAGATCCTTGCCGGAGGTTCGAAGAGTCCTTCCGATAAACGACTTTCGTGAGGTGCCCACGAGCAAAGGGAATCCTGCCTCGTGCAAGTCACCAAAATGTGAGATGAGTGGATAATTCTGCTCGAAATTCTTCCCAAAACCGAATCCCGGATCGAGCACAATACTCTCCCGGGCAACACCTGCCCCAATCACTCGCTCGGCTCGTTCCTTTAACTGCCGGTTGACCAGCCGTACGACATCGTCAGGCGGCGCTAGAGTCCGCCACTCATCTGGGCGTCCCCGCATATGCATCAGCACAAGACCGCACTGGAGCGTGGCGACCGTAGGCGCCATGTCAGGATCCCAACATGATCCGCTGACATCATTTACGATCTCTGCCCCCGCTTGGACCGCGGCCCGCGCTACATCTGCTTTGTGAGTATCCACGGAAATTACAATTCCGGGCCTTTTGTTCTTTAGCTCGCTAATCACCGGGATCACGCGCCGGAGTTCCTGATCAACATCGACAACACTCTGAACAGTTTTACCGCTCGAGGTTTCATGCCCAGGCTCGCTGCCGGTTACATGTGCACCCGGGCGCGTCGATTCGCCGCCGACATCGACAATGTCCGCGCCTTCAGCAATCAATTTCTCTGCATGCTCAACTGCCTTGTCGCGTTCGAGGTATTTCCCGCCATCGGAGAAGGAATCCGGCGTCACGTTCACAATTCCCATAATCAACGTGCGCTTGCCCAGTTCGAGCGCACGCTGCGCCAGACGCCATTGAAAAAGCGGCCTCATGTGGAAAGATTCTAAATGGAAAAAAAACAGTGACTGCCGCAGAAGACGTTACCGTCGCCGAACTGCCGCTTGCCGCGTCCTCATCGCAGACACTGCTCCTGGTCCGGTTCCAGTCGGCGGCTTCCTCATGCCGTCGAGCAACTCCTTCAAGACCGATGCATTGTTCTGGGTCGCACGTTTCGACGCAAACAACAGAGTGAGGCGCCTTTTTTTATGAGAGAGCTCGTAGAGGCGGCGGAGTCCCTCCTGGCAACCCGGATGCGAGAGTTCTTTGAGATACTTCTTCCGGAAAGTCTCCCAGAGGTCAGGCCGAGCGTGATACCAATGGCGTAGTTCATCCGAAGGAGCCAGATCTTTCAGCCACTCATCGATCGCTGCGGCAGCCTTCGTCAGGCCTCGGGGCCACAAACGATCTACCAGGATCCGCACTCCGTCAGCTCGGGATGCAGGTTCGTACACCCGCTTGATAGCGACGGTCATGAGATGTTGCAACTGCCCTTGCTCTATTATTTATTGTAAATCGCGGATGGGGCTGTTGCGCATCGATGTAAACGATCATTCAATCGGAGGCTTGTCTGAATGATGCAAATGCAAGGTCTTAAACCGGGCGTGATTGTGGTCGCCGCCGTGGCAATCGCGTTATCACTTGCTTCCATCGTGGGATGCGATGTGGAACGCCGCAAGTCCGATACAGAGTTGGGACTTAACGCACAACAGGCGGCAGGGCGCAAGATTTACGATGCGGAGTGCGATCGCTGCCACGAACCGTACTCGTCCCGCGGCAGGAAAGGTCCGAGTCTCAAGGGGGTTTTTCAGCACAAGTATCTTTCTTTGAGTGGGCTGCCCGCCAATGACGATCGCGTGAGCGACATCATCCGTCTGGGTCGCAACGAAATGCCAGCCTACAGTCAAAAGTTCAGCGCGCAGGACGTTCAGGATCTGCTCGCTTACTTACATACGTTGTAATCGCCAAAAGCGGCGCTGATCATTGGTGGGATAATTCTGGAATGAAAGCCGTGGTGAAATCCGAACTGTTTCGTGAGCTGCCCTCGGTGGACGAAGTGATTCGCATAGCGCCCCTTGCTCCGTTGTGCGAGGCTCATGGCCCTAGTGCGCTGACAGAAGCCGCGCGAGTTGTGCTGGGACGGATCCGTCAGGAAATTTCCTCGGGATTGCTCGATGCTACCGGGATGCGAATCGCGCTGGACGGAGTGCCGCATGCGATCGAACAGGAGTTGCATAAGTCCCTCACACCGTCACTTCGTCCTCTGATCAACGCCACTGGCGTTATTCTGCACACGAATCTTGGCCGGGCGCCGCTGGCTGAATCGGCTCTAGACCATATCCGGGATGCGTCGCGCCACTACTCGAATCTTGAATTCGATATAGAGGCCGGATCACGCGGAAAGCGAGACGCGCACGTAGATCGCTTGTTCCGCAGCCTTCTCGCGCAAGATTCCAACTCCGGCGAACCAAAACAGGCTTCCACCTCTGTGTCGACCATTGCCGTCAACAACAATGCCGCCGCGGTGCTGCTGGCGCTCAACACTCTAGCCGAGGGTGGAGAAGTTATCGTTTCCCGGGGAGAACTGGTCGAAATTGGCGGATCGTTCCGCATTCCCGATGTAATGGCAAAATCCGGCGCTACACTCCACGAAGTCGGCACCACCAACCGCACTCGCGTCACCGACTACGAAAAAGCAATCAACGATCGGACACGGCTTCTGCTCCGCGTGCACCGCTCGAATTTCGAGATTTCGGGATTCACCGAGCAACCGCATTTAGAAGATCTGGTCTCGCTCGCGAAGAAACGCGGCATCCCATTGATGGAGGATCTGGGCAGTGGAGCGCTGGTAGATCTGCGTTCCTTCGGCGTTCAGGGTGAGCCCTCAGTTCTGGACAGCCTTCGCACCGGCGTCGATGTCGTGACTTATAGCGGGGACAAACTGCTGGGCGGCCCTCAAGCCGGAATGCTAAGCGGCCGCCCTGAACTCATCGCCCGCATGCGTTCGAACTCGCTGTTCCGCGCCTTGCGCGTGGATAAGCTGACCTACGCAGCACTCGAATCGACTCTGCTGGCCTACGTGAAGCAAGATTTCAATTCGATACCCACCCTTAGAATGATGAGCTTGTCGAAGGATGACATTGGTGCGAGAGCCGACGCCGTGGCCAAGCAGATACACTCTGACAAATTGAAGGCCGAGGTCATCGACGGCGAATCAGTAATTGGTGGTGGGGCCGCGCCCTCTTCAGTATTGCCCACAAAACTTCTCGCCTTGACAGCTGCGGACCTGAGTGCAGACGAGCTATCCGCTCGCTTGCGCAAGTCGAATCCGTCAATCGTGGCGCGTGTCGAAGAAGGCAGGGTTCTTCTGGATCTGCGCACGGTATTTCCGGGACAGGATACGGTCATCGCGTCGGTGCTGCGAAGCATCGCATAAACCACTAGCGGCATCGAAATCCCGTTGGCTACGCTATATACGATCGGACACTCCACTCGCAGCCTCGACGAGCTGACCTCTGCATTGCAAGCGCACAATATCAGGACACTGGTCGACATTCGCGCATTCCCCATGTCGCGTCGCCTTCCGCAGTTCAACCGTGACTCTCTCGAACAGACGATCCCGGCCGCGGGAATTCGCTATGAATGGATGAAAGCACTCGGAGGTTATCGCAAGGCAATCCTTGACGATTCTCCAAACATCGCCCTGCGCAACGACAGCTTCCGGAATTACGCAGACTATATGCTCACGCCGGAGTTTGAGAGTGCGATCGCGGAAGTGATCCAGCTGGCGGAAGCAGCGCCCACAGCCTACATGTGTGCCGAGCGCGTTTATTTCCGCTGTCACCGCATGCTCGTCTCCGACTGGCTCGTTTCTCACGGACATGAGGTCTTGCACATCGACGCCACCGGCCCAGTCAAGCCGCACCAGCTGACGACCGACGCTAGAATCATTGACGGCAAGTTGCTCTATCGAGGAGATCGGCTGCTGTAGCTCCACGTGCCATCTGCTAGACTGACGCGCTGATCCAAATTATGGCTGCTCTTGCTCCCACCACTTTGGCAGTTGAGACTACTCCCATTGGCGAACGAACACTGCTCGCGGGAATTGCGATTTCCAGTTTCGCCGCTCTGCTGCTTGAACTCGCGCTTACGCGCCTCTTTTCAGTGGTCCTTTTCTATCACTTCGCTTTTCTTGCAATATCCATTGCACTGCTCGGCCTGGGCGCCGGAGGGGTATTCGCTTACCTGCTAAAGAGTCGATTCGCGCAGATCAGCACTCGCGATCTCGCCTCGCGGCTGTGCATCGCTAACGCCGTCATCATTGTCGTAGTACTTGAAATCATTCTCCACGTCCCGGTCTCATTGAACGTCTCCGGAAAGAACTTTCTGCGCCTGACAATCATTTATCTGACGGCGGCGGTGCCGTTTTTCCTGACGGGGCTTCTATTCTCGGTTGTATTTGCGCGCGAGACGGTCCGCATCTCGCGGCTCTACGGAGCTGACCTCTGCGGAGGAGCTCTCGCCTGCCTGGCAGTCGTTCCACTGCTCAATCAACTGGGAGGCCCCAACGCCATTTTGGTTGCGGGATTCTCACTGGCCATCGCGGCTGGGATTTGGGCTGATTCCCGCAAGCGGCGACGAAATTCAGTCTGGCTGGCAATTGTTCTGGGCGCTTTGACTGCCGCGAACTACTCTGGTCGCTTGATCGACGTGGTGTACGCGAAGGGCATGTTCCGCGATCCAGCCTGGGTAGAGTTCGCGCGGTGGAATGCGCTGTCGCGTGTAGAAGTCGATCGGCAAGGCGGGGCCAAAGCGATCGTGATCGACGCCGATGCTTCCACCTACATCATGAACGCGGAGGTCAGCCGCTGGCACGAAACAGAATGGGAGAAAGATTTGATGTCCGCGCCGCCGGCTCTCGCCAACGTTCTCCGTCCGCACGGCGAGTTCGCCATCATCGGACCGGGCGGTGGTGTCGACGTCTTGCGCGCTGTCGCAAATGGAAGCCCAAGCGTCACAGGCATCGAAATCAATGCGATTATCGCGACGACGATCATGCGCGGCCGTTATGCCGACTACGCGCAGCATCTCTACGATCGTGCTGATGTTCACATCCATGTCACCGACGGACGCTCCTACCTTCGCGCCACACCGCAGCATTTCGACGTCGTGCAAATGACCCTGGTCGACACTTGGGCCTCTACCGCGGCGGGCGCATTCGCCTTGAGTGAGAACAACCTGTACACGGTCGAAGCCTTTCGCGAGTACTTCGACCACCTCAAGCCTGACGGGATGATCGCCATCACCCGCTGGGAATTCCGCCATCCCCGCGAAGCCCTGCGCGTTGTCGCCGTTGCCATGGAAGCGCTCCATCAGATGGGCGTTTCCGACCCATCCCGCAATTTCATCGTTGTTTCCCAAGGGTCGCTCGACGAAGACGGCATTCCCGTAGTCGTACTCGCGAAGAAGACACCTTTTACTTCGGCGGAAGAGGACGCTGCCGCGGCACACTGCGAACGTTACACAGAACTCGATCCGATTTATCTGCCCACGGCGCGAGGAAAGGATCCATTTTCAGAGTTGATTGCTGCAAACGATCCTCGCGCTTTTGCGCGGACGTATGCCTATAACGTTTCACCAGTGACAGATAACGCTCCGTTTTTCTTCTTCACTTTGAAGGCCGGGCAGATTCTCGGTGAACAAGGCCTCCGCCACGGTATCGACTGGAAAGTAAACCTCGGAGTGCTGGTTCTACTTCTGGTTTTGGTGATCTCATTGATCGCGGTGTTAGCGTTTTTGGTTCTCCCCCTGCTTATGAAAAGCGGTCGCAAACACCAATCCCCCCTGCCTCTTCTCTATTTCGTCGCTGTCGGTTTGGGATACATCCTCGTTGAAATCGCATTCATCCAGCGATTTGTCCTTTTCCTAGGTCATCCTACTTACGCGCTCACCGTGGTGATTTTTTTGCTGATGGTCTCAAGCGGCGTGGGAAGCCTCTTCTCAAGACGCTGTCTGCCACGGTCGGAGATGGGATGGATTCCCCTCGTATTCGTACTCGCTATTCTTCTGCTATACGTGTTCTTCCTGCCGGGCCGACTGGCCGCCCTTGTGGGCTTGGCGATGTTTTCGAAACGCATCATCTGCGGTGCCCTGCTGATTCCCTTGGGCTTCCTGATGGGAATGCCTTTTCCAACGGGCTTGCGCGCTATGGCCTCGGCTCCAGCACCAGAATTCCCCGTCGCCGAAGGGGCAGGCGAAAATGCTGTGGAATGGGCATGGGCGATGAATGCTGCGGCGAGCGTGCTCGGATCCGTGCTGGCGATGGTCATCGCCATTCAGTTCGGTCTCACCGTAACTCTGGTGTGTGGAGCCGCAGCCTATCTGCTTGCGCTCATGGTCATGCCCGCTTTGCGACTCAAAGCAGCCTGATTCCCGCGACGAGTTTGTTATTATCTTGCCGTGGGCGTGCAGCGAGAGACTACGGTCAACACTCCCGTTGGCAGCTTCTGCGTCCCAGCCCTACTGGCCTTATGAGGGAATCTTTTGCCTAGCCAGAAGCAGCTCAAGTGGTCGCAACTGCGCGTTGGGATCACCGTGCTCGTTGCCGCCTTGACGCTCGGCTTTTTGCTGTTCCTGATGTCAGGAACCTCGGGGCTCTTTACGCCTCGCGTCACCATCAAATCCTATTTCGACAATGCGGAAGGCCTGCGAGTGGGCGCACCCGTGCGCTTGGCCGGCGTCGACATCGGAAACGTCACTCGGATCGCGATCGTCCGCGACAAGCCGTTGACTCCGGTGGAAGTCACGATGAAACTCAGCACCAAGTACGACTACGCCATGCGTCGCGATTCGACCACCTCGCTCGAGACGGCCGGCGTGCTGGGTGAAACCTATCTCGACATCGATAGCTCTCAGGCTGTTGGCGGCCCAGTACACGACGGAGACACACTACCCACACAGGTGCATCCCGATTTCAATCAAGTGGTTCGCGCCAGCCAGAGCACGCTGCAAAATATGGACGCACTGCTAAAGCGTGCCGATCGCATCCTGGCCTTCGCCGAGAGCGGCAAGGGATCGCTCGGCAAACTGATTTACGATCCCACTCTTTACAATCGATTCTCCGCTACAGTCGCCGATTTCCAGAAGATCGTCTCTCAGGTCGGGAACGGCGAGGGCAGCCTGGGCGCTCTCATCAGCCGTAATGAGGCTTATGACAAATTTATTGGCACTCTCGACAAGATGAACGCTGTGATTGACGACATGCAGCAAGGAAAGGGCACTGCCGGCAAGTTCCTGAAGGATCCTTCGCTTTATAACAATGCCAACGACACCATCGCGAATCTGAAGAAGATCACCGACGACATCAATGCCGGCAAGGGCACCATCGGCAAGCTTTCGAAGGACGAGGAACTTGCCAAGAAGCTGGACACCACGCTCACCAAGCTTTCAGAACTCACCACCCAACTCGAAGCCGGCCAGGGAACGGCGGGAAAGCTCTTCAAGGACGATACGCTCTACAACAACACCAACGAAATGCTGACCGAGACCCGCAATCTGGTAAAGGCGATCCGCGAGAATCCCAAGAAATACCTGAGCATCAAGCTCCACGTGTTCTAGAGTCACGCATCGACCTAGTGCTCTCCGATTCCGAAGACAGACCCGAGCAACAGAATCACCAACACTCCCAACGAGATGTACCCGTAGCGATAATCTTTCTCCCGGAAAAATAGAAAGCAAGCCACGGCGACGCGCACGACTGGCGTAGCGAGCATCAGCAATACACCGGCCCGCATAATGTCGAGCGGAACACGACCACTCACGAACAACCCGTCTATCAGCCCGGCCAGCATCACGAAGAAGCAGCTGAAAGCTCCGACGCGCAACACCATGGCCACCGCGCGATCGAAATTTGGCTCGCGTTCCTGGCTCACAGCATTCCTCGCAACAAATGGATAGTCAGATGCACGGCAAGATAGAGCATGACCGTCACCAGCAGGTAGACCACAATCTTTTTATGAACGCGTGGAGCCAACCGGGCGCCCAACAAAGATCCCAGAAACACTCCGACTGCTAATGGCGCCGCGATTTCCGCCTGGATATCCCCTCGCCGGTAGTACACAATCGCGCTGGCCGCAGCCGTAACCCCAATCATAAAGTTCGAGGTCGCCGTTGCCACCATCAGAGGGACGTTCATGAAGATGTACATGACCGGAACCTTTATCGGCCCACCTCCAATACCCAGCAGTCCGGAAAGGCCTCCCGCAACGAGCGAAGCTCCCAAACCTAGCGGATAGCGCTGCGGTTCGTATGGCGGGATAGTGATTTCCCCATTCAGCGCCGGCGTTGAGTCTTCGTCCGAATCCGTCTTGCCTCGCTTGCTCAAAATAATGAAGGAACTGTAGAGCAGGAACGAAGCGAACAGTCCTTCCAGAACACTGCGATTGAAATATCCCACCAGGTAAGCCATCACCGCCGCGCCGAGCGAAGTGGCTAGCTCCAGCGTCATTCCCAGGCGGATGTCGGTCGTGTGCCTCTGCAGGTGGACGGATGAACTCGCGGCCGAGGTCGTAATCACCGCAACCAGGCTCGTGCCGATCGCCTGTCGTATCGGAACACCGAAATGCAGCGCGAGGATAGGCGTCAGAAGCACGCCGCCCCCGATTCCGGTCAGGGCGCCGAGCAACCCAGCACAGAACCCAAAGATGACCAGCAGTGCGGTCACTACGTGAATTCCCTTTCAAAGCCTATTTTTTCGATGGAGGTACTTACCGCCGGAACCGTGTTTTTCGAATGAAGGAGGCTGGGCAATTGCCTCCGGTTCAACTAGGTCACCACCCGGGATGACGTGGCAGCGTCGGCGTGCTCATGCGCGTGATAGCTGGACCGAACCATCGGTCCGGATTCAACGTGGCGGAAACCGAAGTGGAGAGCCTGGTCCCGCAGATATACAAACTCATCCGGCGTGTAGAAACGCGCGATCGGCAGGTGATCCTTTGAGGGTCGCAGATATTGTCCGACAGTCAGTATGTCAACGCCGCGCGATCCTAGATCACGAAAAACTTCAACCAGTTCCTCGCTCGACTCGCCCAAGCCGACCATCACGCCGCTCTTGGTCACCATCCCAGGAGAAAACTTCTTGGCGTTTTCGAGCAGAGTCAACGTGCGTTCATATCGGGCACCGGACCGCACCGCTCGATACAGACGCGGCACTGTTTCCGTGTTGTGATTCAGAACATCAGGCTGAGCATCCAGCACAATCCGCAAAGGCTCTTCTAGTCCTTGGAAGTCCGGAATCAATACCTCGACGCGGCAATCCGGTATTAACTCACGAATCTCGCGAATCGTTTCCGCGAAAATCTCTGCGCCGCCAACATTGTCGTCGTCGCGATTCACACTCGTAACGACGGCGTGCTTCAAGCCCAGCGTGGCAATAGCCTCAGCCACCCGGCGAGGCTCGGCCCAGTCGATCGGCTCCGGGCGCCCCTTGGGCACTGCGCAGAATCCGCACCGCCGGGTGCAGATATCACCCAGAAGCATGAAGGTCGCAGTCTTATGGTTCCAGCATTCGCCAATGTTCGGACATTGTGCCGACTCGCAGACGGTGTGCAGGCCGAGCCCACGCGCCAGTTTCTTCAGATTGTGGAAGTTATCCCCAACCGGAGCCTTGGCCCGCAACCACTGCGGTTTCGGCACACGCGCTGGAGGAGAGAGCTCAATCTGAATAAGTTGGGAGCTGCCGGCCATCTTCTTGATTTTACCAGCTAACTCCGTCACCACGAAAAGCGCCGGACCGTGGGGAAACCATTTCCCCCACGCCGGCGCTGAGATTGAAATTTCGATTACTACTACTGTGGAGGCGCGTGCAGTTTAATCTTGATAGGCCCTTCCTTGTCGTCCACGATCTTGTAGTCTGCGGGAGGAGCAAAGAGGGACGCATCTGGCTCTGATGCATTCACGTTCTTGAGCTCTGTCTTCAGTTCTCCGGACCACGGATCATTGTGTTTCGTCATCACAGTCACCTTCAGCTCGGGCGAATACCACCTCTCTGAAGTGACCGTGATCGGCTTTTCATTTCCCATTTTTCCAGCGGGGATCACGCTCGTCATTTTCGTTCCCGTCGCATGGATTCCTTCGATTGTCTGGTCGCCCAGGCTTTCGCTGTTCGCCGCATTCTCCTTGGAATCGGGGCCGGTCTTTCTGATCATGACGTCGTTGAACATGACGTCTCCCCCTCCGCCTCCCTGTCGCTGATAGATCATGACCTCTTTGTGTTCTCCGACAGCAGGTGCCTTACCTGGCTCGCCGACAAAATGGGGCTCCGCCAGAAGGGGCATTTTCTGCGCGATCTTGTTCTCAGTGTCGAGCAAGTAACGTACACCAGCGACGGGATCTGTAATGGTGATGAGTTTAGGAGGCGCAGTATCTTGACCGGCACTCAACAGATTCAAGCCAGCTTCCCTGCGAGTTCGTCCCTCGCTGTCCCGACAGAGGGTGGCAGTGTCATTGGTATGGATTCGGTTTCCATCGGCTAGAGATTGTGTGTGTTCGGTGGCTACAGTCGCGCAGAAGGGTGCCCCCTTCACGGGAGCCACGTCCATCGCATCGACTCGCATGGTGACCATGCCGGGTCCGTGTTGGAATGCCGGCCCTCCGGGTCCACCGCCGAGCATAAACGCTGGATCGGGCATCTGTGCCAGCGCGACCGTGCCTAAAGCCAGCGACGCAAGGGCTAAACAACTCATCTTCGAGTGCATGTTATGTTTCCTCCAAATTTGTTTCGTATTTCAGAACTCGATTTCTTCAAAACGGATCCCGCGGGCAATCCCATCGGACCCTACCAATACGTCCGCAGTCACGGAACCGCCGGTGCGAACGAATCCCGGCAGTTGCCGGGGCATTGCCGACGCAGGCAGCTGAACCCGGATGATGTCCATGGCGTCCGGACAACTCAGCACGTCGCAGTACATCAGGCTCCGAAAGCCCTCGGGTAGCGAACGAGCCATACGCACGGGAACCTCAACGGGCCTGCTTACAGCCCGGGAATCAACCGCCCTCGGTGTCGCGACAGCATGATGTTTCACGGCTCCCTTAGCAGAGACGTTACTTGTAACGTCTCTGCCGGGCATGGGCACGACCGGATTCGGCGTTTCAGCTCGCGCGACAGGAACGGCAGTGGTTGGAGCTAGAGTTCGCTCCCTGGTGTTCATGTTTGTGTGCTTCGAACTGATTACCCAAAACGCCGTCACCGCGAGCACGGCCGCGACTGCAGCACCCCATGCCCAGACTCGCCAAGCCAAGGAAGGACGGAATCGGACCGTTCTAACTGCTTGTTCGCGTTCCCCGACGAACCGTCGATACCTGGCGACCACGGCTGCATTGACCGATCCCGGCACCTCGCCCGCTAACTGGCGTACAGATGTCAGATTTCGTGCCAGCGCCCGTTGCTCTTCCACGAAGTGGCTGCAGTCGGCGCAAGACGACACATGCTCTGTCACGCCTCCCTGATTCGTCCCCACATCCGAATCGCGAAAATGCTCTTCGACATACAAGCGCAATTCTTCACAGGTCATATCAAACACCCCTCCGGACCCGCGGCCCGAACGTCCGGCTCGCTGCTTCGTAATGGCCTTAATTTCTCGGCGAGAATGGCGTGAGCGCGATTCAGCCGTGACCGGATCGTGCCCACGGCGCAGTCCAATCGCGAGGCCGCCTGCTCGTAAGACAATTCGCAGAGATCGCACAGCACTACGGCTTGCCGGTAATGATCAGGGAGCGACGCAATCGCAGCCTGCACTTGCTCCGTCACCTCGTTGCGCATCAACTCCTGCGAAACCGAATCGGCCTCCGAAATCAAGACGTCAGGCGACGTCATCGAATCGTCGGCAGGAATGGGTTCGTATTTCCGTTCCCGACGTTCAATGCGGCGAACAAAATTGCGCGCGATCCCAAATGCAAATGCGCCAACGTCTCCCCGGGACTCCCGATAGCTGCCGCCCTCTTTCAGCAACAGGATGAAGACCTCTTGAACGACTTCTTCGGCCACTACACGCGAACCTGTCATGTAGTAGGCGTAGCGGTAGACCCCACCCTGCAGCCGCTTATACAAGGCAAGGAATGCAGGCTCCTCCCCGGCAATTGCACGCCTCAGCAGGACCTCATCCGAAAAGTGATCGAAAGTCTCCAAGAAAAGGTAACTTACTCCCGATTGGACGGTGCAGCCTCACTTTGTCTTCACACCGAGGCGGCGAAAAGTTCCAGAAAATTGTCTTTAATTTGCGTGATACCCATAGATGGGTGCCCCGGGTCTCGCCGATGTTGCGAGACCCGGGAACTAGTGAGACTGATCACCCAACTTCCACGAGCCCGTAGGTATGCTGCCAGCGGGAACGCATCTGGACCAGCGCTCGGCTGATTTCTTCTGCAGAGATCTCGGAATTCGGCCCGTCGAGGACCGCCTGAGCTTCACGTCTGGCAGTTTCGAGCAACTTTGCATCCCGAATGATGTTTGCCACCCGGAAGTCCGGCATTCCTGCCTGACGCGTGCCGAAAAACTCTCCCGGCCCGCGAAGTTCCAGATCCAGTTCGGCGATCTTGAATCCATCATTCGTGTCGGTCATGGCTTTGAGCCGGCGCTGGCCTTCTTCCGTGACCTTGCCTCCGGTCATCAGGATGCAATACGACTTCGCCCCTCCGCGCCCGATCCGCCCCCGCAACTGGTGCAACTGCGCCAGCCCAAACCGTTCGGCATGTTCGATCACCATGACCGTCGCATTCGGGACATCAACCCCGACTTCGATCACGGTCGTCGCAACCAGAACTTGTAGTTCTCCCCGCTGGAACATGCGCATCACCTGATCTTTGAGATCGGCGTCCAGCCGGCCATGAAGTAGACCAACCTTGAGATCAGCAAATACCTTCCCGCCCAGATCGCGGTACATCTTGACCGCGGCCTTCAACTCACTCTCCTCGTTTTCAGCGATCACCGGATAGACCACGTAAGCCTGGTGCCCCGCGGCCACTTGCTTGCGGATGAACTCCCACACGCGAGTCGCCTTGTCGTCGGTCACGCTGTACGTCTCAATGGGCGTTCGCCCAGGCGGCAATTCGTCAAGCACGCTGAGATCGAGATCTCCATATAGCGTCAGTGCCAGCGTGCGAGGAATCGGGGTCGCGGTCATGACCAGCACATCCGGTTCGGGGATGGCTTGGCCGGATTCCTGCGGCTTCTTTATCAGCTTCAGGCGCTGCATCACGCCGAAGCGATGTTGCTCATCCACAATCACCAGCCCCAGCCTCGAGAACTCCACTTTTTCCTCGAGCAGCGCGTGCGTTCCGATCACCAACTGCGCATTTCCTTGCGAGATGTGGCGCCGGATTTCGCGCTTGCGATCCGCCTCAAGCGATCCTGTGAGCATTACAATTCGGTACCCGGCGCTCTCCAGAATATTTCGCGCCGAAAAGTAATGCTGCTGTGCAAGGATCTCCGTCGGCGCCATCAATGCCACCTGATAACCGTTCTCAATGGCAATGATCGCCGCCTCGAATCCTACGATCGTCTTCCCTGACCCTACGTCCCCTTGCAGCAAACGCCGCATCGGACAAGGCTTTTCCATATCGCCGGCAATTTCCTTCAGCACCCGCTTCTGCGCCGCCGTGGGATGAAACGGCAGGATCTTCTTGATCGCGGCCCGGACCCGGTCGTCCAATTTAAAGGCAATTCCAGTCTGGGTTTTCTGCTGACGGCGTTTCAACTCCAGGCCAAGTTCCACGAAAAACAACTCGTCGAAGATCATCCGAATGTGGGCCGGCGTTCGGGATGACTGCAAATCGGTCAGGCTTTCGCCCGGCTCCGGCCAGTGCACATTCCACAGAGCGGCCCTAGGCGAAACCAAACCCAGGTGGGAACGCACCATGGCTGGAATTGGATCAGGCAGATCGGGGCTCAGACTGTCGAGTGCAGTCCGGATGATCTTCCGAAACCACTTGGGTGTGATTTTCCCCGCAGACTCATAGATCGGAACGATGCGGCCAATCTCCAAGGATTCCGATGCTTTCTTTTCGGCCCCATCCCCGTCGGATTCTCCCAGAATCTCGAACTGCGGCTGGATAATCTGCAGTTCCCGCGTCCGTTGATCCTCCTCGACTTTCCCGTAGAGGGCGATCAGCTGTCCGGGCACAAACTTATCCCGCAGGTACGTGGCGTTGAACCACAAGCAGCGTAGCTTCGCGCGTCCCTGGCCCACAGTGAGCTGAAAAATCGGCATGCTGCGCGTCCGAAATAGTCCAGAATTGCGTACTTCGCCCACCACGCTTGCCATCTCGCCCGCACGCAGTTCCGAAATCCCCCGAGGGTTCAACCGGTCTTCATAGCGAAAAGGCAGGTAGTGCAGCAGGTCGCCGACGGTATGAATTCCCTTGTTGGCCAGAACTTCGGCGATGCGCGGTCCAACGCCTTTGACATATTGAACTGAGGTAGAAAGTTCGAGCATGCGCGCCGGAATCCGCTGCGGCCTCCATCGACAAACACGACGGAGACCTCCGAAGAGCATGGTAGCAGAGCATTTCCAACCTCCATCTCTTGATGCAGATACGCCGGTCGGCTGTATCCTGACTCGGGAAGTCTGCCGGAAACCGTAAGGTGCATCAGGGTGTCTAAACCATCAGTGCTCGCAAATCTGACCCAAGCTCTGGTGGCCATCGTGTTAGGCAACGTCGTCTACTTCATCCTATTGCCTTCGCTGCCGCCGATCGCACGGCATCACCGCTTTCACGTCGATCTCGGAACCCTGGTGGATTTCTGGTTCTGTCTGGTTGCCTATGGCCTGATCCGCACGGCAAGAAGATGGCGCTAAGCCCCGCCCAGGTTACTTTCGGAACCTCGGTACTTACCAGTCGCCACATTAAGATTTCATTCGAATGCCTAAAATTGCGGTGTTGTACGACGCCGGCCAGGCCGTCCTGTCGACCTTTGATCTTGACGAGGTCCTGCAGAGAATCCTGGCGATCGCGCGGGACTTTTTTCATCTGCCGAAGGCCGCGATCCTTCTTCTCGAGAAGGATACGCAACACCTCTACGTCCGCTCGCAACTCGGCTGGGATGACGGCAAAGACACCATCCGCCTCGCCCTCTCGGAAGGAATCACCGGTGCGGCTGCCACAAAGAAACATCCGGTCTACGCGCCTGATGTCAGCCGGGATCCTCGTTACGTCTGCTCTGCGCAGTCAACGCGTTCCGAGCTGGCTATTCCGCTTCTTGTGCGGGATGAAGTCGTTGGTGTATTCGATTGCCAGAGCGAGAAACTCGATCACTTCGATGCTGAAACCATTGAGCTGCTGACCCTGTTCTCGACTCACGCATCTATCGCCCTCGAAAATGCTCGCCTTTATTCGCTGGAGAGGCAGCGCGCACGCCAGCTGGAAGCGATTAACATCATCGCGCAGCAGAGCACAGCGGTTATGGACCTGGAGGAGTTATTGATTCGCGTGTGCTCAGTCATTCAGCGCGCTTTCCAGGTCTCAGAAGTAACCCTGCTCCTGCGTGACGAAGGGGATCTCGTCATGCGTGCCCATCAAGGAGAGCTGACACCTTGTTTTCCGCCTAACGGAAGATTCCCTTCAACCATTCAGCCTTGGGCACAAGTGATCGCGAGCAGCGGCACCGTTATCGAAAACGACCTGAGCAACACACCGGAATCCTTCCGCCTCTTCAGGGAATCCGCCTCGCGCATGAGTATCCCGCTGATCTCATTCGGGCAGACGCTTGGAGTGCTCACCCTCCATAGCTCGCGCGTCAATGCATTTCACGAACGCGATCTGCAATCGCTCGAATCGGTCGCAGACATCTGCGCGAATTCCATTCAGAACGCGCATTACGTCGAACGAGTCAAGCAGTTGGCCTATCTCGACGGTCTGACGGGTATCTTCAACCGCCGATTCTTCGAGCTGCGAATCATGGAGGAAATCGAGCGGGCTCGCCGTTACGGCTCTGGGATGGCCGTCATTATGGCCGACATTGACCAGTTCAAGCGCCTCAACGACGAATTTGGCCACTTGCTCGGAGATGAGGTTCTCCGGCAAGTCTCGTCGATCTTCCACCAGCAGGTGCGCAAGATTGATGTTGTGTGCCGCTATGGGGGAGAAGAATTCGCGCTGTTACTCACCCAGACTAATGCCGAACAGGCGATGCTAGTAGCCGAAAAGCTGCGCAAGATGGTAGAGGCCTGGCAGTTCCCCGGCGTGCCCCGCATGATCACAATCAGCGCCGGCGTTGCCGCATTTCCAGAGCATGGTAGGACGCGGGATGAGATAGTCCGCGCCGCCGACGACGGACTGTATTCCGCAAAACAAACGGGAAGAAACCGTGTGTGCCTGGCAGCGCCAGCGAACTCGGCTTCTGCCGGACGCTAGTCTACAGCCACTCCGCCTGAAGACGCCGCATCTCTCGGCGCAGCTCGTTCATCTGCCTCCGCATCTGCTCTCTCTGTTGCTGGGTCTGCTGGCAGAGGTTCTTTTGCTCTTTGAGTAGTTCTTTTTGAAGTTTTTCCGTTGCCTTCCGGGAGGTCTCGATCGCGAGTTCCATTTGCGGCCGCACTTGCGCCAGTTTCTCGCGCAAATCACTTAGCTCCAGTCCTGCGTCAGCCTGAATCAAGGGTTCAGTGAAAAGGCTCTCCTCGTCCAGAAGGTCACTGGATTCCTTCTTGTCGGGCAAAGGAAGGTTGATCGTCTGCTCCCGCTTGTCACGCATCACACCTACGCTGACCGAGCTCCCAGTGCGCGATTTCACGGCGTGGGAGAAGTCGCTGGTGTCGTGAACCGGATTGTTGTTGATCTTGACGATCACGTCCCCGGCCTTGAAACCTGCCTTCTCCGCCCGGCTCCCCTTTTCGACCGCCCGCACCAGGACACCGTTGCCGTCTTTCACTCCGAAGAAGTCGCCCAGCTGCTGCGTGATGTTCTCCACCGTCAGACCACTCCGCGCGGACGAAGTCACCATCATCATGTGCATGGCTGGAATGTCGACGTCAGGAACGTGAACTTCGGGCATCTGGAAATGAAAATCTCCGGGCTTCGCCCACGAAGCCATTTCCTTGTGCTTATCCGCAAGTTGTACCTTCAGCGTAAGCGGCAGGCCGTCGCGGCTCAGGCCCAGGCTCACTACGCGTCCAGGAGGCGTCTCATGAATCATGCGGCGCAATTGTGCTCCGCTGTCGATCGATGTCCCGTTCATACTCAGAATGACATCGTGCTCCTTGATTCCAGCTTTTCCGGCTGGAGCATCCTGATCGACCATCGTGACTTCAACGCCCTTCTCTTCCTTCAACTTCAGGGCGCTCATCCGGTCAGTGGTGACATCGGCAATATCCACACCGAGATAGGAACTCGTGCCGGTATCCTCGCTGGAGAATACCCACGGTGTTCCCGACGGAGTTTCGACCGTTCCACCCTGTTCGGCTTGAGAGAAGCTGAAGAGCAACGGCAACAATACGAAGCTGCCAACAACGTATCTGCGCATGGTCATCCCCTCACAACTCTCAGTGGTGTTAGTGGTTCGCTTTCTTGATGCAGATGTCTCCGGTCGACGTATGCACCTTCAACAGGGGTCCGCCGCCGTTCAACCTGCCTTCGGCCATCAGCGTCTTCGGACCGTACGGGCCGCCTTCGCTGCTGACATGGATATCCTGGAAATCTGACGTGATCTGGTGCCCGTTGCCCATGTCCACACTGGCACGGACGTTGATGGCCACATCGGACGCGATGTACACCGTGATGTCACCTGCGGCAGTCTCAAGATCCGAATCGTGCCGCTCTCCGCCGGTGTTGACCAACTTCACCGTAATACCTCCGGCGCCGGTTTCCGCCGAGGCCGATGGAACACCGAACAACTCGATGCCCCCGCCACCGGTTTCCGCGTGAACATGGCCCTTGGCCGAGGTTAGCCGGATACTTCCACCTCCGGTCTCTATCTCCGCAGAGCCCCCAACATCGCTCAAATCGATGCTGCCACCGCCGGTCGAAGCTTTTACCTTCCCATTGCAGTGACGAACGACGATGCTGCTGCCTCCAGTTTCAATCGTCGCGCCCTGCGCGCAGGATTGAATCTCGATGCTGCCGCCGCCGGTTTCCGCGATCAATTTACCGTTCGCCTGCTTCACTTGAATCGATCCGCCCCCGGTGTGAAGCCCAAGTTCGCCGTTCACGGTCCCGACTTCGATCGAACCACCGCCGGTTTCCGCGTTCACGCCTCCGCCGATGTCGTCAAGATGCATGCTGCCGCCACCACTTTGCGCTTCCACACGGCCCGTGATCCCGGTCGCTTCCACATTGCCGCCATCGGTTTCCAGCTTCACCAATGCCATATCGCGTGGCACCGCCACCGAAAAATCGCCGGAAAAGTGCCGCGGATGATGACCGCCCTGCCAGTCTCCAACAATCCACGCGGTATCGCCCTTCACATAAGCGGTTACCTTGTACTGCTCAAACTGCCGGCGGGCTTCCTGCTCAGAGGAATTTCCAAAACGAGTATGAACGACATAATTGATGCCTTGCTGTTGCCCGCCACGTACCACCACCGTGCCCATATCCACTTTCACACGCAGGTTCTTCACCGCAGCCAGCGATCCCGTCATTTCCTGAGCCCAGGATCCTCCGTCGCGGGAAACCCGCGTTTCCTGCGCCACGGCCAGCGACGCAGTAAGAATCAGCACTGCTGCCGACCCAACGACTTGTAGCGCCTTTTTCAACTCAACCACCCCTTTTCCTTGGAATGCAGAAGGAAGAATTCAGAATGCAGAATTGTCTTTTGGTTCTTAACTTCTGCATTCTTACTTCTAACTTCTGCCTTCAATTGACTTCTCTTACTTCAATCAATCTCCGGCAACTGCGCCAACATGGTGCGTGCCTGCGACTTGATATACGTGCTCTGATCCTTCGCAGCCAGCGCCATCAGCACGCCGCGGACGCTGCCATCAGCCTTCACTGGCTCAATCAACCGCAAAGCTTCAACCCGGATACCGGAATTGTCATCATTCAACAGCGCGCGCAGCACAGCATCGCGCACATTCGTGTCTTCCTTGACGTAATTGCCAAGTGCGTCCAGTGACTTTAACCGCACTCCCGGATTCGTATCATTCTGCAACGCATAGATCAGCGCCTCACGCACCTGCTGATCACTTGACCTCTGGGCCAGCAATCCAACCGAATCAACGCGCACGCCCGAGTTGTAGTTGCTGCGAGCTGCGTAGAGAAGCAGTTCCTGCACCTTCTGATCGTTCAGGGGTCCTGTCGTCTCCTGGGGAGAGACGGTGTTGTACTTGATGTTGATCTGATTCGTGCTTGGATCCTGTGTGATGGAATTGATGCCAGCAATCACAGCGTCAGGAGTGGGAGTGGGGCCGGGAGTAAATCCGGAACCTGCAATAGTAACGGGAGGCCGCATTCGATACGCCGTGAGCATTCCGCCCGCAAATCCGAGAATCAGGATCACCGAGGCCAGCGCCGGCGAGAATCGCACCTGGCGCAACCAAATCGCCGGATCAAACGGTAGCCGGCTCCAGAAGGTGCCCTGTGGTGCTGTCTCGAGTGCTTCCTGCAACCGCATTCGCGACGCGGCCAGCAAGTTCGGAGTCGGCTCCGCAACGCGATCCTGCAAGAGCAGCTCATGGAAATTCTGCTCCGCCCGCAGTTCCAGCGCACAGTCGGCGCAGCGCGCAACGTGCTGCTCCAGTTCATGCCGCACGTCATCGGCCAGCTCGCCGTAAACGTGAAGCACGATATTCTCTCGAACCCATTCACACTTCATAGTTCCACCTTGAGCTGCGAGCTTCGAGTCATGAGCTGCGAGCAATTCTGAATACTCGAAGCTCGCGGCTCGTGGCTCATAGCTATCTCATATCCGCCAGCGCTCCACGCAACTTCTGCGTGGCCCGGAAGAGCGTGTTCTTGGCGGTCTCTTCCGTCGTGTGCAAAATCTCTCCCACGGTTCTCAACTTCAGCCCGTGATAATGCTTCAACTCAAACACCATCCGCTCTCGCGGAGTCAGCTTCTCCAGCGCTCCGGCGATCCGGGCGCCTAACTGCCGCCGCATCAGATCCCGCTCCGGATTCGCTCCCGCCCGCCCATCTGCCACCTGATCCAGCAGGTCATACTCCCCGCCGTCCGAATCCTTCGCCACCGGCGCATCTTCCTTGCGCACGGTCTTCTTACGCAGATGATCCAGGCACAAATTCGTTACGATCCGGTAGATCCACGTGTAAAACGAACACTCGAACCGGAAGCTGCCAATATTTTTGTAGGCTTTGAGGAAGGCGTCCTGATACACGTCTTGGGCGTCGTGTTCAGTTCCGGTGAGATGAAGCGCCAGCCGCAGCACGGCCTGGTCGTAGTGGCGCACGAGTTCCTCGAAGGCAGCGCGGTTTCCCCGCTGCGCCTCGCGGATCAGCATCGTATCGTCGATGCGCCGATCTTGCGCTTGGCGATCTAGCCCAGCCATGCAACCCCGCGTGGGGTTCTGGTTGCTACTGACTCTCTCTCTCAACTCACTCGATTTCGAGTGGGCCCGTCCGCCAACCGAAAGTGGCACTGCCCATACACCGGCCGGCATTTCTGTCGCTGCTTCCTCTGTGCCCGGTTTTTAGTGTCTTCCGGGCTTGCAAGGAAATAGACGGACGTTTTCCAGAACCGTGAGCAGAGATTATAGGCTTTACAGAGAATTACAGACAATTGTTGGAGCATCTAGGTGCTTCCGGAAGAACGATTTAGGGAAGACAGAACACCGGATACAGCGGAGTGGGGAGTGATTTGGCATGGAAAATGCCCTGACTCTGAGGCAAAACCCAAAGCTTCATCTAGCCAATCTTAATGACGCGAAACCCTTCCGCATCAGGACGGAGTCTACTGAGTTGCCGAACCGATAGACTGCGGACGGCCACATCACCCTCGCGAACTTCCACGGTCCAGTCCTTGAGGGGGTCATAACCGTTGCTGACCTTGATCGCTGTTACATAGACTCTGCACCCTGGCCGATAGGCATATGCACAAACCGAATTGCCCCACTTTTCCGGTGGTTATGATCACTCAAACCGGCCTCAGGGGATCAAGAACAAACTACTCGGTGGCCGGTTCTTTCTCGATCACAACCTTCAAATGCGCGGTGACGTCCCTGTGCAGCTTCACCGGCACCGTGAACTCGCCCAAGGTCTTCAGCGGCTCGTGCAGCTGGATCTTGCGGCGATCAAGATTGAATCCCTTCTTCGCCAGACCGTCGGCCAGATCGCTCGAGGTGACCGATCCGAACAGCTGATCGTGCTCTCCCGACTTCCGCGTGAACGAAACCGACACGCCGTCGAACTGCTTCGCCAATTCCTCGGCCTGCGCTTTCTCTTTCGCCGAACGGCGTACCGAGGCGGCCTTCATCTGTGTGATGACGGCTTTGTTCCCCTCATTGGCCTCAATGGCCAGTTTCCGCGGCAGAAGAAAATTCCGCCCGTATCCTTCGGCGACCTTCACCACATCGCCGCGCGATCCTAGCTTCGCTACGTCTTCCTTGAGAATGACTTCCATGCAAATCGCTCCTAGCTTCTAGCTGCTAGCTTCCAGCTAGGCACTATCCCCGCCCGATCTGAGCTAGGAGCTAGTGGCTAGAAGCTAGACGCTGCTTTAGCTTGCTCTTCCCGCAAACGGCAGCAGCGCGATATTCCGCGCTTGCTTTATCGCCGACGACAACCGATGCTGGTGCGGCGCGCACACGCCCGTCAAGCGGCGTGGCACGATCTTGCCGCTCTCGGCCACGAACTGTCCCAGCAGCCGGTAGTCCTTGTAGTTGATGTCTTCAATCTTCTCGACGCAGAACTTGCAAACCTTCTTGCGCCGGAAGAACTTGCGCCCGCCGGGGCCGCCCTCGCGCGGTCCGCCAGGTCCACGGCCGCCGCCAAATCGCGGACGATCTCCGCCCGGCCTTCCGCCTTCACTCCGCGGCGGCCTCTCGCTCGCCGCCGCCTGCTCTGGTGCTTTCGTCTCGTCTGCCATTGCAACTCTCCTCAATCAGTGGCCAGTGATCAGTGGTCAGTGGCCGGTCAGAAAAATCTTGTTCACACTGCAGGACTGGTCACTGACCACTGGCCACTGACCACTCGCCTTTACGCGCTCGCTGGAGCTTCCGCCGCCGGAGCCGCCGTACCTTCTTCCGCGGCAGCCGCCGGTTGTGCGCTCACCTTTTTCTTGGCATCGCGCAGCGCCTTGATCTTCGCCAGCCGCTTCTGCTCTTCGTCGACGCGCACGGTCAAGAACTTGATCACCGGCTCGGTGACACGCAGACGGCGCTCGAGTTCATGAATCACCGCCCCGCCACCCTCCACGATCATCAGCACGTAAATGCCGTCATGGAAGCGCCGGACGGTATAAGCCAGCCGCCGCTTGCCCATCTTTTCGACCTTCACCACGTTGCCGCCCGAAGTCGGTACGACCGACTGCAGCGTCGAAATCAATTTATCCAGATCCTCGTCCGTCATATCTGGTCGGACGATGAACATCAGCTCATATGTACGATTCATTCGTTGTCTCCAAACTTATGGGGTCAGGGACTAGGGGTTAGGGAATAGCAAAGCCTTCGAGTTTCCAAAAGCTTTTCTAATCCCTAGCCCCTAATCCCTGTTCCCTTTCCTGGCCACTGATCACTGGCCACTATCTTTGTCTTCCTTCCGGTTAAAGCGATTCATCGCCGCCGCCGGACCATCTTTTAAAATCACCTTCACGGCTTCCGCCGCGGTGTCGAGCATGCCATCGACAACTTCCAGTTCCTTCTTCTTCATCGGAGCCAGCAGATATTCCGCGCCGTCCCCGACCTTTCGCTCGGGCGCAACTCCAATTCGAATCCGCAGAAAATCCTGCGTATCCAACGCACCGATGATCGACTCGATCCCGTTATGTCCCGCCGAACTCCGCCGCGTATGAATCCGCAGCGTGCCCAGCGGAAAATCCAGTTCGTCCTGAATCACGATCAGGTCCGATTCCGGCGTCGCTTCATACTCCCGCAACAGCTCCCGCACCGCCAGCCCGCTCAAATTCATGAACGTTTCGGGCTTCGCGAGCAGCACCATGTGATCCGCGATCACGGTTCGCGCGGTCTGCGCCCGGCACTGCCGGTTTCTCACTTCCACGCCCAGGTTCTGTGCAATCCGATCGATCGTCAGAAACCCCAGGTTATGCGGCGTGAGCTGATACTCGTTTCCAGGATTGCCAAGACCAACGATCAGTTTCACGCCACCATCCCGAGCCGTGTAGCAGCGGACGCATTCGTCCGCCTGGCTTGTGCAAACCTCTGCGTACTGAGCCGCCTCGCTTCGCTCGGCGGGACGGACGAATGCGTCCGTCGCTACACAAGCTACTTCTTTTCCTTCTTCTCGCCCTTCTCCGCCGGGGCAGCTTCGGCGCCCTCTTCCTCGGTCTCCTGCTTGCCCTTCTTGATGACTTCAGGCTCCGCCGGAGCAGCCGCCGCTTCCGCCGCAGCTTCAGGCGTGACAACAACTTCTTCCTTCACCGAGGTGACGTGCGCCACAGGCTGATTCGCGTCCGTCAGGAACTTCAATTTCGCAGAGTGGGGCAGGTCCGACACGCGCAATACTTTGCCGAACGTCAGCTCAGTCACATCCGCATCAATGTGGCTCGGAATATCCGCCGGCAAGCACTCGATCTCGACCTCGCGCAGCATCTGCTCCATGATGCCGCCCTCTTGCTTTACACCAGCCGCTTCTCCAACCAGAAAAATCGGCACGCTGACACGGAGTACTTTGTCGAGCGCGATCCGCTTCAGATCGATGTGCAGCAACTTCCCCTTGATCGGCTCATACTGCCAATCGACGATCATGGCCTTGGTCTTCTCACCATTCAGCGCGAGATCGAAAATCGTGTTGTGGCCGGTTTCGGAGTTCAGGATGCGCGTCACCACGCGCGGATCCACGCTGATCGACAGCGAGTCCTTCCCTGCCCCATACACCACGGCCGGAATTTTTCCGTCGCGTCGCACGCGCCGAGCGTCATTCTTCGTGCCCGGCTCCCTTGTCTGCGCTTCCAATAGGTTCGTTTCCAATGCAGTCGCCATAAATGTAAATTCCTTTAAAAGTCGGCTGCGAGCTTCGAGCTGCCAGCCACGAGCAAGCTCTACTCGTAGCTCAAAGCTCGTGGCTCGGAGCTCCTACATAAACAACTTACTCACCGAAGTCTCTTCGTGATTGGCCTGGATCGCCCGCCCAATCAATCCTGCAATCGTCAGCACATGAATCTTGCCGCCCTTTTCCGTCCTCGCCGCGTCGGCTTCGGGATTCAAAGGAATGGTATTCGTCACCACCACTTCCTTAATCACCGAATTCTGAATATTATTCACCGCCGGTCCCGACAGCACGGCATGCGATGCGCATGCGTACACGCAATTCGCTCCGTTATCCATCAACGCCCCAGCCGTTTTCACCAGCGTCCCAGCCGTATCGATCAAGTCGTCGATGATCAAGCACGTCCGCCCATGAACATCGCCGATCACGTTCATGATCTCGGCAACATTCATCTCGACGCGCCGCTTGTCGACAATCGCCAGCGCCGCATCGACCTTCTTCGCAAAAAACCGGGCGCGTTCCACGCCACCCGCATCCGGCGAAACTACCGTCAGGTTCGGCAACTGCAGCTTGCGGAAGTGATCCACCAGCACCGGTGACGCAAACAAATGGTCCACCGGGATATTGAAAAATCCCTGCAACTGCGGTGTATGCAAATCCACAATCAGCGCCCGGTGCGCCCCAGCAGCTGTCAACAAATCCGCCACCAGCTTCGACGAGATCGGGCTCCGCGGCTTATCTTTTCGATCCTGCCTGGCGTATCCGAAGTACGGAATCACCGCCGTGATGCGCCGCGCCGACGCACGCTTCAGCGCGTCGATCATCAACAACAACTCCATCAGGTGCTCGTCCACACCGGTAACTCCCCGGCTGCCGAACGTGCGGCACGTGGGCTGCATCACGAATACATCCGCCCCGCGCACGTTCTCCTGGATCTGGACGTAACACTCGCCGTCGGCAAAGCGCGTGACCTGCGCCTGCCCGCGGAGCATCCCGAGAAAGTGGCAGACTTCATCTGCCAAAGACTCGTTTGCAGTACCGCTGAAAATCTTGAACTTCTCATCGGTCCGCGGCCGCGGCTTGCGCTCGGGCTTCTCTTCTGTCACTGGCGGACTCTTCTTCTCAGCCTTGTCGGTCGGCGAAACTAAAGTTGCCATGGTTTTTGTGGGCTCCTGGCCTTCAGTTCTTACCGTTTTTTTCTTACCGCTCGGTCGCCAGCGGTTTTTCTGGCAACTGGGTTACCGGCAACTGACCACTGATTTTTGGCTGGGCCGCTAGGATTCGAACCTAGACAAAGTGCTCCAAAGGCACTTGACCTACCATTAGTCGACGGCCCAGTAAGCCATTGTTGACTGATGAACGCTGATTGTTGATTGATCCCCCGAAGGGGACTCTATTGTCATTCAACAATCAAAAATCAACAATCAAAAATTCGCCGACCTAAACGCTCGAACTGAGTAAGGCTCGTATGGGGACGGGCGCCTTCGTCCGTCCAGCGAGACCGAAGGACGAGCGCACCCGCACGGCTCTATCTACCAAAGACCCGCCGCCAATACGCCGCTCGGGTCAAAGTCACAGTCGCCTGTGCTGCCCAACCAGCTTTCCGAAGCCTGCTCACTGCCCGATCCGCCGCCTGCCGCGAGCCAAACAACCCGTACAACGTTGATCCAGACCCTGACAGCGACGCGTACTCCGCGCCCGCGCGCACCAATGCACGCTTTGCCTCACCTAGTTCGGGATACTCAGGAAAGACGACTTGTTCGAAGTCGTTCTCGATCCCAGCCCGGACAAGCCGAAGAAGCGGGTTCCCGGCCCGGCCCCCTCTTCTCGAACTCGAAGGAGCACCGGAGTGCAGCTCGCTCAGCCACGCCGACAAGCCATAGCCGAGCCCATCCATTCTATCGGATGCGTCGGAGACCGTCAATTTGTCATTGTCGTCACCGCCACTGCTCGCGTAGGGACGGGCGCCTTCGTCCGTCCCCGCCGAGCGAAGCGAGGCGGTGTCTGCCGTCGGTGTTGTGGCCGCGGTTGAAGACGACGGTGCAGCCGGTGACACGGTGGGAGAGCGGGCCTTCAGGGCCGCGTCAGGCCCTGCAGAAGAATAGGGCTTTAGCCCCTGCCTTCGATCCCACTCCGCAAACGCCTTTGGCGTCGACACTCCAATCTCCGGCGTCACCACAACGCAAGCAATCCCCGGAAAATCCGGAAGAGGAAAGACCCGCTCTCCCCGCCCAACACCCAACACCGCTCCCCCGACCAAAAACAACGGCAGATCCGATCCAACATCCGCCGCGATCCGCAGCTTCTCCGCCTGGCTCAGTGACTTCCTTACCGCGCGTTCCAGCGCCAACAGCGTCGCAACCGCATTCGACGAAGCTCCTCCCATCCCTCCCTGCACCGGTAGCCGTTTGTCGATCTCAATGACAATCCGCCCCTTTGTCACAAGCGCCGTTATGGCTCGCTCGGCGATCCGGTAGCAAGTGTTCGTCTCGTCCCTCGGCACTCGCGGATCCTCGCAGCAAATCTCGATCCCACGTCCCCGCGCGACACTCACCTGAATTACGTCATGCAGCGCGATTGTCTGATACACCGTCAGCAGCTCGTGAAATCCGTCCTGCCGCGCGGGCCCGATGCGTAGCCCAAGATTGATTTTGGCGAATGATCGGACGGTAACAGTCATGGACCGATGATTGTAAAGTCTAGTTGGTAGGAATTCGCGTGGTAATTCGATGGAAGACCGGCCGCTATTACCGCCCCCCACCCCATATCTTGATTTAAACGCGTAACTTACCGACGGTAACGCCACTAGTCACGTCACCTCGGTAATCTCGACCCTTTCTTCTATAAGGCGCACTCTTATTGTGATTTCAATCACAAACTGGTTCCGTTGGACGGGCCAGACGGCATCCCCCGTTTGAAAGTACAAGTCCTGCAATCACATATGCTGCCCGGGCGGCCCCGGACCCCAATGCAGCGTCGTCCCATAAGCTGGGAGCAAGGAGTGCCTGCGGGAAGTTCGGCCAGAATCTCATTGCTCGGGCTAGAGATCGGCTGCGGTGCCGAAGCCAGGAGCATTAAGGGGACGAGTTATGTGCCGCAAAATAGCGAACTTTGCTTTAATCGGTTTTTTCTTCGCGGCCGTCGCTTTCGCGCAAGACTATAAAGTCATTACCGTTACAGACGCAGGAACGATTTCCGGAACAGTCAAATGGGCCGGACCCGTGCCTCGCGCCGTGGAATTTCCCATCACCAAAGACGTTCAGGTCTGCGATCCGGATAGCAAGAAGACCGCCGATCTCGAGCGTTTGATCGTCGGCCCACAAGGCGGCGTGGCAAATACCGTCGTCTACCTCAAGGATATTAAGGCCGGCAAGGCCATGGACCTGCCCGAGCAGCGACGCCATCTCGATCAGAAACGCTGCCGCTACGTCCCTCACATTCTTCTCGTGCCCCAGAACGGCACAATCGACATGATGAGTTCCGACGCGACGCTGCACACCATCCACATGGATGGAGCCGCGACTTTTAACCTTCCCTTTCCTTTTCCCGGCAAAGTCAGTTCGCGCCAGGTTCAAACGCCCGGTCTCGTCAATCTGCGCTGCAATGGCGGCCACGTCTGGATGAACGCCGAGATGTTCGTCGCTCCTCATCCGTACTATGCCGTTACCGATGAGAGTGGACGATTCCAGTTCACCAACGTCCCGCCCGGAACTTATCAGATTGTGGCCTGGCATGAGGGTTGGGGCCTGGCGGGCAAAGAGCAGGCCTTCGACGTCCTGACCGAACATAGCGTGCAGCGTCCAGTGTTCACTCAACCGAAAAGCTGGGAGAAATCCGTCACCGTGACCGCCAACGGAATCGCGAACGTCGACTTCGTTGTTTCCAACAAATAAGCACTCCGGATTCGCGCACAAAACATATGGGGACAGCCGCTTTGGCTATCCCCTTTTATTTAGGACCGTTGTTTGTGCCCACACAGCAGTGAATTGCGGCGATGGCCATTCTTTCCCGAATCGAGTCCCTTAATAACTCGGCTGCTTGTCCTTGCTATACTCCTGCCCGTATTTGTCGAGATGTTGTGGAGGCAGATCGGACGAATGAAGGGTCACTGAAACGGAGCTGGTTTCGGATCCAACTTCGATTTCACGAGTGAGCGATGCCAACTCAGCGTCTGAAGCTGATTCATACCAGAATTCCATCTGATAATTTCCCGCCGGCACGTGATTGATCTGGAAGCTTCCATCAGCGTTCGTGACAGCAAAATAAGGAGTGGTCAGCGCGACCACCGCCGCGCTCATCTCCGGATGAATGTTGCAGAAGATGTAGGACACGCCGGGTTGCGAGAACCTTATCTTGCGCGCCATCCCGCTTTCATACAGCCCGAGATCAAAAGGCTTGCCGCGATAGATGGAGAACACATCGTGGAAAAAGGGATCATGGTTCGGAAATTCAATCTCTGTTCCAACTCGCACCGCAATCACATGAGGAGAAAAGCGCTTGTCTTTCTGAATCAGCCGGGCCGGAGTCAATGAGGTTGGAACCGCAACCGGGTGAGCCGGGTTCAGCCAAACAACTACTTCTCCGCTGCCCGACTTGTGGCTGGAACGATGAACTACGTCAACTTTGCCTCGAAATGTAATGTCCTGCGCTGCGAGCGTACCGCAACTCCACAACGCCGCTGCCAGCAGGCACGTCTTTTTCATCAGAAGTGAACCCCCGCGGCGAGATTCACCTGATCACCTTTCGCTCCCGCAAAGGCTGCCGGAAGCGTGAACAGATGCCGATATTCCAGCGCGAACAACAGGACTGAGCTTGGCTTGTAGATGAAGTTCACCAGGTCCGTACGGTTCTTCTGCATGGCCGGAAAGCCGTTCGCATCGAATGAAAACGGGAAGAATCGCAAATCCTCGCCGTAGTTTCCGTCTTGCCCGTAGGCGCCGTTTACTTCGACGCGAGAGCTCGGCGTGAACTTCAACTGAACCCATCCCCCGGTGGAACGCAGCGCGTGAATCGCGCTGTGTGGCCCAATCGGCTCGGGATAAACGACGCTGGCCCAAATACCTCCACCCAAGCCGCCCACGGCCTGGCCCTTGTACCACTCCCCTGACAGTTCGAGATGCTTTCCAAATCCCACTTTTACGTCGGAATTCACACTCCAGCTCGCGACCGTCGGGAATGTTTGATACTGCTGGTTCGCGCGGTATCCGCTAAAGCCAATCGTGAAAGGAAGATGCTCGTCCTTGGACCTGTCAAACGCGATACGACCAGCGATCGCAGGTGCGCGCGTGGCTTCGCCGGCGGTAGGGTTGCGGCCCTGGAATACCGGAATTTCCTCAGTGAGCGGATCCAGCAAACCTCCTTCGAGGATCAGCGAAGACTTCTCGCTAAGATTCCGTCGGTGCGAAATCTCTATGGCTGGGGTCCACACCCACAAATTGCCTGACCATGACATCGCCGGCTCAAGGACGGTAGCATAAGACGTCGGAGAAAGCGGAGAGAAGAAGAGTTTGTCTTGTCCGAAGCTGAGGGATGTGTTCGTCCAGTCCAGACTGACTTTCGCCGTGCGCAGTCGAAGCAGCCCTGCGGTCACTCCATAGGCAGTCGTGGGACTGCCACCCGCAAAATCGATCTCGGCTTCTGCAGAGGAACGCGCGCCAAAGAGCTTTGGGCCAGTGGCGGAAATGCCTAACGTCGTTTGCCGAAGAGTGGCGCCGACGCTCGGAGCGGGCGCCCCGGGAAAGCTGGGCAGTGCCAGATTGGGCAGGTCCTGAATGTCGAGAATGCCTTTATTCCAATAGGAATTGAACAGGACCAGTCCGGAAATCTTCACCGGATATTTGCTTGAGCTCTCGACCTTGTCCTGATGGAGTTCGCCGATCTTGGCGGCAAGAAAACCCACATCCTGATCGGCTGCGGCAACTGTCGGTTCTGCAGCACTTGCCGGTGCTGGTTCCATGGAGTGTCCAGGTAGCAACTGGTGGCGTAGTTCTTCTACGCTCTGGCGCAATTCTTCGATTTGCCTCCTTGAATCGGCCAATTCTGATCGGGTTTGCTGAAGTTGCTCATTGAGCTGCACGACATCGGGAGTGGGGGCACTCGCGTTCTGGGCAAGCGCGGATAAGGTGGCGGCGCACACGACGCCGACACCAAGAACTTTGAGAAACAGGGTCATAGAGCGTGTATTGATTTTCGGTACCCGGAAGGAATCTGAGCAAGGTTACTAGTGGTTACTTTACCCACGGGATAGTTACTAAAGTGTCTGGCCCGGCTAATCTGACCTCCCTTACTCTGGCAAGAACGTGTTGCAGCATTTCACCCACTTGCGGACCAAGCTGCTTGTGTCCATGGTCGCCGTCGTGTTCTTTCTGACGACGGCAGTTCTCGCTTTGCTTCAGGGGCGCATGCGGAATCAAATTCGGGCTGACCTGGCTTCAACCTTGCGTACGCAATCGCGTGTCTATGCCGATATGGAGAGTCTGAGGCGTGAACAGGCGGAACTGAGTGCGTCTTTCATCGCTAATCAGCCGAGTGTGAAAGCGCTGATGTCGACCAATGACCGCCCTACCATCCAGGATGGTTCACAGTGGATTCTGTCGGCCAGTCACGCGGATCTTTTGATCCTCGAGAGTAATAGCGGCAAGCTGATGGGTCTGCAGTCCCGTTCCGGAGATGTCACCGATGCAGTCGCGGCTCCGCTATTGCAATCCACGCTGGGTGATGAGGATTGGTGGTTCATCAATGGACGCCTGTACGACGTGAACCTGGTACCCATTCTCGCGGGGGCAGGCCAGGAGCAGCGCATGCTCGGCCGCATGATGCTCGGGCGAGAGATGCGTCGCGAAACCATTCTCAGCAGCGGCGACTTCGGAAAATCAGCTTTCGCTTTTGAGCGTGACGGTCACGTGTTGCTCAGTTCAATGCCACAGGATGTCTGGCACGAATTTGAGTCGGCGCTACCGCGTGACGCAGCCCAGTCCAGTGCCGAGCGGGTCTTTCAGGTGCGCGGCGAGCGCTGGCTCGCGAGTTTCGTCGAACTGAGCGGAGATCATCCCGTTCGCCTTTATACCCTGCAGTCGTTTGATCAGGCGACTGCCTTCCTCCGTGCTTTGAATCGAAGCCTCGCGATGTTGGGGGTAGTGGCGGTGCTCGGCGCAGCTCTGATTGTGTTCTTGATCTCGCGGCAAATCACGCGGCCCATTGAGCAACTGGTGGTTGGGGCGAGACGGCTGCAAAAGGGCGAATTTGACTTCCAGATTCCGATTCGGGGTCACGACGAGGTTGCCGACCTGGGACGAGCCTTCAAAGAGATGCGTGACAGTTTGAAGAAGTCGCGCGAGAGCATGCTTCGCGCGGCGAGGCTCGAGGCTGTAGGGCGTCTGGCGGGCGGGGTCGCTCACGACTTCAACAATCTGGTGATGATCATCAAGGGCTACAGCGACATGCTCCTCGACGGAGTACCCGCGCCCTTGCGTCCTCAGCTTGAGGAAATCAAGAAAGCCGGCGACCGCGCCAGCGCGCTCACCCGGCAGTTGCTAGCCTTTAGCCGGAAACAGGTTCTCGAACCCCAGATCCTCGATGCCAACCAGATTGTCCGCAACATGATCAAGATGCTGCGAGTGCTCATTGGCGAAGACATCGAACTCAAGACCGACCTCTCGGATCAGATCGGGCGAGTTCTGGTCGATCCGGGACAACTCGAGCAGGTGGTAATGAACCTGGTGGTGAACGCTCGCGACGCCATGCCCAGCGGTGGAAAGTTGGTTGTCAAAACACTGGCAGCGCACCTGGACGAGGCTTATGCCGCTTCCAATCCGGATGCGCGAGCGGGCGATTACGTTCTGATCGCGGTTTCCGATAACGGTATCGGCATGGACAAAGAGACCCTAGCGCACGCCTTTGAACCTTTCTTCACCACGAAGGAGCAGGGAAAGGGGACGGGTCTGGGCCTCGCTACGGTCTACGGGATCGTTGAGCAAAGCAAGGGTCACATCGCAGTCACCAGCGAAGTCGGAGTCGGAACGACGTTCCAGGTTTACTTGCCCGCGATATCCGCCGCTGCGTCGGCGCCGCAGCTCTCGAAATCGGCAGCGGCTCTGAAGGGAACGGGCACGATCCTGTTGGTGGAAGACGAACCTGCGTTGCGTCTGTTGACCGCCGCGTCATTGCGAGCCTTCGGCTACACCGTCATGGAAGCGGAGAACGGGGCGGACGCCCTGGTTGTGGCCGACACACACGCCGGAAAGATCGATGTAGTCATCGCCGACATCATCATGCCTCAGGTGGGCGGCCCAGAGCTGGTGTCCAGACTTGTGAAGAAACGCCCGGGCTTCGCTGTAATCTTTATCTCGGGATACATGCAGGCTGGAGCATTCGACCAGGCTCAGTTCGGCGAAGCAGTCCTTCTCCAGAAACCCTTCACCGCCGAAACTCTCGCAGGGAAGATCCAGGAAGTGCTGAATACAAAGGCCTCCGCCGCCGCGCGGTAGAGCATAGCTTGCCTCTGATTCATTCCTGTTCACTCGCTCTTCTCGCTTAATTTTCATTGACGCGAAGTACTTTGTAATATAAAGTACAACCCCATGAGTGAAATGAGTGACCTCTTCCAACAGCCGATTCGGAAGCGCTGGCTGCCCCAGGAAATGATCCATGGTCCGAGGCTCGACGTGGCGCGGACTATCGGAGCGGCGGAACGAAACTATGCCCTGCTCATCAATCCCTTCTATCCAAAGGACGCGAACGCCAGCTTCGGCAAGCATGTACTGACGCCGAGCCTCGCCCTGACGAGCTTCGCCGCT
>Ga0070712_100000132_pt1 | contig 39155 bp, 36 predicted proteins | sample LARL81metaG_FD_71396 | JGI IMG/M metagenome (GOLD analysis project Ga0070712, IMG submission 71396) | Corn, switchgrass and miscanthus rhizosphere microbial communities from Kellogg Biological Station, Michigan, USA - LAR L8-1 metaG | ecosystem: Host-associated > Plants > Roots > Rhizosphere ...
GAGTAAACCAAGCGAATCGGCGGGTAAACCGCTGGGTTGAGGATGCTGTTCTGACGGGACGTGTCTTGACTACCGGCTCTGGTCTCGATCGTTAACGCCCTTGGCAACAACAAGGACGATGGCAGACTTAGACGTAAACTGCGGGCTGTTAAAGTCGAATCCGTCAGGGTAAAAATCATGGACCTCTCTGAGTTCACGGCGAACTACGCGCGGTCGGCTGATGATGAACTGCTGTGTTTGTGGGCGGACCGGAACACCCTCGTTCCAGAGGCAGCCGCGGCATTGGTAAGCGAACTGGAGAGGCGCGGCCTGAATAAGCAGAGTGCCACCCGGATCAAAAAGAGGCTCGACGCGCTGGCTGCCCGTGAGGAAAAGGGGCCGCTTGTGAATCAGGTTGCTTCGGCGAAGTATGAGCGCAACATGCGGCACTTCGTCGGTTGGGAAGAACCTGAGTTCTTTTCACCTTTCGGTCGTCGGGACATAAGGAACACCTTCGTCTATATCCGTCACAAATACCGCGTATGGAAAGCCTTCCGCGACCACACGGGCCACTGGCCCCTGTTCTCGATCTGGTTTTATTTCCTGTCTTGGATGGCCGTGTTGGGTTTCTTATTGGCGGCTTTCGTCTGGGTAGAGGAACGCAAGCGAGAAAGTAACTGGTGGGCCATCGTAGCTATCGGTTGTGTTTTGGTACTGATCAGTGCTCGAGATTTGGGTGCTCGGCTAATGAGACGGCTGGATTGGAAGAGATATGGCATTTAACGCCGCAGTCTTCCACTTCTCCGGCACCATGCTTGCGCAAAGCTGAGCGATTGCGGTCAAGAATCGTCGTAACGCTCTTCTGCAGTTCACTGAACGCGATATCTTGTTATCAGCAATTCCTTCATGTTTGCCCGCCTCTGCGGACTGGTTTAGCCTTGAAGCGAAAGGCAAGAGCGATGGCTGACAACAAAACCACGCCCACCAAAGTCAGCGTGGCGACCTTCATCGATGCCCTCACGGACCCGGTCCGGAGCTCAGACGCCAAGGCGCTGATCAAGTTGATGCAAAAGGCGTCCGGAGAAGAGCCCCGAATGTGGGGGCCATCGATCATTGGTTTCGGCAGTTACCACTACAAGTACGAGAGCGGCCGCGAGGGCGATATGCCGGTGATCGCTTTTTCGCCGCGTAAGGCCGCAACCGTTCTCTATGGGTTGACTGGGTTTGGTGAAGCTACGGCGCTGCTGGCAAAACTTGGCAAGCATTCCACCGGCAAGGGCTGCCTCTACATCAAGAAGCTCGCCGATGTGGACCAACCCACATTGGAGGGCCTGATCCTCAAATCTCTAGCCGCCAAGCGCGCGAGCACGAACATCAAGGGTCAACGTGTGTAAGGCCTTCTCGCCACCGATGGGCCTTCCGCTTGATTCAGGAGCGTCCGATGCGAACTGTATTTCGTGCTCTTTGAGACGACTGCGCAAGGCTAAGCCACTGACCGAATTTCAGGCCGAGCCAAGTCCTTCTTCCCCATGATGGCGATCGCCAGCGGAATCGTCGTAAGCCCTCCGACGAGTGTCAGAGCTAATCCAGCCGCCTTCATAGCGTCCTTACTAAGTCGCCGGGAAACCAACATTCCTACCCCCACGCCTAGCGCAACACGCGTCCCGGTCCAAAGAATCATTTCCGGCAAAGTAATGTTCCTTGCGATCATTGCTCCTCCTCGCTGAAAACAGGAACCTTTTTGTTTGGATGCGGGCACATAACGCCGGGATGCGATGGAATGATCCTATATTCTCCGCTGCTCCTCTAATCGCCGGTTCGCAGAAGATCAAGTTCTTCGGGATCAGTCCCTGGTCTTAGGCTCGCACCTGCGCGGTGCCAGATAGGTATGCGTGATCCGGTCATGCCAGCAGAGGGCGTCTTCATCGAGAAAAACCCACACGTATCCCATGCCTGCGGAAACGGCGGAGAGCCAGCTCGCGAGTACACGCCAGCGCCGCAGTGAGCGGCTGGTGGAAGTACCGTTGAAGCGAGCTAACTCAAGGCCTGCGATGCGCAGCCCCGGCGTGCTAGCCGAGTAAACGATTAGCAGATACTGGTAGGCAGCCCAGAAGAGGGATAAAAGTCCCGCTGCCAAGCTTAGCGTTTGAACCATCGGCGGACGGATCGCATCCACTTTCCAGAAGATGAATCCGAAGAGCGACGCGGCGGCAGCGATGATGAGCCCGTCGACGAGGGCGGCAACGAGTCGCAGACCGAGGGGCGCGCTCTGCAGGGGGATGTCGATGCCGAGCCGCTTCTCGGGATCCGGCTGTTCGACGGCTTCGATAAGGATTCCGCCAAGCGCGGGAGCGGGAGGCTCAAACTCGGGGACATCCAGGATTCGTGGGCGCTCGCTGACCGGCTCGGCCAGCTGATCCGGCGGAGGCGTGGGCGGAGCCCAGGCGAACCGAGGGAACTCGATCACTTTGGCGCCGGCAGGGCGAGACGGCCGGGAAGGAACCGGCGCCGGGGCCGTTTCTGCCGGAGTAGGATATTCCTTTTCAGGCTCGGCCATCGCGGAAGAAGTGGACGCCATCCCATCGAGTGCCAGCGCCTGATTCGAGACGGTCTCGAAATCTGCAAGCGATGAGGCATTGGCAGATTTCGCATTGGCATACATTTCGGGAGCTTCAAAGCGCAAGTTCAGAGAGGGGTAGCGCGGCGGGCGCACTTTGCGACGCGCACGATAGCGATCGAGCCGGGCCGAAAGCTCATCGCGCCACGCGGGAGCGGCCTCTCGAGCGTAAGTGTCCGAGGCTGATAGATCGGAGCCTGGGGAGGACTGTTCAGTCGATTTCAGATGCTCCGCTTCGACACAAGGAATGACAGCTACTTCCGGATTCATCTCTACCGACGGCAAGGCGGCGGCCAGGCCCGTGCCAGCCTCGTGATCGGGCGTCCACTGCAGCAAAGCCGGGGGAAGGGGCTCCAGGGGGCAACGGCAAACATCTCCACACTGCGGACAATTCATGAAAACCAGTCTCTTTAAATCGTGTCAGTTCACATGCTGCGTACAACCGGAAAGGAATCAACGGGAATCCTAGCCTTGTTCGCTACTTTGCCGGGCAGCCAGCGTCGTGCTAAGTTCACGATGCCGCGGCAAAACAGCTGAAAGAGTAAGCACGTCTGCTTGGACGAGCTTCTCCGCTGATTTTCTTCCGATGACTCTTCGCACTAGATTCCTTATCACGGCGTTGTTTCTTTGTCATCAGGTTCTCGCCACGGGGCTAGTAACCAAGCAGTTGCTCGGCGAAAATTCAGGCCAGGACGAAGCCTCTTTGGCATCCGCGATGCCACAGAAATCAGATACAGCGACCTCGAGCACGCCGTGTGCGATGCAGGCCGCAAGCCAGGAATCCGATTCGGCCACGATCTGCGCCGACCAGCAGGAAAAAGACGGCGACGTCTACAAATTGCATGGCCACGCCGAGGTTCACTATCGCAATTACGTTTTGCGAGCCGATGAGATCACCTATGACTCAGACCGCGGCGAAGCCACGGCCTCAGGACACTTCAGTCTGGACGGGGGCCCGAATGACGACCACCTCAGAGCCAGTCATGGAAACTATAACCTGACAGCTGAGACGGGTCGTTTCTACGACGTTTCCGCCACTACCGGACTGCGGTTCAGCGGCAAGCGTGCCGTATTGACCTCGAGCGCTCCGTTCGCTTTCTCCGGAAAGCTTGTGGAGAAGACGAGTCCAGACCACTATCTCGTCTACGACGGGACCATCACCACGTGCGAATTGCCGCGCCCTAACTGGCAGTTTCAGGCGCACAAAGTGGTGGTAGATGTGGGTGGTAATGCCAGCATTTACCACAGCAAGTTCATGCTGCACGGTTTCCCGGTTTTCTACTTTCCTTATGCCACCCATCCCGTAGCTCGGGAGGTGCGAAGCACAGGCTTTCTGGTACCGACCATCGGGCGTTCCTCCACCAAGGGCAATATCGTCGGCGACTCTTTCTACTGGGCGATCAACCGCAGCATGGACGCCCTTGTGGGAGCAGAATATTTTTCGTTGCGCGGATGGTCGCAGCGCGGGGAATTCCGCATGCGGCCCAGCGACACCTCGTACGTAGATCTGAACTTCTTTGGAGTCAACGACCGCGGCATCGGCACGCCTCCGCTGCAGGAAGGCGGTCAAGAAGCACGCCTGACGGCCGAAGGCAACTTCTACGGATTCCGCGCGGTCTCCAATGTCGACTACCTGAGTTCTTTTCTCTTCCGCCTGGCGTTCAATGAGGTCTACACCCAGGCCATCAACTCGGAAGTGAAATCGCAACTTTTCGTTTCGAAGTCTTTCGATGGCTTCTCTTTCGGCGGCATGGTCGAGCGCTACCAGAATTTCTTTCAGACTACGAATGCTGAGGGTGCGCTGTCGAATCCGCCAACGTTCGATTCGATTCGAATTCTGCACACGCCGAGTGTCGATGCATCGAGCGTGGATCGTGCATTAGGTCACTCGCCTTTCTTCTGGTCTTTCGACGTCTCGGCGGCAGGCCTTTCGCGCAGCGAGCCCGGGTTTCATACCAGCAGCTTATTGGGGCGCTTCGATTTCAACCCGGAGATTTCCCTGCCGCTGCAAGTCCGCGGCTGGGCGCTGCGCCCGGCCCTTACGCTGCATGAGACCTATTACACCGAGAGGTTTGTAAACGGCAACGCCGTACCCGATCCCACGAACCGGCAGGCGGTGGAGGGTTCGGTTGAGTTAAGGCCCCCAGTCCTGGAAAAGATATTCGACAAGGAATTCCTGGGGAAGAAGTGGAAGCACGTCATCGAACCGCGCATTGTCTACCGTTATGTGACCGGGGTGAACGATTTCGCGCAGGTGCTGCATTTCGATGAACATGATATTTTGAGCGATACTCACGAAGTGCAATACGGATTTGTAACGCGCCTTTACTCGAAAGGAGTGACATCCCACATCCAGGAGTGCGACGTGCCGATGACGGGACTGGCTGTCGGGGCGGCCGCGCCGGAACAAACAGTACCGTGGCAACGCTTGAACAATTTGGACACTGCGGCGTGCAATCCGGGGCCAGAGACCAAAGAAGTGGTTTCCTGGGAAATTATGCAGAAGTACTTTCTCGACTCGACCTTCGGCGGAGCGCTCGTCCCCGGACAGCGCAATGTATTCACCACGACGGAAGACTTGACTGGAATCGCATTCGCCACCGAACCGCGGCACCTTTCCCCACTAGTTTCGCGACTGCGGGTCGCGACCAGCAACCGCACCAATACGGAGTGGGACCTCGACTACGACTTCCAGTTAAACCGGGTAAATGCCAACACGCTGCTGGTCAACTACAACGTGGGATCGTTCACGATTGGCGGCGGTGATGCATTTCTGCAGATCCCGCAGCCCGCTACGACAGCAGTGACTCCCAGCGAAGGAACCTGTTTCGCTTCGACTGCAACCACACAACCGGTCTGCAAGTTCAATCAGTTTCGAGTCGCTTTGGGTTATGGAGGCCTAGCCCGTCCGGGGTTCAGCGCCGCCAGCAGCTTTGGATTCGACGCGGAAGCACGGCAATTGCAGTTTGCTACCGCGCAGGCCACTTATAACTGGAATTGCTGCGGTGTCACCATGGAATATCGCCGGTATGCTATTGCAAACGTGCGCAATGAAAACCTGTTCCGGTTCACTTTCAGCCTGGCGAATATCGGCTCCTTTGGAAATCTGCGGCGGCAGGAACGGTTGTACTAGTTCGTTGAGTCGACGGACTCCGGGGGCGGTAGCGGGAATTGAGTGGCACCGCAGCGCGAAAAAGCCCCGCGCTACCCGAAATCGCCGATTGCAGACTGCAGCAGGGCTGGTACCATAGTGGCTGTGCAGGCCTCTGAAACCAGCATGAATGCGAAGGAATCGCAACTGCAGGCGGAACTTCGTCAACTCGGCCGTGTGCTGATTGCTTACTCGGGCGGAGTGGACTCCGCCTATCTCGCCTGGGCGGCACACCGCGCTCTGGGCAACGACATGCTGGCGATCATCGCCGACTCTCCCAGCCTGGCCCGCACCCAATTAAACGATGCCATCGCTTTCGCCAATGAGCAAGGAATCCCCGTCGAAGTCATTGCCACCTCCGAACTCGACCGTCCGGAATATGCACGCAATGACGGGCAGAGATGTTTTCAGTGCAAAGACGAACTTTTTATAGTGATGGAACAACTGCGAGCCGAGCGGGGATTCGACGCGATTGCGTATGGCGTAAACCTCGATGATCAAGGCGACTTCCGCCCGGGCCAACAGGCTGCGAGACAGCACCACGTTGCTGCTCCGTTGTTGAAGGCTGGACTCACAAAGAACGAGATTCGAGAATTAGCTCGTCAGGCAGGATTACGAATCTGGGACAAGCCGGCATCGGCCTGCCTCTCCTCGAGAATTGAATATGGACGGCCGGTCACGCGAGAGGCGCTTGAAGTGGTCGAACAAGGCGAGGACGCCATCCGTGCGCTCGGCTTTCGGCAATTCCGGGTACGACATCACGGCGATATCGTCCGCATTGAGGTTGACCGTGAGGAACTGGAGCGAGCTCTGAATCCCACTGTGGCCGCCCAATTCACCTCTATCTTCAAAGCCTTGGGCTTCAAGTTTGTCACTCTCGATCTGGAGGGGTTTCGCTCCGGATCGATGAATTCTTTGTTGTCTGCCGAACAACTGCGCCGCGCGGGATAAAAAGCTCTGCCACTGCTGTCACTTGCGATCATCGGCCCGAATACGCTGTGAGATAATCAAAAGATAAACGAGTGATGCTGAGGCGGTTTCTGGTGATTCTAATTCGACGTTCTCTTTTAGTCTGGCTTTTGGTATGCCTGGGCTGTGTCGCCCAGTCCGCCCCTCCCGATGTGGCTCGCAAGATCGAGCACCAGGTGCGAGCTTTTTATACGATCCCTCTTGATGTGAAGGTGGTGGTCGGCGCTATCACCCCTTCAAACGAGATGCCGGGCTACGATGCGGTCTCGGTGAATATCGACGGTGGCGACGGTAAGCAGAAAGACTACAGGTTTCTGCTGTCGAAGGATCGCGCCACGATGCTGCGCCTGACCAAGTTCGACCTGACCAAAGACCCTTACGCTGAATTGATGAGCAAGATCGATACCACCGGGCGACCCACGCGGGGCGCCAAAGCGGCCAAGGTTGTCGCGGTCAATTTCGACGATTTCGAGTGCCCGTTCTGCTCGCGGATGCACCAGACGCTGTTTCCAGAGATCTTCAAGGAATACGGTGACCGGGTTACCTTCATTTACAAGGACGATCCGCTGTCAGAGATTCATCCGTGGGCAATTCATGCCGCAGTTGACGCGAACTGCCTGGCTGCGCAAAATGACGACGCTTACTGGGAGTTCGCGGACTACATGCACGCGAATAAGCAACAAGTAGATTCAGAGAAGAGCCCTGCGGCACGTTTCGATGCCATCGACAAGATAACCACGCAGCAGGGGCAAAAACACAATTTAGACATGGCGAAGCTGCAATCCTGCATCAAGACACAAAATGAGGATGCCGTGAGAGCGTCGATGAAAGAAGCTGAGGGATTGGGCGTGAACGGAACGCCCGCTCTATTCATCAATGGCCAGAAGATTGACGGCGCCGTTCCTATCGGTGAGGTGCGCGCCGCTCTGGACGCCGCCCTGAGAGACGCGGGCGTACCTGTGCCACAGCACCTTCCATCGGCCCCGGCGCCCGCATCCAAGTAATCAGGGGGCTTGGGCTGGGCGGTCAAACCCTCAATCTGGACTTTCGTTCATGTTGCAGTCAGGACCGGAGAAACATTCTTGAAGAATAACTCATTCGTTGCGCGGTTCGCCGTGACGCTGTTCGCTGCGGTCATGCTGGCGACTCTGGCAGGCTGTAATGCAAAGGCCGGTAGCGACGTGATGGCTACAGTGGATGGCCGGAAGATCTTAAAATCAGATGTCGACAGTTACTATGAGAACCAGGTCGCTTCAGCTCAGCAGAAGCCGACCGGTGAACAGGCCACGGCGCTTCGACTGAACATTCTGCATCAACTCATCGAGGACGAAATCGTGATGCGTCGCGCCGAGAAACTCGGACTGCTGGCGACCGACGAAGAGGTTGACCGAAAATATAACGAGATCAAGTCTCCCTCCTCCGAAGAAGAGTTTGCCAAGCGTCTGCAGGAGAAGAAGATTTCCCTGGCGGATTTCAAACGTGACATCCGGCGCTCCATCACGCTGGAAAAAGTGATGAACAAAGAGGTATCTTCCAAAATTACGGTCACGGATCAAGACATCACCGACTACTACAACGCGCACAAGGCTGAATTCAACCTGATTGAACCGCAGTACCATTTGGCGCAGATCCTAGTGACTCCCGCTCCCAATCCGCAGGCGCAGAACCAAAACGACAAAGCCCAGAACGAGGCTGAGGCGCGCAAGAAGATCCAGATGATTGCCAATCGATTGGACAGCGGCGACGATTTCGCTACGCTGGCCATGAAATACTCGGAAGAGCCCGAAACCGCCGGCAACGGTGGCGACCTCGGAACCACGCCCGAGTCTGGACTCAAAGGAGCCGACCCGGCGACGCGTGAAACGGTGATGAAGTTGAAGCCGGGACAGTACAGCCCCGTGATTACAGTGGTGGATCCGGCGAACCGCCTGAAGGGATTTCGTATCGTAAAACTGGTTGCGAAGGAACCGGCCGGCCAGCGCGAATTGTCGGATCCCCGTGTGCAGCAGGCCATCCGCTCGCAACTTCACGACCGCCGCGAGCAGTTGCTGAAGGCCGCGTATTACGAAGTCTTGCGGGATTCCGCAAAAGCAGAAAACTACTACGCTAAGCGAGTGCTCGATAGTAATGGATTGGAGCGGTAGCGTTCCAGTTGCTTAACGGGCGCGTCATTCGACAATCGCGAGAACGTCTCCGGCGTTCACAGCTGCCCCTTCACTCACAAGAATCTTCTGAATTGTACCTTTCTTTGGCGACTTGATTTCATTCTGCATCTTCATCGCCTCGACCACCAGCACACCTGCCCCGGCTTCGATTTCCGAACCCTGACTTACTAGGACGCGAACAATCTTGCCCGGCATGGGTGCGGTCAGTTTCTTTGGCCCTTGATCATCCACCGCACGCACTCGACCGCGCAAGGAGCGCGGGTCACGGACCTCGGCGGCAAAACGAGCGGCGCCCACCCAGAGATGCATATCGGCGGCGACGCGTTCGCACTTCACTTCGTAGGCATGATTGCCGATGCGCAAGGAAAGCACATCAGGCCGCGCCAAAACCGCGTCGACTTCCACGTCACGTCCGTCGAGGCGACATGACCAGCGGGCCTCGACTCGAATGAGTTCGAGACGGTAATGCTTGCCGTCAATGACGATGTCGTAGGTCATTCCGAGCAGTGGTCAGTGGCCTGCGGCCAGCGCATTCTTTTGCTCATCGCGTCGCCTCATTGTGGGCTGCGATTTTCCAGTTGGACGGAGTGGCCGCTTTGCTACCTGCGGCATCGCCGGCAGCAATTTGTTCGCCGGCACCTGCGGCGACCGGGCCCAGCACGGCAAATATTCCAGCGGCGATGACCGCGACCTCGGCGGTCTTGGGATCCGATGGAGTTGCGGCTGGCTTTTGTTTCAGAAGGCGATCGAGAAATCCGGTATCTAGGTTTGCGGCGCGGAAGTCCGGGTCACTCAAGATACGCCGGAATAGCGAGAGATTCGTTTTGATCCCGCCCACAAAATATTCGTTCAGAGCACGCGTGAGGCGACTGATGGCTTGTTCGCGGTCTGTACCGTAGCCGATTAGCTTGGCTAGGAGCGGATCGTAGTCCATGGGAACGGTCCAGCCTTCGTACATCCCGCTGTCGCGCCGGATTCCCGGCCCTGAGGGCAAGAGCAGCAGTGTGATCTTTCCGGGGCTGGGGAAGTAATTGTTGTCGGGATCCTCGGCGTAGATGCGGCACTCGATGGCATGTCCACGGATCATCACTTCACTCTGCGTGAAGGGCAACCGCTCCCCAGCCGCAATACGAATCTGTAGGTGAACGAGGTCGAGGCCAGTGACCAACTCGGTCACCGGATGCTCCACCTGCAAACGCGTGTTCATCTCGAGGAAGTAGAAATTCTTCTGCTCGTCGACCAGGAATTCAACCGTACCGGCGTTGGTGTATCCGGCGGCTTGGGCCACGCGAACGGCAACCTCGCCCATACGGCAGCGCATGTCGGGATCGACGAGTGGCGAGGGCGCCTCCTCGACTACCTTCTGATGGCGCCGCTGCAAAGAGCACTCACGCTCGCCGAGGTACACGGTGTTCCCGTGCTCGTCGGCCAGAACCTGCATTTCGATGTGGCGGGGATTGACGATGGCCTTCTCGATGTAGACTTCGCTATCGCCGAACGAACGTTCTGCCTCGCTGCGAGCGCCCTCGAGCGCCGACTTCAGTTCTGCAGGGGCGTTTACCAAACGCATGCCTTTTCCCCCGCCGCCGGCTGCCGCTTTCAGCATTACGGGAAAACCGATACGGGCTGCCATCTGCTCGGCCTGCTCGAAGGACTCGAGGCCGCGGGAGGTGCCGGGGACGCAGGGCACGCCGGCACGCTCCATGGCCTGGCGGGCACGCGTTTTCGATCCCATGGCCTCCATGGCTAACGCCGTAGGGCCAATGAACTTGACGCCAGCGTCGGCACAAGCTCGGGCGAACTTCGCGTTCTCGGAAAGAAAACCATATCCGGGATGGATAGCGTCGGCCCCGGATCGCGCGGCGACGTCAAGAATTTTCGGGATATTGAGATACGACTCGGATGCGGCGGCGGGCCCAATCGGATAAGCCTCATCGGCTTTGCGCACATGAAGCGAGGCGCGATCCACATCAGAATAGACCGCGACGACCGCGATTCCCATTTCATGGCAGGCGCGAATGATGCGCACGGCAATCTCGCCACGATTCGCTATGAGGATCTTTTTGAACATAAACGTCGACTATGCGGTAGCGATCTTCGATTGAACCGGATATTGTAAATGCACCGCCCGCCGGCTGCCTTGCCTTGTAAGCTGGCGCCGGATTTGCATCGTACCATCAGGAAATTCACGGACCCAACGCATAAAATGCTCCCTCCCGCAGCCCCGGTGAATGAACGAACGAGTGATTCACCGAAACAGGCGAACGCGCACCGCGCAGTTCACTGGATTACCCTTCTGCTCCTTTTGGCATTTGGCATAGCATTGCGCCTGGCAAATCTCTCCCGTAAGCCCTTCTGGTCCGATGAGTGCTTCAGCGTGGAGATCGCATGGCTGGACTGGCGCAACTTTCTGCACGTGATGTGGTGGCGGGAAGCCAACATGTCTCTGTATTACGTGCTGTTGAGTGCCTGGCTGCATTTTGGCCACAACGAATTTTTCATCCGCAGCCTCTCCGTGTTAATGGCTGTCGCTACCCTGCCAGCAATCTATTGGGTCGCGCGGATGCTGTATGACCGGCGAGTCGCGTTGATCACGTGCGTCTTGTTCGCGTTTAACGCGTACAGTGTGCGCTATGCACAAGAGGCGCGCAGCTATTCGCTCTTTCTGCTATTGGCGACGCTGTCATCAGGATTTCTAATTGCCTGGGTGCGGCAGCCTTCGCGGCGCACCCAAATCGGTTATATCCTGGCGAGCATTCTGGCGGTTTACGCGCATTTCTATGCGCTGCTGCTGGTAGCGGCGCAATGGGTGGTGTTTCGCTGGCTGGGAAGTCCCGGTTCTCGCACCAGAGAAGCCAACCGCGATGGCTACGCCCAGTTGCATCGAGCCTGGATCACGATCGGTTTAGCCGTTTTGCCTTTGCTGGTCTTTGTGGCTAAGACGGGGGCGGGTCCAATTCGCTGGGTTCCTCGACCAGGGCTGCACGATGTCGTGGAGTTCTTCGAGCACCTGGCAGGCGGCCATAACGGAGCGCTCGCAGGAATTTATACGGTTGCCTGTATCGCCGCCATTGCGCCATTGCGGAAGCAACTGCTGGCACGCAATCAGAGTTGGGAGACTTGGCGGTGCCAGTTCCTGCTACTGTGGCTCTTGTTCCCAGTTTTGCTGACGGTTGTACTATCTTTCGCCCGTCCAGTCTTTCTGGCACGTTACATGATCTTTTGCTTGCCTGGGCTGCTAATTCTCGTGGCAGCTGGGCTGTTGCGGATTCGCCAATCATGGTTGCTGGGGGCAACGCTGACCGGGATCCTGCTGCTCTCGTTGCAGGGAGTTTTTTTTGTCTACGGTCACGACTTCGATACCGAGCGCGATGCTGCTGGCGCCGCAACCGACTTCGTGCTCGATCAGGCGCACGCTGGGGACGCGATCATCTTCTATATTCCGGCAACGCGATTGCCGTATGAATATTTTCGTTCGCTGCGCGCCGGGGAGAATACGGCCAGCCCAAATTTCACCGCGCAACTGGGCCCGGAAATTCTCTTCCCTCATCACGGAGCAGGTCTCGACTATCGTGACTTCACAGGCAAGTTCAGCGCGGAACTCCTGCACTCGGTAGCTTCCAGTCATCCACGCCTCTGGGTGATGCTGATGAACAATCAGCCTGTGCGCGGGTACGATCCGACGACCGCCATGTTGAAGCAGATTCTTCCCGAATCCTTTCCGAGGCTGCAGCGATGGCAGTTTCCCAGAGTCGAAGTACGTCTTTATAGCAAGCAATAGCTTGGGCTGCCAGCGAATCAGGTGAGATTCTGTGGGTTCGGTTGGCTCGTTTGGGTGATTGCTCCCTTGATTTGATTCAACGCAACCATCCAGGGAACGAGCAGTGAAAACAACATTCGCGCAGCCCACGCCGGCGGAGGTGCGGCCCGAAGGTCTCGCCAGTCGAGACGGAAGGCGTAATAGACTTCAAGGGCGAGAACGCACAGCAATGGAATTACGGTATGACCCATAAGCAGGACGGCGGCAATCTCCAACAGGCAGCGAGATAGATTACGCATGAGGCGTGCGGGACGCACTCCCGCAGCGCCGTCGCTGACGGAGTAGCGAGCCAGCTGTTTGAGGGCCGACCGAAGAGAAAAGCCGGGGCGGTAGAACGCTTTGGCGCGCTCTGCGAATGTCGGACGAACAAGGGTGCGAACCTTCAGGTCGAAGACTGTGTCTTCACCGAGAAGGAGATGCTCAGGGAATCCGCCGACGCGTTGCCAGACTTGCTTGCGGAAGGCCATGGAGCGTGCCGTGCAGGATTTCGTTTTCGCATCCGGGTTGAGTTTTACGCCGAAGAAGGGCGCGGACGCGATATCCCAAATCGTACGCTGCTCAGGATCCAGGCACGATCCGCCGAGGGCGTACTCGGCTTCGCCGCCGCGAATCGAAGCGGTGAGTCTTTCGAGCCAATCCGGTTCATAGGTGCAGCCAGCGTCGACGCAGGCAACGACGGCAGAAGACACCGCGGCGATTGCGACGTTTCGTCCTCGGGAGATCGGGCCGGGAGAACGTGATAGCCGGCAAGTATCATCGCGGATAGGGAGGAGAATCGGGTATTTCGCTTTGACGGTCTGCAGGTGTTCCCAAGTGCCATCGGTCGAGCCGCCGTCTACGATAACCACCTCGGCGGGAGCAAGCGTCTGCGTCATGAGACTGGTGATTAGCCGGTCAATGTCCGCCACCTCGTTGAGAACAGTGGCCACCACGCTGACAGCAGACGAGTTCTCCATTCAGCCGCGATTATAACTGCCCTCGCTGCGGGCAGAGCGACTCCTCAATACGTCGTCAGTGTCGAGTTGCAAACCATCTGTTCGGCGGCTATCGTAGTAACCTCGTGGCTGAACGCGCACAGTCGCAGCAGAACTCAAATGACACGATTCCGGCTTCGCGGCGATTCTTTCGTCGGATTAAGAGCGCGGTTCTTCGGTCGGATACTCTGTATCGCCTTTTACTCAGAATGAAGTTCGGGGCAGGCCACCTCGCGGGGAGCCCGGGACCGCAGATTGCCAACGGAACGCTCAAGAACAGGGCGGAGTGGGTGGCTGCGCATGAAAATGCCCGCAAGCTTCATGTGCCGCTGCATCGCGGCCCGGAGAAGAACTGGGACCATCTGGCGGCGGTTTCGACGATTCTGGCGCGTACCTCGCCTTCTGCTTGCATCCTCGACGCGGGCGGGGAGTTCTACAGCAACGTGCTGCCTGCGCTGTTTGTCTACGGTTATCGCAATCTTTACGGAATCAATCTCTCGTTCACCGACCCGGCGCGGCGCGGGCCCATTCGTTATTTGCCCGGCGACATTACGCATGCTCCATTTCCGAATGAATTTTTCGATGCCATCACGTGCCTGAGCGTTGTTGAGCATGGCGTGCCGCTGGAGAGCTACTTTCGGGAGATGCATCGCCTGCTCAAACCTGGTGGCGTGCTCATCACTTCCACCGATTACTTCCCTACGCCGATCGACACAAAGGGAATGCTGGCGCACGGAGCTCCGGTGCGAATCTTCTCGAAACCTGAGGTTCAGGCTGCTATTTCTCTGGCGCAAGGCATTGGTCTGATGCCTATCGAGGAGCTCGACTTGGAGTGCACGGAGAGGCCCATTCGCTGGGATGCCTATGGGCTGGAATACACCTTTGTGATATTCACGCTGCAGAAACAACCGAGAGCGTGAACCACAGAGACCGAAAAATCGCTCTGGCCGAAATCGCAGCGGGTTCAGCGCATTCGAATCCAAAACGAGGTGCCGCTCCTGGGAACCCCGGCTAAACGTGGGTCGTTCCAGAAACTGTCCAGCGCGCGATTCAGATGATCTGTGATGCTGATGTAGTGAGTGGGCAGAATGATGTCGTACGCGCTCTGTTCGGCCAGCAGGCTGGCAGCAAGCAGATATTGCTCTGACCAGTAGCGGTGCGGGTAGTACGGGAGCTCCCAATACGGCGGGTAGTCCAGCGGCAGGAATATGTCATGCAGATGGACCAGCACACCGGACTTGAGGCGCGGAAGAATTTCCAGAAATAGAACGGTTACATCGGAATTCATCAGGGTGCGATGGGAACCGTCCATGAACAGAATGTCGCCGGCTTGCAAGCGATTGAATATCTTCAGGTCGCACTTCTCAAGCGGCTGCCGGACTACCTCGTCGCAGAGACTGTCGACCTCGGCCCGCGGATGCGGATCGATCGAAACGATTTTTGTATGCAGAGTGTGATCTTTGATGGCGCGGCGAGCCACTTTCGTGGAATATCCGGAACCGACCTCCATATACAGCGCTGGCTTTCCAGCCGCCACGAATCCGTAAATGGCAAATGTGTCCAATCCGTCCAGCCAATCGTGAAGCCACGAGGGCTCGGGCGATTCCCTGGGCTCGCGCAATGAAATGCGAAACAGCTTATCGGAGAAACTGAGCAACTGAGCAAGCAGCTTCGCATAGTCAACATCGTTGCGCGCCAGGATGCGGGTTAGTTCGGGATGCGCGGGCTTGCCATAGCCATAGCGCGGGACTGCCTCAACCTTGTAGTCAAGAAAGATCGGCTGATAACCGTGTGCGAGCCGCTGAAAATTCAGCAAGACCGACAGAAAGCCGTGACCGTCAGCGAGCCTCCTTAACGTTGCTTTCAGGGCCATTTATGCTCCGGGGACGCTCGCTCACGCGCACAGTCATCGACGGTTGAATGAGGTCGCGACTAGGTTACTGCGGAACCAGCATACCTTGGAAGTTTCATCCTGCCGCACAACACGGGAATCGCAAACCAAGAAATAGAAAAGCCTCCTTCACCAGGGAAAGAGGCTGGGAATTAAGATTGCGAGTTGAAAAACTATTTCGGCTGATCCACCGTGATGCCGCCACCCTGGCTCTGCGCGGCCTTTTCGGCTTTGGCTTTCTTCACGCGAAGTGTCTCGTCGACCCAATGGTCCGCCGTCTTGAGATCCTCCGCGCGAGCGGCCAGATCGTCACATTCCACATCGCCGCGCTCACGGTACATCAGGTTCATGTACGCCATGGCGTCATCGTAGTCAGGACGAAGCTGGATCGCTTTGTTGAGGCTGTCGATGCCTTCCTGGATTGCACCGGCGTTTTTAGCCTTCAATTCAGTGCAGACCTTCATCTGATCTTTATTTTTCGGATTCAGGTTCTCTTCCGGCTTCATGCCCAACTTAGCGCGTTCTTCCATGCGAGGCTGGTAGCATGCGGTCCAGTCGATCACGCCGATCGAGTAATAGGGCTCAGGATCGTTCGGGTCCAATTCCGACGCCATGCGATAGTACTTCTTGGCATCGTCCCATTTCTTCATGTTCAGGTACAGGTAAGCGATACCCTTCGCGCTATTTACTTTTTGCTCGCGAGTAGGATTCGCGTCGATGACCTTCTGATATTCGTCGATGGCCTGCTGAGCCGTGCGGAGATTATCAGGGGAGTCGACGCCAGGAATGTATTGCGAGACAAAGGCAGTGGCCAGATACATACGAGCGTTAATCAAGGTGGGATCCAGTTGAACCGCCTGCTGGAAGTGGTCGATAGCCTGCTCGTAGTGGTTATCCTTGTATGACTTCACACCTTTGTTGAGCTGGTCGCGTGCCTTGAGCTTGTTGCATCCCACAGAGGAGAAGAGCGCCAGCGTGACTGCCGCCAGCGTAATGAGTTTCACGTTCTTATTCATTGCGGTATAAGTCTCCCTCGACAGAGCATCCTAGGCCCAGAGACACCGATTTGACAAGCGCGGGCCGCGGCAGCACGGAAGCAGTACGCCTCCGTGCAGTGGGCCAATAACGAAAACTACGCGCTCCGGGCTTGCCGGACGGGCGGTTTAGTTGCCCGCTTCGATCTTTGCGGTAATCAGACCGACCTTATCCACGCCAGCGGCATGGGCCAAGTCAATCACATTGGCGACATTGGCAAAGGGGATAGCGTCATCGCCCTTCACGAACATGACCTTTTCCGCGCGTTGCTTGTAAATATCAGTAAGACGTCCCTGCAGGTTGTCCCAAGTCGCATCTTCGTTGTTGATCTTGACGCCCGGTTCCTGCCCGGCGCCGCGGTCGATTAACTGCACAACGATGGTACGGTCAGGGTTTACGTTCTTGGGTGCATTCGGCGGTGGCGGCTGAGGAACCAGCGCGTCTAACCCTTTGGGAGTTACCGGCGAGATCACCATGAATATGATCAGCAGCACCAGCAATACGTCAATGAGCGGCGTGACGTTGATGTTTGCACTTTGGCCTCCGCTCGGGCCAACTGCCATTCCCATGGTCGTTCTCCTCTATTGGCCAGGCGCCGGCGTAGCCGGAGCCGGTGGGGCACCAGGACCAGTTTTCCTCTGATCCGTGAGCAAGCCAAGATCGTCTACTCCGGCGGCACGAACGCTATCCACAACCTGTACAACGCCACCGAATCGAGTTCGCATGTCTGCTTTCACGTACACGCGCTTGTCCTGCTTGTTGGCGAGGCGATCTTTCACCTTCGTGGTCAGGTTATCGGTCGTAATCTGCTCGGTGCCGAAATAGACCTTACCGTCTCGCGTGATCGAAACCAAAAGGGCGTCTTCTTTGTCAGCATCCTCCATGGGCGTAGGGTTATCCACCTTTGCCATGTCGACGCTGACGCCTTTCTGCAACATGGGCGTGACCACCATGAAGATGATCAGCAGGACCAGCATCACATCCACCATGGGCGTGACGTTGATGTCTGAACTGACCTTCGAGCCTTCGTCCCGTTTTGCTATTGCCATAGCTAGATATCTCCTGTACTTCCCCGCCGCGGTCCGGAGTTCTGAGCTCTCCGCTTTTAGTTGGGAAGGCCCGGCGCTGGAAAACTCCAGCGCCGGACAAGCAACTCACTGCGGAAACCAGACCGAGCGTGTCTTACCGGCGAACGTCGCCGCGCTTTTTCAGGAAGTAATCGATCAGTTCGCTCGACGAGTTGTCCATCTCCACGTCGAACGCTTCCACGCGACCGGTCAGATAGTTGAACATCATGACGGCCGGGATGGCGACGAGCAGCCCGATAGCCGTCGTGACCAGCGCTTCCGCGATACCGCCGGCGACTGCAGCCAGACCGGTGGCCTTCGAGTTATTGATGCCGATGAAGGCGTTCAGAATGCCCATCACGGTTCCGAACAGTCCCACAAAGGGAGCGGTCGAGCCGATGGTGGCGAGACCACCCAATCCGCGCTTCAGTTCGGCGTGGACGATAGCTTCGGTGCGTTCCAGAGCGCGCTTGGAGGCTTCAATGGTTTCGCCAGGGATAGCTCCCGGGGAATCCTGGTGAGCCTTGAACTCCATCAGGCCGGCGGTAACAACCTTGGCCAGATGACTCTTCTTGTTACGCTCGGCGACTTTGATAGCCTCATCGATGCGACCATCGCGGAGAGCTCCAGCCACGGCAGGAGCGAAGGCGCGAGATTGTTTGCGGGCGGCGCTATAGGCCATCCAGCGATCGATCATCACGCCGATGGACCAGCCCGACATGATGAACAGGATGATGACGACGGTTCGCGCAACCCATCCCATTGCCTTCCACAAGCCCAAGGGATCGGTCGCCATGGCGCCGCCGCCTTCCTGGACCATCCAGGTGGCTGCGACGTGAACGTGATTGAGAACGTCTGCTGCTACATGAGTTGCAAACATGAGTTGCTTTCCCTCCTCGGAACTCTCTACTTAATTGGACACTTTGATGCGCTTTACTGTGCCAACCGCCAGAAAAGAATTTTGATTCCGGGCGGCTCTATGGCGTCTCCGTTACACATGCATGAACCCGGCCTCGCTTGTGAAACACATCGCGATACAACGGCCATGGCCGGGCTTCTGAAAGCGCCTCCCGACCACCAGGATTAAGGTAGGAGGGGAGGGCCATGCACACTTCTAGGAACAAATACGAACAGCACCCTGCTGGGGAGTTTAGCCCCCGGCGAGAGTGAAATTCACCTGTACCTGCGTATCGACTTCGACCGGCTCTCCGTTCAGCAGATACGGCTTGTACTTCCACTGCTTCACGGCTTCGATCGCGGCCGGGGCCAGCATTGGGTGTCCGCTGATCAACTGCAGGTTCTCGATGTTGCCTTCTTTGCTAATCTGCGCCTGCAACACGACCACGCCCTGAATACGGGCCTGACGGGCGAGAGGCGGATAAGTCGGAGGCACCTTGCGGATCAAAAGACCTTGCGAAACGCCGCCCGAAACGCGCACTCGCTGCGGGGTAGCGATCTTCGGCACAGCGACCGGCGTGCTGCTCAAAACGCTGCCGATCACGCCGCCCATGGATCCGCCCGGAACTCCACCCGGGACGCCGCCCACGACGCCCGTCGCCGCCATGGTCGGCGGAGGAGCTTCATCTTCCTGAATCATTTTTACCTTTTGCGGAATCTTAGTAGGCGTGCGCAGCTCGCCGTTTACGATATCGGTTTGAATCTGCTTGACGTGCTGCACGACCGCGGCTGCTGGCGGTGGAGGTGGTGGAGGCGGTGGGGGGGCCACCAGAAGGAACATCATTTGCCCCTTAGGCAAGGCTTCCGTGAAAATCAGCGGAATCAGGACCATGACACCCACGATCATGATCTGGATGGCGAACGAGACGATGGAAGTCCATCCCCGCTTGGTTTTGAGCCTGCCGCCGGACTCGATAAGGCTGTCTTCAAACATTGGATTTCTCCCCTACATCTTTCAGACCCTACGGAAACTTAGACACCGGTCAATTGCCCTTTGCTCCCAGTTTCTTTGTCCGTCGTGTAGGCCACCAAAGCCCGAACGGCGTTCCAAGAGACTCCCTCTAACTCCTACATAAGAAGGCGTAACGCAAATCATTACCACCGCGCCATAGGGTAACTTACCTAGCTTTGCCCGGCATGGCGACCGGTCGCTTGCCTTTTTGGATCCGCCAATCCTGGTATGCCACCAGGATGGGAGCGGCGATCGCAATCGAAGAATAAGTCCCGATTAAGATGCCGATTACCAGCGCGAGGCTGAATCCACGAAGCACCTCGCCGCCGAATAAGAATAGTGCGAGTACGGTAAGGAAGGTAAGGCCCGCTGTCAAGATGGTTCTGCTTAAAGTCTGATTGATGCTCCGGTTGACGATTTCCGACAGTTTCTCGCGCCGCATCAGTTTAATGTTTTCCCGGATGCGGTCAAATACCACGATCGTGTCGTTATTAGAGTAACCAATCAGGGTAAGAATGGCGGCGATCACGGTCAAAGTGATGTCCGTGTTGGTAAGGGAAAACGCTCCTACGGTGATCAGGGTATCGTGAAACACCGTGACCACAGCCGCAATGCCGTAAATCCACTCAAAGCGGAAACCCAGATAAACCAGCATCCCTAACAACGAATAGAGCGTGGCTAATCCGGCCTGAGTGCGCAACTGGCCGCCCACTTGGGGACCGATGATTTGGACATCGCGTACCCGAAAATCAGAAAGGAAGAAGCCATCCGGAAGCGAAGCCACTACCGCAGGATCTACTCCCGGAGCACTTTTCAGTTGGTCAGCGGAATTCAGCACACCGCCCTGGAATTTCTCCCGATAATCCACCATCGCTTGGGCTTGGGCCGAATATCTCTTATCGGCCTCGGAACCCGCGCGTAGCGGGTCCTTTTCCATCAAGTAATTCTTGATGGTCAGGAAGCTCGCATTATTCAAGTCGGTCTTACCGGCGGGAGTGTTGGTTTCCAGCGCCTGAATGATCTTCAGCTTGCCTTGGTCGAGAGCCTGCTCGCTGGTTTCACGAACATCGAGGTCGACCAATTCCTCGTTGTTGGAGGCCGCACCCAAACGCTGCAGTTTGAAATTCTTCAAACCCGCACGATCCAACTCGGCTCGGATCGCATTTTCGTCGGGCGTGTGCGAGAACTTCACATAGACCAGGGTTCCTCCGCGGAAGTCGACGCCCCACGGGATGCCGTGCCAGAACAACATGGAAAACACGCCTGCGACGCTGAAGATCAGCGAGAAGGCGAGAAAGTACCACTTCTTGCCGAGAAAATCGATGTTGGTATTGCGAAAGAACTCCACGGGTTTCTCTATCCCCTTATCTATCTATGGCTTATGGAAACTTTGTCGAAAATAATCAAACCGCCTAAATGCTGAGCGCTTCGCCGCGTTGTTTGCGGCTGAGTACCCAGTCGAAAATCGTACGCGACACAAAGACCGCGGTAAACAGGTTCGCCAGCAAGCCAAACGTGAGCGTTGTCGCGAAACCCTTGACCGGCCCTGTGCCAAAAATAAACAGAATTGCGGCCGAGAGAATCGTGGTGACGTGGGTATCCACAATCGTGATCCAAGCGTGGCTGAAGCCCTGATCCACCGCCGAGGGTGGCGTCTTGCCGTTGCGCAGTTCCTCACGAATGCGCTCAAAGATCAGGACATTGGAATCGACGCCCATGCCGACCGTCAGAATCACGCCGGCTATGCCGGGCAAGGTGAGGGCGACATTTACTCCCGCGATGGTCGACCAGCCCAGGAAACCCAGCAAAATGATCAGATTCATGATCAGCGCTAAGTCGGCGTTAATCCCTGCGCCGCGGTAGTACACCAACATGAAAATCAGGACGGCCACCATCCCGATGATCGTCGCCAGCACACCGGATCGAATGGAATCCGCGCCCAACGACGGTCCCACGGTCTCCTCTTGCAGGTACTTGATGCTGGCGGGCAATGCACCTGATCGCAGGATCATGGAAAGATCCTTCGACTGTTGCTCGCTCATGCGTCCGCCGCTGATCTCGCCACGATCGCGAATCGGTTCCTTGATGTTGGCCACTTCTTGAACCTTGTTGTCCAGTACCACAGCCAGGCTGTCGCCGACGTGCGAGGAAGTAAAGCTGTAGAACCTCTGTCCACCTTCTCCAGTCAGGGTGAAACTCACGCTGGGCTGTCCGTTCTGGTCGCGGCTGGCCTGCGCATCGCGGAGATCTTTGCCGCTAACCGCGGAAATGCGGGACACCAGATACCACGCCTGCCCCTCCGTCTCGGCACCCGGCATGGAATGCCCAGGAAGCAGAATCGCATCGGCCGGCAGAACGCCGCCTTTATCCTGCATCGCCGCCTGTTCGCTTGGATACGGTCCGCCGAGAGACTGCTTGATCTCAAGCATGGCGGTGGACTGCATGATGTCCTTCACGCGCCCGGAATCGTCAACGCCTGGGAGTTGCACCAGAATCTGGTACTGCCCGAGGCCATGCTCTTCGATGGTGGGCTCGCTGACACCGAGCGCGTCGATGCGGTTGCGGATGGTGTCGATGGCCTGCGTGACCGCCTTATTCTTTAGATCGGTTAAGGCGGAAGGCTTCATCGACAAATTCCAGGAATTGTTCGGCCCACCGGTGACGTCGAACTCGGGCAGGCGTTCCTGCACGATAGAGAGTAAGTCAGAGCGCGATGCTGGTTGCAGACCCTTGACGACCAAATGATCCGGGGTGTTCTGCTGGTCGGGCTGCGAAATGTCGGAATAATCAATCTTACGGTTGCGCAGCTGATCTTTCAGAACTTCCATGGCGTTCTGCGCCACCACGTTGACGGCATCGTTCACCTGCACCTGCAAGATCAGGTGCGTCCCACCCTTGAGATCGAGGCCCAAGTGGATGTGATCCGTCAGCGCCGCAAGCAATCCCTGACCGGAGAAACTCTTTGGAATGCCGAACATTCCAAAGAGGAAAATGAGCGTGATGCCAACGATAATCAGAAGTCGATAGAGGAGATTCTTGGTCATATGAAAAGAGTGGTCTGGCCAAGCAGTCGGTGGTCAGTTCAGCAACGGACCACTAGCCACTTATTTGGTCTTCACTTCTTCCTCGGTAGTCGTCACCTGCAGCACTGAGGCCTTGGTCACTTCCACGACGATATTGTTTGGCGGCACACGCAAATGAACGCTGTCGTCCTTGAGCGCCATGATGGTCCCGCGCAGGCCCCCGCTGGTGGTGACCTTATCCCCGGTCTTGAGTTGGTCGAGCATCGCCTGCCATTTTTTCTGGCGGCGCTGCTGGGGCATGATCAACAGAAAGTAAAAAATGGCGAAAATAAAAATCAGGGGAGCCATACCCAGCCACCCCATACCGCCACCACCACCGAGCTGTACTGCCATCAAAAATTGCATATGAAGGTCGGAGCGTATGTATCCGCGAAAAACCGTCCGCGCTCATTAGCGGCGCGGGAGCTGTTCTGTCACCACGGGGTTTAGATCGACTTCGGCCGGGTTCTTTCAGCTTCTCAGGCTTGAATCCGGGGAAGGTCTACGGTTTCGGTCTTGACCAGACACGAGAAAGAAAACGGGACTCTACCCCAAGTGAAATAGAATGCCGCACCCGCCGCATGGTGTCAAGGTAGAAACTAAGGTTGTGAATGGTGTTCAAGACCTGCGCTAGCACTTCGTTGGATGCATAAAGGTGTCGCAGGTACGCCCGCGAGTAGCGCTGGCACACCCGGCAGGCGCAATTTGGATCGAGTGCGCCGGAATCCTGGGCATAGCGGGCCTGCTTGATCGTGACTTTTCCCTGCGACGTAAACAGCAACCCGTGCCGCGCCGCACGCGTCGGCAGCACGCAGTCCATCATGTCGACGCCGAGGTTGGCGTACTCGACAATCTCCTCTGGTGTGCCCACTCCCATCAGATAGCGCGGCTTGTCGACCGGCAAATGCTCGAGCGTGGACTCCACGATTTCGCGGGTCAAATCGCGCGGCTCCCCCACGCTGAGCCCGCCGATGGCATAGCCGGGGAAGCCGATTTCGATCGTCCGCTCGGCGGATTCTTTGCGGAGGGCTCGGTCCATCCCGCCCTGCACGATGCCGAAGAGAGACTGTGTAGGGCAGTACTCGGTACTCTGTACTCGGTTGTCAGATTTCTCACTCTCAGTGTCTTCTGAAGGCAGGTTCGCACCGCCATCCGTTGCGGGCGCTGAGTACTGAGTACTGGGTACTGAGAACTGGCGCCACGGCACTTCGTGCTTATGCTCCTCAAAATATTTCTTGCTGCGCGCCGCCCATCGGGCCGTCATCTCCATTGAAGCCCGGGCACGGCTTGCATCCGCGGGATACTCCGTGCACTCGTCAAACGCCATGATGATGTCGGCGCCTAACCCGATCTGCGCCCCCATCGCGCTCTCTGGGCTGAAGAAGTGAGAAGAACCATCGAGGTGCGAACGGAACGTCACGCCGTCCTCGTTGATCTTGCGAAGATCGCTCAGACTGAAGACCTGAAATCCGCCCGAGTCGGTGAGGATTGCGCGCCGCCACGACATGAACCCGTGCAGCCCGCCCATGCGGCGCACGGTTTCGATCCCCGGCCGCAGGTACAGGTGATACGTATTGCCGAGGATGATCCGCACGCCCAAGTCTTCGAGAATGTCCTGCGGTACACCCTTCACCGACGCAACCGTACCTACCGGCATGAACACCGGTGTCTCGATCTCAGCATGCGGCGTGAGCAGGCGTCCGACGCGCGCTGGGCCACTGGTTTTTTCAATTTGGAAGGAGACGGACACTGGTTGGATTGTAGCAACCGCTATTTTTGTTCTGAAAGCGTCATCCCGCATGACCCCTGCGAAAATTTCTCAGCCGAGGATCTTGATGATTTCTCCGTGGATAGTTCCGCCTTTCAGGATCAGTTTTCCTACGGTCACAGGTAATTTGAAGCGACGTGGACCGGCGCTCCCGGGATTGAAGTAGAGAACTCCGCCGCCTGTCTCCTGCTTTGGAACATGGCTGTGGCCGGAGATTACGGCTTTGAACCCGGCCGCTGCCGGCTTCAGATCGAGTTTCGCGAGATCGTGCAGCATGTAGATGGAAATGCCTCCGAACTCGACGACTTCAGTTTCCGGCAACTTGCGGGCCCAGGCGGCTTTGTCGACATTGCCGCGAATGGCGGTCAGTGGCCCAATGGCCGCCAGTTCTTCCAGAATCTCCGGAGCGCCGACGTCTCCCGCGTGAAGGATGCGGTGCGAGCCCTGTAAAGCCACGAGAGCCTCGGGCCGCAGCAGCCCGTGAGTGTCGGAGATGACGCCGATTACGATGGGAGTCTCGGTTTTCAGGCTTCCGTCTTCCGATTGGAATTCATGAGCGCGTTGATCTCGGCGTGTGACGGGGCACCGTCCATCGCTGCATAAGTGCCCGCTGACTTCACCTCCTCGGCGAGGCGGCGCAACAGGCCGAGCGACGCTCGCATCGGACCCGATCCCAGGCTGACTCGCGCCACGCCCAACTTTCGCAATTCCGGCACCGAAGGTGACCCGGGGCCTCCCAGAATGTTCAACGGGCAGTGTAGATCGGCGACCAAGCGGCCAATTGTCGCGGCATCTCGCAGGCCGGGAACGAATACACAGTCCGCACCAGCATCGCGGAATGCACTTAACCGGCCCAGGGCTTCGTCGTAGCGTTTTTTCGGATCGCCGACCTGCAGCAGATAAACGTCGGTCCGCGCATTGAGCACAATCGGCACGTTCAGCCGAGCCGCTTCCTGCCACAGGGCGCGGATTTTTTCCAACTGCAGCGTCAACTCGACGAGCGGGTGACCGGAGTCGCCGCTAGCATCCTCCAGATTCATGCCCACCGCGCCAGCGTCGATAACGGCGCGTGCCGTTTCGGCGGCATCCTCGGGGCGATTCCCGTATCCCGCTTCAACATCGGCAGTCACGGGCACCCCGACAGCGCTGGCGATTCGCGCCACCGCCGCAAACATTTCTTCTTTCGGGATCTTCTCGCCATCTGGATATCCCAAAGAAAACGCGATGCCAGCGCTGGTGGTCGCAACGGCCGGGAAGCCGCTCTCTTCGACAATGCGCGCGCTGCCCACATCCCAGACGTTGGGCAGCAATAGCATGTTTCCCGAGTGGAGAGATCGAAACACGCCTGCTCTGTTTTTCTGTTGGGAAGTCATGCCTAACAAGAATGGATGCGCTCAGCGGTTCGCGCTCTTCATTTTCTCGACGAATTTTCCCACGCTGACTACCGCCCGTCCCACCGTGCCGCTTCCAATTTCCCGGGTGTCATCCCGGGCAGTCACGCGCAAGGCGTAAAAGCGCCCGTTGAAGGACTCCAGAACGGCCTCGGCTTTGATGTGGGCACCGATGCCGCTGGCGGCGCGATGTTCGACGTTGATCGAGGTCCCCACAGTGATCTCGTCGCCCTCACAGTAAGGCTGGAGGGCGCGAAACGCAGCCGTTTCCATCAGCCGGATCATGTCGGGCGTCGAGTACACCGGAGGCAACTCGGGATGGTGCGACGTGAGCGTGTGCTGGGACTCAACGGTTTCTTCAGCGTCAGCGCGTGCTCCTACAGGAATCTCTCTTGCCAAGTCCGTTCCTCTCCAAAAAGAGATGAGCCAATGATTTTAGCGAATCATTGGCTCGAAACTTGTAACCGCAATTCCTTCGGGCTAGGCTGCCGCTTTGGCGGTGCGCCGCGCTTCGATCCCGTCCAGCGCCTTCCACAACATGCACGCCGCGTTCTCGGCCGCGTCCAGAGCAGCGTCTGCGGTTTTGGGATGGGAAGCGATGCGATTCTCCAACTGCTTGCGCCAGACTTTCGAGTGGTAGACATCCGCCGTTGCATGCAGCGAGAAATAGCCGCAGGTCTTGTCGTCGGCGCCGTACGACTCGCGCAGGCCACGCTCTTTTTCCTTGGCGATGTGGGGCACCTGAGACTCGTAGGCGTAGAAAACCGCCAGAGCTTCCTCCGCGGAGCCTTCGCTGGCTACCTGACGAAAGTGGCGGATCAACTGCCGGATCTCAGGTGCAGGAGTATGCCACTCCAGATTTCGGCTGGAGCCCATACCTTCAGCAAAATCGAGCCAGAGCTCCGAGTGTGGAATTGAGTCTTTTCCAGGCCGGCCTTCCACGCCTTTCTCGTCACACATATTTGCCAACACCGAGCGTCGCAGTTCCCCTTCTTCAAGCCGCAACCCCAGAGCCGCGAGGTACGAAGGAAACGCTTCCACGTGATGGTAGTAATCCTGCGCATACTGACGCAGATCCTTGCGCGTCAATTCGCCAGCCGACCAAGCCTTGTAGAAAGGATGGCAAAGCAGGTCATATTTCGCGATGCGTGCGTCCAGTTGCTCGAAGAATTCCACAGTATCCATAAGGCCCCCTGCGCGTTGGATTCGACAGCCAAATATACGAGCGCAGCGCCGACGTCAGCAAGTGATGCTGATCACGATCTCCGCAAGTTGCTAGAATGAAAGAAGGAACAGTTCAAAAGATTTTCTGGGGTTCGCTCCATCTGATTTCATGCAGTTCACCGAACAATTCGACGTCGTTGTGGTCGGCGCCGGCCATGCCGGGTGCGAAGCTGCAATGGCTGCAGCGCGGATGGGGCTGAAGACGGCTCTGTACACGCTCAACGTCGATCTGATTGCGCAAATGTCGTGCAACCCAGCCGTTGGCGGCATCGCTAAGGGACACTTGGTGCGCGAAGTCGACGCACTCGGCGGCATCATGGGCGAGATCACGGACGCGGTGGGAATCCAGTTTCGCCTGCTGAATACTTCGCGCGGCCCGGCCGTATGGTCTCCGCGGGCGCAATGCGACAAGCAGGCTTATCGGCTGAAGATGCGTCAGGTACTGGAGTCGCAGCCCAATCTGAAAATCAAGCAGGCGGAAGTGGCGGATCTGATTGTGGAAGAGAGGGTTTCAAGTTTCGAGTTTCAAGTTTCGGGTGATCGTGGAGACGCAGGCGGCTTGACGTCAAACGACGGTTGTCGAAACTCGAAACCTGAAACGCGAAACCAGGTTCTCGGCATAAGGCTCCGCGACGGCCGAACCGTCGGCGCGGGCGCGGTCATCATCACCACCGGAACATTTCTCAACGGCCTGATTCACTGCGGCGAACAGCAGTATCCCGCCGGACGTTCGGGGGAACCCAATGCAGTGCTGCTGGGCGAAGCTTTGAAGAAACTCGGCTTGCGCGGATGCCGCCTTAAGACAGGCACTCCGCCGCGACTCGATGGACGCAGCATCGACTGGTCACGATTTCCCGAGCAGCCCGGAGACATCGATCCTACGCCCTTCAGCTTTCGCACCAAGCGCGTTGCGCATCACGACTCGCAGGTGCCTTGTTACATTGCCTGGACCACGGCGGAGACGCACCGTATCATCCGGGAGAACGTGCACCGATCGCCCATGTACAGTGGGCAGATTCAGTCAATTGGCCCGCGATACTGTCCGTCAATTGAAGACAAGATCGTGAAGTTTCCCGACAAGGAAATGCACCAGCTCTTTCTCGAGCCGGAGGGACTAAACACACACGAGATTTACGTCAACGGCATGAGCACTTCGCTGCCGGTGGAAGTACAACTGGAGATTCTGAAGTCGATCCCGGGGCTGGAAAGCGCAGAGATGCTCCGACCCGGATACGCGATTGAATACGACTCCATCGATCCCACGGAACTGGAGCGCACGCTCGAAACCCGCAAGATTGCTGGACTGTTTCTGGGCGGGCAGATCAATGGCACCTCGGGCTACGAAGAGGCCGCGTGCCAGGGACTAATGGCGGGCATCAATGCTGGGCTCCAAGTGAAGGGGCAGCCTCCTCTGATTCTTGACCGCACCGAGGCCTACACTGCGATCCTGATTGACGACCTCATTTCGAAGGGCACGAACGAGCCCTACCGTATGTTCACGTCGCGGGCCGAGTTCCGCCTGCACTTGCGTATCGATAATGCCGATCGCCGCCTCACGCCGCACGGACGGCGTGTGGGGCTAATCCCCGACGATGCGTGGTCAGATTTTCAGGAGAAGCAGCAGCGTCTCACGAAGATGAGGACGTTGCTGGAGAACACGCGCATCACCTCGGAGATGTTGGACCGTTGTCAGTCCGAGAAGCAGAGCGGCGGGGAATCCGTTATGGCCGGCGTAGGATCCGCCGCAGGCCAGACGCTAGCGCAACTGATGAAGCGTCCCGAGGTGACCGTGGAATACCTCGTTCCGGTACTGAGACAGTTGGCGCCAGAGTTTTTTGCCAGAAATTCCTCCGTGTCCTCTGTGGTTGATCTTTCTTCAGAAGTCCGCAACGAACTCAAGTCTGTCGAGACCGAGATCAAGTACGAAGGCTACTTGCTGCAGCAACAGCGCGCCATGGATCGGCTGAAGAAAGCGGAGCAGCATTCTATTCCGGAATGGTTCGACTACCGGTCGGTGAGCGGCCTCTCGCGCGAAATGCAAGAAAAGCTCACACATGTGCGACCGCGTACGATCGGCCAGGCCTCGCGCATTCCCGGCGTAACGCCCGCGGCGGTGTCGCTGGTTAATGTCTACATCGAAATCCAGGCTCGCCGTCGCGACCAAGCCGCAGCGTTATAGCCCAACCACGGTCAGGGGTTTTGTTTAGTTTGCAGTTGCTCTGCGAGTTTGAGTTCGCTCTCCGCTTCTTCTTTTTTTCCCATTTCGCGGTAGGTCTGCCCCAGCAGGTGATGCGTGATCGGGTTGTTGGGGTCCATGTTTGCTGCGCGCCTTAGAGCGGTCACCGCCAGGTCCAGTTCACCTTTCTTCTCGAGCACCTTTCCCATCAGGATGAACGGCCCCGTCGAAGTCTGGTCGAGCCAGATGGAGCGCTGCAGCAAACGCTGAGCTTCTTCGTACTTCTGAATTCGCGAATAGGCGTCGGCTAGCTTGTAGTACGTGGCGGCATGCGCGGGATTGATCGCCAGTTCTTTCTCAAATTCCGCAATCGCTTCTGGAATCCGAGATTTGTAGGTGTAGAGTTCGCCCAACGTGTAATGAACCAGCGGAAGTTTTGGATCGAGAGCCGCCGCCTTCTGCGCGTACTCCTCTGCAATCGGATCGAACTCCTGCCTGCGCAGCATTTGCGCCGTGAACAGATAGGCCGCAGCAGAGTCGGGAGGAACGTCAAACATTTTTCCGAACGCCTTGCGCGCCTGCGGATAGTCTTTGATCTGGATGTAGCACACGCCCAGCACATACGAGGCGTCCGCGTTGGCGCGTGGATACCATCCCTGGATTTTCTCCAGCAACGGGATCGCATCCGCCGGATGTCCGCCGCGGTAGTAAGCCAGTCCAAGCAGTTGGGTCGCTTCGCCGTTCGCAGGATCGACTTCGGTCGCTTTTTTTAAGTACCCGATTGCCCTCGCGAAGTCATTTTTCTTGTAGTACGCGGTCCCCAATTCCAGAGCAAGACCCTTCGTAGCCGGATCGCGTGCTTCGATCGCCTCCAATTGCGCGATTGCCTCATCGACCTTCCCTTCCTGCATCAGCTTTCGAGCCTGCCCAAACTCAGCCGGTGCTGCCGCAGCAGACGATGCTGCAACCGGCGCCGACTGCTGCGCTCTTACTGTCAAAGAGAATGCCCCGAGTAGTAACGCAAAAGGTAGATATCGAAGATGAATTGACCGCATACCGAGGATTAAAGCACAAAGGATGTGCCACTCTTCTCGCGCATTTCGCGAGAGGGCCTGCCCTGAGCTTGTCGAAGGGGTGGAGGTTTTGATGTTCAGTGTCCGCTCATTGCTTTCTTAACCGCGTCAAGGTTCTCTTTCGCCAGCGCCTGATTGGGGTCAATCTGCAACGCGCGCTCGAAATGAGACTTCGCTTCCGGGAACCGCCCCAACTCCGCCAGCGCCGCTCCCAGGTTTGCTTCCACGTTGGCGTCATCCGGTTGCAACTGCAGCGCCAGGCCAAATTGCTGTGACGCTCCGTCGAAGTCGTTCTGTCCTGCCAGTGCCAATCCCAAGTTGTAGTGCGCCTCGAAATAATCCGGACGCGCCTTCAGCGCGGCCTGCAAGTATCCGACTCCCTGCTCCGGATGGCCCGCCGCCAGCAAGGCCGCGCCGAGCGCGTTGTTTCCCGCCGCGTCTTCGGGACGCAGTCCGACCGCCTGTTGGTATTCCCCGATCGCCGCGTTGAGTTGATCTTTGGCCTGTAACATCGCCGCGAGGTTGTAGTGCGCTTCGAAGTCCCCGGGATTCTTTTCCACATTGTGCCGCGCCAAGGCTTCCTGCAGCACCATCCGCGGATCTCCTTGCGATGGATCGAAGTTTACTGGCAAGACTTGCAACCACAAATGCCCCATCTCATCACTGGAACGATTCCCGCCACGCACGCGTACCGGAGGATGATTCGGATTCAGCGGATTCTCCTCCGAGTTGTCGTACACGTACCGTAGACTCACTTTCGTTCCTCTGGGCAACAGCACCGGCTGCTCGTAGCGATACACCGCCTGCCAATTCAAATTCCATTGCGGAATATGGATCAGCATTGGCTGCGTACCGTCAGGCATCGTAGCGAACGCCCGCATTTCCTTCCCGAGATAGTGCGCGTGTGGATAGATCGCCATCAGTTCTACATCGATCGGCAGCGTAAACTCGTCGGTCAGCAAGAAATCTTTCTGTCCCGGCGGAATGTCTAGCTTCGCGTCGTTCTCGAGTTGCAGCAGCATCGGCAGTTTTGTCGCAGCATGCGGCGTGAAATAAAGTCCGATGCTTGGCTGGATCACCTCCGGCTTGCCCGATGGCTGAAGGTGCGTATTCAGAACGAGGTCGGTGCCTTTGTCGAGGCGCAGCGCCATGCCTTCGGGCTCAACGTATGGAATGGTGCCAGGCTTCCAGAAGAGCAAGTGGCTGTCGGGATCAAATACTTGCGACTCGATGCGAATCTCCATACCGCCAAACCCTGCGCCCGGCTCGGTTTCGCGTTTGCGCGACGCGCCCGCGCGATCCACGAGAATGTTCGCATGATGCACGTAGCGCTTGTCGCCCGGACGAATCTCGACCGCCTTCACCCAGCGCGTTTCTTGAATCGGCACGGGGAAAATGAAATTCCAATAGGTGTCGGTACCCTGCGGCGGCAGAGTCAGCGGCTTCGTCGCCGTCAGGATCAGATCGGGCTTTCCCAGTCGCCAGCCCTCCACGAACTTTGGCTGAGGAGGGAGATCTTTCGGATCACCCTCGACCTCACCCTGCTGAACCCATCGTTCGATCGAATCGATCTCAGAGTCTGTCAGGCGAAGTTCATCGGCAAACTTCAACTTCTGCGGTTCCGGCAGCCACGGCGGCATTGATCGATTCCGCGTCACTTCTGCAATCTGCCGTGCGTGCTTCTTGACGTCAGAATAGGTCAACAATGAGAAAGGCGCCGCTTCGCCTGGCCGGTGGCAGGTCGAGCAGTTGCGAAAAATGATAGGGGCGATGTCGCGATTGAATGTAACTTGTGCGGACGGCACAGGAATGGCTGCAGAAGCGAAGTCAGGCTTGCTCAAACGGTCCGAAATCAGTCCGCCCGCTGCCAGTACAATCATGGCCCATCCCGCACCAAGCATCCACGAGCTTATTCCAGGTCTGAGATGTAGCATCCCACTCCCCTGACTTCGCTCTTGGCAACAGCCTTCCCCGCTAATACCGCGCGGATCGCATCATCGAGTTCGTGCGTCGTCGGCGCAGGGCGCGCTCGTCCCAGGTCAACGTACCAATCATCAATTCGGCCCTCGTAAACGAGTTGGTGGCCGCGGTCGAACACGGCAACTTCAGGAGTAATCTGCGCGTGCCCCAGCTTCACTAGCGCGTGGTCCGGATCGCGCAGCGCCGGCAGATGGTATCCGTAGTCCTGGAGATATTTTCGAATGGCTTCCGGCGTTTCGCTCTTGTCGGGATACACCAGCCAGAAGCTGGCCCGGTCAGAATACTGCTTGCTGATCTCCTGGATGACTGGAGCGTAACGGCTCGAAACCGGACAATCGCGACGCAGGAATACCAGCACAACCACTTTGCCGGAACTGGCTCCAAGCGGATTGACGGCGCGACCTTCAAGATCAACTGCGCTCTGCTGAGCCGCCGCGAGACCGGCGCATGCCAACAGAGCAGTCGCAATGATCCAGCGCGCTCGGAGTTTTACCCCTGACATAAGAGCAGACCGCAGAACTAATCTGGATTCTAAGAGTGTCGCGGGCAGGTGTCTATCCGCCGGGAGGCTGCGTCGCGGGCTCTCTGCCGCTACAATGACCTGAGCATGATTGCCCATCTGCGTGGAAAGCTGCTGGCCAAGCATCCCAACCAGGCCATCGTCGAAACGGCCGGCGTCGGATATGACGTCACCATCAGCGTGCCGACATTCTCCGATCTTCCGGCCCTTGGCGCTGAAGTCGCATTGCACATCCACACGCACGTGCGCGAAGACCTGATCGCGCTCTACGGTTTCCTTCGTCCCGCGGAGAAACTGCTGTTCGAGAAGCTGATCACGGTCAGCGGCATCGGTCCCAAGCTGGCGATTACGATCTTGAGCGGCATGGCGGCCGACGAAATGGTGGGAGCCATTCGCGGCAACGACGTGGCGAGACTGACTCGCATCCCAGGCATCGGCAAGAAAACCGCCGAGCGGATGGTGCTGGAGCTTCGTGACAAGTTGCCGGAAGTAAGCCCAACCACGCCCCCTGCTGCCCCGGCGTTGAGCGCTACGGAGGAAGACGTGCTCTCAGCCTTACTGAATCTGGGGTATCAGCGGGCTGCCGCGGAAAAGGCTCTCGCGGTCGTTGCAAAGAATGGCAAGGGCGGAACGTTCGATGCGATGTTTCGGGATGCGCTGGCGGCGCTGTCGAAATAGCAGCTACTTCCCGATACAGAACGTGGAAAAGATCAGGTTGAGAATGTCATCGGTTGTAGTGGCTCCCGTAACGTTGTCCAGCGGACGCAGCCCGTTGTATAGATCCATCAGCACCATCTCGTGCGGCACTTTTCCGGCGACAGCGTTCTTCGCCGCATCCAGAGCAGCCAGCGATTCCTGGATCAATCCTTGATGGCGAACGTTGGTCAGGAAGCCCGACTCCCCGTGTGTTCCAGCCTCCCCGCCAATGTGCCGCAGAATCTCGCCGCGCAGTTCGCTGATGCCTTCTCCGGTAACGGCTGAAGTAGGAACCTGCTGACTCCTGAGCGCTGACTCCTGACTCCTTGTTCCCAGATCGCACTTGTTTCCCACGACGATCCCGGGACGGTTCGCCGCCAGCCGCAGGAGCTTCGCATCTTCCGCCGTCTGTCCCTGCGACGCATCGAGCACGATCAGTACCAGGTCCGCGTCGGCCAGCGCTTCCATCGATTTGCGAATGCCCATCGACTCGGCTTCGTCGAGTGCATCGCGAATGCCGGCAGTGTCGACCAACTTGACGGGGATTCCGCCGATCGCGACGGTCTCGCTGACCAGGTCCCGCGTCGTACCCGGCGTTGCGGTGACAATCGCGCGCTCGCGCTCCACCAGCCGATTGAACAAACTCGACTTGCCCACGTTCGGCCGGCCCACGATTGCCAGCGTCAACCCTTCGTGGACGATTTTCCCGTAGGCAAAGCTTGCGCTAAGTTGTTGGAGCGGTTCGCGCACCTTTGCGATGTGTTCCAGAATCGTTGCATTCGGCATCACCGACACGTCGTCTTCAGCGAAATCTATCCCCGCTTCAAGAACGGCAATCAGTTCCACCAGCCTCTGCTTGATCGGCTGCAGCCGGCGGGAGAGGGCTCCCTCCAATTGCTGCGCCGCAACCTGAGCTTGATACAGCGTCTGCGAGTCGATCAGGTCGCGCACCGCCTCGGCCTGCGTCAGATCGATGCGCCCGTTGAGGAATGCGCGCATCGTAAACTCTCCGGGCTCGGCAAGGCGAGCACCCGCTACGACGCAAAGCTCCACAATATGCCGCAACACTACCGGCGACCCGTGTGCCGAAATCTCGATAATGTCGTCGGTCGTGTAGGAATGGGGCTTGGCGAAATAAGTGACGATAACTTCGTCAATGCGCGTTTCGTTAGTTGAAGATCCTGGGTGCCCCATCCTAGCCGCGTTCTTTGCGGTTAGGGCCTGCCCTGAGCTTGCCGAAGGGGTGGGGTGTTTGACTTCTACTGTCCGCGGAGCGACTTCTGACTCCACCAATTCTCCAAATACAGCGCGTCCGTGTTCCAACTCGTGCTTCAGCCGCAGCATCGGCGACGCGATCTCGAGTGCGCGAGTTCCCGCAAGGCGCACCACCCCAATTCCACCTCGCCCCGGTGGGGTGGCGATCGCCACAATCGTGTCATCGAGATTCACGCGCCGATTGTAACGGTTACACTAGAAGTCGTCTCACAAATAGCGCCTAGGGAGAAGAATCGCTGACCTCAGGGGCTAAAGCCCAGTATTCATGCGGCCCTTGACGGCACGACTGAAGTCGTGCCCTTCCCAAAAACCATTTGTGAGACGAGTCGTAAACATCGACCAACGTGGGAAGCATTCAGAAAACCTTAAGGAGTGGTCACCGTGTCTGTTGCCGATGAACTTCTAAAAGCGAACGAAGAGTTTGCGCGCAATTTCAAGCTGGGCGAGTTGCAAGTGCGCCCGAAGCGGCATGTGGCCGTGCTGGCCTGCATGGATTCCCGCATCCTCTTCGAACATTGCCTCGGACTGAAGCCTGGGGACGCGCACATGATTCGCAACGCCGGAGGCATCGCCACTGACGACGCCCTGCGCTCCCTGATCGTCTCGCATCACTTGCTCGACACGCAGGAGTTCATCATCATCAACCATACCGACTGCGGTCTGCTGAAAGTGCGTGAGGACGAACTCAAGGCTTGCTTAACTGAGAAGATGGGAACGGCCGCCGAAGAACCATCGCACTTTCACGCATTCGACGACCTGGAAGCAAACGTGCGGCAACAGATGCATCGTGTGAAATCGCACCCGTGGATCCCGAAGAACATTCCGGTGCGGGGGTTTGTCTATGACGTAAAAACAGGCAAACTGAAAGAAGTAGAAGAAAGTTGACTACGCGGCGCGGGTGCCCTCGCCCGCGCCTTGGCCAGGAGAGAGACGCTATGCAGAATTTCCGAACATCACTGGCCGTAGGCACTCGGAAACTCTCAACGCCTTCCCCGCTTTTCGCGGGCGGGAGAGCGCGGGCCACACGAATCAACCATTACCGCGCCACAACCTTCTCAATCTCCGCCCGCAGTTGATCGTAAGGCAACGCCCCGGGATGATACATCGCCACCTTGCCCTCGCGATCAAGCAGAACGAGCGTAGGCGTGGTCGATGCGCCGTAGGTATCGAAGTTGTACTTACTGATGGGCACCGGCATGTCGAGCAGACCGGAATAAAACCGTTGCCGCACGGCATCGATGTAGCGCAACTCATCGCTCGCCGAGGCATGCTCAATCTGCGCTGTGTACCCATAGAGACGCGTCGGCCCGATCACCTGTAGTCCTTTGCCGGAGAATTCCGATCGCAGCTGAGTGATGATCGGCGCTTCCCCTTTGCAGTCGGAGCACCAGTGGGCCCAGAAGAACAGCAGCACGGGCGACCCTTTCAGTTGCGCGGGCAGCGGCAGTTTCGCTCCCAGGAATTCATCGGACTTCAGGGCCGGCGCCACCTTCCCTTGGAACGAAAGCAAGTTTAAGTTCTTTTGTAGCCGGTCGTGAATGGAAGTCGTCCCATAAGTCTGCAGCGCTGCCCGCAGGAGCGCGACGGCTTGGGTCCGCTGCCCGCGCTGGGCCAATACTTGCGACTGGACTTCGATCGCCGCTCCTAACGCAATCGGGAGATGCGTATCGGCGTCCAATGGACGCCGCTTTAGCTGCTCCACCGCTAGCGTCTGAGTCTGTTTCGCATAAGCCGCTGCCTGATCGTACTGACCTTGGTCGAGTGACGCTCGCGCCATCCATGAATACGCCTCCAAGTATTCGGAGGTCGCTCCTTGCTGGTTCCGATAGGCGTTCAGCGCCGACTCTGCCGCCGAAAAATTGCTCTGCGATAAGGCGATGCGAACGTTGTCGACAATCCCGGCCCACGCCGAGGCCGTGAACAATACCGAAGCCAGCAGAATCCTTAAAGGCATGTCTAGATGATGAATGCTTTGCCAAAAGGTGGCAAGTCTGTTTGTCATTTTTCTGGACCGTGATGCTCCTCCATAACATCCTCTACATCAACTGTTTAGCCACTCACCGCGCCAAATTATGTAGCTATTTAGGGGCACTTTCTTTACAATTTAATTGCGTTTGACTTAAGAGTTTCTTCGCAGTACAAGCATCTCCGCTTAACCCAGCGCGTGACCTGCCTGCAGAAGACCCTGAAAGTTTCAGCGCTACATCAAAGAAAAAGGAACAAGCACCATCATGGAAACAGGAACAGTGAAGTGGTTTAACGACGCCAAGGGCTACGGTTTCATCAGCCGCCAGAATGGCGAAGATGTCTTCGTGCATTTCTCCGCCATTCAGGCCAGCGGCTTCCGCAGTCTGCAGGAAGGTCAGCAAGTACAATTTGACGTGGTCAAAGGCCCCAAGGGCTGGCAAGCAGAGAACGTCAAGGGCGTCTAATCACCGCTTCGCAACGCCACAATTCGACAATGAGGGCGGCCGGCAATGGCCGCCCTTGATGTTTCAGGGCAATCCTGCTTTACCACTCAAAGCATCGGAAGATAGGGCTTGACAGGTGGCCAGTTCTGATTCGTTGTCGCCTGGCTTGGGGGGCAGCCGACGTTGGCATGCGTGCCGGATCTTCACCGGGCGGGGTAGAGATTGGGGCAGAGGTCAGAGGTTTGAACTGTTACTGCTGGGAGTTGCGTATGAGCACTACGTCCGAGTCCGTGTGCCCTCGAACCAGCCCGAGCTTGCTGCCATCGGCCGACCAACGATAATCCCAGATGTGCTCCGCCTTGAATGAAGTGAGTTGTTTCCCGGCAGAGCCATCAAGAGGTTGCTGCCATAGATTGTCGGCATTGTTCTCGCGGATGGGATAGACCATTGACTTACCATCGCGGGAAAAGCGGACCATGCCTCGCCGCGGGCGCTGGAACTCGATCTGCTTCTGCAATTGCCCAGTGTCGGTTGCGACCAGCGCCAGTTTTTCTTCGTGTCCGCCAGCGTGATCGATCGTCGCGAATGCCAGCGTGCGGCCATCTGGAGAAATGTCGAAGAAACCGGCGTTGATGGACATCTCGGACACCGTCCTGGCGGTCCCTCCATCGATGGGAACTTGCATGACCTTGCCGGTTGCGCCATCCATGAAATACACGGAGCGCGAATCTGGAGCGCATACCGGATAATTGTCGAGTTTGCCTTGGGAGAGTTGTTTTAGATTGCCGCCGGAGGCATCGGCGCGCCACACACTCTCGCTGCCCTTGCCCGCGTGCAGTCCGAGAAGAAAAAGAATGTATCGGCCGTCGGCACACTCCCAAGGGTCACCGACAGCCGCATCCTCGAGGGTTGCAAAGGTGCCCTTTGCTCCGGTGTCGGGGTTCACCCAATTCAGCTTGTTATCTTTGTCGTGGATCAGCCGCCCGTCGTGCGTCCAGAAAAAATTGGTAAACGCCGCGGCCGGTGCAACCTGCCGTGCATCTACACCGCCTGACGCCGCAGACGTCACATAAAGATTCCATCGATCCTCGCTGAGCACGGTCGCCAACACCTGCCCATTAGCCGCCACGCTTAGATCCGAATAGTTGTTGGTATCCCGAGTCACGGGGTCCCGTCTTCCCTCAGGATATACAACGAAAACAATCTGCTGCTGCGTAAAACTCGACATCCGGCTGCGCTCGAGCACCAGCAATCCTCTCCCGTCAGGCAACCACGTTGGTGAGGCGAAGCCCGAATCCGAGCTCAGCACGAGATGCTGCTGACCGTTCCCCGCGTCCACAGCCATGAGTCCCGCAAGCGCATCGCCGGGCTGATTCACCACACACAGAATGATCTTGCCGTCCGGAGACCATGCGGGATTGTAGAAAGCCTGCCCGTTCAATCCCGTCGCGAGCGCAGTCTCTTGGCCAGTATCGAGCGAGCGGACGATCAACCGGTACTTCCCAGGCTCCGGATTGTCATAGCGCATGAATGCGATGTTGCGGCCATCGGGCGAGAATGTGATGTTTGAATCGACATCCTCCGCCAGCCGTTCGGGAGTGCCGCCGAGAAGCGGAGCGCGGTAGAGATATCGAAGGTCCGCATTGCCGGGGTCGCTACGCACGAAGTAAAGATAGTTACCGTCCGGCGAAAATCGCAGTCCGTTGTAATACACGTCGGCAGCAGGCTGCACTTGCGTGTTGCTGTTGGTCGGCACGTTGCGCAACCACAGACTTACCTGGCCGTTGCTCTCCCCCATCAGGCTGAGAATGTACTTGCCGTCGGGAGAAATCGCCACGAGAGCCGCTTTGCCTTCCTCGGTCAGCCGCGTCACCGTGAAATTGCGGAATGGCCGCACCGGATGCCGCGTCACCAGCGAGTAAATTCCATACCCGGCGGCCACCAAGACAATCAACCCGACTAGAACGGTAAACCCAGTTCCTAGCTTGTGTCGGTTGGCCGT
>Ga0070712_100000133_pt1 | contig 38980 bp, 33 predicted proteins | sample LARL81metaG_FD_71396 | JGI IMG/M metagenome (GOLD analysis project Ga0070712, IMG submission 71396) | Corn, switchgrass and miscanthus rhizosphere microbial communities from Kellogg Biological Station, Michigan, USA - LAR L8-1 metaG | ecosystem: Host-associated > Plants > Roots > Rhizosphere ...
ACGCCCATGCTGCCTGCCGGCAAGTATGTGGTGGAAGTTGTGGTACCGCCGGGATACGAGTTGGTGAAGGAAGAAGACAAGAACATCCTGATCGGCGATAACTTCATCGCGCCGGTTACCTCACAGTTCGCTGGTTTGGGCAATATCTTCATCCTGCCCGACCAGGCGGCGATTGCTGACGCGTTCAACGGCTATAACGGCAACAACCCGCAGAACTCAACCGACAGTCTGGGCCGCATCCATGGCCTGCCTAGCCACGAAGGTGACACGGGCAGCGTGGAGAGCTTCTGGCCTTGCGTTGGAGAAGCGCGCGTCGTGCCTGACTTCATCAGCCTCTTCCCGCAATCGGCGGAAGTCGCGCCGTTCGCAGGAGCGACTCGCAATCTCTGCGACCGCAAGGAAGTCATGCTCGATTATCAGACGTCGGCCTTGGCGAAGTTCTATATCTTCACCTCGACCCACGTTGCCTCGCACTTCACCGGTGTGATCACGGACGACTTCACCGCTGAATTCGATCCGTACTCCCCGCAGTTTGGTGAGAAGTTCGCCCCGGCGTTCCTGCCTGTGTCGTTCAAGGATTGGAACGGCAACGAAGTCGCGCGCGTGTACTCGGATCAGTGGGGATCCTATAACGGCCTGAACTACTCAACGTGGGAAGTCAACCCGCCGAACCCGACGGGATATGGTCCGACTATGATGGTGGGCTGCATGAACGATGCGGGTCCGGTTCCTGATCCTGCGCACCCGGGTCAGACGATGACCGATCCTCTGTTCCACCAGGGCTACAGCCAGTTCTGCTATGAGCTGCCCTTCATGCCTGGCCAGACCGGCTACTTTGATACGCCCGTGGTGCCGACCTCGGCATTCGCAGGCGGATACAACACTCCGGATTGCTCATATCCGGACGCAACGCCGGCAGTCAGCGAGGTCGATGGCGATGCAGTCGGACCGTGGGTCAGTTCGGGCGGTGCCATGTCTCTGACCATCAAGGCGCTGGGTGACCAGCCCGTGGACAACTACGGGTACTCGGGACCCTCGGCTACCTCGTCACCCTACAATCAGCAAAAAGTCACACGCCACTATGGTTTCGGCACAGCGACAGGAACCGTAACAGTGGGAGGTGTACCGCTCACGAACGTGACGTGGGGCGATCTGACCATCACTGGAACCGTGAACCTCAGCGGGACCGTGAATGGACACGCGGTCAACGTTCCGCAGTGCACCGTGCAACAGCAGGCAGTTTACGGCGGTTCGACCGCATACTGCGGCCAGTTGCTAATCACCACGGCGAACGGTCAGCAATCGATCGATACCGTTACTGTCACGATCGGTGGTAAAGCTCCGACGCCTCTGGCTGCCGGACAGACAATCCAGAGCGCGATCGATGCGGCGCAACCTGGCGACATGATCATGGTGCCTGCGGGTACCTATAGCGAAATGCTGCTGATGTGGAAGCCTGTGCGTCTGCAGGGTGTGGGCGCTGCGTCCAGCGTGATCGACGCAAATCCCCATCCAGCCGGCAAGCTGGATCCATGGCGGCGGCAGGTAGTTTGCCTCTTCGGTCTGGCGTTGAACGGTCGTGAGATTAACAACTCTAATCCCTACGATCCGTCAACGACGTTCTCTTGCAGCCCAGCCATGCAATTCTCGATCGATCGTGAACCTCTCGAGGCGACCGTGGGCTGGGATGCCACGCTGAACGGCAACCTGGCTGAGCAATTGATCGAGCCCACGCTAATGGGTGCGTTCGAAGGCGCTGGCATTACCGTACTGGCAAAGGGCGTCAAATTCCCGGCGGGATCGGATCCGTTTGCATCCGACGTATTCCCGGTGGGAACCCAGTTCCTAACGGTTCGGGATTGCCTGGTTCACGGCGCGAATCCGTATCCGAGCAACTTCCAGTGCAACCCGTCGAGCATTGACGGATTGACGGTACAGAACAGCTCGCAAGGTGGAGGCGGCATCCTGGTACATGCGTGGGCGCACAACCTCCAGATTGCGAACAACCGCGTCAGGAGCAATCAGGGTACGCTCTCGGGCGGCATCACGATTGGCCAAGGCGAACATCCGGACGCGAACCTTGTTGGCGGAACCGTGACCGATCCAGGATCCTGCATTACGCCTGGACGGAATACGCCCACGAACCTGGCGCTGCCGTTCTGCTTCGATGTCAACGTCAACGTCCACAACAACGCTGTCTTCCAAAACTCGTCGTTGGGTGACGAATTGTTCTCGTCCACTCCGTCGGGCGCGGGTGGTGTGACCTTCTGCACCGGCAGCGACTACTACAAATTCAACTACAACTGGATCTGCGGCAACATGAGCACGGGCGATGCGGGTGGCGTTGCGCACCTCGGGTTCATCTACGATGGCGACATCGAGCACAACACGATCCTGTTCAACCAGGCCACCAACCCGACCATTGTTACGAACGGTGGAGGCCTGCTGATCATGGGCGCTCCTGATCAGGATCCCCCATGCGGCCTGACCACAGACCAGGATTGCCTTGCGGCACCGAATACGGTGTCGCCGAGCGATGGTGCTGGTCCGGGGTTGATCATCAACGCGAACATGATCCTGGGCAATTCGGCCGACAGCGGTAGCGGTGGTGGACTGCGACTGCAGGCTGTCAACGGAACCGACGTCGTGAACTTCTCCAACGGGCAGCGCGCGACAAGCTGGCCATCGATTCCGGCAAGCTTCTTCCCGGGCTCGTTCTCGCAGCCTGCGTTCCAGATGCAAACGCCGTGGAACGCTGTTCAGGTGACGAACAACATCATCGCGAACAACGTTGCCGGATGGGACGGTGGCGGAGTATCGCTGCTCGATTCGCTGGATGTGAACATCGTCAACAACACGATCGTCTCTAACAACTCGACTGCTTCCTCGGGCGTGCTGTTCAGTTCGTTGTTTGCGCCCCTGGCCAGCACCCAAAATGTTTCGACAGCTTGCTCGCAGGCGACCGGTATGACGTCGTGCCCGCAACCTGCCGGAGTGGTCAGCGTCACCAATAGCGCGGTTCTCAGAGCGAACCTGCCTAATGGCGTGAACTGCCCGACTAACCACGGTACAAACGGTAACGCTTGCAGAACGTACTCTGTTCCGGTTCTTGACAACGACATCATCACGGGGAATCGTTCGTTCGTGATCGGCGTTGGCGGCTTCGGATCGGGAGTCACCAGCCAGCAGAAGATCGTGACCCTGAACAACGCGTTCGGCAGCAACACCACGTACACGCCGTTCCCTGGATCTCCTGCCATCAGCCAGACAACTTCTGGCGATTGCAACGATGGTGGCGCGAGCTACTGGGACATCGGCGTACGTGGCGATACAGCGCCGAACAACCATGCTGGAGGAACACTGGCTCCCCAGTACTCGTTCATCGACAACGCTGCTGCTCTCTACGGAGCCGCGTCAGCGCATAACAACGGCAATTCGCCGTCACTGACCACGCTGTACTGCAATGGTTCGCGAGTTCCGCCCGAGGCGGCCAATGGTAGCTTCAGCGGCTGGCAAGTGCCTCCGGGAACGAACGAATCGAACGCATTGCCTGGCCCGGTGTTCTCACTGCTGCCTTCGGCGACTGTCGACGAGGGCAACAACTGGATCAATCTCCAGTGGGGTCCTCTGGCAATGACGAATCCGGCAACGGGTCTGCCACTGTCCAACTTCAACCCAACTTCGACCTCGGGTGTGATCGATTACATCCCGTCGACGGCGGGTGGTGCGAACGGTGCATATACGCTGGCGCCGAGTTCCGACTTCTTCGGTAACCCGCGTAAGGTGAGCAGCTCGGCTGTGGATGCCGGTGCGATCGAGGTAACGTCCACACTCGCTCCGCCAACCATAGGTTCGGTCAGCCCCAGCTCTGGAACACGGGGAACCACCGTACCGGTCACCATCACTGGCACCAACTTCACCAGCGGCTCTGTTGTGACAGTCTCCGGCAATGGCATCACGGTTGGTACGCCTTCCGTGAATGCGGCTGGAACGCAGATCTCGGTGACCTTCACGATCTCGGGCACTGCGTCACTAACTGCCAGAAACGTTACGGTCCAGACAGCTGGTGGTACTGCAACTGACAACAATGCCTTCACGGTATTGTCGGCGGCTCCAACAGTAACCGGGGTAAGCCCGAACAGCGGAGTGCGCGGAACGGTCGTACAGGTGACCATCACTGGCACCAACTTCGGCGCAACCCCGCTCGTCACCGCGGGATTCGGCGGAGTTACAGTGAGCAACGTCACTGTGAACCAAGCTGGAACGCAAATTACCGCAACGTTCACCATCAGCAGTACGGCGAATGTGAGCACTAGGGATGTCAGGGTCACAACGCTGGCTGGCATTAGCGCCGCGAACGCGAGTGATCGCTTCACGGTACAAGGCGCGACGTTGGCATCAATCAGTCCCAATCCTGCAACCCGCGGCAGCAACAATCTGCTCCTAACCTTCACCGGCGCTAACCTGTCTGGTGCGACCGGGGTTACTGGGCTGGGTAGTGGCGTAACCGTAGTGGCTGGCAGCTTCGCTGTTGTCGACTCGTCCCATGTAACGGTGCGAGTGAACATCACTGCGGGGGCCTCTCTAACAACCACTAGGAACGCGGCTGTCACAACCAACATCGGAACGACGAATACGGTGTTGTTCACGCTGCAGTAGCCGAACGAACAAAGGCCTGGGCATCCAGAAAAACAGCTGGATGCCCATCGCTAAGTAGCTGAAACTGCTCGCGGAAACCCTCCGCGAGCAGTTTTTTTGACAATTTGACGAAGCGCAAAGAGCCTGCCATCAGCGCTGGTATAGGCTAACTAAAGGTTCTCCTCCCCTATTACCAATAGTGAACAAACCAATGATTCGTCCTGTCGTTTTCTGCACTCTTTTGCTCTGCGGAGCGCTGGTTGCTCAGAGTACCTCACCGGCGTCGAGCGCCAAGCAGCCTGCCCCTGCCGGTAGCTCCACCGCGTCGACTGCTCAAACCTCTGGCAACGCGACTCGCGTTCATTACCGGCCGGAGCGCTTTGCCGGACGCGCAGGGCAGTATTACCGGATGATCTGGGGGATCGACTCCATCAGCGTGAAGTGGGCGGAGTCTGGGGAGATGATCCGTTTCACCTATCGCGTACTGGATCCTAACAAGGCCAAGCCTCTCGCGGACAAGCGGCAGGAGCCGTCCCTGATCGACGAGAAGGCGCACGTGAAGCTGGTCGTGCCGATGATGGACAAAGTCGGAAAGCTGCGTCAGACCAGCACACCCGAAGCAGGGAAGACCTACTGGATGTTGTTTTCAAACAAAGGCGGATTTGTAAAACGTGGAGATCACGTCAATGTCGTGATCGGGAATTTCCACGCCAACGGACTTGTAGTCGATTAGCTTTCTTCCCCCATGCGAACCATTTTCCGCGCATTCGCGGATTAGGACCGAACGCTCGAAAAAGGAGTGTGTTGAATGACGATGAAACGTATTTCCTGTGCGGCGATGGCTTTCGCGCTTCTGCCGTCGTGGATGTTGGGCGCCGATACCACAACCAAAGCCACAGCTCCTCAGCTTTCCGCCGAGCAAATCGTGGAGAAGAACGTCGTGGCGCGCGGCGGACTTTCCGGCTGGCGCTCTCTCCAAACCTTGCAGATGAAGGGCAAGATGCAGGCGGGCGGAAACAAGCGTCCCACGATTCCAGTGCCCGGCACAAAAGTTGGACCAGAAGTTAAGTCGAACCGGCCAGTTGACCAGGTAGAACTGCCTTTTACGATGGAGTTGGAGCGCGGCCGGAAACAGCGTGTCGAAATCCAGTTCAATGGGCAGACAGCTGTGCAGGTCTACAACGGCTCGCAAGGCTGGAAGCTCCGGCCGTTCTTGAATCGACACGAAGTTGAGAAATATACGGCGGACGAACTGAAGCAGGCTTCGTCTCAATCCGATCTCGATGGATTGCTGATCGACTATGCGGCGAAAGGGACGAAGGTTGAATTGACCGGCGTTGAGCAAGTCGAAGGGCGCAACACGTACAACCTGAAAGTCACCGACAAGAATGGAAACATTCGTCATGACTGGGTCGACGCGCAAACCTTCCTCGAGATCAAGGTGGAAGGAAATCCCCGCCGCCTGGATGGCAAGTATCATCCGGTCGCGACTTTCCTCCGCGACTATCGTGCCGTAAATGGTTTAATGATGCCCTATTTGATGGAGACGGTCGTCGAAGGCGTGAAGGATACGGAGAAGATCAAGATCGAAGAGATCGTCTCGAATCCGAAACTCGACGCGTCCCAATTTGCAATGCCGCGCTAGTTGTAAGCCTTCCCCCGAAGTCTTCTTGCTCGAGAGCCAGTTGTGCTGCATGCGGTGCAACTGGCACAGGGCTAGAATAAATCCTGCCCACGGTTTCTTATCCAAAGAACGAGTAATCGAGGAGTTTTGAATGACGCTAAGAAGCAGCATCGCAGCGCTTGTGGTTCTGGCGGCAACAGCTTCGTGGGGGCAGAATTCCGCCACACCTGTGGCCAGCCGTCGGCCAACGGTAATGGCAACTCCTAATTCGGATGGGCAAATCGCTTCCGCGCGCGCCAAGGCTCAGGCTGAGTCCAAACAGCATGTGGACGATGTGGGCGCCACGCTTACCAAGATGCATACTCTACTGAAACAAATGCAGGCCAAGACAGCGGCCACTGCGTCGAAAGATTCCGTGGCGAAGGCGAACCTCGAGATGTGGTCAATGATGCTTGATCAGCTCGACAAAGAGTACGCGCAGATGGTGACCGCTCAGAAGGCGCGGGAAGAAATGGAAGCTCGCCGGTTGTCCCTGTACAAGCAGGCTGACGACAGAGCGGCAGCGGCTGCTTCGGCTGCACGGGCGCAGCAGGCCAAGGCCGCTGAGCAGATGAAATCTGCTAGCCCGGCTTCGACTCCGGCTGCGGAAACCACTCCGGCGCCGGCCGCGACACCCAGCACGACGTCGTCTCCCAACTAGGCACGATTCGACTGGTTGTATGCAGTGAGGGACTGTTCCATGAAGAAAATCCTGATCGCCGCGTTCGTTCTGCTCTTGATGGTGGGTTCGTATGTTGCTGGACGCCGTCATACATCGCACAACACGGCAATCTCCCCAAGTGCCCGGCCCATTCTCTACTGGGTCGATCCGATGCATCCCGATTACAAGTCTGATCACGCAGGAATCGCCCCGGATTGCGGGATGGAGCTTGAGCCCGTGTACGCCGAAAACGTTTCGGCCACTGTTCCGGCGATGTCCGCCATGCCGGGAATGGTCAGCATCGACGCGGAGAAGCAGCAACTTTACGGAATCCGCGTCGCCGCGGTGGAGAAATCCTCGGGGATGGAGAACATGCGTGTCCTCGGCCGTGTGATGCCGGAAGATACACGCGTCTACAGGCTCAACTCTGGCATGGAAGGCGTTGTGCGGGAAACGCACGATGACTCCGTGGGCCAGATGGTCAAAAAAGATCAAAAGCTGGCAAAGTATTACGGCAGCGATGCATTGGCGGTAGCTTCTGGATTCCTTGCTGCCAGTGCCGGAGTGAACGGAAACAACGGCAAAGATGGCGCGCGAACCGTGCCATTCCCGGGCACGGTGGCCAAACAAGGATCAGGCAGTGTGCAGGGTTATGCTGACCGACTACGCAACCTGGGCATGAGCGATGTGCAGATCCAGGAGATGGCGGAGAACCGTCAACTCCCGGATAGCATCGATGTTGTGTCTCCCGTCGATGGTTTCATTCTTTCGCGGACGATTAGCCCCGGGCAGCACTTCGAGCGCGCCACGGAGTTTTACCAGATTGCCGACCTCACGAAAGTATGGATCATGGCGGACATCCTGGGTAGCGAGGCGCAGAGCTTCCGTCCAGGAACAGTGGCTCGAGTTTATTTGTCCGGGCAAGGGAAATCTTTTACCGCGCGCGTCACGAATGTACTGCCACAAGTAGATCCGTCGACCCGCACGCTGAAATTGCGGCTCGAGGCCGATAACCCGGGCTTCGCGCTCCGGCCGGATATGTTCGTTGATGTCGAATTGCCGGTGTCGGTACCCGCGGGCCTGACGATTCCCGTCGACTCAGTGATTGATTCGGGACGTCAGCAACGGGTCTTCGTCGAAAAATCAAAAGGGATATTCGAGCCGCGAGAGGTGCAACTGGGATGGCGGTTCGGCGATCGAGTTGAGATCACCAGCGGACTGAAAGAAGGCGACCGCGTGGTTAGTGCTGGCACATTCCTGGTCGACTCGGAAAGCCGGTTGAAGTCCGGGCAGCCCAAGGAACAGCCTGAGCCAAAAGCTCCGCCGCGCTCGAATAGCCCAACCAGTACCGTCGTCCGCGCGCAGGTAAAGGACGCGGCTTGCGGCATGATGATCGATGCCGAAAAAGCGAAAGCCGAAGGCCACACCGTTACGCGTAATGGCGTGACCTATTACTTCTGCTCAGACAAGTGCAAACGGAAGTTCGTTGAACAGCCCGAACGCTACGTTGCAGCAAACGCCCCTGGGCCCCGCTCATGATTAACCGCATTATCGATTTCTCGGTCGAGCACAAGTTCCTTGTGCTGATTTGTGCTGCTCTGGCTTGCATCGGTGGATGGTGGTCAATGAAAGACCTTCCGCTTGATGCCATGCCTGACCTCAGCGATACGCAGGTCATCATCTATTCGCGTTGGGATCGCAGCCCGGACATCATCGAGGATCAAGTCACTTATCCGATTGTCACCGCAATGACGGGTGCGCCGAAGGTGAAAACGGTGCGGGGCATTTCGGACTTCGGTTATTCCTACGTTTACGTAGTTTTCGAAGATGGAACTGATCTGTATTGGGCGCGTTCTCGAGCTCTTGAATATCTGACGAGCGTGCAGTCGCGGCTGCCAGAAGGGGTGAAGGCAGAGATTGGGCCGGATGCAACCTCGCTCGGGTGGGTGTATCAATACGCTCTTGTCGATACCTCAGGAAAGCATAGCCTCGCCGATCTCCGTTCTTATCAGGATTGGTACTTACGCTACTACCTGCGCGCTGTGCCGGGCGTGGCTGAGGTTGCGCCTGTCGGAGGATACACGCGGCAGTATCAGGTCAATGTAGATCCGAATCGGCTCCAGGCATATGGGATCCCGATGCGCCGCGTGGTCGAAGCAGTTCGTGGTGGCAATCAGGAAGTCGGAGGCCGCCTGCTCGAGTTCGGCGGAACTGAATACATGGTTCGCGGCCGCGGCTACGCGTCGTCTCTCGAGGAATTCGGGAATGTCGTTCTGGACGCGAGCGCCGACGGAACTCCCATTCGCATCAAGGATGTCGGACAGGTCGTCGAAGGTCCGGAATTGCGGCGTGGGTTGGCCGATCTGGACGGTAAGGGCGAAGTTGTTTCGGGCATCGTTGTGATGCGGAGCGGCGAGAACGCGCTCGCGGTCATTGATCGCGTCAAGCGAAAGATTGGCGATATCAGCCCGTCACTGCCGGAAGGCATAAAGATCGTTCCGGTTTACGATCGTTCAGAATTCATTCATCACGCCATCAGCAACGTGAATTCGACGATCATCCAGGTCATCATCACGGTTGTACTGATCATTCTTGTGTTCCTGTGGCACTTTCCAAGCGCGGCGATTCCGATCGTTACCATGCCCGTGGTGGTGCTGGCTTCATTCATTCCATTCCGCATGCTTGGCATCAGCGCCAACATCATGTCGCTGGCCGGCGTTGCCATTGCGTTCAGTGAGCTGGTTGACGCGTCGATCGTTGTAGTCGAGCAGACGCACAAGAAGCTCGAATTGTGGGAGAAGGGTGGACGTCGCGGGGATTATCGCGCGGTGATCATCGGCGCCGTCAAAGAGGTCGCGGGGCCGACGTTCTTCGCGCTGCTAGTGATCGCGATTAGCTTCCTGCCGGTGCTTACGCTGGAAGCTGAAGAAGGCCGTTTATTCAGGCCGCTGGCCTACACCAAATCCTTGGCGATGCTGATTGCGGCAGGCATGGCGATTACACTCGATCCTGCGCTGCGGCTGTTGCTCGCGCGTATGGAGCCGTTCTCTTTCCGTCCAGCGTGGCTCTGCCGCTTTGTTAACACGTTGCTGGTGGGGAAGGTTCGCTCCGAAGAAGATCACGTGATCAGCCGCTGGATGACGCGAGTCTACGAGCCAGTTGTCCGCTGGACCTTGCGATGGAAATGGGCGGTTATCTCCGGTGCGGCAGCCTTAGTCGTGCTCTCGATCCCGCTATTTCTGAATCTTGGGTCAGAGTTCATGCCGTCGATCGATGAAGGCGTCATCCTTTATATGCCTTCGACAATGCCCGGCGTATCGATCACGCAGGCGCAAAGTTTGCTGCAAACGACAGACGGTATTCTTGCGCGCTTCCCGGAAGTCGACCGCGTTCTTGGAAAGGCCGGGCGCGCCGAAACCGCGACAGATCCCGCACCGCTCTCCATGCTCGAGACAGTGATTGTGCTCAAGCCCCGTTCGGAGTGGCGCCACGTTGACACCTGGTACTCATCCTGGGCTCCGAACTTTGTGACGCCTGTCCTTCGGCATATCACGCCTGACACCATATCCGCCGCCGAACTCATCCACCTGATGGATCAAAGCCTGAAGGTTCCCGGCGTGACCAATGCCTGGACAATGCCTGTTAAGGGCCGTGTCGACATGCTCACAACCGGAATGCGCACGCCGATCGGAATCAAAGTTTCAGGGGCTGACCTGGCCACCATCGAGCAGGTCGGGACTAAGGTTGAATCGCTCCTTTCGCAAGTGAAAGGAACGCGTGGAGTCTTCGCGGAGCGCACCGGAACCGGGTACTTCCTGAATTTCGAATGGAATCGCGATCGGCTCGCGCGATACGGATTAAGCATCGAAGACGCGCAGGTTGCTGTTGAGAACGCCATCGGCGGAGAAGACGTCACCACGGCGATTCAGGGCAGGGAACGTTACCCCGTGAATGTCCGTTACATGCGCGATTTCCGCAGCGATATCGGGTCGCTGAAGCGCGTACTCGTTCCCGCTGGTGGACAGCGGCAGATCGCTCTCGGGGAATTGGCGGAGATCCGCACAACGAGCGGGCCAGCGATGATCCGCGACGAGAACGGGATGCTGACCGGATACATCTATGTGGATGTTTCCGACCGCGATCCCGCCAGCTACGTCTCCGAGGCAGGAGCGCTGCTGCGCGACCAGTTGAAGCTGCAACCCGGTTATGCGCTGACCTGGAGTGGTCAATATGAAGCGATGGAGCGCGTTAAGAATCGCCTGACTCGGGTCATCCCGCTGACTTTAGTGATCGTGGTCTTTCTGCTGTATGCCAATACGCGATCCGTCACCAAGACCACCATCATCCTGCTGGCTGTTCCGTTCTCTGCCGTGGGAGCTATCCTCTTCCTCTACCTCGCCGGCTACAACATGAGCGTAGGCGTATGGGTCGGTTTAATCGCGCTGATGGGGATCGACGCCGAAACCGGTGTGTATATGTTGCTTTATCTCGACCTGGCCCATGAAGAGGCGCGACGTCGGGGACAACTGAACAACCTCAACGAACTAACGGAAGCAATCGTCCATGGTGCAGCGAAGCGGTTGCGTCCGAAGTTCATGACATTTGCCACGATGTGTGTCGGCTTGCTTCCGATCATGTGGAGTACCGGCACCGGTTCCGAGGTGATGAAGCGAATCGCCGCACCCATGGTCGGGGGGATTTTCACTTCGTTCCTGCTGGAGTTGCTGGTCTATCCGGCTCTCTATCTGGTTTGGAGGCAGAGATCGCTGCCGCGTGAAGGCCTGCAAGAGATGGTCGCCGGCACGGAAGGTGCCCGCTTGCAGGAATCCCGGCTGGTGAGTCTCTCTTTGCAGTAGTGGGTTCAAATTTCGCAAGCTGATCGTACCGCGAGTCTATCCCCGCAGCCGTTACTCTTTCCACGACTCGTCCCTCCGTGGCCGGCGGTCGCTGTGCGACAGAAACACCAAATAAGAAAAGGGGCGCGCGCCCCATCTGAAAACTTGATTAGTTCTTATTGATTCATCGGAGCGGAATTAGTGGTGATGGTCCATGCCATGCTCCGAGCTCGGAATCGTGCCGCCACAAGGGCCAAGCTCTTTCTTTGGAGCTGAAGACGGACGACTCTTCTCAAGCCCGGCTTGGCATTTATTGAATTTCGAAAGTTCTTCGGAGGGTACAACCTTTGCCAGATCCTGCGCTGTTTTCGCGTGGATCTGTTCGATCTTGACGTGCTTCTGCTGGGGCCCAGTGGAAGTTTCGCCGCAAACGGCTGCAATGTTCTGCTTCTGCTGCTCTTCAATCTGCCATTTCTTATTGACCATGTCGGGCGTCATGCCCGCCTGTTTCCAGCAGGGCTGTCCGTAGCTTCGCCGATGTGGCGCAGGCGCGCTCGGTTGAGTCTCCTGTGGGGCAGCCTGATCGTCATCGGCAGGTGCTGACTGGGCCAAACTTGACGCCGCAAGCAACATGAACAGCAGCGAAACCGATCCGTACTTCAAAACACTCATCCAGATACTCCTCCATGGAACAGAGCCTATTCTTCACTCGACATATCCAGCAGTGCTTGAACATCGTGTACCAGGACTGCTTCGCGTCGCGCACTGACGATCCCCTCTGTTTCCCACTGACAAAGCAGGCGGCTTACGGTGAACAGGGTGGTGCCGGTTAGCTGGGCTAGATCGCGTCGCGAAAGAGCGACTTCAACATATCCGCCAATCCGCTTTCCAACCTGATTCACCAGGCGCACCAGAAGATTTCCTAATCGCGTAGCGACCTTTTCGGTGGAGACCTCGCGATACCGGATTTCCAATTCCGTTAGATGGCGCTCAAGCAGACTTGCAATATTACGGCGAAGCAACGGGTAACGCTTCACGGCTCCTTCGAAGCTGTCTTTATCCCATATCAGGACCGTTGAGTTTTGGAGCGCAGAGGCGGAGTACCACTGTTTCGCACCGGCTTTATTCCCGACCTCGCCGATTAGGTCTCCCGGTCCATGGAGACGAAAGATAACTTCCTGCCCGTTGCTGCCAGTTTGGGTAATCTTGACGCAGCCAGAAACGACCAGAACCACCTGGCTTGCAGGAGTACGTTCTGTGACAATGCTGGAATGGCGCGGGAACTGAACCTCTCGTGCTTCGGCAAGGATGACGCCGCAGTCCGCAGCCGAGATTTCTGAGAAAACGTCAAAGCGCTGCACCGCATCGACACGCCGCTTCAGGATGCTGGTAACAGTCGCTCCGTGTGAACGATCGATTGTGACTGGAGCGTGCGGCCGAACTGCCCGATCCGGGAAAGGGGACATCACCCCCACAAGAGCTGCTTGACCCATACTTTAACTCCCCCTGTCGAATTGCAGGGAATTCGTTGTTCCCTGTCTCGTCTTACGCCTTACGCCAACGGCTCTTACAGCGTCGTTCTGGCACGAAGCTGCCTGGGATCTAAAAATTTCGAAGAGAACGGGGGTTGAAAGGAATGCTGGAAAGAAGATGCTTCGCCAAGGACCAGGTCTTCCGGCCAGAGAAAGCCTGATCGAGCAAAGCCGACGCGTCCGCGCCGATCCGCGTGACGAAACAAGTTACTTCTGTCATCTTCTCCCCACCGCCAGCGCCCGGTCAGTGGAACCGGACTCACACTCGTGTCAAACGAACATTCGGGATAGCTCGGGTGTACTCAGTCCAGAGCGGCCCTCGATTGTTAGCTAGAACACAGGCGGGGGAGAAAAATGCCTGTAGCAGAGATCGCGTTTGGCGCACAGGACACCGTACCCTGCACGCAAGTCCCACAGACCTACTAAGATGCCCTAGCAACCTATTTCTGAATTTGCGCTAGCGCAAAGAGAGCTGGAAATTTTTACGGCATAAACAGGTGTACAGACTTCTGGCATTTGTCCTGCAACAAACTTTCACAGGCCATGAGCTGCTAAAAATGGATAGTCGCGTTGGGGTACCCGTGCTAGACTGACCTCCCCAGTTCACCCACGCGATTGAGGAGCAGAAACAAAAGCCTTTGCTTTCGGTTCCAGACCTTGGCGGTGAATCAGTTTTCTCGCAGATTCGTTCGGGAGAGGGGTCTCAGGGTGGCTGAAGTGCTTGGTTCCCGGTTAGATCGCTGGCTGCATCGCCGGACTGTAAGATCGCTCCACACTAAGTGGTTTGCGCTGGCCTTGGGAAGCGCTCTGCTGACCAGCAGCTTGGTTGGCAGCGCCCAGGTCACCCCTCCGCGCGAAGTAAGAAAAGATCAAGCGCCGGCGACGAAGTCCGCAACACCCGAATCCGTAAATACCACGTCGCCTCCGGCAATTATCCAGCTTCCACCGATGGCTCCTGCGCATGCGCCGATGATCTCGTGGGACGGGAAGTTCCTTACAATCGATGCCGAAAACTCGGCATTATCCGACGTGCTGCTTGGGATTCGCGCTCGCACAGGCGCATCAATCGAAATGCCCGGCAGTACCTCCGGTGAACGCGTATCGCTCCATGTGGGGCCGGCTCCCATTCGCGAGGTATTGTCGTCGCTTCTTTACGGAACAAGTTTCAACTATGTGATTCTGGCATCTGAGGATGATGAAAGCGGCCTCGGAAAAGTAATCTTGAGTTCGCGCGATGGCGGCGATGATGGGGATGATTCCACGGCTGGAGAGATCCGCGCTGATCGGAATGTCCGGTTGATGCCTGGATACGGTGCCCCTGGGAAACGCGATTTCGAAGTTGCCCATCGACGCGCAATGGAAGCAGCGGCTGCAGCAGCGGACAATACGGTAGACTCCGGCAGCCAGGATGCGCAGTCACCGGTTGCAGACGGTGACGCGGGATCAACTCAGGCGAGCCCAGTCGATTCTCAACCGGTTGCAGCCAACAGCGATTCCACGGATTCGTCTTCTTCGCAACCAGACACGATGCTGACGGCGGCAGGTCAACCCATTTCCGCGGCAGCTGCCGGCATTACCTCTGGCAGCACAGCTTCAACATCAGGTGACACCTCCACCATCTCGGGCATGGAACAAACTCTGCAAAAGTTGTATCAGCAACGCCAGCAGATTCAGGCCCAGCAGAACAAGCCACAACCGCCAGCGCAAACCCCGGCTCCGTAATATCCATCTCAATCAGAATTAGTAGGTATAAAACAACTTTTGAATTTCATTATTGGTGCGGGGTTTCAGCAGCGCCAGCATGAGTAGAACTCTGGCTTTCTGGGGATTCAGCTCGTCAGACGCAACGAGACCTATCTCATCATCGTTTACTTCAACATTGCGTCCGACCGCCCCAGTGGCGACGCGACTGCTCCTGACCACGACCACGCCTTTCTTTGCAGCTCTTGCAGCAGCTTCAATCGAGCTTTTGTTCATATTGCCATTGCCTACACCGGCGATCACGATGCCTTTCGCGCCATTCGCTACCGAAGCGTCGATGGAATCAGCAGGCATGTCTGTGTATCCATAAATGATGTCGACACGCGGCAACTGAGTGACATCCGCAACGTCGAATTCACTTGCCGTCGTATGCTTCCATACAGGGTTGTTGTAGTAATCGTTTTTGCCGTAGGTGGCAACGCCCACGACGCCGCGAAGGGGAGACATGAAAGTCTGAACTGCCGTCGTACTGGTCTTGGTCAGAGAGTGCGCTGCGTGAATCCAGTCATTCATGACCACGAGCACACCACGTCCTGCAGACTGCGGATCTGCAGCAACACCCACGGCGTTGTAGAGGTTCAGGGGGCCATCCGCGCTCACGGCGGTCGAAGGCCGCATTGAACCGACAAGTACAACCGGTTTGTCGCTCTTCACAACCAGGTTGAGGAAGTACGCGCTCTCTTCCATCGTGTCGGTGCCGTGAGTAACGACAATCCCATCGACGTCATTCTGTGCCAACAGAGTATTAATCCGTTTGGCAAGCGCCAGCAGGATCGTGAACGTCATGTCCTGCGACCCTACATTGGAGATCTGTTCACCTTTGATGTTGGCCAGATCTTTGATGCCGGGAACTGCCGCCACCATCGTGTCGATGCCTACCGCGCCAGATGTATAAGCCGCTTGAGTGCCACTCGCCCCACTTCCCGCGATCGTTCCGCCGGTTGCGAGGATCACGATATTCGGAAGTTTCTTCGCTTGAGCGACGGATACCTGCGGCATCACAATGGAGGAAATAACGAGCAGAAACATGACAGCTTTAGCTTGTCGCTTCATAAGATCTCCTGCATCGAGCTCTGAAGTTGCCAGGGCCCGTTGCCTATACATATTTCAGGAATGATTTCGGGTGCGCCGCCTTCTGCGAGCGATACCAACGGCACATGGGATAGAGCAGCGCCAGCATCACAACTGCGGCTCCATAAGTCGCCGCCAATCCATCAAAACCGCGCAACCCAAAATATGTTGCAGGCGTCTCGAACGCAAGACGATGCACCAGGTAAAAGAACATCGCAGTCTGCCCGAACACGTAGAATGGGCCGTTTTCCCGCACGCCGATCCGCGGTTCAATCGTCCTTAGAAATGCGAGACACAAGAACAAAATCCCAAGCTCAAGCGAATAGTAAGAAAGGGAAGGAGGATATTTGCTGACATGCAGCCACTGCTGCCAGGTAGTGTCCACCCGCGGCAGAAACATGTTGCCGTAGCCATCAATAGTCCGTACCACCGCGAACACGACAAGACCGGCGACTCCGCAAATCCACAGCACCTTCTTTCCCGAGACGTTGCTCAAGCCTGCGGCATACCGAATCAGATGCCTCCCGAATACCCAGCCGCAGATTGTGACGGCGAGCCATGGGATGATCGGGTACTTGAAAATGACCGTGGGGCTCGAATAATTGGCAAACAGAAACGCGGCCAGTTTTGAAGAGTTCCCCGGAGTCGACCACACCAGCCCGGTGACAAGCTCTCCGAGCAGCATCCATCCGAGCGCGGCCGTTAGTAGTGCCCAGGTTGGCAATCGTCGAAGCAGCGCCATGCACATCATGGAGACGCCGATCGCCATCAGCACGCCAAATACCCACTTGCCCGAGCCGAATGAAATTAACGTCAGATCGAGAAGCGCGATGATGAGTCCACGCGTCAGGATGCCCTTGTCAATCTCCCAGGCATCGACGCCTTTGATGACTTTTCGCTCCACGCTTATAGCGAGAGAAGTACCCATCAAAAAAACGAACGAAGGTGCGCACAGGTGTGCTAGCCATCGAGGAAAAAATTCCGATCCCGGTAGTGCCATCGTAGCGGCATCGGGAAACATAGCGGAGTCGTGATCGAGATGATGGGCGTCAAATGCCATCGAGGCATGGTCGATGATCATCAGGACCATCACGAGCCCACGCATCCAATCGATGGTCGCAACTCGTTGGGGCCTCTTTTGTTCCACTACGACGGGAGACTTACTTTCAGGCCGAACGAGTACATGGGGAAGGCTCTTTGTGGCGCTCATAAGACACACACCCTCACACAGAATCTTCAAGGTGCGATCGAATAAGGGCTACTGGTAGAAGTTTCAGGTTAATTCCACTCATCGCCGCTCGACGCAGTAGAACGTTTGCTACTCTGGCTCTTGTACCTTTGCAGATTCATGCAATACAACTCGTGGCTAGGGCGACCCAATACCCCCAGTTACTCCCCCACCTCATCCCGCTCCGTCGTTTCATAATTTAGGGTAGTCCAGAATTCCTCGCTAACATCTTTACAATGCTCTTACGGCGCCTGAAAGTTTCAAAAATTCCGGCCAGAATTATTCGAGGAGCGTCGGTTTTTCCAAAAACTGCTACAAGAAAATTTTGCGATTGTTAATTTTGTTACACGTTCCCCACAACGCGCCAGCGCTAAAATTGTCGCATGACCAGCCCCAGCCTTCCTGCTCAACACGGACACCGCAAGATAGAGAAATCGCTGATCGAACAAGCAAAGAAAAAAACGTATTACGGAAGCCTGCGCCAATCGCTTCAGGCAGCGACTGCAGCCCGCATAGCGGTTACGGCGCACCCAACGGGGCTCTACTCAACCTAGACCCAAATCAATATTCGATGCTTCGAAGAATCGGCTGCCGAATGATCGTCCATGACGTGATGCTGATTTGTCCTCACTGTCATCAGGAAACTGGAATTGGAACTGTGGTGCTGTTCGATCACCTTTTCAGGGCGCGGAAAAAGTGCGAGAAGTGTGGCAGAGAGTTTCTAATCATCAACGATGACTCCCGAGGAATACTCGCGCAGGTTAGGCGGGAGCAGCAAAAATCGGGGCCTGCCCAAGACCAGGAGTTGCATTCCTCTCGGCTGAGCGTACACTTGCTCCAATTTCACAAGCGCCACAGGTTTCGTACGGTTCGAAATGGGGCGTGCACCATGTGTTTAGAGAGCAAACGATTGCTTGAGGACGAGCGAACGGCCTGGATCAAGTTTAGGCATGATCGCCAATCAAGGGGGAGCAGCGACGCGGAGATAGTGCGAGCCCACGAGAATGCCTTTGCGGCAAGTCGGAAGCTGCGCGATCATTTGGCTAAATGCCCAAACTGTCAAGATGAGAGCGACAAGACAGCAAGCCAAGAGAATGGCGGGTAAAGTCTTAACCAAGAGCCCGCGAGGTTCGTGAAGTCGCTCGACACGGAAGTGACGCCACAACCTCCTAAGCCTGTCTCCGTTTCCAGCGACTCTCGACGGTGGCCGTTCGAACACGCGGAAACGAAAAGGCATCCGAGCGATGTTTGGTACGAGACTTTCAATGGCGGTTTGTCACGACTGCTCCCTGTGCGGGATTGCGGTCCGCCTGTAGCTGCTGGTGATACTTTTCCTTACGAATCTGTGGCATACATGAAACAAGTCCGTCCCACTGTCGCATGGCATTGCGGACACTCAATCGACATCGTTTGTGAAGATGCCTTCTGTTTCATTTCTCACCCCGCCGCCATGCAGGTGCTCGTGGCCGCGATCGTTGTCGCCGGGAAGGGTTCCCGCTCACGCGAAACGACCGAACACAATATCCAGATCCACGGATGAGGAATGCAGTTTGCCGTGTGAATTCATCATTCCTCTTTCCTGGTTTATGAAGGAGCCTTCATCAACTGCTGAGCGAGAGACTGCAAGGACTGCCCCACCCCGCCCGCCAAGCGGATGCTGGTGGGGCATGGCCCGGGTGCTGCTAGAACGGCCGATAGAGTGCAGTGAACGTCTTCTTCCCATTCGCGGGAACAACGATGTCGTTGCCGCCAAGGTCGTAGACGAGTTCCAGCGAGCCAGGAGTAAATAAGAATGCCTTTGTCAAATCGACATTGGCGGTAGGCGAACATGGATTCGGGCCAACCTGAACCTTCTGCACGTACGGCGTAGGTTTACCGTTGGTTGCATCACGAAGCTCGATGCCTGGCGAAATCGATGACGGAACAACGCCATCGGATGTCGCCGCGGAAAACAGCGTGGCCATAAACACATCAGAAACACCGTTCCCGCTGGCACCGCCGTTGACCTTGACATCGGCGAAGCGGACAAGCTTCACCTTCCGGTTTTCGGTGGAGTGGTTTATCAGCTCCATCTTGACCTTAACAGCACTGTTCTTTGGGTCACCGGTAAAGGTTTGAACAAGTTCCCAATTGGTATCGTTAGTGGTGCGGCTGATCGAGCCATTGATTGGGAGGGGGGAGAGCCAGACGTGTGTGCTACTCACCCCGCCGTCACCGTAATCGTAGTAAGCGACGTTGCCTCCGGTTACATCGCAGAGGCCGTAGCCTTCGCTCTTGTGATTGGAAATAAGGTGTTGGAAACCCGAAGGAGTCTCCATCTGAACGATGTTGCCGTTCGGAGACACGCAGTAGTCGAAAGCGGAGTTCCCGGTACCGCCGGAAAGGTGAGTTTTGCAAGTGATGTCTTTGGTTTGCGCCGAGGCTAGACCGCTCAAAGCAATCAAGGCCAGCAAGGTAACAGCGAGAGAAAGTATTTTCTTCACGGTAATCCTCCTTAAGGATTGGTTGTGTGAAATGGGTTAAGGAAACCGCTCGCTCTCAGGGAGCGGACCGGTCTCGCGGTTGACAGACAGAAGAGACCGGTTCGGGATCCTCCTCATTCATCTGCAGGAATTGGGAAAGCTTAGGAAAGCGCCGCTCCTCCGAGGGAAACGACGCGTCGTGCGAAAGCGTTCCGGAATCAGGGCCGGACGAAGTATGCCCTCGGCCACCGGTGGTGAGGCCACTTATGACCGGCGAGGCCCGATGTGCATAGTGCAAACTTTCGCGGACGATGCGCGCTTTGCGATCACGCGACAGCAGATGCTGCAGAGCGATGCAGCTGACGGCGCTTACAAACTGGGTTTCATCCCAGCGCGACAAGTAGATTGTGAAGACCCCGTTGGTCTCGTTGCCCACGACGCCCTTGTCGCCTCCCTCGAGGTTGAGCGTGATGGGCACGCGGACATCGGATGCGTTTGGTAGGCCAAGTTCCTCGGAGACAACACGGCAGCTGGCATCAATGAGTACAGAGATCGTCTCCCTTTCGAGCTTTACTCCCGGAGGCGCTTGAACTCGAACCTGTCCATAGGCCGACAGCGTAAGAACCACCTGGAGAGCGGCAACCACCGCCGTGTTTCGATTGACCAAAAACATCTGCATGACTCATCCACAAATCGAACTTGCTGGGCGCAATTTGTGCCTGACGGGCGCCTTCGATCAATGGACGGCAAGTGGTCTGCGTGTTTCTTTTTTGTTCCCGGAATATCTATTGCGAAATGAGCCGCTTACGGGCGCGTTCCACGACGGTGAAGTACCGGCAGGTGCGGGGGTGTGATCCTAAGATTTTCCTAAAGGGGTTCCTAATATTTTCTAAAAGATCACCACGACACGGTACTCGCCCTCGTTGGGGTTATCTCTGGCAAGGCAGGACCAGGATGGGGACTTGCACCGATTCGCGCTGTTGCTCGTTGTGGCCGCGGTTCACTTCCGGTGGTTTCCCCGCCACGGCATTAACGGATTAAACGGAGGTTGAGTTTGGCGAGTTCAAGATTCTCTGGGGTGATCTCACTCATCGAGCTGCGGACTTCATGCTGTCGACGATAGATTTTTCTCTACCAAACTGACATCAGGGCGGAAGGACGTAAGTTTTCGGCTCGAGTCATTCTAGGCAACCGAACTCTCGGGTCCGCTGCCAGCCGCAAGAAAGCTCCACTCCCTTTCTTGCAGCCGCAATTCCGTGAAGCCACAATCCAAACAGACCAGAAGTTCCGGGAAGGCCCACACACTAGGCTTGTCCAGGTTCTTCAAGCCCGGGAAGTGGATATTCATTTCACAAGGAAACGTCTTCTGATTTTCGGATTGGCAATCTCGGCAAGACATTTCCTTGCGTAGAGCACGAGACATACCAAGGCGTGAAAGGAGAATGTCGGCAAGCAAATCGCTGTGAAAACGACACTTAGTCCGAGCTTCCGTCTTTAGTGCGCTATTCGGATTTCCTCCTAGACCTGCAAACCCAAACAGAAATGTTAGAACCTATCATTTTTGTTAGGTGCAGGCAGGTTGTTGTCAACTGAGGAGGACAGGATTTCACTCATCTTCCACCAAGGGAGGCATTTTCAGGTAATATATGGGGATTTTTCGCCAATTGACTGATGTTGCTTTGCCGTATTGCCAGTTTCTAGTAGCCGTTGTTGATAAACCAATCTTCAAAGACCGTGTGCCCAAACAGGCAAATCAGAATTGCGCCATCCACCACCGCGCCGATTCATAATTTGTGATGTAGTAGCGCATCTCCGTCAATCGTGTCTCCGCCGATTACGTACTGCGCCGAATTGACGATTGAACATGATTAACTCTTGTTCTGCGACTTGCTCCCTTGTCGCAACGTCGTCACGGGCGCCGTCGCTCCGCTGTCATAACTGACAGCGTATAGAGTCCCATTTCAAGCGGATGATCCAGAGTTGAATTACTTCGTCGTTAACGCGGTCTCGACGGGTAGTTTCAGCACCGGACTGTAACTCTAGTGAGGAAGAGCATGAGCACTACGTCAGAGAAGCAAAGCTTGATGAGGCTCGAGGACAAGGCATCCCATGGAAAAAATGGGGCCCGGCCTCAGCGAGCGCCAGTGGGGGACGGTACGCGAAGATTAAAGCGACAACGGTGACGCCTGGGACTACTTTACTCATGACCAGGCACGATCTCGAACCTATCGCTGGGGTGAAGATGGACTGGCTAATCCCGACACCCTCATCGAAGTTGACAGTGCGCTTCTTCGTGGAACCCCGCGCGGTTGATTCGTCCGACGATATGCGCTCTAAGATGCGGTAGTGTTGGTATGACCGTGTGTTGTAGGATTCGGACATTGGGCCAACGTCAAAAACGGCTACGAGCGCGGCTTTTTCATTGGATCCTTATGTGCAGGAAGAATTGGCTTCAAATCTAGTTTGAAATTTTCTCCTTCTTTGCGGCGGGCTGCACTAAGGACCCGGCTCCCTTGGACTCGGGACTCTTTCGGTCAATCAACCTTGCAAAGTCCTCCGCTTTGAACGGATACTCACGGAGAGACTGTTGCCCGGTTGTGCTTAAAGTAATATCCACACGGCGATTGTTGGCCAGAACGAGAGTGTCTAGCATCGACATATCTTTTTGCCGTTCATGGTCGGTCAGGTTCGGGTTTTCTTGAATCAGTTGCTTGACCTCATCAGTGCTCAGATTCTGATCCTCGCCGACAGCCTGCGTATCGAGAGCATCTGCCGAGACTCCTTGCTGGGTTAGGAATAGCTTCACCAGTTGCACGCGTCGCTCCGACAAACTCTTGTTGTATTCATTCGGTCCACGCTCGTCGGCGTGGCCGGAAAGACTCAGGCGCGCTCCCGGTGTGGTCGCAACATATCGAGTGAATGACTCGGCAATCGACTTCAGCATTTCCTGCTCGCTCGGCAGGAGTCCGTTCTCTGCTTCCTGGGTCGTCGGAGCATCGGTCTCGAAATACACGCTGCGCATGGCAAGTTCAGGAGGAGGCTCAATTGAGCCAACGATGCGTAGAGTGGCGGTCTCGGTGGTCGTTCCGCCACATTCGTTTGCGGCGTTGAGTGTGTAGGTAACTGTTTCATCGACGGAACCGGGATTGGTCTTTTGCGGTTTTATCTGTAGCGTCCGATTGCCATTGCTACTAACTGTCCCGAATTGATCGATCGAGACAGTTGCGGCGTTTGTAGACGTCCAGTGCAAGACTGTACTGCCTTCCTGCACGACCTTATCCCCAATTCGCTTGTACCGGACTTCTGGAGATGAGAGCTCAAGGTTCGCCTGAACTGCAGTATTGACATTGACCGTTGCAGAGGAGGTTACCGTACCCCCGGGTCCCAGCGCAGTCAGTTGATAACTGGTCGTTTGTTTGGGTTGGATCGCCTGTACTCCCGAAATAGCCACTGGCCCGACAGGAGCAATCTCAACCTGTGGAGCATCGGTCGCGGTCCACTTCAGCTGTGAGGAGTCACCACAATTGATTTGTGCAGAGCTGGCCGACAACTTGGCAGTCGGCCTGGCAACTGCCACAGTCGCGCTCGCGGCACCCGACGTAAAGCGTGGAACCGATGTGAGCGTCTCGCCGCGCGGCCAACCAACCGTCTTGCGAACTCCCTTGGGCACGCTAATGATGACGCGCTGATTAGCGAGAACTTCAACCGGTCCCGACCACGCCTCTTTATCACCATTCAAAACTGTAACTTGGTACTTGCCGGGAGGAACAACCAACTCCTGTTTCCACCCCCACTCGTGGTTGAACGCATCCCCCTGGCCGACGAAGAAGTCGGGCGTCTTCCCGTTCAGCAGCACTGCACCGCGACTGGCACCCTCTATTGTCAGCGCCCCAAAAGGTCCCGAGACGCTACTTAAATCTGAAATTAAGCTGACCACCAGATTGGTTGTATGTCCTTCGGTAATTGTCACATCACGCTTTTCTGGGGCAAATCCGTAGTTGACGATTTCGATCGTGTGATTACCCGCGTTAAGTTTTAAAGAGTGACGTTTGCTCACTTCGCCGATCGCACGCCCATCCACAAAAATGTAAGCGTGTGGCGGCGCGACTTGGAGGTTGAGTCTGCCGTCCTGCGCGTTCATTGAAATGCTGCTGACAAGCGCAAGTAGAACGACACAGACAGGTACGATCGTGGGATGGATTGCTGATCGCATAGAGACTCCTTCTGCACCAAGTAAGACTAGAGAATCAGCACGACGTCCCCAACTATCAGAATTGACAGGCTGTAAGAAGATCGGGAGATGCAATGCCTCACACTCAGTGGATGGAAACTCTAACGTGCGAAAAATCTTTCAGAATTGGCCTCACCGGGGGCGTGGGTCGTGATCTTTGTGTAAGCCCTCTCCAGCAAGCCGGGTGATCCCCGCCAAAAGTGAGGAGCGACCGGCAGTCTTTCATCACAATCTTTTGCGGAGGTCTGGCAACTCTGCTAGTTGGGATCATTCTCCGGATAGCTGAAGATGACTGGAGTCAGTCAGTTGCTTCGCCCAATTGCTCGGTACCGGAGGATGATGGTATGCACTGGTTATGGGTAGCCTTGATTGGATTGATTGTTGGCGCATTGGCCAAACTCATTATGCCTGGCAAAGACCCCGGTGGATTCATCGTGACGATGCTCCTGGGAATCGCTGGCTCCCTTGTCGCCACTTGGCTAGGGCGTGTAGTGGGATGGTATCAGGAGGGGCAGTCTGCCGGCTTTATTATGTCCATTGTAGGAGCACTTATACTCCTCGCCATCTACCACTTCGCAAGACGACGTACAGCGTGACCGCATTCACGGCCAGTAACAACGTCTCTGAAGGACTACTAGGCCTGGGTACTCTCCTTGCGTTTCCAGCTAGGACGATCTGCCAAGGAGTCGCAGGTGTTCGCCCTCTTCCAGGCTAACGGCCGACCGTGGTGCTGGCAAGAAAGGCTCACCCTATGAAGCATCACAGTCTTGAATCCCAAACACTCCAAGAAGGAACTGTCATTGCTAGTACTGTGCTCGCGTTCGTTGTGTTGTGCGTGGTGGTGTCATTCGCGCAATCTGTGGCTCCGCAGTTCCCCGATCCCGGCAATGCTCACATGTCTAGGGGCAATCAGCAGAGGCTAGGCCTGAAAGCGGCCGCCCAGGTTTATCAGCAAATGCCGGGGTTGCCCGATACCAGCCCCGAAACGCAATACGTCCGACGGCTCGGCCAGAAATTGGTTGCAACCATTCCCCCGCAGTACTCATGGCCGTTTGAGTTCCATGTTGTCGCTCAGAAAGAGATCAACGCCTTTGCACTACCGGAAGGACCGATGTTCGTCAACGTAGGAACTATCACGGCAGCCGCCAATGAAGCCCAACTCGCCGGTGTGATGGCACATGAGATGTCTCACGTCTACATGCAACATTCAGCGAAGCAGGCCGGAAAGGCGCAAACCACGAGTATGGTTGCCGGAATTGCTGGAGCAGTTCTCGGGGGAACGGTCGGGTCAAAGGGAGGAGGAATGGTCGGACAGCTTGGAGCAGCGGGAATTCAAATGGGAGCCCAAGGCCTCATGTTGAAGTACTCTCGCACTGACGAATCGCAGGCCGATGCAGTCGGCGCGGTTATTCTTCACAAGGCTGCCTATAATCCGCAGGCCATGGCTGATTTCTTCAAGACCCTTGAATCCCGAGGTGGAAGTCCGCCGCAATGGCTCAGCGACCATCCGAATCCCGGCAAGCGCGAGCAGGCGATTGAGAAGGAGATTAAGAACTGGCCCGCCGAGCGTTATGCTGCTGATAGTCCCGACTTTCAAAAAGTGCGCCACCACGCCATGGGAGTAAAGGCCTACACGGCCCAGGAGATCGCGCAAGGGGCGAAGACCGGCCAATGGACGAAATTAAACAAGCAGAACGGTGCAACTTTCAAAACGCCGGTGCTTGCGAGTGAGAAAACTCCTCTCCCAACCAGCACGAATAAATAACCGTTCACGGTGAGGTCTGCAACAGGTAAGTCTTTCGCGACGAAGACGGGAAATGCTTTCTGCTAGTTCTGATCCATCTCGAACGCAGAACCCCGATGGAGCACTAGTTCGGCTTCCTGGAACGAACCCGCTGTGCCGGCGACCCCAGCCATTGGTTGATGCTTGACTCTTTGATCCCAAGCTCTTCGCGCAATCGGACCAGCTCAGCACTTATCTCATGGATACTGTCTGTTAGTTCCTCGAAGAATCTTGCCAGCTCTCGTATTTGGCAAATTACTTGTTCCGTTGTCGGTTCGTTGTCGCAAGGCATGGAGGTCACCGAAGATCGAACTGAATTCAGGATGGCTCGGTTGGCGGGCGGCCCGAATGGAAATTACGTGCGCTCAGCCACGAACGCAGGGAGTCGCCCACGAGGGAGCTAGTGGAGCTTAAAGGGCGGAGCGCTGAAGTGTCGTTGCGTTTGGGCAATCATCCTAAGTGTCCAAGCTCTCTCTGACCGCCCGGTTCCTATTCGTTGCAAGAAATTCATGAATTGAGCTAGTACAACTTGTAGTTGTAATAGCGCTTTGCCGTGCATAAAGTATGTTGCCCACTTCGCGAACTCGGAAGGGAGAACATCATGCATCTTACCAACGAACAGCGCGACGCCGTCGTAAGCGAGCTGAAACGAATTGGAGCCGACTTGAATCTGTCCGATGAACAGAAGCAAAAGTTGCAGGCTTTCATGGTCGAAGCTTCAGAGAAGGTACAAGAATTTAGGCAACAGAATCCCAATGCGACGAAAGAAGAAATTATCAAGAAAGTTATGGACAATCGCGCAGCCCTTCGTCAGCGTGTAGTGAATTTCCTGACACCCGAGCAACTTACGAAGTGGGATACGGAAACAGCAAAAGCTAAGGAATTTCTAGGGCATAAAATTGCCGCTTAGCAGCTCACAATCCTGATTGAGCCTAAACCCGCTGGTTCTGGTCCGGCGGGTTTTGTTCTGATATGTGATCTTCCTGCCTGGCCGAGCAGTCTAGTTTAGGGTCTAGTCAATCAGCGCCAACAATGCGTTCCGGATCTCTTGCACCTTTCGATGCGGCTTTTCATGTTTCACTTTTTCTGCCCCGCTGTGGTGACGTACGTTATTGCTGCTTCGATCTCGGCGATCTCCCGCCGTCGCTCCTGAACGTGAGCGTGGATCTGGAACGAGATTGTCATCGCCGTACCCCAAGGACGGCGAGCACTCCAATTCTTAGGGAGTCGGCAACATGAGCTTAAACTGTCATCCTTTACAGTTGTTGAAAGGACTACGGCGAGCGGACCATCGTGACGCAAAGCTCCTTTTACCACTGAATCATCGCCAAAACTCATTGCCGCTGGCTGGAGTAGCTACTACTTCCTATGGCTTTCCTTCGGATTCTCATGTTTATTGTCGCGGCTTGGCTGGCGACTGGTCTGATCCTGTATTACTCCAAGAGGAAGTGACAGGCCGAGCCAACCCCAGGACATCACCTGAAATTCTCACACTCGCAGCACAGTTGGCGTAAAACCAGATGGGATGAGAAAGCCGGTCTCCGGACGGGGTGCGGTGTACGCTCCCAAGTTATCAACGTGCTCGAGGCACAGATAAAAAGGAGACCGGCACTGAAGAGGTTAGCGCCACTGTGATGAAGGAACACAGAAACATTTCTCAACCAACGCGAACCATCGGACTGGATCTGGAAGATCGCAACAGCTGGTATGGGTCAAGTCAGCAAGCTACTGAAAGGTCATCGTTCGTTCCCGAAGTTGATGCCACTCTGTCCCTTCTCAGTGAGAAGGGACTCTCGCACCTAGAAAACGCCGAGACCGATGGGCGCACTGCGGAAGTATGGTTCGAAGAAGCGAAATAAGCGTTGCCGATTCGAAGTTTACTAGCTCGTGCCTCGATTTTCTCTAGCGTAATGTCTGGGGCTTGTCGCCCTTGCACAGGCAGTTCTCGAGCGCCTTTGGATCGATGTTGTTCTCCTTCATCCATCTCAGGACGCCTTTGTCCGTGAGCAAGCAATGGAGCAGATCGCACCAGTCCGTGCCGGTGGACGGCGGTCCGGAGGGCGGCGTATCGTCGCCACCCAGCCAAGCCATACCCGATCGCAGTTGTTCCCGCGTAAATGGCGTACCGCGAAGGCTCGTTCCTTTGGCGTAGAAGTGGACTGGATAGATGCCGCTCATTGGCGCGATAACATCTGCTTCGAAGACACCGGGTGATGTCTCCGCCAGCGCGACATTGTTGATGGACGCATCCGGGTATTGGATTACGGCCCGAACCGTCGCGCTTCCTTCCAGGGGAATTCCGATGTCGGTCAGGGCGGCACGCAGGTGCATGTTTGCGCCCGGCAAGTAGCTTGCTTGCGAAAGGTTTGCCCTCATCGTGAGATTCGATCGCGCGTGCACAATCGCACTGTAAGGAATTCCGATCTTCGAACTCTCAGAATCCTTGTCCTGGGCGCTCAGATACTTCTTCCAATACCGCTGCGGAATCGTGAGCACGATTTTCCAGCGACCCTGATGCGCGGCCGCTCCGGCGACAACCGGAAGGCTCAGCCGATAAAAGCTCATTTGAGAGAACGACGAGTATTCGACGCCTAAGACTCCTCCGAGGGAGGCATGCTTGATTCGAACCCCTGCTGGAGTTTCCAACTGGAAATCGAATGCCCAAGGGAAGGGCGAGAGGACGATCGCATCGCACCCATAATCGCTGGTGTTGAGCCAGAATGGAATCTTCAACTCGACGCCCGGGCTGAGGAGACCTTCGGGGTCGACGACAACTTCGGTGTTGGTGACTCCCGCCGAGATCTGCACGAAGTACTTCGCCAGTTTGAGGTGGTCGTTCGGTCCGAGTTGGTCCGTCAATAAAATATATCCACCGGTGTTGTTGACTAGCTGGTTCAGAGCAACCGGATTGACCTCTTGGACAGTGCCCAGCCCAATCGCGAAGACCCGATCGTTAATGCTGCTCTGCACGTCATGGATGAACTGGTACGTGTTCTCCTCGCCATCGGTGAAGACAACGATCGCCTTGTCAGTAAACCCGGATACACCCGTTAGTTGATCGTGGGCTAGCTGAACACCGTCGCCGATCGATGTGGATCCCATTAAGTTTGTGTGATGGTTTGTGATCGCCGTATTGGCAGCGGACCGTCCCGCGGCTCCCGCCAGGACCGACTGTCTGAGATAGGCGTCTTGGTCGAACGCGACCACGCCGAGGCCATCGATGTCAGGCAACAGATTGACCAAGTCCGGCGCCGCGGCATGGAGCACGTCGATCCGTTTCTGTCCCGGAACTCCAGAAGGATCGTCCATGCTTCCCGATTGATCCAAAACGAGCATCGCCGCGACCGATGGCTGCACGATCGTATTCGCATTGATCGGAACGACAAAGTTCTCGCCGGTTTCCTGACATCGTATCGTCAACGTTCCGGTTGTGATGTCGCCCGGGTTCGTCCCCGTGAAGCTCACCCAGATGTAGGCGAGCCGCTCCGCATTTGAAGGCGCCGAGGGCAGCACAACGCTTCCTAAAGGCAAGCTGAAGGAGCCTGGTCCGCTAACGACGGTTGGTCCGGAAATGACGTCAACGTGCACGCTCGCACACGTCTCCACCGAGAAGACAACCGCCCGGGAAGTCTGGACTGCGGCCGGGATGTCGTTGAAGTTGAGAACGGGCGTCTCAAGCGAGACGACGGCCAGGCCATCGGCGCACGGAGCGGAAAGGCACATGCCGATCAGGCCGGCATCGACTTCCTGAATGATGTTCTCCATCTCCGGCCACAGCGGCTGGAACGACATTTGGTCGTTGCCCGTATTCCTGCCCCACTCGATCGTGAAGCTGTAAATCTTGCTCTTGCTTGGATCGACGATGTGTCGCGAGAAAGCGTAGTCCGTACAGCAGCCGGAAGTTGGGTAGAGCCCCACTGATTGCTCGACCAGATAATTGTGGCCGCGGACCAGGTTCAGATCAGCGTTAAATCGATTCGCCAGTTTCTGAGAGATCGCGAGATCGTCCGACAGCATGAACTCGCCATAAGCGTCGTTGTAGAGCCCGCGCATTCCGTCGTATGCGGGATTCTGGAAGTTCTGTGATGGATCGGTGGTTTGGGTTTGATCCGCGCTCCAGGCATAAAGCATGTCTTCGGAGAACGAGTGCACGTCGACAAACCATCGGGTGGTTGGGAACGAGTCCATCAGCCATCGGACGTTCTGCGTCTCTACTTCTGAGAAGGCGCTTGGACCGTGATACAGCTGATAGTCGCACGGGTTATCGCTAACGCTCACGCTGGAGTTCGGGGCGAACTTGCTCCGGTCGAACAGAAAATCGTAGTTTCGATTCAGATCGATACCTATGCACGCGGGATTAGAACTGCCTCCGCTATTTGCAGGATTTCGGTTCTTCCTCCATAACGCATCGCCGGTCATGCTCTCTAAGCGACCGTCTGGATTCACAAGAGGGAATACCACGAGGTGCAGCGTGTTGAGCAGTGTCTGAATCTCGGCTGCCGTGAACGATTTTCCGCCGTAGGTTAGGCCGGTGTTTCCCGAATACGCCTGCAGCAAGTCGGTACACAGGTTGATCAGGACTTCGCAACTGCCCCACTCTCGAGCGTGGTGGCAACCCGTCATCAAAAAGACCTCGCGGCTCCCGTTGGCGCCTGCACCTAGCTTGAGGGCATAGGAAGTCTTGTTGCCAGGAATAGTTGTAAGAGGCAGGGTTATAAGGCTGCAGATAGAAGGGAAGGTAGTGGCTAGATTCCGGATCGCGGTGTTTGCGGCATCGTTGTTAAGATACATCTCCGTCCCCCTTAACTTTCTTGCCTAGCCCTTGCGGAATGCTGCCGTCCAGGAACGGATTATCCTTCATGACTTCCTTTTGCCGTTCCTTACCCACGCGCGAAGCGTCGTACAGCACATTGACCTCGACTCCCTTCCCCTTGAGCTTCTTGGCGACGCTGTTCGGAATGAAGGCGTCTCCCCACGCGTTTTTGCCGTCTTGCCGCGCTCCTTCTAAAACTAGTTTGTGCTTGGCGATGAGCTTTCGGACGCTCTCTACCGGACCCATAATCCGGACGCACATGATCGGTTCGTTTGCCATTTGCTTCTCCCTTAGCTGTGAGCTACTGCATGACCTTGGGCCCCGACGCCGAGAGCATCCGGCAACGGCGTTGTTGGAATTTTCCTGGGATCGGAAATAAGCTGTGGCTAATTGTAGACTCGTCGGAGCCAACTGTCGCTAACAGCTGGAATGAGAAGGCCGGTCCTCCGGACGAGATGCGATGTACGCTCCCAAGTTATCGACGTGCTCCAGGCACAGATAAAAAGGAGACCCGACGAAAAACCGAGAACGCGGTAAGTTATGGAGATTTTACGCCAACGATGATGGGTCACTCTGACGGGAACCATCATTTTATGGAACGTTCCGGCGGTTCGCCTAGTTGAGGGAATTCGTAAACCAAGCTAGGATTCAGCAGAAAGCCATCGTTTTTCGATCCGACAACCGGTGGGACCACCCGCGCCTTGAGGTCAGGCTAACGCCCGCATCTTTTTTTGTCCTTGTTCTCCTTTTCGATGTAGACTCTCTCAAAACCAGCACCCGCCTTTGATTGCTCCCAACAAGGAGTCGACATGAGCGCCAGGCCTCTCAGCTTTTCTGACGGATTTCGGAGTGACTCATCCCTACCAATTGACCTGCTAACCCTGCTGCGTTGCCCTCATTGTCAAGCCTCGTTGAAAAACGGCGCGAGCACAGAGTACGAGTGCTTGGCCTGCGGCCGCAGATACGAGTCGCCACACGGAATCCCCGTGTTTGTGGAGCCGGAAAACTATGCCGATAGCTTCGGTTTTCAGTGGCATCGGTATGACCGGACTCAATTGGACCATGACAATTGCCACCAGTCCGAAATACAGTTTCGGATGAAGACGGGGTTCACTCCGGAGGAATTACGCGGGGAACTGGTTCTAGACGTGGGGTGTGGGATGGGCCGTTTTGCCGAAGTGGCCACCCGTTGGGGCGCCCGCGTGGTCGGCATCGATCTGAGCGCCGCTGCGGAGGTAGCCGCGCGGAACCTGGCCGACAGAAAAAACTTCGTTGCGATCCAGGCCGATGTATTTGCTTTGCCCTTCGCTCCGGAGAGCTTTGATTACATCTACAGCATCGGCGTGCTGCACCACACTCCGAACTGCGAGGCGGCGGTGAAGGCACTGCCTCGATACCTAAAGCCGGGTGGGAGCATGGCGGTCTGGCTTTATAGCGCGTACAACAAGTGGTACCGCTTCAGTGATATCTATCGCAAAGTGACTTCCCGGATGCCGGCCCGAGTCTTACATCGGTGCCTGAGCGTGGCCGTGCCCGTCATCTACACAACGGACCGCATACTACGCGCCTTGCCAGGTATCGGCCGGCCAGTGTCCGCCATCGGGCGCAATGTCTTTCTAGTAAACCGCAATCCAGACCCTAAGAAAAGACTGCTGGACACCTTCGACTGGTATTCCCCCAAGTATCAGTCCAAGCACACCTATGAAGAAGTATTCCGGTGGTTTGAAAGTTGCGGACTGGAAGACTTGCATGTCGTGGATGTGCCGGTTGCGGTCAGGGGCCGAAAAGGCCCCCATCGTTACGGTTGATTGTTGATGAAAGCGGATTTGCCTGATTCGCCCCACGGAATGATGAGTGTAATGATTCCATAACAATGTCGGCTCCTTTCCCGAGCCTCGGTTGGTTGGCACCACATTGCTTGGCTGGAGCTGGTCTGTTCTCAGGGGACAATGAACATGATGGCTCATACGTAGTGTATGTGAAACTCAAGACATGGGATGAGTTCGACAAGTACCCACGACCTCGCGGTTCCCCATACGATGACACGTGGGAGGTCACAGTTTTTGTGGTGCGTGACTGCAATCATTACTCCGTCAACGACATTTTTTATCGGTAGGTATACGCCGACCATTCGATCCCACACTATCCCGCGATCGAAGAAACGCGACTTTCTCAGTTGCTCGACAGTGGTTGCAAAGACGGAAAATGGGTGGGCTATCCACACAAGTGATGAAAAATCTCGTGGCTGTTGAAAAACTCCCTCTCCGCGCCAAACAACCCAAAATTGGGGGGATGCAAAATGTCTTGGAATTCGAAAACATCACTAAAATCGAAGCGTGACGCAAAGTTGTTTTCGCGAATTTCTTGAAAAAGAGTTTTTCAACAGCCACTCTCGATATCACTCATTCATCGCGGGCCAGATACCAAGGTGCGTCGGAGCTGGTTCCGGCTAGCAAATTGTTCCTTCTCCGCGCAATCGAGAATGACCGACGGCAGCGATCACAAAAGTTCGAACCAAACCTGGTCATTCGCGAAATTCGCTGAAAACGAAATCATGATCTTTTCTGTGAGCGTGACAGCCGGCACAGGTAGCTTCTCGCTCAGCTGTCAGCTTTCCATCTTTCTGATCGTTTCCAGAAAAACTCATGAATTTCCAGCCTCCAGTGGAGGCATCACGTTCGCTCTGCTTAACCATGACATCCACGCGACGCGTTGGGCCCTCGATGGTGTTGCCGGCCACATCCTTTGTTTCCAGCAAGTCATAGACAATCACTGAACCATCCGGGAATTTCCCAGAGTCATAACCCTCAAGCGCCTTACCGTTTGCGTAAATGTGATGGATGCCCCCCTCGGTGGCAAAGGCGACACTCTGGGGTCCCACCAGCACACTCTTAACGTGCGCCCATCTGCGGAATTCCTTGGGAAAGGCAGGCTTTTCGTCGGTCTGTGCCGACAGCGTGAAACTAACAGCTAAGACCGCGATTGGTGACAGCATCAATCTGGCTTTTCTCACCGTTAACCTCCGCGCGGTAACGCGCATATGCGAGCAAGGATCGGTTTCTCTGAAGACGTGAAACTCAGGATTACCCTGCAAAACGTCAGAAGGATGTTGCCCACGAGGCACAGCCCTCTAGTGCTACATCGATGAAGCGACTTCGCACTTCACGTCGGGATTCCAGTCGGCGAAAAGGCCGGTCGGGCTTGCCTTCCACGTCCAAACATGCAGGTACCAGATGCCCAACTTATCCGCCCGTTTCAGGGCCTGCCCCATGATTCGCGGCGGCTCGGCGGCAGTCCAGGCGGAGATGGGCACCAAGAATTCAACACCATTCAACTGGAAAGTGCCGTCCGCCATCTTCTCGTAAACCAGGACCTCCGGATGATCGAGGTCGAGGGTAGTGTCGAGTAGCGCATTGTTCTGAAAGTGGTAACCCATTGCGCCGTGAGGTTTGTATTCAACGCAATCAGTGACGCGTTTGTATCCGGCTGGTTCGGCAGCCTCAATCTTCTTGAACTTTGCGGTGGCGTCACGAACTTTCACAACGTCGCGATCGACTGCGTCGCCAAACCCGCTTGGAAGAATGCCGGGCGCTTGGCGTGCGTCCTTATCGCCTGCTAGCGCGACGTGTGCAACCGTGAAAGCAAATGTCACTAACAACAACCCAGTGCACCCAGTCAATTTGGTCATCGTCTTCGTCCTGTCGGAATTGGTTCTTGTTCTTAGATTGAGGCGGATCGTAATCGCTGTGCAGAACAGATCGACAGAAGTTTTTGACGGAGTGTCCTGAGATGATGACGAACTGGACTTCGTCTCCGGCGAGTGCGGTTGGTCACTGCGGCAGGCCATTTGGTCAAAAGATTAAGAGGCGAAGGGGTACCCATGGCAGAATGAAGCGGTGATGTCGCCTCGGGTGCGTCAGCGGATTCGGCTGGTCGGAGTCATCTGGCTTGGCTGGACTGTCGCCGGACTTTTCTACATCGTTCAGGATGCGGTACCGCGGCTCTACCGAGGCGGTGCGGTGCCCTGGAAGTACGTCTTCGTCGGATGGATGGCGGGCATGTACGTCTGCGCCGCGCTCACGCCGGCGCTCCTGTGGCTCGGCGACCGGTGGCCGATCGAAGGCCGTTTCACCTACGCCGGATTGCATCTCCCCTTCAGCGTGGTCTTTTCGATCCTGGCGACAATGATCGAAGTGCCGGTTTTGCTGCTGCTGGGTGTTTATCCGGCGGCGACGCCGCCCTCGATTGTCACAGGAATCAAAATCTTTCTTTCCTGGGGCATTCAGGGCGGCGTTATTCGCTATTGGGCCGTTATCGCGCTGCAAGCGGTGTATCGGTCGCAGAAACAGACCAAGATTCGTGAGAGGGAAACATTCGAGCTGAGGGTGCAGGCATCCGAACTCGCTCAGCAACTCGCGACGGCGCAACTGAGCGCTCTCAAGATGCAGCTCCAGCCGCATTTTCTTTTCAACACTCTCGGAGCGATCGTCGTTCTAATCCAGCAGCAAAAGACCGCACAAGCTGAGGCGATGGTCGAGAAACTCGGCGATCTCCTTCGTCTCACGCTCGAAGATGTGGAGGCACAAGAAGTCCCGCTCTGGCGCGAACTGGAATTCCTACGACTGTACCTCTCAATCGAACAGGTCCGATTCGAGGACCGGCTGAAGGTGCGCATTGTGCCAGCTGCCGTGCTGTCTGACGTCCTCGTACCTCACATGGTGTTGCAACCGATCGTGGAGAACGCCGTCCGCCATGGGCTTGGCCAGAGCGAGGAAGCAGTAACAATTGACGTCGCAGCAAGCACTACCAATGGGTCACTTACGCTTGTCGTATCAGATGATGGACCCGGGCTCCTGTCCGGGACACTGGGTCACTCCGGGATCGGGCTCACAAACACAAAGAACCGCTTGGCTCGCCTGTACGGCGATAGCGCCCATCTCGCCATCGAGCCAGCAGCAACGCGAGGCGTGCGCGTCACGATCACGTTGCCGATCCGGACGGTCCCGACCGAGGGCGAACCATGCAGTTGAAAGTTCTCGTAGTGGATGACGAGCCGCTTGCACGCGAGGGGTTGAAGCTGCTGCTCGGCCGCCATCCGCAGGTTGGTTCCATTTCGGAGGCGCGAAATGGGCGAGAAGCGATCGTCCTAATGCGCGAGCGGAAGCCGGATTTGGTGTTTCTCGATGTGCAGATGCCACGAACCGACGGCTTTACGGTCGTCCACACCATTGGAGCAGAACGCATGCCGCCGGTGATCTTCGTCACCGCCCACGACCAATACGCGATCCGAGCATTCGAGATCGCTGCCCTCGACTATCTTCTCAAGCCGGTCACGGAGGAAAGATTCGGGGTCGCTTTCAATCGGGCCCTGAATAGGCTACGAGGTATCTCACACGAAGACGCCACACGACAAGTGCTGACGATGCTCGACGCAGTCGCGAAGCCGCCCAGGCAACTCGAGCGATTTGCGGTCCGGTCCGGAGAGCGCACGATTTTTGTGCCGGTCGATGAGGTAGATTGGGTCGAAGCATTCCAGAACTACGTGCGCCTGCACGCAGGGCCGACGACCCACCTCTTACACGTGCCCATGAACACGATCGAGACCGTACTCGATTCCGGTCGCTTTCTGCGTATTCACCGATCGCACATCGTGAACCTCCGACGAATCGCGCAGCTGTTGTCGATAGCCCACGGCCAGTATGTGATCGAACTGAAGTCCGGGCAACGCCTGCAGTCAGGCCGCACCTACGGCGAGCGAATCCGCAGCGCGCTTACGAATCCGTTCTGATTGTGAGAGCTGGCGCAACAGCGCCAAATTGTGCACTATTACGTGTAGGTTTCTGAATATGCAGCACAACGAGAAATCCCCTTGGTAGCCCGTGCTTGCCCGCCGAGGGCAACCCTCCTACACTGACCTGCAGGAAGAAGGGCTCCCGCCTCGTCGCTAAAATGGATGGTACCGTTTCACAATTCGCTGGCATTTACCGCGAGCGGGCTCCGGATGCGGCACTGCGAGAGCATGTTCGTTGTGTCTGGGTAAACGACCTCAGCGAATCTCAAACCGAATGGATACGGGTTGTGCCAGACGGTTGCGCCGATATTGTGTGGACTGGCACAAGCCTGACCGTTGCCGGGCCGGACAACCAGTGTATTCTTGATCGCCTTCCGCGCGGATCCGTGGTTGTCGGTGTTCGCTTTCATCCTGGCGCGGCTTCAGCATGGTTCGGCCGTCCTCTCAGCGAGCTCGTAAATAGCCGGGTACCTCTTGCCGACGTGTGGCGAAGCGATGCGGATCGCCTTTCCGACAAAGTTGCCGCCAGCTGCAGCGCGCAAGAAATTGCGGCCGCACTCGAAACCTTCTTGCTGAGCAGGCTAGGCGAAGTTGGACGGCCCGATAGAGAGATCGCATTTCTTCGCCGAACCGCCAGGGACAATTTCCATCCAGTCGGTGTGCGGCTGCACCGGCTTGCTGCCGACATGGGCATAAGCGAGCGCACACTACGGCGCCGATGTTTGGGGGCCTTTGGTTACGGTTTTAAGACGCTTCATCGCGTGCTTCGTTTTCAGCAATTCCTCTCGCTGGGGGCGCAATCATTCAAAGGCTCGTTGGCCGAAGTGGCGGCGCGCGCGGGCTATGCCGACCAGGCTCACATGAGTCGAGAAGTGCGGCGCATGAGTGGAAATAGCCCGGGGCAGTTCGTCGCGCAACTGCAAGGTAATTTGGCCGATTTGTTCAATACAGCCTCTGCCTCGGAGCTGTAACGTCACAGGGATGTTGAAACCTCAGAGGATCGTCGCTGCCCTGGCTGCTGGAGTGCTGGGCTCCGCATTTTTTGGAACGAACGCGGTTGACGCAAGTGCCCAAAATAATACGGCGGGCAAGCCAGAAACGGTCGAGGCTCGGACCATCACGGTTCGCATCGATCGCCCGTTCGCCACCGTCTTTGACTTCCTGGCCACCCCCCCCAATTGGAACCGGTGGGCCTTTGGACTCGGCAAGAACATCCGACGGTCGAAGGATGGCTGGATTGCCGACTCCGGCGGAGGCTCAGCGAAGGTTCGCTTCACGCCGCGGAATAACTTTGGCGTGGCGGATCATACGGTCATTCGTTCTTCTGGGCAGCGCGTATATGTTCCCATGCGATTGATTGTTAACGGGAGCGGTTGCGAGTTGCTGTTCACTCTTTTTCGCGAACCCAATATGTCCGACACGCAGTTCGACTCTGATGCGGAATTCGTGCAGCGCGACCTCAACAGACTGAAGAGCCTAATGGAAAAATGAATGGGCAAACCCAACATCGTATTCCAACGATTTCCCACGGAGTCGAAGCTGGAAGCATTCCTAGGGGCATAATCGTGCTTTTGGGACGACTGCTCTTCGTCCTGATCTTCTTGAAAACCGGACCCAATCTCTTCTTAAAACAAACGATTTCGTACGCGGCATCGCAAGGCGTGCCTTTCGCTACGTTTGCGGTTCCGATAGCAGGAGTACTGGCGCTCGCAGGCGGCGTAAGCGTCTTGGTTGGCTTTCGCACAAAACTCGGGGCGTCATTGATCGCGTTGTTTCTCATTCCCGTGACCCTCATGATGCACAAGTTCTGGACGGTTACTGATGCCGGAATGGCGCAAGTGCAGATGATCATGTTCATGAAGAACCTCGCCATTCTCGGTGGGGCACTTCTTATCTCACAGTTCGGGGCGGGGCCGATGAGTCTTGACGCGCGGCGCTCGCGTTAACGGTCATTTTCGGAGCTGGCCCGCAATCTGAATAGAAGATCGGTTTCGGTAAAGCTGCGAAAATCCCTAGATTGCTATTGCCAGGAAACGCACTGTGAAACGCGATGGCGTTCCTTGGAGCCGGTTGAACAACTCAAGCGCTGCGAAATCCGCCGCAGCGCAAGTTTCATCTAGACCCACCTTGCGGATCTCGACGAAGTAGTGACCTAAAAGTTTCTCCTTGTCTATTTGGACTGCGGCTTGGCTGATGTTTTGCTGACCGAAGAGGAACTACGACAACTCAAGGAGTACTCGTCAGTGACCCGTGAAATCCCCGCCGATGAGAATATAAGTCTTCCGCCAGAATCCCCGCTCCAGAATGAATGACTGTAACGCGGATTTTTCGTCAACTACAGATTCAAGGTGAGCATTTAGCGATACGAAAGAAAAGGCCGACCTCGCGGCCAGCCTCTGGATTGTGGCTCTCGCCGCTATTGGCCCTTTACCAGCGAGCAGTGGGTCGAAGCCGTTTTCCATGTGCCGGAATCATTGACCCAGGTGTCGCTGCAGATAACGGTTCGCGCCC